>Ga0081540_1003315_pt1 | contig 12767 bp, 15 predicted proteins | sample TabmetS2T1R1_FD_71024 | JGI IMG/M metagenome (GOLD analysis project Ga0081540, IMG submission 71024) | Tabebuia heterophylla rhizosphere microbial communities from the University of Puerto Rico - S2T1R1 | ecosystem: Host-associated > Plants > Roots > Rhizosphere ... | reverse complement strand
CAGGGAGCGATCGGGCCTGATCTGTTGCGGCACGCCTGCCTGATGGGACTTGAGGGCCCGGTTTCGAAGCACCGCGACCGACCCTACCGTGGCGGCCGCTCGCCGCACTGGATCAAGGTCAAGAATCGAACCCACCACTCGATCGATCGCATCGAAGAGGCCTTTTCCTACGTTATCGTGGACGAAGCGTATCGATCGAGCGTTTCACGCCATCTGCGGTGTAATCGAACATGACATTGTTGGGTGAGTTGCCATAGGGGAAGTTCGACTTGGAAACGAACTAATTTCAGCAGAAGCACCGGCAGAAAAACCACGACAGCATCGAAATCAGCAGGGAAAGCGTCGGGTCCTTTGAAGAGCGAGAGTTATCGGGGGACGGCGCGACCGCACTTCTTCAAAATATCTGCTGCGAGAGAATTCACGGTTGCAGTTACAGGGGCGAGACTCGCCCGAAATTCCGCTAGCGCTGATAGCGACCAACTTCCTCCTCGCAGCGGAATGACGCGATGGGACCATGTGTGGACGTATATGGACCCCGCCCGATTGCAACAGATCAGCTGAGCTAGTATCGACAGTCACAACTGCTGACGTATATCCGGCTTTTTGAAGCGGCTGGACAACGTCTTCGCCGCGAGCCTCGATGGGTTTTCGCCCGCTTCCACCTCAACGGCCCCAAGACATCGGCCGAAGCCGTGCCGGTCCACACATCAGGTTCGGGAAGCGACGGGGTGACCGTCTCACCATCTCTTGCCTTTTTGCTGCAATTGCCGAGGTGGGATCTCCTTTCCTTTACGGCCTCAGGCCGTTTTCATCGACAGTTCTGGTTGATAAGCGGCATTGCCCGCGAGCATCGCCCAGACGATTCTCGCGTTCTTGTTGGCAAGCGCCACCGCCGCAACATTTGGATGTCGCCGGTTCCGCAATTTTCCGAGCCAAAGGCTTCTTGGATCCTGCTTACCGCCAGCTCGTGCGAGGGCAGCACGGGCACCATGGATCATCAACGTGCGCAGGTATCGATCGCCGCGCTTACTAATGCCAACTAGCCGGGCTCTTCCTCCGCTGGATCGTTGTTTCGGTACCAAGCCAAGCCAGGCCGCGAACTGGCGACCATTCTTGAAGCAGGTTCGATCACCGACAGCTGCGATCAATGCCGTCGCCGTAATCGGACCGATTCCTTCGATTTTCCCCAGACGCTGGCAGGGTTCGCTGTTGCGGAAGATTTCGCGTATCCGGCGATCGTAGGACGTAATTCGCCGATCCAGTTCAGCCAATTCCTCCCGCAGCTCCGTCATGAGAGAACGGACCAGTTCGCTGAGGTCATCATCGCAGCGTGCGATGAGTTCGGCGAGGCCACGCCGTAACTGGGTGATGTCCCGCGGAATAACGATTCCATGCTCGGCAAGAAGACCGCGCACCTGGTTCACCAACTTAACCCGATCCGATACGAGACGACGGCGAATCCGATGAATGGCCTGAACTGCCAATTGTTCGGTCGACTTCGGCGGAACAAACCGCATCGATGGCCGGCTGATCGCTTCGCAGATGGCTTCCGCATCATTGCGATCGTTTTTGTTTGACTTGACATACGGCGTCACGAAGTGGGGGCTGATTAGCCGAACCTGATGACCTAGATCGGTGAGCACGCGGGCCCAGTAATGTGCTCCGTTGGAGGCCTCCATGCCCACCATGCAAGGCGGTAAATTGGCGAAGAACCGCGCCACGGAATCCCGCCGCAGCGTCTTCCGCAGAGCGATCTTCCCACGCTCATCGACGCCATGAACCGCAAACACATATTTCGCGAGATCTAGACCAATACGAACGACTTGCATGACACGCCTCCTTGGCTGCAGCTGACGTTCGAGATTCCAACTCGCCGCGAGGGCGGGGTCCATACCATTGGCTCCGGGTTGGCAAGGAGAATCTTCACGCTGCAGCATTGGTCGGAGCAGCCATGTGTTCGGCCTTCGAGTGCGGTACCCATGACCGCTGGCCATAATGCCTTCCGCGGATCAGGTCCCGATCAAAAGCACGCATTCAAAGATGCTATGGCCCAAGTGGGTTGTCCTGATCGCCGGATCGACCGGCACTGCATTACGTGCTGTTCGTCCTCCCAACCGTTACGTCACGCCGGGGATGTCCGGCGCGATCTCGTTTACGCCGTGAGCGCGACCGGTTCCTTGTAGCATTCGCCTCCTGGCCATCATCGCCCAGGCCATTCTGGCGAGCTTGTTGGCGAGCGCGATGGCGGCGACCTTGGTCGGTCGCCGCGCCAACAGTGCCGTAAGCCAGGGCCGATGGCCGGTGCCATGGATTTTGGCGTAGCGGATCACGGCGAGCGCACCAGCCGTAAACAGGCTGCGCAAATAGCGGTCACCTTGTTTGCTGATATTGCCAAGCTTGTCCTTGCCTCCGCTCGAGTTCTGCTTCGGCACCAGCCCAACCCAGGCCGAGAAGTCTCGTCCCGATCGGAACGCCTTGGGATCCGCGATGCTGGCGACCAAAGCGGTTGCCAGCGCCGGCCCGACGCCGGGGATCGCGTCCAGCCGTTTGCTCGTCACGCTTGATCGATGCCAGGCGATGATGCGTCGGTCGAACTCCAGGATTTGGGCCTTCAGTGCGCGCAATTGATTGCCGAGAGCAGCAAGACAGGCACGGGCTACACGGGGAGCCGGTCGTCGGCTCTATCGGCGACGACTTCCAGCAGTTGCTCGACACCCCTGCGCCCGACAGGGCAACAATGCCGAACTCGGCCAGATAGGCGCGGATTGAATTGATCACGGCAGTCTGCTGGCGAATGAAGAGGTGGCGCGCCCGGTGAAGCATCAGACAGCTCTGTTGTTCGACCGTCTTGGTCGGCACGAACCGCACGTTGGGCCTCGTAACCGCCTCGCAAATTGCTTCCGCGTCGGTGCTGTCGTTCTTCTGCCGCTTGACGTAGGGTTTCACATAGGCCGGAGGCATCAATCGCACCGTATGCCCCAACGCCTGCAGCTCGCGGGACCAATAATGGGATGACGCGCAAGCCTCAATCCCAACCAGGGATGGCGGCAACCTCCCAAAGAACGCCAGCACGTACCGACGCTTCAACTGACGGCGCATCGCCACCTGACCGCCAGCATCGACCCCGTGACCTGAAAAACCGACTTAGCGATGTCCAGTCCGATTGTCGTGATCGTCTGCATGGATAGCTCCTTCAGATCGTGGGAGCCCTAGCAGCTCCCAAATCCATGGCACTCACGTGCCGGATGGAGGAGCCGTCCACAGCATCAAAACCGGACGTGCACGCCATCACGCGTCGCGAGAAACGACATAGAGCAGATGAGGCAGTATGAGTTCTGCAGAATAATAAGATAACCTTTCGCCGATCCTATCCTATTCGTTTGTAGAAGGTTCGGCGTGGATCATCACGGCACCGGCTTTCAGCTACTTAGCTCGCGTGACAGCCGCCCCGAAAAGCACCCGGCCAATGCCGCGTCGTGGGGGGAGGAACTCAGTTTTCAGTGGTGAGTTTTAATCTCGGCCAATTCCAAAGTGTCCGAGAGGGCCGTCATGGAACATCTCCAGTATCCCAACGAAACCGCCGAGTATCGTGCCGCAAGAAACGAGCTCCTGAATGACGAGATTGCGCTCCGGGCGCAGATCGAGGCCGTTGCAGCGAAGCGTCGCGCGCTGCCGCTCGGTGGCGAGATACCCGAGGACTACGTCTTTGAGCGGATCGGCAAGACCAGCATGCCGGAGAATGTGAAGATGTCCGAGTTGTTCGGTCCGCACGATACACTCATCCTGTACAGTTTCATGTATGGGCCCGAGCGCGAACTGCCGTGTCCCGGCTGCACCCACCTGCTCGATGGGCTCGATGGTGCGGCGAGGCATGTGGGCGAACGCGCTGCATTCCACATCGTCGCCAAATCGCCAATCGCACGGCTGGCCGCCTGGACTCACGAACGCGGCTGGGAACACCTTTCCCTACTATCTACCGCAGCCAACAAGTATGACGCGGACTACTTTGGTGACACGTCGAAATTTTCCAAGGGAATGCGCGCGCAGCATCGAGTTCCGGACAGTGCGAATTGGGACGAAACAATCTTCAATGTCTTTAGGAAGAAGAACGGCTCGATCAGGCACTTCTGGGGCTCCGAGATGAGCTTTGCTCCTCCTGTTCCCAAGCAGCACCATCGCGCCGGCGATCTTGTTGATCCGCTCTGGGGGCTCCTCGACATGACACCCGAAGGCCGGGGTGATTTCTTTCCCAAAGTGAACTACGAGTAGGCCTCGACGAATCGCCTGCCCATGAAACTAATTTCCTCTCGCCGGAGTCATTTCGCAGGACCATCGTACTCGTCGTGAAGTTGACACCACGAGCGAGGCTCACCTTGCGGCCAGCCGGTCGGCGACTCTTCGGTGGTCTCTTGCTGTCCGAACGGTGTGAGCTCAAGCAGGGACCAGACCGGGCCAATCGCCTGGAGCTCGGGTCCGTTGAGGAAATAGGTCCGGTAGGCCTTGCCGTCATGGTACAGAAACACGTTGATCCCCGCCCACTAGTGCACGCCAAAATCGCGCGAGAAATCGTCTCCGATGAGCGTACCATGGGATGGTCGTTCATCCCATCCGGGCGCGATAGGCAACGATCAAATACTGTGGCGCGGGGGATACGAAGGCGAGCGATGAATTCCCGCGCCGCCAAGTGCGATGGATGAGTAATGCTGTCGGCGAATATCGAGGCAGCCCCGGGAGGCGCCGGTCGGCCAGTCCGCCACGCCGGGCTCGCAGAAAAATCGATAAAGAATCAACTGTTTTCGACCAGCGAACAGATCCGGCAAGTTCATCTCGCCTTTGGGTCCGAGGAAGCGATAGTCCTTCTCAACGAGCGTCATCGGCATTCTTCGCCGAGCGGCTTGAGCGTCGGCGAATACATCGACGGAATTCGCAGCGCCAATCTCCCGCGGCTTGCATATCATCTCGATAAGGTCCGGGTGTTGCTGGAAGACTGAGACGAAAGTGACGACGGCGCTTAAGAATATGATCGACAAGGCCGAACGCGCCGGCATCGAAGTCGTCAGGATCGCCTGAGCCGGCCTAGAACATCACGAAATAGGGATTCAGATTGTTCGCGCTCAATGGGCGCCTATCTCGAACGGATCACAAAGGGTCCGAAGATGGAACATTCTGCACTTGTCGCAGGAGCAACCGGCATAGTGGGCAATAATCTTGCCCGACATCTGCTCGCGCGGGGGTGGTCGGTGTACGGTCTGGCACGCCGGCCCGGAACTGATATTCAGGGAATGTCGCCGATCACTGCTGATCTGTTGGACTCAGCGTCCCTCCGTTCAGCGCTGCGCGCTCTCCGTCCCACGCATGTGTTCTTCAGTACGTGGCTTAGACAAAAAACGGAGGCAGAGAACGTCTTGGTGAACTCTGCGATGGTGCGCAACTTGCTGGATGCATTGTCGTCTACAGAGTCGGTCAGACACGTCGCACTCGTAACTGGCCTCAAGCACTATCTCGGACCGTTTGAATCCTATGGCCAAGGCGCGTTGGCCGCGACGCCGTTTCGGGAAGACCAACCTAGGCTCGATGTCGAGAATTTCTACTACGCCCAGGAAGACGAGGTTTTCGTTGCGGCGAAACGGGATGGCTTTACCTGGAGCATTCGCCGGCCGCATACGATCATAGGCTATGCCGTCGGCAATGCCATGAACCTGGGCACGACGCTTGCAGCGTATGCCACGATCCAGCGCGAGACCGGGCGGCCCTTTCTATTTCCGGGCTCCGGAATCCAATGGAACGCGCTCACAGATATGACTGACGCCAGATTGCTGGCCGGACATCTGGAATGGGCGGCCACGACAGATGCTGCCCGCAATCAAGCTTTCAATGTTGTCAATGGGGACGTGTTTCGATGGAAGTGGATGTGGGGACGTTTGGCAGATTGGTTCGGATTGCTACCGGCCCCGTTTCCGGGCGAGCCGCTTGAGCGACAGATGGCCGACGCTGGCCCGATCTGGTCCGACATTGCTCGGAAGCATAAACTGGCAGAGCCGGATCTCAACCGGCTGACGTCTGCTTGGCACACCGATGCGGATCTCGGCCGGCCGATCGAGGTCGTCACCGATATGAGCAAAAGTCGCCGACTGGGTTTCCTTGACTATCAGCCGACGGATGAAAGCTTCTTCAACTTGTTCACGATACTGCGACAAAAGCGAATCGTCCCGCGAAGGCAGCGGGGCCGGCGAGCCGCAGGAAGCCCTCGCCAACGTGCAGGACGCCATCGTGTGTTGGATCGAGGCTGCGACCGACATGGGTCGCCCGATCCCACCCCGAGCCGATCCAACCCTCAGTATCCCGAGCTTTTGAAAAAGGTCGGCTAAGCCGTCGCCCGGCTTGGTCGAACGTCATTTTTCCTCTTCCATCGTCACCGCGACATCTGCGTTCGCTGAGAGCCTAACCTTGTTGCCCTCCACTCCGGCAACCAAGCCTTTATCGATGAAGTGATGATGGCCCTTATGGGAGCCCTCGCCGCTGTCCTTTTTTGTCAGCTTGATACGGCCGCCCTCGACCTTGTCGACGGTACCGACATGAACGCCGTCTGCGCCGATGACTTCCATGTGCTCTTTGATCTCGGTCATGGGATACCCTCTGTGAGGGGGAGCAACGCGGTAGGACGTCAAACGTTCACCGAACGACCCGGAATAAGGCTATCAGCCTCCCTTCCTTCAGGCCTTAAGGGAGACCCGCAAAATAGGAACGAATTGCGATCCGATCGATTGGCACCGATTGATCCGGAGTTTCGCCCATGGCCGACGACATCCCGCCCCAGCCGTTTGTGTACGAAGGCCTTGATCCTGTCCCAGAGGCGAAGTCCACGATTGATGATGTGTCTGACGCTGAAGGGCGCCGCTATCGAGTAAGCGACGCGATCGAGACCGGTCGGAAACCCGGCATGCCGCTAAGCATTCTAAGCAACATTGCCCGTGAGACGCCACTTGCATCCCTCTTGGTCGCCTTCTTGTTGGGTGTTGCTGTGGCTAGGCGACGTTAATGCAGCGCTCCCCCAGTCGTTAGGCCCGTTCAAGAACTGCCGAAATCGTCAAGTCCTGCGGATCCGGCTTGGTCGCCACCTAAAGCAGGAGGCCTAGGACTGCGACCTCAAGGGAATTTCGTAAAGGCAGCTTGCATTTCCGCCATCTTTTTCGCGACTTTTTGGTATGGAAAACTTTCCGGCCCTCATCGGCTATATTGGACCCGGCTTGTCATCGGCGCCTACGTCCCTCAGATCTGGCACCTCTGGAGTAAGGAAGCAGTATCAGGTGGCATCCGGGCCAGATGCGCGAGCAAGGACCGCGCCAGCGCCGCGACTGGGACGTCATCGCCCAACGGCAAACTCGTCGATCCCGCGGCCGAGATTTCCGCGAGCCTATTTGCGCAGGCGGCACTCAACGCGCCGAGGCCGGGTTCGAGCAGCTACAGCACCTTCATGGTTGCAGCTTTCGCCGCCTTGATCTACGAGCTCGATGGCGCCAGCCACGCCGTGCAGGCGTTCGATTTTAGCGATGAAATCGTCACTTCATCGACGGCAAGCGACGCCAACGGACCGGCATCCCCCGGCTTCGCAGCTTTCGGCGGCACGGCGGTGTACGATGGAGCGTTTGCATTCGAGTTCGCTCAAGGCAATAAAATCGCCACGGACGGCAGCGAGCTTCATGTCGGCAATGCCCATGCGGAGGATGGCGGCAGCGGCCGAGAGATTACTATTCCCCGAGGTTCCGGCGCCGTTGATGTTGTTGCGGCGGCCGCGAACGAAGCCTTGCAGCGTGAACCAGCGCGGACAGGCCGAGATAACGAGTCCAATCAGGATCGATCGCAATCGGACTTGCGCGCTGACGACAACAGCTCCGAAGCCGCTAAGCGCGAGATCACGGGAGACGATTTAAATCACGGTCAATCGCAGAAGGCCCTGCACGAGTCCGACGGGTCCGGAGTTGCTAAGGGGCACGCCAAGCATGAGGCTGCGGGAGACGGTTTGAATCACGGTCAATCGCAGAAGGCCCTGCACGAGTCCGACAACGGGTCCGGGGCCGCCAAGGGACACGCCAAGCATGACGCCGCGGGAGACGATTTAAATCACGGTCGATCGCAGAAGGCCCTGTACGAGTCCGACGACGGGTCCGGAGCCGCCCAGGATCACGCCAAGCATGAGGCTGCGGGAGACGGCTCAAATCATGGTCAATCTCAAAAGGCACTGCACGAGTCCGACGACGGGTCCGGAGCCGCCAAGGATCACGCCAAGCATGAGGCTGCGGGAGACGGCTCAAATCATGGGCAATCTCAAAAGGCCCTGCACGAGTCCGACAACGGCTCCGTAGCCACCAAGGGGCATGCCAAACATGAGGTGCCGGGAGAAGATTCGAATCGCGGACAGTCGCGCGGCGATTTGCAGACTTTTGAAGATGGATCCGTAGCCGGCAAGCAACACGCGCAGCATCCACAGGCAGGTGATTTAGATACTGGTAAACCGCAGCAGGACATAACAACGGCGTCCGTAAATTCTGCCAACGACGCGCATTCGGCATTGAAGATTAAGACTGCAGGAAAGGGCGGGCCTTCTTCCGATAACACTGATCAAGCCAAATCAGCGGTCGGCACCGAATTTGGCGATTCCTTTCATTTTAAGAATGGCGCCGACAATGCGTCTTCAGACATGTATGACCTACAGCAACTGAGGCACGGAAATGGAGAAGCCTATGGAGATGGTCAGCATGCTGTTGCACGCGAGGGGCCGGAACGGCGGCTCCTTCGATTGTCGTAGATAAATGCCAATCCCTCGCGGGTTTAGAAAGTTCGGGTCTGTCATGCATGACTCTCCCATCACACTAAGTTCTTTGCGCACTGCAGCGGCAGAGTTACCGACCTTGTCGACGGCCTTCTGCAGCTCCTTCTTCGAAACCTTGAGCGCATGGGTCCAGTATTTGACTTCGTAGTCTTCGTGCATATTGATTTTGGAGCGGTCGGGCTGGACACGCTTCGTGAGATTATCAGACGTTGGGAAACGCACTTAGGATTTTCCGGTTCCGCCCGACAGCCCCTTGAACGAACCGGCACGAAGCAATCCCTCAGAAGTGATGTCCCAACTCAAGCTCGGCTAAGTAGATGGGGCTCGACCAATAGCCTGGGGCTTTCTTGCAAGTTGGTGCTGTGATTCCAGGCGCACCACGGTTCGAACTGCTTGCGGATCTGTGATCGGTCCGATTTCCATTCTGTGCCAACGCTCGGAGGGAATTGCGGAGCACGCGGGCCCTCTCGTCAAAAAGCGTCTGACCCAGTTGATGATTATCGACTTTTCAATGCCGGCACCAACGGCGCTGAGGTCGCCAGGATCGTGCAGCCGGGACTGCCGATCCTTTTTCCCTTTTGCTCCGCATGCCGCTATCGACCGCCGCTAGAGCCGCTACTTCTTCGAATAAGTTATTGAAAATATTAGTTGGCGCTCCCTAGGGGAATCGAACCCCTGTTTCAGCCTTGAGAGGGCTGAAGCCGCGCTAAATCGACTGCCGCCCTCTCGTGCCAGTCACATCGAACTAAGTGTCTAACAGAATGAGACTTTCGGTTATCCCGGCCGACACATCAGGCGGCAATAGAACGGCCAAAAATCCACCGTTTGAAAAACCGTTTTAATCTCCCCTCCCGACCGGTGTTCTTGCGAGTGCCTAATTTGGCGCGCCCGAAGAGATTCGAACTCCGCCCCAAGATTCGTAGTCAGCAGGTCAAACGGCGCCCATTGTCTCCCCGGATCGTCGAGCGTGGCTTGGAATCACCGCACCGGACACAACTCGATTCCGTGAAATCCGATCACCAAATTCTGAATCGTTGGCGCGCACGGATCTGTCCGATTTCCGCTCCACACTAGCCGAACATGCGACGGCCAGCCCGCCACTCTTTTGCCGGGAGCTTTCCCGCTCTTGATCAAGCAGTATTACCGAAACTCGGCCCCCTCCTCCGCAGTCGGAGTACCGAATGATCGAGCCCCGCGGCATTTCGAAAAAACAAGCTGCGGCCTATGCTGGCTGCGAGACGTTGTCGGCTTTCAACGACTGGATCAGACGCGGAATCATGCCGGGACCGATCCCCGGAACACACAAATGGGACAGAAAAGCCATTGACGCTGCGCTTGACCGGCTATCCGGCTTTCAGCCTACAATTGAGTCCCAACTATCACCATACGACGCGTGGAAGGCATCCCAAAATGCGAGTGAGGCTGAAGGGAATCAACTGGTCAATCAAAAAGCTCGCTGACGGAACGTCGAAGACCTATTGGTACGCTTGGAAGGGCGGCCCACGCATTGACGCCGCACCAGGTACTCCGGAATTCATGCGTCTCTACAACGAGGCCGTCGCGTCGTACAAGAAAAAGGGCGCTGAAACGTTCAGCTCGCTCATCGACTACTTCAAGGACTGCAGCGAGTACAAAGACCTCGGTGAAAAGAGTAAGCGCGCCTATGACGGCTACCTCAAACTCATCGAGACCAAGTTCGGCTCGATGCCAATCGGCGCTCTTGAAGACAAGCGTGCGCGGGGTGACTTCAAGGAGTTTCGAGATTCGTTTTCCGACACGCCACGCAAGGCGGACTATGTCTGGACGACAATCGCGCGCGTGCTGTCGGTTGCGAAGGATCGCGGCAAGATCGCGGTGAACGTCTGCGAGCGTGGTGGCCGACTTTATGAATCCGATCGGTCAGAGATTGTGTGGACCGCCGAAGACATCCGCGCTTTCTGCGCTGTCGCGTCGATCGACCTGCAGGCCGCTCTCCTGCTCGCATTATGGACCGGCCAGCGCCAAGGGGACCTGCTGCGGCTGACGTGGAACGACTACAACGGCACGTACATTCGGATGCGTCAGTCTAAGGGGCGCGGCCGCAAGGGACGGCGACGTGTAACGATACCAGTGGGACCACCGTTGAAGGCGGCGCTTGATGTCGCGCTAAAGGAGAAGCGCTCGGCTGTCACTATTTTGGTCAACTCGTTCGGCCGGCCATGGACCGAGGATGGTTTCAGGACGAGCTGGGATAAGGCGTTCAGGAAAACGTCGCTGAAGGACTTGCACTTCCATGATCTGCGCGGCACTGCCGTTACGCGTCTCGCGCTGTCGAATTGCTCGGTCCCGGAGATCGCTTCGATCACCGGCCATTCGATGAAAACGGTGCAGGAGATATTAGATGCGCATTACTTGGGCGGCAGGCTGGAACTGGCGGAGTCCGCGATCAATAAGTTGAGCGAAGTTTACGGGTAGGAACGGCAGTAAGTTTGGGATGTGGATCGATCCAGGTGAAGGCGCCCGCGGTCGCCAAGGTTTCTGCGTGAGAGAGTGGTCCACGCCGCCGGAGAACGAGCTAGCCGCTGTGGTAACGCGCAGCAGGCATACGGATGAAGAACAAATTTCTCAAACTGAGCATCAAACCGATGAGACCGTTTTGATGCCTGTTAGTGCTAATCCCTTGAACGGCTTGGTGGGCGCACCAGGGCTCGAACCTGGGACCCGCTGATTAAGAGTCAGCTGCTCTACCAACTGAGCTATGCGCCCGGAACTTGGTCCGGAGAAGCCTTCGCAAGAGGGGCGTCGTTTAGCAAAGCGCTCCGGGGATGTCCAGCAAGGCGACGCAAGTTTTCCCGGGCTTTGGCGGGCGAACCGGACGGCGAAAAGCCGCTGGATTCCAGCGGCTTCCGCCCGGTCCCTTGGCGGTCAGGCCAAATCAGAGCCGCTCCGGGCCACCCCGGTCCTGGCGGTCCTGGCCGCTGTCGCGGTCATACCGGTCCCGGTCGTAGCCGCGATCGCGGTCAAAGCCCCGGTCCGGGCCCATTTCACGCTCGAACCGGCGCCGCCAGCCTTCCCTGCCCTCGAACCGGCCCATATGGGTCAGGACCGCGAGCCGCCGCTTCTGGCCGTCATCCAGCGTCTTGTAGAGCGGATCGGCCGCATCGGCGATTTTCTTCAACGCAGCCGCCGTGACCGCCATGTTGTCGGCGCGGTCACGCAGGCGCGACACCGGATCATCCGGCTTTTGCTGGCTGGAATCGTCGTCCTTCTGCGCATTCATCCGCGCGTTTGCCCGGTCGATCCGCAGCTTGGCGAAATCCCTGACCGCGGCCTCGACCGGCGGCCACAATTTCTCCTGGTCGGCGTTCAGCTTGAGGCCGGCATGAACAGCGGCGATCCGCGCGTCGGTATAAGCCGCCCTGTCCTCCGGATTCATCCGCATATGGCCAAAGCCAAAGCCCCAATGACGGTGCTGGGCATAAACGGCGGTCGAACCGGCGATGGCGAGAACCGCGACCGCTGCGATGGCGAAATTCCTCATGCGAACCTCCTGTGAAAGGTCGCTTGAAGATGGGCCCGCGTCAGCCGGCGTTCAACTTAACGATTAGCGAGAGAGCCTTCCCTTACCAAGATGTAATGTGACGTTTTTTGACCCGCCGCAATGCGAAACAGCTAGAGCATCCCCAACACCCGCGGCAGCCACAGCGAGATCTCCGGCACGTAGGTGACGATGCCGAGGAAGATCAGCATGGTCAGGAGCCACGGCCATACCGCGATCGTCAGTTCGGTGATGCCCATCTTGGCGATGCCGGAGGCGACGTAGAGATTGAGCCCGACCGGCGGATGGCACATGCCGACCTCCATGTTGACCACCATCAGGATGCCGAGATGCACCGGATGGATGCCGAGCTTGACCGCCACCGGAAACAGGATCGGCGCCATGATCAGCACGATCGAG
>Ga0081540_1003314_pt1 | contig 12768 bp, 13 predicted proteins | sample TabmetS2T1R1_FD_71024 | JGI IMG/M metagenome (GOLD analysis project Ga0081540, IMG submission 71024) | Tabebuia heterophylla rhizosphere microbial communities from the University of Puerto Rico - S2T1R1 | ecosystem: Host-associated > Plants > Roots > Rhizosphere ... | reverse complement strand
ATAACAGGCTGATCTTCCCCAAGAGTCCATATCGACGGGATGGTTTGGCACCTCGATGTCGGCTCGTCGCATCCTGGGGCTGGAGCAGGTCCCAAGGGTTGGGCTGTTCGCCCATTAAAGCGGTACGCGAGCTGGGTTTAGAACGTCGTGAGACAGTTCGGTCCCTATCCGCTGCGCGCGCAAGAGACTTGAGAGGGGCTGTCCCTAGTACGAGAGGACCGGGACGGACGAACCTCTGGTGTGCCAGTTGTTCTGCCAAGAGCACGGCTGGTTTGCTACGTTCGGAAGGGATAACCGCTGAAAGCATCTAAGCGGGAAGCTCGCCTCAAGATGAGGTCTCTCTCTGGGTTAACCAGGTAAGGCCCCCAGCTAGACGACTGGGTTGATAGGCCGGAGGTGGAAGCACGGCAACGTGTGCAGCTGACCGGTACTAATAGGCCGAGTGGCTTGGCTTCTACTCCATTTGATTTTGCGTCCACTGTGCGGTTCCCGAGATACGGTCGCCAACAGGCCCTCGGGCCGGTGACATCTCAATAGAGTTTCGGCGGTTATAGCGAAGGGGAAACACCCGGTCCCATTCCGAACCCGGAAGTTAAGCTCTTCAGCGCCGATGGTACTGCGCGGGGGACCGCGTGGGAGAGTAGGACGCCGCCGGACATGTTTGAAGAGGGTCGCTCCCGTAATGGTCGAGCGGCCCTCTTCGCTTGTCTGGGTAGTGTTGAAGCTGGAGGCTGATTAACGTGGCTGAGGGACCCGGGACGCCCAGGGGCCGAGGAGCAAGCGGCGGAAGCCCGCGGACGTCGCGCGGGACAAGCGGGACAAGGAGCACAAGCGGCACCGCCGGTCGCGGCCGGACCGCATCCCGCAGTGTCCCGCAGGGGGGCCGCACAGGCTCCAGCCAGGACCGACGTTCAGGCACCGGCCAGGACCGGCGCGCTGGCACCGGCCAGGACCGGCGAGGGGGCGCTCCACAGAACCGCCGAACCGGTGCCGCCGAGGACAGGCGCGCTGGCGGTGCTCAAGACCGTCGCGCTGGCGACGGCCAGGACCGGCGTGCGCGTTCTGGCCAGGGCCGCCGGGCCGGTGCCGCCGACCGGGGTACTCGCCGTGCGGGCCCCGGTCAGGCCGCCGGCAGCAGGCGAGAGGCAACGCCCCACCGGAGTGGTTCTTCTCCCTCAGGCTCGCGCCCATTCAGCACGACCTCCGGGGGTGCCGCTCACCGCGGATCCCGGGAGGATGGCTGGGCGCCTGAATCACGCCGCGGCCCGGCCGCGCGCCAGGGTGACCAGTCGCGACGGGCAAGCGGACCCAGGTCAGGCGGTACCGGCGGAGGTTTTCGATCTGCCGGCCGTGCCAGCGCGGACGGCGAGTCCCGCGGGCAGGCCAGGACCCCGTCCGGCTACCGGCCTGGGCGCCCCGCAGCGGGCGGAGACTCGCGTCGCGACACCCGGACCGGGAGCGGTCCGCGCTGGGGCGCCGACAGTAATGGCGTACGTCGCCGGGGAGCAGCCGCTCCCCGTGACGGCGAATCCCCGTCTGGTGGCCGAACCCGCCGTCCTAGCGCGCCCGGGACGGCGCGTCCCGCCGACGGTGGCTACCGGGGCGCGGGTTCTACGGGGACACGCTCGTATGGCGCGCGCCGGGACGACGCCGACCGGAACTCGCCGCGGGCTCGCGGTCAGCGACCCGGCGCCGCCAGCTCGTCGGATCGGCCGGTCCGCGATCGAGGTGACGCCACCTGGCGGCCGCCACGTGACCGCGCTGCAGGACCCGCGCGCGACGCAGGCCGCGACCGGCCCTCATGGCCGGCCCGCGGCCGCGACGGCGACCGGGGTGGCGACCGCAGTCGGGGCAGCGAGCGCGGCCGGAGCACCGGCCGTGAGCGCCCGAGCGGCGGGTACCCCAGGAGCGGTGACCGCGCCGGAGGCAGCGAGCGCACCTGGGCCGGGCGGGGCGAGGCTCCGGCCAGGCCGCCCCGCGAGCGCGGGCCGCAGCTGCCGGACTCGGTCACTCCCGAGCAACTCGATCCTGAGGCACGGTCCCAGCTGAATAGCCTGCCGAACGACCTGGCCGACACCGTGGCCCGGTACCTGGTAGCCGCCGACCTGGCCGAGGACCCCGAGCAGGGCTACGCCTACGCGCAGGCCGCCAAGCGCCTGGCTGCGCGGGTCGGCGTGGTCCGGGAGGCCTGCGGGATCGTCGCTTACCGCACCGGGCGCTGGGCCGAGGCGCTATCAGAGCTCCGCGCCGCGCGGCGGATGACCGGGCGCGACGATTACCTGCCGATCATGGCCGATTGCGAGCGGGCCCTCGGTCGGCTGGACCGGGCGCTGGCGCTGGTGCGGGAGGCCAGTACCGCGGACCTCGACCGCGCCACGCAGATCGAGCTGCGGATCGTTGAGTCCGGCATCCGCCGAGACCAGGGGCTGTCTGACGCCGCCGTCCTGGCTCTGCAGGTACCCGAGCTGACGCGCGGCCGACTGCGACCCTGGTCGGCGCGGCTGTTCTACGCTTACGCGGACGCCCTGCTGGCCGCCGGGCGCGCGGACGAGGCGCGGGACGCATTCGCCCGGGCCGCCCAAGCCGACCCCGATGGCGAGACGGACGCGGCCGAACGCCTCGACCAGCTCGACGGCATCGAATTCGACGATCTCGAAGATGACGATCTCGAAGATGACGGCCTCGACCTGGATGCCAGCGACCTCCACGACATCGACGTCGTAGCCGGCAAGCCTAAGGAAGGCGGGCTTGACGACGACGCGGCCGGTGGATGCGGTCAAGCGCTTCGGGGAGGTGGCCGGGCAGGGGATCTGCGGCGGTGATAGCGCGGGTGCCGGTGCGGAGGGTTGCTATGGTTCGTCTATGGGCGACGACTGGCGCGTCCGCATTGCGCTCGTTGACCTGCCGCGCGAGCTGACCGACGACGATCAGGCGTACGCCCGGGGGTACCCGTCCAGTCCGGAGGAGATCGCCGCTGCCGCCGCTGTCCACGCCGAGATGGAGTCCTACCGGCAGGCGCTGATCCCTGAATTGGGCAGCCGCCTCGGCGATCAGGTAGCAGCCGGCTCGAGCGGTACCGACATCTTCTTGTACGTCCCCAGCGCCGGATCGGCTGATGAGGCCGCACGAGTGGCGCGTGAGGTGCTCGCGCGGCACGACGTCAGCGCGCCGGTACGAATCGAGCGCTGGAGCTCGTGGGACGAGGAGTGGCTGGATGCGACGGACAAGCCGTCCGCCGATGTCGCTGTCGAGCGGCAGGCTGAGCACGAATACCTTCAGGAGCAAGAGCGGGAAACATCGGTGACGACCGGCCGTCCCGCCTGGGCGATGACGGTCGAATTGGGGTCACGCCGCGATGCGGTAGCGCTGGCCGGGCATCTTGCAGCCCAGGGATGGCAGGTCCGCCGGCTCCGCAAGGACCTCATCGTCTGGGCGGACTGCGAAGACGGCGCTGAGGGCCTCGACCGGGCGCTCTCCGGTGATGCGTATACGGCCTTCCGGGTCAGGCGGGTCAGCTATGGCCGCAACATTCCGCCGGGGCCTCCTCCCCAAGGTCCACTAATTTTCGGGCCATGAGTGCGCAATCCCGGCTCTCCCGGCCAGCAAAACTCGCAGGTCACCGCGCCGCACCATCGGTTACGCCCGAATCGTGTCCTAAGTCAGGACGGCCGGGGCGGCATGTTCGAGAAACCGGACTCAGGTCACGCCGGCATCATCAGCATCACGACCCGTGCGTGCCGGACCGGGTTTCACCGCATCCGGCAGCAGGCCGTGGGGATGCCAGAGTGGCCAAAGCTTCTTCTGCGCCCTTCTGTTACCTTCTGCGCCGGCGGTACGCCTTCCCGCCCAGGCGAGGTTCCTCATTGGCGAATAGCAACCCCAGCACACTTACGGTTGATTATCTTCGAGCTCCTACGACGTGAACGCGCCATCCACGCTAGTCTTGTCGGCCTCCTTGTCGAGCCACTGCATGATGCCTTCCACGTTCCCGCGGACGCTGCTGACCCGCTCGAACCTCTCCGCGAGAGCTGGGTCGGCATCCGGGCCGGTCGCTGCGTACCGGTCCAGGGTGCGATCCCGTACCATGGCGACCGCGTGGTCGAGGTCCAGGCCCGCGGCGCGTACCCGCCGCGTCTCCTCCACCCAGACGTTGATCTCCTCTGCCGAACGGTCCAGCGTCTCGCTGACCTGGCCGACCGGCCCGTAATGGCTGAACATCAGCCGGGCCGGGCGGAGCGCGGCGAACTTGCGTATCGAGGCCAGGGCGGCCTCCATGTCGAAGTCGGGCGGCGGCGTGGCCGGCCTGACATCCCCGGTGTCCGGCATGTACACCCCGGCCGCGTCGCCGACATACAGGTCCCCGGTGTCAGAGTCGACCAAGCCGACGTGATGCTTGGCGTGGCCGGGGGAGTAGTGGCTGTCGAGGCGCCGGCCGCCGCCGAGATCCACGGTGCCGGTGTCGTCCAGGGCCACGATGCGCTCGGCGGGGACCGGGGCGAGGACGCCGAAGAGGCGCTCGAGCGCCCTGCCGTAGACCAGCCGGGCCCCGGCCATGAGCTTGCTCGGATCGGCGAGGTGCCGCGCACCCCGCTGGTGCACGACGATCTGGGCCGCCGGGAACATGGCGGCGATATCGCCCGCGCCGCCCGCGTGGTCGAGGTGGATGTGCGTGACCACGACGGTGGCGAGGTCGGCGGGACCGATACCGAGCGCGGCCAGGGCGTCACGGACCACCGGCGCGGACGGCGCGGTCCCGGTCTCCACCAGGCACGGCCGGTCGCCCCTGATCAGGTAGCCGGCCGTGATCCCTTCGTAGCCCGCCATCCGGGTGTCGATCTGGAACACGTCGTGCCCGAGTGGCGTGACTTCCGTCGGCCCGATTCCATCTGTCACGCGCCCATTGTCCCGCAGCCGTCCCGCCACCGCTCAGTCGGACGGGCCGAACGTGCGCAGGATCAGCCCGGTACGCGGTTTGGGGCCGAACGAGGTGGATTTACGCGGCACCCGCTCGCCCTGAGCCGCGATGCCGATGACCGCCTCGAAGGATGCCGGGTTGCAGATCACCGCGGTGCCCCCGGCGGCCAGGGCGGCGCCCGCTCCGCGCTCGGCTATGTCCGTCGCGGTTGCGTCACCCGTGACCGCCCGCACTGCGTCGGCCGCGTCGTGGTCGATGAGCACGTCGCGCTCGCTGTCGGTGACGCCCCACAGACGGCCGAGCAGCAGTTGCTGCATGACCGAGGCGGCGAGGCTCTGCCATGGCGCCGAGGTCCCGGCCGGCATCGAGGCCGCCAGCTGAACCGGGTCCGGATGGCTGAGCAGGCGGAACACCGGGCCGCCGGCCAGCAGGAACGCGGGCCCCGTCCGCCCGGCCTCGGCCAGCCGTAGGAGCGCGTCATCCAGGCAGAGGCCGGCCGGCAGGTCCAGCACGGTGAACGCGGCCTTGGCCAGCTCGGCGGCGCGCTCCGGCGGCAGGCCGGGCAGCACCCGGTGGATGGCGCCCAGCCGGGGCGGGTAGGCGGCCGAGTCGACCAGGAACGCCAGCCCGTAGTCCCACGGTCCCGTGCCCAGGCCGGCCGCGCGCATCTCGGCCTGCAGCTGCAGGTAGGCCGCGTACCGGTGGTGCCCGTCGGCGATCAGTGCCCGGCGGCCGGACAGGTCGGCGGCGATCGCGGCCTGCTCGCCGGGATCGCCCAGCCGCCACAGCCGGTGGGTGATGCCGTCTTCGGTGGTGATCGCCACCAGCGGCGTCCGCTCATTCGCGACCCGGTCCATGATCTCGGTGGCCGTCGGCATGGACTCGGTGTCCGTGGCGTCGGGGAACTGCCCGCCGTCGTAGATGAGGAAGATCGGTTCCAGGTTCGCCTGCGTAGCCGCCATCAGCTCACGCCGGCCCGCGACCAGGCCCGGCATCACGTTCTCGTGCGGGAGAATTCCCGCTGAGTCCGGCGAGCCGAGGCGGACCAGGCCGATGATGCCGCGCTGGAGCAGGGCGGGGCCCGATCCAGGCAGGCGCTGCTCATAGATGTAGAGGGCGGCCATCCGGTCCCGGATGAGCACGCCCGCCGACAGCCACTCGCGCAGCAGGCCCGCCGCGATCCTGTTAGCTTTGGCGGCTGCCGCCGCGGGGTTAGCTTCGGCGGCTGCCGCCGCGGGGTTCGCGTCCGCGTCCCGGCCTGGCAGGATGAGACGGACCACGTTGTGCGGGTCCGCCGCCCTGAGCTGGTCGAGAATGCCGCCGTTTATCACGTCGTACGGTGGTGACGTGACGTTTGCGATACCGCTTACCCGGTCACGGGCATAACGGATGCCGCGGAAGGGTGCCAGCACGAGGCCGGAACCAGAGTCGGACGGAAGGGTCTGCACACCATGTCAAAAGGATCAGCAGCTAGCGGGGATTCCCATCGGGAAGAAAACGTCCCTGGCCAGCCCCTTCCGGGAGGATCTGCGGACGACGTGCACGCCTGGTATCGCCGGGGCATGGACCTGCTCGGCCGGGGCAGCCCGGCGGCTGCCGCCCAGGTCCTGCAGCGCGCCGCCGCGGCCGAGCCCGGGTCCCGCAGCGTCCGGGAGGCCCTGGCCCGGGCCCAGTTCGACGCGGGCCGGTACGAGGAGGCGGCGGACAACTTCCGGGTGATCGTCGAGGCCAGCCCGTCGGACGACTACGCGAACTTCGGCCTCGGGCTCGCGCTGGCCCGGACCGGAAACCACGCCGCCGCAGCCGAGTATCTCGCGCTCGCCGCCGCCATGTGCCCCGACGATCCCCACTACACCGAGGCCCTGCGTTCGGTACGGGCCACGCTGCGGGCCAGGAAGACGGCGGAGGAGGGAACCGAATGACCGAGGGCCTGCAGGGCCTGCAGGGCCTGCAGGGCCTGCGGCCGCGCGGTAGCCAGGAACCCCTCGACACCGCCTACGACGTCGCCCTGCTCGACCTGGACGGGGTGGTCTACCTGGGCGGCACGGCGATCCCCGGCGCGGCCGAGGCGCTGCGCAAGGCCGGCGCGGCGGGCATGCGGCTGGCGTACGTGACCAACAACGCCTTCCGCACCCCGGCCGCCATCGCGGCGTTGCTGACCGGCTTCGGCGCGCCGGCGTCTCCGCAAGACGTGGTGACCTCCGCCCAGGCCGCCGCCCGGCTGCTGGCCGAACGTCTCCCGGCCGATGCGGCGGTTCTGGTCATCGGCGGCAGCGGCCTGCGGATGGCGTTGCGCGAGCGTGGCCTGCGCCCGGTCAGCACCGCCGCAGACCAGCCGCAGGCCGTCGTCCAGGGCTATTCGCCCGACGTGAGCTACTCGATGCTGGCCGAGGGCGGCCTCGCGGTGGCGGCCGGGGCGCTGTTCGTGGCGTCCAACGGCGACCTCACGCTGCCCAGCCGGCGCGGGCGCCAGCCGGGCAACGGCTCGCTGATCCAGGTGGTGGCGACCGCGACCGGCGTGCAGCCGCTGGTGGCGGGCAAGCCGGAACCCCCGCTGCACCACGAATCGGTACTGCGAACCGGCGCCAGGCATCCGCTTGTTGTCGGCGACCGGCTGGACACCGACATCGAGGGCGCCCACCGGGTCGGGACGGACAGCATGCTCGTGCTCACCGGGGTCACCGGCCCGGCCGAAGCCGTGGCCGCGCCGCCGTCGCAGCGCCCCACCTACCTGGCCGAGGACCTGACCGGGCTGCTCGAGCCGCATCCGGAAATCAGCGTGGAAGACGGCGCGTTCGGCTGCCGGGGCTGGACGGCCCGCATGCGCGGGGACCAGCTGGAACTGGACGGCGACGGCGAGCGCATCGACGGTCTGCGCGCCCTGTGCGCCGCCGCCTGGAACACTGATGCGAAGGCGGGCGATCCTGACATAAGTGTCAGCCCCGAGGCGGCCAAGGGCGCGCTCCAGCGCCTCGAACGATAATCCGATACCTCGATGTGACGACGGGCGGTCACTCGCCGGGTATGCTATCCGGCATGCCAGGCCGCGCGGTCCGCCGTCACGGTGCCCACCCGGGTACCGCCGTAATGCTCGCGCGCGTGCTCTGTCCTTCGTGTTGTTGCTGACAACGACCCTCAGCTGACCGTTGTCGCCGTCGGCGCCCCCGTTAAGGGCCGGTGCCGGAGAGCCCGCGAAGGAACGTCTCCCATGACTGCAGAACTGACCGCAGAGTTGACCGCAGACATGTCCGTTGCCCCGGAGATCGCCATCCTGGCCGAGGCCAGCCTGCTGATCCCCGCCCAGCCGACGCGTGCGGGAACGCCAGGCACCCGGCCCACGCTCGGTACGCTGGCTCGCCACCTGAGGATCCTGGCCGCCTCGCCGGAGCGGTGGTGGGGGCGGGTGCGCTTCGACCCGGACCGTTCGGTACGAATCGAGATCGAAGACCAGCCGGAGTACGGCGCCTGGCTGGTCGTCCTGCCGCCCGCCCGCCCCGGCCAGCCGAGCACGGGTCAGGACTGTGATTGCGACGTGGCCGTGATGATCGCGGGGGAGGCGATCGAGGGTGCGCCTGGCCGCGCGGTGCTGCGCCCGGGATCGACCCGGGTGCACGGGCAGCGGCACCGGCTGCGCGGCCACGGCGCCGGGTACTCGATCAGCCTGCACGCGCGCGCCGTCCCGCCCGGGCCGGCGCTGGGCGGCGCAGCCTCAGCCAATCCCCGGCCGGCGCTCAGTAAATAATTCATCAGCCCGCAATGTCGAGGTAATAGGCTGAACGGGTCACGGGGGCACTTTCCGACATGCCGCCAGAGAGGACTCATCCGGATGATTGAGGTACGGGGGCTCAGTAAGCGGTACGGCGAGAAAATCGCCGTCAACAACCTGTCATTCGACGTGGTGCCGGGCAAGGTAACCGGCTTCCTCGGCCCGAACGGGGCGGGCAAGACCACCACCATGAGGCTGATACTCGGCCTGGACTACCCGAACGCGGGCTCCGTCACCATCGACGGCCAGCGCTACGCCAGCCTGGCCAATCCCATGCGCGAGGTGGGCGCGCTGCTGGACGCCAAGGCGGTTCACGGCGGCCGTTCGGCCTATAACCACCTGCTCTGCCTGGCCCAGACCAACAACCTGCCCAAGCGCCGGGTGGGTGAGGTCCTGGAGCTGGTGGGCCTGACCGACGTGGCGCGCAAGCGCACCAAGGGTTTCTCGCTGGGCATGAGCCAGCGGCTCGGCATCGCGGTCACGCTGCTCGGCGACCCGAAGATCCTGATGTTCGACGAGCCGGTCAACGGGCTGGACCCGGAGGGGATCCTGTGGATCCGCAACTTCATGAAGGCGCTGGCGGCCGAGGGCCGCACCGTGTTCGTGTCCAGTCACCTGATGTCAGAGATGGAGCACACCGCGGATCAGCTGATCGTGATCGGCCGCGGTCAGCTGCTCGCCGACTGCACCATGGAAGAGTTCATCGCCCGCAGCTCCGGCCAGACCGTCCGGGTCGCCACGCCCCAGCCTGATCAGCTGGTCAAGGCGGTGGCCGACGCGGGAGGCAGCGCGGTCAACAGCGCCGACGGCACGCTGATCGTGTCCGGCCTGGTCGCGGCGCAGGTCGGCGACATCGCGTTCGAGCACGGCGTGCGGCTGCACGAGCTGACCGTGGTCCGGGCCTCGCTCGAGGCGGCCTTCATGGAGCTGACCGCGGACAGCGTGGAATACCGGGGCGGCGCCGAGAATGCGCCGGGCCAGCCGCTGGCGCCCGCCCAGCAGCCAGCGCAGGAGCAACTCGTTGCGCAAGGGCAGCACGGCAGCGAAGGGGGGAACTGACATGGCCGCCGTCACCACCAGGCAGGCTCCGGTCCTGCCTCCGCCGTCCGGCCGGGCCGGGTTCGGCGGGACGCTGCGCTCGGAGTTCACCAAGATCCGCTCGGTCCGCTCGACCTACTGGACCCTGCTGGTCCTGCTGGCCGTCAGCATCGGGATCGGCGCGGCGATCTCCGCGGGCACCGCGGCCAACTGGGATCAGACCTCGGCCGCCGACCGGGCCACCTTCGACGCCACCCAGGCCAGCATCGCCGGCCTGTTCTACCTCGGGCAGCTCGTCATCGTGGTGTTCGGCGCGATCGTGCTCACCGCGGAGTACTCCACCGGGATGATCAGGACCTCGCTGACCGCGATGCCCAGGCGGGTCACCGTGTACGCCGCCAAGGCGCTGGTCTTCGCCGTGGTCGCCCTGGTCGTCACGCTGGTCGCGGCCTTCGTCGCGTTCTTCCTCGGCCAGGCGCTGCTGGCCAGCACGCACGCGAGCGCCTCGCTGTCGGACCACGACGTGCTGCGCGCCGTGATCGGCAGTGCGCTGTACGTCACCCTGTGCGGCCTGTTCGCGTTCGCGGCCGGGGCGATCTTCCGGCACACCGCGGCCACTATCACCTCGATCATCGGCCTGCTGTTCGTGATCCCGATCCTGGCGCACCTGCTGCCGTCCAGCTGGTACAACGACATTGTGCGGTGGCTGCCGGACTCGGCGGGCACGGCGATAACGGCTACGGTGGCGCCGCAGGACTCGCACCTGTTCTCGCCGTGGGGTCAGTTCACCGTGTTCGCCGTCTACACGGCGATCCTGCTGATCGTGGGCGGGATCCTGTTCCGCAGGCGGGACGCCTAGCGGCACACCAGGCGCCTACGCCGGAGGCCTAGCCCGGAGCTTACGGGAGCGTCAGGATCTCGTGGCCGTCGTCGGTGACCAGGATCGTGTGCTCGAACTGCGCGGTGCGCTTGCGATCCTTGGTCACCGCCGTCCAGCCGTCCGGCCAGATGTCGTAGTCGATGGTGCCCAGGGTGAGCATCGGCTCGATGGTGAACGTCATCCCCGGTTCCATGATCACGTTGTTGTGCGGGTCGTCGTAGTGCGGCACGATCAGCCCGGAGTGGAACGTGCGGCCGATCCCGTGCCCGGTGAAGTCGCGCACCACCCCGTAGCCGAACCGGCGCGCGTACGACTCGATCACCCGGCCGACGGCGTTCAGCGGGCGGCCCGGCGCCACCGCGCGGATGCCGCGCATCATCGCCTCGTGCGTGCGCTCCACCAGCAGCCGCGATTCCTCGTCAACGTCCCCGGCGCAGAACGTGGCGTTGGTGTCCCCGTGCACGCCGCCGATGAAGGCCGTGATGTCGATGTTGACGATGTCGCCGTCGTTGACCAGCGTGTCATCGGGGATCCCGTGGCAGATCACCTCGTTCAGCGACGTGCACAGCGACTTCGGGTAGCCGCGGTAGCCAAGCGTGCTCGGGTACGCGCCGTGGCTGACCAGGAAGTCGTGGCCCACCTGATCCAGGTAATCGGTCGTGACGCCCGGGGCCACGTGCGCGCCCACCTCGGCCAGCGCCTGCGCGGCCAGCTTGCCCGCCACCCGCATCCGCTCGATGATCTCCGGCGTCTTGACGTCGGGCTCGCCGGTCTTGGGCCGCTTCCTGCCCACGTACTCCGGCCGCGTGATCTCCGCGGGAACCTGGCGGGTGGGCGAAAGCCGACCCGGATGAAGCACTGTCGCCATGCTTTGCGAGTCTAATGTGCATGGACAGTGAACAGGGAAAGCGATGGTGGTACAGCCTCAGGACGCACACCGTCGAGGACGACGACGGTCCCACCCCGGGCAAGGACCGGCTCGGGCCGTTTCCGACCCGGGAAGCGGCGGCCCGCGCACTGGAAACGGTGCAGGAACGGAACAAGGAATGGGACGCGAAAGACTAGCCCCCCAAAGACTGGCAAGGCCATAGCGCAAGCAGGCTCTATTAGGCTAGGGCCGTGAGCGATGAACTGCCGGCCGTGGCCGAAGCCCGGATGGCGGAAATCCGGGCCAGCGGTACCTGGGGCTCGGCGCTGACCTCCGACGAGTTCGCGGCGATCCGCAGCGTCGGCTTCGAGCCGGCCGGCCAGGTGCTGGGCGCCTGCGTCTACAACATCGGCTACACCGGTGGCTACAGCTGCCCGGGCGCCTGGGGGAACTGGGGCTACGGCCAGGTCATGCCGACCCGGACCGCGACGCAGGTCTCCTCGCGCGCCGGCTGGGGCTCGTTCGCGCCCCTGGTCCAGGCCATGTACGAGGCGCGGCACAAGGCCCTGGACCGGATGACGGCCGAGTGCGAGGAGCTGGGCGGGCACGGCGTGGTCGGCGTCAGGCTGACCATCGGCGGGTTCCCGGCCGGCGGCCTGGAGTTCAAGGCGATCGGCACCGCCATCCGCGCCCCCGGCGTCGGGCCGGTGGCGACCTGGCGGCACCGCGGCTCGCGCCAGAAGCGGCCGTTCACCTCCGATCTGTCCGGGCAGGACTTCGCCAAGCTGATCATGAAGGGCTGGGTGCCCGCCGGGCTCGCGCTCGGCATCTCGATCGGATCCCGCCACGACGACTGGCTGACCGTCGGACAGACCCGCTGGGGCGCGGGAAACGCCGAGGTCACCGGGTTCACCGAGCTCGTCAACGACGCCAGGCACGATGCGCGGCAGCAGCTGGAGAGCGACGTCAAGCGGCTCGGCGGCGAGGGCGTGGTGATCGCCGACATGGAGATGCGCGTGCGTGAGCGCGAGTGCCCGGTGTCGGAAGGCCGCCGCGACCACATCGTCGAGGCCACCACCATCGGCACCGCGATCGCCAGGTTCGCCCGTTCCGAACAGCGGCACAGCGGACCGACGCTGGCCATCATGTCGCTCGACCCCCAGCGCCGCCAGGCCGCCAGGATCAGGATCTGACAGGAGAGACCATGACCGACCAGGGGATTGTCGCCGGAGGCTCGGGGGGGAACGGGGGGGTCGTCCCCCCCGGGGCCAGCATCGCCACCGAGCCGGATGCGGCGGGCG
>Ga0081540_1003313_pt1 | contig 12768 bp, 11 predicted proteins | sample TabmetS2T1R1_FD_71024 | JGI IMG/M metagenome (GOLD analysis project Ga0081540, IMG submission 71024) | Tabebuia heterophylla rhizosphere microbial communities from the University of Puerto Rico - S2T1R1 | ecosystem: Host-associated > Plants > Roots > Rhizosphere ... | reverse complement strand
CGACCGGGGGTGGAAGGTGCTCGCGCTGTCGCGAATGCCCCCCCCCCCCCGGCTGGCGCGGCTGGTCCTGATGGAACAGCTCTACCGGGCGTTCTCCCTGCTGCGCGGCGAGCCGTACCACAAGTAGGCTGTGCGCTCCGGGCGTGGAGGCATTATCCATCCGCGGCGAAAATGATCACCATCACCTACTGCAACGTCTGAGGGTACCTCCCCCGGGCCACCCGTGCGGCGGCCGAGCTCAAGAAGACACTGGGCGTGGAGGCGGAGCTCATCCCGGGCAGCGGGGGCATCTTCGAGGTCGCCGTGAACGGGAAGGTGGTGGCGAAGAAGGGGCTCACCGGCTTCCCGAGCGAGCAGGACGTGGTGAAGGCGGTCGGCACCGCGCTCAAGCGCTGACCGGTCCGACAGCGGGCACCGCGCGAGGAGTGGGGCGACGGTCCAGCCGGCGGTACACCCGGTCAGTCAGCCAGGAAAGCAGCGCGGTCGCGGCCACCAGGACGATGACCAGTGCCGTGAAGCCGGCCCAGCCACACCGGCCTCCCGTGAACCTGACCAGCGAGACGCCGCGCACCTCGTAGTAGATGAGCATCTCGTGCCAGAAGTACGCGGCGAGTGACGAGGTTCCAAACAGCTCGAGCAACCAGACTGCCGGCGAGCGCCGTGCTCCAGCGGGGACGCGCGCCTCGATGGCCAGCAGGAGCAGCAACAGCGCCATCACCGAGATGCCGCGCGCCCCGGTGTTCGCCGGGTCGGTGACCCAGAAGGCGTGCGGCGGATAGACCGCGAGCCAGACCGGCCGGAGCAGCCACGCCACCGCCGATCCGAGCCCGATGCCCAGGGCGAGCCGGCGGATCTGGGCCGCGGTGCCTCGTGCCGCCGCCGCCCCCACCGCGCCGCCCAGGAAGGCCCAGCCCGCCCAGGGGAGCAACGGGAACACCGAGTGCCGGGGCCCGGTCTTGTTGAAGAGGTCCTGAAGCGGTCCGGTGACGCCGTCCGCGAAGGGCGAGACCAGGAAGAGCGCGACCGCGATCGCCGCGGAGGCGATGCACAGGACGCGTGGCCGCGCGGCGAGCGCGATGTTCAGCGGGAGCGCTGCCAGCAGCGTGATCCCGATGCACTGGAGGATGTCGATCCGCAGCAGCCACCCCGGCTCGACGGAGATCGGGAACCACACCCAGTTGATGAGCGTGCCGACCGCGAGTACCTCGCCGATTCGCCGGAGGGAGCGAAGAATCCGGGGGGCGCGCGGGCCGGCGCTCGAGGCCGCCCGCACCTGCACCAGCGCCAGGGAGAAGCCGGCGGCGAAGATGAAGGACGGCGCCACCAGGCCGTTCACGTAGTCGAGCACGCCGGCGGTGCGGGTGCCCAGCAGCTCCTTCCGGAGGAGCACCATCGCGTGCGTCTCGACCATCACCAGCACCGCGAGACCGCGGAGCCAGTCGAAGGCCCGGACGCGCGCCTGCGCTGAAGGCTGGGACGGGATGGGCACCATCTCGGTTCTATCACCGGGGTCAGCGGAGCCGGCGCGCAGGCGCATCGCGTCGGCGCTCGCCGGCACCGGTGCGGGGATGTCGCGGCGCGCCGTGACGGTCGACGTGACCGCCGCCGCTGGATAACTTGGGCGCCCCATGCCCCCCAAGCACCGCGTCCTCCTGGCCGTCCTCGACGGCTGGGGCGTCCGCTCCGAGCGAGAGGACAACGCCATCCTCCTCGCGGGTACGCCGAACCTCGACCGCTTCGCCGGGAAGATGCCCCGGACCGAGCTGCTGAGCTCCGGGCTGGCGGTGGGGCTCCCCGAGGGGCAGATGGGGAACTCGGAGGTCGGCCACACCAACATCGGCGCAGGACGGATCGTCTACCAGGACCTGGTCCGCATCAATCGCGCCGTCGAGCGCGGGGAGCTCGTCCACAACCCCGTGCTGGTCGCCGCGATGGACGCCGCACGCAAGGACGGCAAGGCGCTGCACCTGATGGGGCTCATCGGCCCCGGCGGGGTCCACGCCTCGCAGGACCACCTGCTCGGTCTGCTGAAGGCGGCGCAGGCGCGTGGAGTTCCTCGGGTCTACGTGCACGCCTTCCTCGACGGCCGAGACACTCCACCCATGAGCGCGCTCGGCTACCTGGAGGAGCTCGAGCGCTTCCTCCGCGAGACCGGCGCGGGCCGCATCGCCACCGTCATCGGCCGCTTCTACGCGATGGATCGCGACAAGCGCTGGGACCGGGTGCAGCAGGCCTACGACGCGATGGTCCGGGGGGTCGGCAACCGGGCTCCCGGGGCAGTGGAGGCGGTGCGCGCGTCCTACGCCGAGAAGGTGACCGACGAGTTCGTTCACCCGACGGTGATCGTCGATGGGGGAGCCCCGGTCGCGACTCTCCGCGACGGTGACGCGGCCATCTTCTTCAACTTCCGCGCGGACCGAGCGCGCGAGCTGACGCGTGCTCTGGCCGTTCCCGGGTTCCATGAGTTCGACCGGGGTGGGCTACGGCTGGGGAAGTTCGTCTGCATGACCCAGTACGACGCGACGTTCGAGCTGCCGGTGGCATTTCCGCCCGAGCAGCCGCGGGAGATCTTCGCCGAGGTCGTCTCGGAGAACGGGCTGACGCAGTTCCGCACCGCGGAGACCGAGAAGTACGCGCATGTCACGTTCTTCTTCAACGGGGGCCGAGAGGTGGTCTTCCCCGGCGAGGAGCGGGTGCTGGTTCCCAGCCCGCGCGAGGTGAAGACCTACGACCTCAAGCCCGAGATGGCGGCGCCCGAGGTGACCTCCCGCCTGGTGCAGGCGATCGACTCGGGGAAGTACGACTTCCTGCTCGTGAACTACGCGAACCCGGACATGGTGGGTCACTCGGGGAATCTCGACGCGGCGATCAAGGCCGTGCGGGTGGTCGACGGGTGTCTCGGCCAGCTCGCCGACGCGTGCGCGCGGGCGAACGTGCTCCTGGCGATCACCGCGGACCACGGCAACTGCGAGCTCATGCGAGACCCGGTGACCGGCCAGCCCCACACCGCGCACACCACCAACCCGGTGCCGATCCACCTCGTCCACCCCGACCTCGCCGGGGCGAAGCTCCGCAGCGGCGGCATCCTCGCCGACGTCGCGCCGACGCTCCTCAAGGTGATGGGCCTGCCCCAGCCGAAGGAGATGGACCGCAACAGCCTCCTGACCTGACGGAAGCGCCAAGGTCGCCCGGACGGACCGGCAGGAGTTCGCGCCGTACCCCCCGCAAAGCCAGGAAGGTGGGTGCGGGGCGTGGCCCGGGAGGAGCGACGGACCCGACAGTCCTGCACCGCGGACCCCATGGGGAGCCGGGAAGCCCGCGGCTCCTTGCCGAGTCGACGTCGCGCGAGGGCCGACGCCGATGCCGCCAGGGCGACCGGCGGGCCGAACTGCCCGGCGAGTCTCTTGCCAATCGGCCCCTCGGAGAGGCTTCAACTCACCGTGATCACTTGTTTTTTCGAGGTGCCAGACACCTCGTTACGCGCGCTCAGGAGGTGTCAGAGACCTCGTAATGGACCCGGAATGAGGTGTCAGAGACCTCGTTGTTGGAATGACGCCCGCACCCGGCGACGCCGCGGGCCCCTGGGCACGGTCCGGGGCTTGCTGGAGCGAGTCCGGATGTCCCTCGCGGCGGAGCTGCTGGCCCTGGTCTTTCCGCCCGCCTGCGCGGCCTGCGCGGTGATGCTCGAGGCGGAGGCGACGTTCTGCGCGCTCTGCACGCTGGCGACGGAGCCGGTGCCGCTGCCCGGTTGCCGCCGGTGTTCGGAGCCGATCGAGCAGGCCGGGGCGTGTCCGCGCTGCCTTCGGGCACCGCCGCCGTTCCGGTCGGCTCACGCCGCATTCGTCCATACCGGCCCGCTCGCCCGCGCCATTCATCGCTTCAAGTACGAGGGCCACAGCGAGCTCGCGCTGCCGCTCGCCCGGGCGCTGGCGACCGCGTCGAGCGGGTGGCTCGCCAGCCTCGGACGTCACGCGACGCTGGTACCCATCCCGCTGCACAGGGGCCGCCTCCTCCGGCGGGGTTACGACCAGGCGGCACTCCTGACCCGCGGCCTCGCCCGGACGACCGGACTGCCGCTCTGGCCCAGCCTTCTCCGGCGCGTCCGCGCCACCCGGCGGCAGGTCGGGCTCACCGAGGCCGAGCGCACCGAGAACCTGCACGGGGCATTTGCCACCCGCGGCCCGATGCCACGGGGCCCGGTCATCCTGGTGGACGACGTCGTGACCACCGGGGCAACGGCCCGTGCCGCCAGCGCCGCCCTGCGAGAGGCTGGGGCCCGGTGGGTGTACGTGCTCACCCTGGCCCGGGCGGTCGGGGAAGCAAACCCCGGTCGCTTCGGGTTATGACCGACGAGCCACCGTGGTTTCCAGCCTCCTTCTCTCGGCCTTTTTCGCCGCAGCCTCCTCTCCACCCGCCGCAGACGATCCGCTTCCCGCCGAGGCCCAGGCCCGGGCTAAGGAGGCGCTCGCCCAGGCCCGCTCGTTGCGCGGGGCCGCGGCGCTGATCCGGCTCCGCGCGCTTCGTGACGACCTCGCCGACCCGCGCCCGGTGGACGCGACCCTTGCCCGCATCGCGGCCGACGCCCGCGCCGACCCGTTCACCCGCACGCTCGCCCGGCAGGTCCTGTCCGATCTCGACGTCGTGCAGGGTCGGGTGACCGAGGCCCAGCGCCGGATCCACGCGCTCGGGTACGTGCAGGACGTCTACGTGCTCGGCGGGTTCGACAACGAGGGAAAGGGCGGCTGCGACAGCGATGCCGGTCCCGAGAAGACGCTCGACCTCGAGGCCTCGCTTCAGGCCAAGGGACACCTCGCGCGCTGGCGAAAGACGACCGCCCACTCACTGGACGGCGGCATCGATCTGGGCGCGATGGTCCGACCCAGTCGCGGGGTCGTGGCCTACGTGCTCGCGCTGCTCGAGGAGCCGGTGGCGCGCCGGACGACCCTCGCGCTCGGGACCTCCGGCGGCTTCCGCCTCTGGGTGAACGGGGAGAAGGTGGCCGTCGGCGACACCTACCACCCGGCGCGGCCAGACCAGGACCGCGTCTCGGTGCAGCTGCGCGGCGGGGTGAACCGGGTCCTGCTCAAGGTCTGCCATGAGGACTCCGGCGTGCTCGGGGCCTACCTCCGCGACGAGTCGGGTCGAGCACGTCCGGTGACGCCCGATCGGCTTCCCTCGCTCCGCCCAGGACCGGCCCCGGAGGCCAGACGGCTTCCCACCATGACCAGCGCGCTCGAGGCCGAGGTATCCCGACACCCGGACGATGCGCGCCTACGGGCAGACCTGGCCCAGGTGCTCGAGGCGACACAGGCCTTCGACTCCCGCGAGCACAGCGATGCGGTGAGCGCAGACCGTGCCGCCGCGGATGCCTCTCGCGACGGCCGTCCCGACGCGCGCCTGGAGTTGCTCGCCGCCCGGCTTCAGCAGGACGAGAACCTCAGGCGCCGGCATCTCGAGACCGCGATGGCCGAGGCTCCGGACCTGCTCGAGGCCCGGCTGCTCCTCGCCCGCGCCGAGCTGACGCAGGGCCACCCCGAGCGGGTCCTGAGCCTCCTCCAGCCGGCGGCGCAACGGTGGAAGGCCTTCGTTCCCGCGCAGGTGCTCCTCGCGCGCGCTGAGGACGATCTCGGCGATTCGGTGTCGGCGACCCGGCGCATCGAGGGGCTCCCCCAGTCCACCTGGCGCATCCCCGAGGCGGGCCGCGAGCGGGTCCGCAGCGCGCGACGGCTGGACCGCGCGGACGAGGCACTGCAACGGCTGCGCGGCTTGCTCGAGGTCCGGCCCGGAGACGGCAGCAGTCTCGCGCTCCTCGCCGAGATGCTGGCCGACCGCGGAGACGTCGGCGGCGCCGCCGACGCGCTTCGCGCGGCGCTGCGCTTGTCGCCCACCAGCAACGACGTCCGGTTGCGTCTGGCCGAGCTCCTCGCCTCGAACGAGAAGCTCGAGGAGGGGCTCGCTCTCTTCTCGGAGGCGGAGGCGCTGTGCCCCGACGACCCGGAGGTCTTCGAGCGAAAGGGCCGCACCCTCCTCTACGCCGGACGCAAGGAGCCGGCGCTCGCCGCGCTGGAACACTCGCTCGTGCTCCGCCCGCAGAACCCGGCGCTCCGGGACGCGGTCCGCGCCCTTCAGGGAACCGAGGCCTCCGCGGCCGCGACCGACGCCATCGACGTCCGTCCGCTGGTGCAGGAAGCCGACAGCTACTCCGAGGACGCGGTCACGCTCGCCGACGTCACCCGGGTGCGGGTACAGCAGAGCGGGCTCTCCAGCCGCTTCCACCAGCTTGCGGTGAAGGTCTACACCCGCCGCGGGGTGGACGCGTTCCGTAGCTTCCCCATCACCTACAGCCCGAGCCGCGAGGAGGTACGCATCCTCCGCGCCCGCATCACCAAGCCCGACGGGTCGCTGGTGGAGAGCTTCGGAGACACCAACCGCAGCCTCAACGAGCCCTGGTCGGGCATGTACTACGACGCCCAGGCCAAGGTGCTCAGCTTTCCGGGTCTCGCGCCCGGTGACCTGCTCGAGCTGCAGTACCGCGTGGAGGACACCGCGAGCGACAACCTCCTCTCGGACTACTGGGGCGACCTCGCCTACGTGCAGGGCGTCACCCCGAAGCTCCGGTGGGAGTACGTGGTGGACATGCCCGCGGGCCGCACCCTGTACTGGAACCAGAAGACGCTCGGCGCCGGGGTGAGCGCGGGCCGGGAGCCGACCTCGAGCGGGCGCGTCCTCTACCGCTTCGAGGCGAAGCACGTCTCGCGAGTCACGCCGGAGCCAGGCATGCCAGGCTGGTCCGAGGTGGCGGCCACGCTGCACGTCTCGACCTACCGGACCTGGGAGGACGTGGGCCGCTACTACTGGACCCTCATCCGCGACCAGCTGGTGCCGGATGAGAGCATCCGCCGCGCCGCCGACGAAGCGCTGAAGGGCGTGAACCGCAAGGACACCCGCGCCGTGGTGCGGGCTCTCTACGAGTACGTGGTGAAGAACACCCGCTACGTGGCGCTGGAGTTCGGCATCCACGGGTACAAGCCGTACCGGGTGGACCGCGTGCTGGCGCGACGGTTCGGCGACTGCAAGGACAAGGCGTCGCTCCTCCACGCGCTGCTGGAGGTGTCCGGGGTGGACAGCCGCATCGTGCTTCTCCGGATGCGCCAGCTGGGGTCGGTGCCGCCGGAGCCGGCGTCGCTCGCGGTGTTCAACCACGCCATCATCTACGTGCCGACGCTCGACTGGTACCTCGACGGGACGGCCGAGTTCCACGGCGCGACCGAGCTGCCCATCTCGGATCGGCGCGCGAGCGTCCTGGTGGTCGAGCCGGACGGAAAGAGCCGCTTCACCGTCACCCCCGAGGCGCGCCCCGAGGACAACGTCACCGACGTGCAGCTCGACCTGGCGCTCCGCCCGGGAGGCGCCGCAGAGGTGAAGGGCGAAAGTCGGGTCCGCGGCAGCGCCGCTCCCGAGTACCGACGCAGCTACCAGTCCGCCGCCACGCGCAAGACCACCTTCGAGCAGGGATGGGCGCAAACCTTCCCCGGGCTGAGCGTGGACAAGGTGTCGGTCAGCGATCCAAGCAAGCTCGATCAGGACGTGGCGCTCGACTACGAGCTGAGTATCCCCCGCTACGCGGAGGTGGGCGGGGACACGCTTCGCTTCCTTCCCTTCGGGAGTCGCCGCGGCTACGTCGAGACCTACGCGGGGCTGGCCGAGCGCCGGGGAGACCTCGTCCTCGACGGCCCGAGCGTGAGCCGGTTCACCTTCCGCTACCGGCTTCCCACCGGCTGGAGCGTGGACGCACTGCCGCCGGACGTCACGAACGACAACGGGTTCGGCAAGCTTCGCCTCACCTACGCCCTGGAGCAGGGCGTGCTGGTGTGCCGTGGAGAGCTGGTCTTCACCCGGGACCGCATCTCGGCGAGCGAGTACCCGGCCTTCCGCGCCTTCGTCGCCCAGGTGGATCAAGCGTTCTCGCGCAAGGTGCTGGTCCGCGCGCCCCGGAAGGGCGCACCGTCGCAGCGCGCGGTTCGCCCCGCCGCGACCCGGCCGGTCGCGCTCGCCTCGACCCCATGAGCCCGGTCCCGGACGCGCCGCTGCGGATCGTCGTCGCCGTCTGTGCCTATGTGCTGCTCGTGGTCTGGGTCACACTGCGTGGCCTCGACACGGGTCTCCGCCGCTCGGGCTGCGCCGCGCCCATTCGCCGCAGCCTCCTCGTCCGCATCGGGGCGCTCCTCGGAACGTGGTTCCTCGCCGTCACCGCCGCGGCAATCGCCGGCGCCTGGCTCGACCCCTCGGTGCCCCGCCCGCTGGGCTACCTCATCCCGGCGCTCATCCTCTCTCTCGTCCTGTGGCGCGCTGGCTGGCTCCAGGCTGCGGTGCAGGCGCTGTCCCCCGCGGCCATCCCCTGGCTCCAGACGCTACGAATCGGCGGAGGCCTGACCCTGTTCGCAGCCTGGGCGTCGGGGCTCGCTCCGTGGGGGTGGGCTGCCGTCGCCGGCACCGGGGACATCCTGGTGGGGCTGGGGGCCGCCGCTGTTGCCGCGCTCCTCGGCACGGGGCTGGCGTGGTCCCGCGGCGCGGCGATCGCCTGGAACGTGTTCGGTCTGGTGGACATGGCTCACACGATGGTGCGGGGGCTGCTCTCGGCGCCCGGTCCGCAGCAGCGCATCTTCGAGACACCACCGAACCTGGTCCCGGCAGTGTTCCCCTTCATCTACCTGCCGGCGTTCATCGTCCCGCTGACGATCCTGCTCCACATCCTCTCGCTCCAGCAGCTGGCGAGGCTCGGGCGCCCGGCACCGACGTCACCGCCCAGCGCTCACGAGAGCTGACGCCGGGTCCTCCCCGTTCCGCGAACGCTCGCGCGGGGCCGCGCTCACTCGGTGCGCATCGCCTCGACCGGGTCGAGACGGGCAGCACGTGCGGCGGGGTAGATGCCGAAGAGGAGACCGACGCCGGAGCTCATCACCAGGGCCAGCGCCACCGCCCAGGTCGGAACCGAGGTGGGGAGGTTGAAGGCCCAGCGCGCGAGGAAGGCCACCACCGCGCCGCCGAGCACTCCCAGCACGCCGCCGACCAGCGAGAGCATGATCGCCTCGGTTGCGAACTGCCCGAGGATGCGGTGGCGCCGTGCGCCCAGCGCCTTGCGCACGCCGATCTCCTGCGTCCGCTCCGTCACGGACACGAGCATGATGTTGAGGATGCCGATCCCGCCCACGATCAGCGAGAGCAGGCACACCCCGAAGCTCGCCGCGGTGACCACGGCGGAGATCTGATTGAAGGCCTGGGTCGCGGACTCGTTGGAGAAGATGAAGAAGTCGTCTTCCTGCTGCGGTTTCAGGTTGTGCCGTCGCCGCATCAGCTGCCGCACCTCCTCCATCGCCCGCGGGAGCACCTCGGTCGAGGAGGCCTGCATGCTGATGTTGAGGGAACGGTTCTTCCCCCACAGCGGGAAGAAGGCGTTGATCGGGATGACCACCACGTCGTCCTGCTGGAAGCCCCCCACCAGCGCGCCCTTGCGCTTCATCACGCCGATGACCCGGAACGGGCGCGTGCGGATCCTCACTTCCTGACCGAGCGGGTCACCGCCCGGGAACAGGACCTCCGCCACGTTGGACCCGAGAACGACCAGGCGTTCGCCGTCCGCGACCTCCTGGATGTTGAAGGCCCGGCCCGAGGCGATGTCCATCGCGTTGGTGAGGAAGAAGTCGGCGGTGCCCCCGGCGATCTGGATGTTCGGCCGGGTCTCGTAGCGATCGGTCGAGACCTTGACCCCGAAGTCCCAGGCCTCGCCGGTGGTCGCGATGACGTCCGGGAGCCGGCGCTCGATGTCGTCGCGATCCTCGATGGTGAGGTTGGGTCGCTTCGAGAGCCGATCGAAGTCGAAGTTCCCGAAACCATTGGGGAACTTCTGGATCTGGAACCCGTTCGAGCCGAGGCCGGTCAGGTCCTCGTCGACCTTGTTCCGGAGCCCTTCCAGCAGGGCCATCATCGCCACGACGGTGGCCGCACCGATCACGATGCCCAGGAGCGTCAGCAGCGACCTCAGCCGGTGTCCCCAGAAGGTGGACATGGCGAGGCGGAAGTTGTCGGTCAGCGCGCGCACCCACAGCTCTCGACGACCCGCCATGACGCCCATTGCAGCAGATCCCTGCACCGGGCAGCCAGTCGGCCGCGGCCGGGGCGGGGTGGACGCTCGAGAACGGCATGCCCAGCTTCGGCTCCAACCTGACAATCGCCCTCGGCGCTCGGGGGCGTGCCCCGGAGAGGAGCGTTCTGACGTGGAAGCGACGAAGCTGTTGAAGAAGCAGCACGGGGAGGTGAAGGACCTCTTCAAGCAGTACGACGCGGCGGAGGAAGACTCCGAGAAGCAGGAGCTCTTCGAGGAGATCGCCGACGACTTCGCTGCCCACGGCGAGATCGAGGAGAAGATCTTCTACCCGGCGGTCTACGTCGGGGAGCTCAAGGACAAGCTCCAGGAGGCGGTCGAGGAGCACCTGGCGGCCAAGCGGATCGTGGCCGATCTGCTGGACATGGAGCCGGCGGACGAGCAGTTCGACGCGAAGATGAAGGTCCTGAAGGAGCTCATCGAGCACCACGTCGAGGAGGAGGAAGGTGAGCTCTTCCCGCTGGTGGAGAAGAACTTCGCCCGCGAGGAGCTGGACATGCTCGGCCAGCAGATGGAGCGGATGTTCGAGCAGCTGAAGCAGGACGAGCCCCGGGCGGCGATCCCGTCCGAGACTGATCAGGCCCCACCGCTCGGCTGAGCGCAGTGACCGGCCGCGGGTGACGTGACCTGCGACACGGGTGGACTCCCGCTCTCCCCGAGCTCAGACGCCGACGGCGACCGTCGTGCTGGTGGTCTCCGCCGGAGCCCACCGCTCGAGCGGAAAGCCCTCGGACACCCAGCCCTCGTAGCCGCCCTCGAGGGGCCGGACCCGGTCGATGCCTCGTCTCTTCAGCCGGAGCGCCACCCGGGCGCTCGTCCATTCATTGGGTCAACTACAGAAGAGGACCACGTCACGGCCTCGGGCAATCTCCGAGTGCCGCCGGTCCAGCTCGTCCGGCGAGATGTGGACCGCTCCGGGCAACGTGTTGCCCGAGTCCTCGACCTCCCGGAGATGGCGCAGGTCGACCACCACGACGTCGTCTCCGGCGTCGAGCCGACGCTTCAGCTCGACCGCGGAGAGTCGTGAGACCTGCAGCTGGGTCCGGAACCGGATCCGCTGGAGGAGCTTGTAGGCCAGGTAGAGCGCGAGCAGTCCCACCAGGAAGCCCGCCGCCGAACCGGCGTAGTCCATGACCACGCCCACCACGCGGAAGAAGGGCTCGCCGGCGAGCCAGCCCAGACCCACGAAGCTCGAGACCCAGAGCAGGTCGCCGATCGCGTCCAGGAGCAGATACCGCCGGAGACGCATCCCCGACATCCCGGCGAGCGGCGGTGCAAGGGTCGTGAGGCCCGGAATGAAGGGGGCGATGATCAGCGCTCGCGCTCCGTAGCGGGTGAACACGTTCTCGGTGCGCTGCACGCAGACGTCCGGTTCGAGCGAGACCCGGCAGACCAGCCGGAGCACGCTGCTGCCCCAGCGTCGGCCAGCAAAGAACCACCCCAGGTGCCCCAGCGACGCGGCGACCGTGGCCAGCGCAATGGGGAGCGCGGCGCTGGCGTGCCCGAGCCTGGCGAGCGCGCCCGCGGCGATGAGCCAGGGAGTGCAGGGAATGGGTACTCCGGCCTGCTCGAGGAGCACGCCGGTGAAGACCAGGATCGGCCCGTACATCTGCACGAATTCGATGCTGGCGTTCACTGCCCGTGGACCTCCGACTGCGTTTCCGGAGGCGTGTGTAGCGGTCTGCGCCGGAGGACGCCAGCCATGTAAGGCTCGGGAAGCGACTGGCCGTTACAGAGAGGTGTGCCGGGCTAATTGGGCCGGGCAGCGCGTGGCTGGGTCACCAGATGCACGACCTCGTCGACCCGCACCGGAAGCTTCCCGCCCTTGCGCTCCAGGGCGAGTGAGAGCTTGCGGTGGTCAGCGCGCGACAGGCGCCGGTCGAGGACGACGTCGACCATGTAGTCGAGCGTGTCGACGCCGAGCACCATGCCCACGCTGAACAGCATCAGCTCGTCTGGGTCCACGTAGGCCGACATGGCTCCCATCGGCCATTGCAAGCGGAGATCCGACCCGCCACGCCCGAACCCGCGCTCGCGGCAGCGAGGATGCCAACCGCGCATTCCGTCTGGGACCTTTGGCTCTCCTGTCACGTCGCCCGGTGACGACGCCCCAGGGCCAGTTCGAGCGCGATCCGAGGGCAGGCCCAGGGTGCCCGCGACCCTCGTCTCCGACGTGACCCAGGAGGGCCAGGTGGTGGACGTGGCGCTGTTTTCCGACGGGCGTGCGCAATGCGGCGCACCGCCTGGGCACGGTGGCGCGGGCCCGGTGGTGAGGGCCGGGCCTGGTGGTGCCAGACACCTCGTTACTGGGACGTGGTGCCAGACACCTCGTGACGGACACCTCGTTACGCCCGCCTCGTGACGGGGCCCGGGACCGAGACGTGGTGCCAGACACCTCGTGACGGACGCCTCGTGACCGGGCCCGGGACCGGAACAGGGTGCCCGGGACGTGGTGCCAGACACCTCGTGACGGACACCTCGTGACGGGGCCCCGGACCGGGACAGGGTGCCAGACACCTCGTGACGGACACCTCGTTACGCCCGCCTCGTGACGGGGCCCGGGACCGAGACGTGGTGCCAGACACCTCGTGACGGACGCCTCGTGA
>Ga0081540_1003312_pt1 | contig 12770 bp, 8 predicted proteins | sample TabmetS2T1R1_FD_71024 | JGI IMG/M metagenome (GOLD analysis project Ga0081540, IMG submission 71024) | Tabebuia heterophylla rhizosphere microbial communities from the University of Puerto Rico - S2T1R1 | ecosystem: Host-associated > Plants > Roots > Rhizosphere ... | reverse complement strand
ACCGCCTCCAGGCCCAGGTTCTCGTTGTTGTGCGTCTGCGCGGTCGGCTGGGTGGACATGCCGATCATGTCGTTGCCGGCCGCGTCCGCCGACGGCGTCAGATTCTGGGTCTTCGTCGCCGTGTCGGTGCGGGGCAGCGTCGGGATCTTCGGTATCGCGGCCTGGAGCTGGCTCACCAGGCTCGCGTCGAGGCCGAGCGTCTGCGCCGCCTGGATGGTCACCGGGAACAGCGCCTGCATCGCGAGGATGTCGGTGGTCGGGTCGGTGACGTTCCACTGTGTCTCGTGCGCGTTGGCCGTGGTGTGCAGCTTCCCGTCGGAGCCGGTCGTCGCGTAGGCGAGCAGGAACTGGGCCGCCCCGCTCAGCAACGGGTAGTTGGTGGACAGGAAGTTGCGGTCGTCGGTCATCAGGTACCGCTGCCACACCCACAGGCCGATCTCGGCACCCGAGGTGATGGTCAGGGAGTTGTAGGTGGGCGTGATGTTCTGGTCGCACGAGGCACCGCTGGTGCCGCCGTTGTAGGTGCCGTTGCCGTTGAAGCGCATCGTCTCGGGTACGCACAGCCCGGCCCGGCCGCCCATGTTGGCGCTCGTCCACGACCGGATGTTGTTGACGTTGTTGGTGTAGAGCCGGAATATCGGGTCGTCCAGCGCGAACTGGCCGGCCGAGAGGTTCGCCTGTAGTTGCATCCGCAGGTTCCAGAACCAGTAGCCGGCGGGGAACCAGTCCTGGTGGTCCTGCGAGAAGTTGAACAGGTCGGCGACCCCGGCCTGCGAACCCGGGAAGGTACCGCGGCTCTGCGCGGCCGAGTCGTACAGGTAGAGGGTGCGCAGGTTTTCGACGTAGTCGCCGAAGCCGTCGGCCGACGAGATGCGGATCAGTCCGGTACCGGCCCAGTAGTTGTGCCACCAGGAGAGGTGCCCGGCCGACAGGGTCGACGCGGCCACCGTGGCGTCAGTGCCGAACAGGCTGGTCGCGGTCGACAGCGCGTTGCCGCCCGTCCACTGTGGAGAGCCGACCACGACGCGGAACGAGCCGTCGGTGTTGGGCTGGAAGCTGACCCGGGCGGTCGTCGAGTTCGGGTTGGAGGCGGCCACGTTGCGTCCGCCAGCGGTGACGGCGGCGAGGCTGCCGAAGGTCTGGCCCGAGTTGCCGCTGCCGTTGTTGTCGACCCAGGTCTCGGCGAGCGTGGCGACCGCGCCGGAGGCCTGCGCCTGCGGTGAGCGCCCGGTCCACAGAGCCACCTGCGCGGTCTGCGTGCTGTTCGGGTCGGCCCCGGTCACGTTGACGACCAGTTCGGCCGCGTCGGCGCGCACGTAGGCGGTCAGCGTCATGCCGCCGCCGGACTCGTGCAGCGTCCCGTCGTAGAGGTCGAGGTACCCGCTGAAGTCGGCGGCGGTGGTCAGCCGGGACAGGCCGGGGATGGTCACCTGACCGGGGGACTTGCGGTCGGGGAAGGTGTCGGTGCGGTTGAGTTGGGCGGTGAAGCCGCTGGCGGCCCACAGGGCCACGCCCAGCGTGCCGTTGCCCAGCGGGACGAACTGGCTGGCGCTGTTGTTCGGCGAGCCGAGGACGATGTCGGAGCGCCGCACCAAATTCGGTGTGTCCACAGTGAACGTGCCGTTGTGCCAGGCCGTGGTACCGGTGGCGGCCGATGCCTGCGGTGTGGCGGTCAGGGTCAGGCCGGCCGCGGTGAGCGCGGCGGCGGTGGCGAGGGCGATGGCCGGTAGACGGAGCCGGCGGGATCTGAGCATGGGACTCCTCCGCGAGGGAGCGCGCCGGTCGCGGGTGGCCGTGGTCGACCGTGCCGGGAAGCCACCGGGGGTGGCGGTCGCGGCTGCGTGGTCGTGGCGGGCGCCGGCCCGGCAGTCCGGGCGGGTGCCACCAGCGGTCGATGCTCCCGACGCAGGGGGACGGAACCTCGGGATATGTTCAACGGTTGAACCAATTGACGCCTGTGAAACTAGGGGTTGGGCCGAGGGGCTGTCAAGGTATCCAGAGGACCTATCTTTCGCGGAGCGGCCGTTCGGTCGTGATCGCGCCGATCTACGGCTTTCGGCACGTCACCCAGGTCATGCTGCCGTCATCCCGGTCCGGCCGCCGCCGATGGTCGAGCCCGATGACAACGATTCCTCGGACGTCTGGCACGGCGTTCGTGCGGCGACCGCGCGACGAACGCGGCCGGAACCGTGATCGTTTACGTCCGGCATTCCGGGCCTATCGACCGGTCGGTCAGGCAGTCACGCGATACCACGACGACGGGTCGGCGGGCACCGGGCAGAAGTCGTAGCGCACCTCGGCGGGCCCGAGCGCCACCAGGGTCGCCGACGTCGAGCCGTAGGTGCGGCCGGGGAGGGTGCGGCGCACGAGCAGGGCGCGCGGGTCGGTCGGATCCAGCCCGTCCCCGCCCAGCAGCGTCACCCAGTCGCCCCAGAAGTCCACTGTGGACAGAGTGGCCGCGCCGGCCGGGGGTGGGGCCGCCGCCGCGCGCAGCATCGGCAGGAAATGGGCCACCAGCGGCTCCTCGGTCATGCCGACGCCGCGGTTGACGACGATGTGGTCGCCCGGCTCCAGCGACAGGTCGACCATCGCCACCCCGTCCCACGACCACACCCGCACCCCCTCAACGGAGCCGGTCAGGAGGTGGAAGCCGTCGTGCCGCCCGCCGTCGGGTGGCGTCCCGCGCAGCGCCTCCAGCGGGAGCGTGCCGCGCGTCGGGCGCGGTCCGTCCGGCGACGGCGGAAGGCGGACACCGTTGAGGATCGCGGCAACGGCCGGGCGCACCGGGTCCACCGCGAGCCAGGTGCCGCCGGCCTCCCGGTCGCGGCCGCCGACCAGGCCGTCGCCCCAGTGCGGCCCGGGCGGGTCCCAGGCGCGGTCGACGAACTCGTCCCGCACCGCGGCGAGCAGCAGCGGCCACGCCCCGTCCGGGTCGAACCTCAGCAGCACGGTGCACATGCCGTCGAGCCTATGGGTTGCGCCGGCTGGGCGGCGGGTACCTGGCCGGAGTGATCGACGCCGACTTCGACCGGTTCACCGCCCCGCTGGACTACCCGATGTACGTGCTGACCGTGCCGGCGGCGGCACCCGGGGGAGCGCAGCCGGGGGACGGCCGCCCCTCCGGCTGCCTGGTCGGCTTCGCCACCCAGTGCGGCATCGCACCGCCGAGGTTCCTGGCCTGCCTGTCGAAGGCGAACCACACCTACCGGTGCGCGGCCGCCGTCGGGGTCGCCGCCGTCCACCTGCTCGGCGCGGGGGACCGGGACCTCGCCGCCCTTTTCGGTACCGAGACGGGCGACGAGGTCGACAAGTTCGAGCGCTGCGAATGGTTCGAAGGACCGGAGCGGGTACCGCTGCTGTCCCGCTGCCCGGCCTGGTTCGTCGGCCGCGTCGAGGACCGGCCCGACCTCGGCGACCACGGGGGGCTGCTGCTGGCGCCGGTACACGTCGGGCCGGGCATCGCGGGCGGCGCGCTGATGTTCTCGGAGGTGGCCGGAATGGACGCGGGCCATCCCGCCTAGGACGGCGCACACAATGGTCGGTGTCCGACTGACGGCCCGGCCGTCGGCGGCTGGTGGATCAGCGACTGTCGACCGCCGCGCGGAGGTCGCGGTAGCCGCGCACCAGCGCGGCCCGTTCCCGCGCCAGGTCGGTGCTGCCCGGGTCGCGACCGGCCGCGACCCAGGCGTCCGAGATCGCCATCGCCTCCGCCCGGCCCGCCGCCGCCCGCTCCACCGACCCGACCGGTACCGCGTAGACGTGCGCGTACAGCGCGGCCACGGCGGCGACGAGCCGCTCCTCGGTGGCCTCCGGGTACGCGTCGCGGTGCTGCAGCTCGCGGTGCGCGCGCCACCAGTCGACCTCCAGCCGGGCCGCCTCGTCCACGTCGAACGTCGTCCCGTGTACCCGCGCGACGAGCGCGTAGAACCGGCGCATCCGGTCGAGCGCGCCGGCCGCGTCGTTGTCCGGGAACGGCGCCCACAACTGGTTGGCGCGCAGCACAAGCCAGGCACCGTGGAGGTCGCGCGGCCACGGTAGGGCGAACCCGATCCGCACCATCGCAACGGCCGCGCGCAGGAACGTCCACCACCGGCGCTGGTAGTACGAGATCCAGGCATCGGCCTCGGCCGCGCCCAGGCGGTCCGGGTCGAAGGCGCGCATCGGGTCGCCGGGGGCACCCGGGCGTCGGCGGCGGGTCATCCTCCGAGTGTCCCACCACGGGGCGCCACCGTCACCGGACAAACGTCCATTATGGACGGTCCTGGGTACCGGCGCGGGCCAGCGCGTCGACGCGGCCCAGCGCGTCCGGCAGCCGGTGCGCTCCCGCCATCAGCCTGACCAGCTCCGCCGCCCCGCCCAGCGGTACGCCCGCCGAGGTGACATACAGCGGCCTGGTCGCGGTACCCCGGAGGACGGCCACCGCGTGGGTCGCGGTACGGAAGGCCGACTTCGCCACGCCGATGACCGGGATTGCGGTGCGCTCGTGGAGCCGCGCGCCCAGCCCGGGCCGCCCATCCGGGTCCAGGTCCACATACCCGTCCACGATCACCAGGTCGACCTGACCCGCGTCGGCGAGCACCGCGAGCAGCGGCGGGAGTTCCCGCTCGAAGAACCGGCCCGGCCGGTAGGGCTCGACCTCGGGCAGCCAGCGGACGTGTTCCCGCGCGACGGTCGCGAAACGGGCGTCGGTGGACAGGACGAGGGCGGCCCTGGCCCCACCGGATGCCGGGTAGTGCACGTCGACCGCGGCGAACCGCGCGGGTGGACCCACCGGGTCAGTATCGGCCCGCGACGGGGCAGCCGGCGCCCGGGGAAAGGAGTAGTGTCCGGTCGCGTCGGGAGAACTGTCCACTCTCGACGGTGAAGGTCGTCCATCTCGGGGGAACTCATGGGCAATGTTCGTCAGGTGTGCGCCGCCCTCGGCACCGTCGTGCTGGGCGTCTCGCTGCTCGGGCCGGCCGGCCCGGCATTCGCCGACGACACCACCGGCAGCGTCAGCGGGCACCTCAGCACCGCCGGCACGCCGCGCACGGGCGTCAGCGTGACCCTCTACACCGCCGACGGCAACTTCGTGGACGGTGCCGGCACCGACCCGACCGGCGCGTTCCACATCGCCAACGTCGCCCCCGGGCGCTACCAGGTCCAGTTCGACCTGGGCAACGGGCTCGCGCAACGATATCACGGCCGGACCCTGGACCAACCCGGCGACCTGGTGACGGTGAACGCCGGCCAGGACACCGACGTCGAGGACGAGACCCTGCCCACCGGCACGGTCGCGGGTACGCTGACCGACCACGCCGGCAACCCGGTCGCGGGCGCCCTGGCGTTCGCCTACTCGGCGACCGGCGCGTGGCAGTCCTCGGCGGTCACCGACCCGGCCGGCCACTACGCGATCACGGTGCTCTCGGGCGGCTACCGGGTGTCGTTCCGACCGCAGGGCTACCAGGACGACTACGTCCCGCACACCACGTCCGCCGAGCAGGCCACCGTCTTCACGGTCCCGGCCGGCGGCACGCTCACCGTCGACGAGGACCTGCCCGCCGCCGGCACGATCCACGGGCGTTACACGACGGCGGACGGCCTGCCGGTTGCCGGCGCGTCCGTGGAGTTCGACGCGGCGGACGGCACGATCGCCGGGTTCGCGACGGCCGACGCCGACGGGCACTACCAGTCCCAGCACCTCTATGCCGGCGGCTACCGGATCGGCTTCTTCGCCCCGGGGTCCAACCGCTTCCAGTGGGCCTTCGGCAAGCTGACCCAGGCGGACGCCGACACGGTCATCGTGACCGCCGACTCCGACACCGAGGCCAGCGACAGCGAGGTGCCCACCGGCTCCGTCGCGGTCACCGCGAAGGACGCCGTGACCGGGCGCGGGATCCCCGACTTCTGCGCGGGCGCGGACGGGCAGGAGGCGTGCAGCAACGGCACGGGCACCGCGCTGGTCACCAACGTGCGGCGGGGCACCCAGACGGTGGACGTCAGCACCAGCGACGGGCACTACTTCGGGGTCAACGACCTGAGCGTCACCGTGAGCGGCGGTGCGACCGCGGCCGTGACGGCGAGCCTCCGACCCGGCGCGACGATCACCACCGTCGTCCTCGACGCGGCCACCGGCCAGCCGGTACCCAACGCCTGCCTCGCCGTCGTGAGCGGCCCGGGCGCGGTGCTGCCGGACGGCCTCCCGTACTGCAGTGACGTCCAAGGCACCGTCCACATCGGACCGTTGGGTTCGGGGTCGTACGCGATCTACGTCGGTCCACCGGCTCCCTACGGCGCACAGTGGGTCGGCCCGTCGGGCGGCGTGGGCAGCGTGGACCGGGCACGGCGCACCACGGTCAAGGTGCCGCAGACCGTCGCGGTACCGGCGGTCCGGCTCGACCACGCGGGCACCATCGCCGGTACCGTGACCGATGCCTCGGGCCACCCGGTGTCCGACGCGCTGGTGGGCATCAGCCCGCCCTCGGCCGGGGTCGGGTCGACCGGACCCGGCACCGTGACCGACTCGGACGGGCACTACACCTTCACCGCGCTGGGACCCTACGCGTGGCCGCTGTTCTTCACCGCCAACGGCCAGGCGTCGCAGTGGTCCGGCGGGGTCGCCGACCGCGGCAGGGCGCGAGCGGTGCGGGTCACCGCGGACGCGACCGTCACCTTCGACGCCGCGCTCGTGGCCGGTGTCACCGTCAGCGGCACGGTCCGCGCCGGCAACGGCACACCGGCCGGAGCCGGATTCCTGAGTTTCTACAACGCGGGCGGCGGGGACCCGATCGGCCTCACGCAGGTGCAGACCGACGGCACCTACCGGGTGCCGCTGCTCGGCTCGCAGGACGTCAAGGCGCAGTATGTCCCGTTCGACGCGCAGTCGACGCAGCCGGTCTGGATCGGCGGCGCGGACTTCGCACACGCACGGAAGTTCGCGGTGGGGCGGAGGGACCAGACGCTCGATCTGGCCCTCCGCTGACCTCCCGGGACTCCGGCTGCGCCGTCAGGACGCGGGTCCCCGTCAGGACGTCGCCGCCACCAACGGGTACTGGTCGGCGACGTCCGCGGCGAGGCCGGCCTTGACGCGGTGGCTCACCTCGTCGACCAGCACCTCCTCGCGGCCCTCGCGCAGCGCGTCGAGCACCTTGGCGACCACCTCGTCCGGCGCGGTCTTCGGCGCGGTCACCGAGGCGGCCATGTCGGTGTCGAGGAACCCGGCGTGCACGGCCACCACCTGCGTGCCCAGCGGGCGCAGCTCCAGCCGGAGGCTGTTGGTGATGGACCAGGCGGCGGCCTTGGACGCGCCGTAGGCGGCGAACAGCGGCAGGCTGCGCCAGGAGGCCACCGACAGCACGTTGACCAGGGCGCCGCCGCCGTTTGCCGCGAGGAGCGGGGCGAAGGCGCGGGACACCGCGAGCGTGCCGAAGACGTTGGTCTCCAGGTCGGCGCGCAGCGCCTCCTCGATGCCGTCGCCCAGCGCGTGCGTGCCGTGGAACACCCCGGCGTTGTTCACGACCAGCGTCACGTCGGTCAGCCGTCGCGCGGCCTCCGCGACCTGGCCGGGATCGGTGATGTCGAGGCGGACCGGGACCAGCCCGGGCACGTCGGTCTCGACGGGGTTGCGGGCACCGGCGTAGACGGTCCGGGCACCGGCGGCCAGCAGACCGCGGGCGAAGGCCGCGCCCAGGCCCCGGTTGGCCCCGGTGACCAGCGCGGTCGATCCTGTCAGCTCCATGGGTCGTTTCTCCCGCCCTAGTGAGTTGGACTGTCCAACTGACTACCGGACGGTACCATCAAAGGGTTGGAAACAACAACCGACTCGGACGGTGAGTGATGAGCGCGACCGAACCACCCCGGGGGCTGTCCGTCCTCGCGGACCGCCCGCCGGGCCCCCGCCCCTGCTCGATCGCGGCGGCGCTGGGCATCCTCGGCGAGCGCTGGTCCCTGCTGGCCGTGCGCGAGCTGGGCTACGGCGTGCACCGGTTCGACCAGATCGTGGGCTTCACCGGGGCGCCGCGCGACATCCTGGCCAACCGGCTGCGGCGCCTGGAGTCCGAGGGCATCGTGGAGCGGCGCGGCTATTCGCAGCACCCGCCCCGCTTCGAGTACCACCTGACCGAGGCCGGCCGCGAGCTGCTCCCGGTGCTGGTCTCTCTGGCGCAGTGGGGCGACAGGTGGGCCGTCGACCGGCCGGCCGTGGTGCTGCGCCACGACTGCGGGCAGCCGCTGCGGGCGGACCTGGTCTGCCACCACTGCGGCGAGGTGCTGACCGCCGAGACGCTCACCCCGTCCGCCGACTGACCCGTCGCCGCGCGGCGCGCGCGGGACATCGTTGACATCGATCAGATTCGACTCCTAGGGTCCGGAGAGAACGCTCTCTCCCAACGACCGGCCAGCCGTCCGCTGGCCGTCCGTCCGTCGTCCCGTGGAGGATGTCCATGTTTCGATCAACTCGGCGCAGACGCGTCGCGACCATCGGGGTCGGCGCGCTCGCCGCGGCCCTGATCAACTTCGTACCCCTGACCCACGCCGCCTACGCGGCCCCCGCCTCGCCGGTCGTCGACGACTTCGAGGGCACGGTACCCATCAGCACCGGCAACCCCGGGATCTTCCCGTTCGGCAACGACGCGTCGAGCACCCCGGTGCTGTCCCAGATGGCCGCGCCCGACCGGCCCGGCGCCGACCCGTCCAACCACGGCCTGGACGTGCCCTACCACGTCACGCAGTACGGCGGCTTCAGCCACGACCTGTCCGCACCGCAGGACTGGAGCAGCTACGGCGGCTTCGGCTTCTGGGTCAAGGGCACCGGCAGCGGTCAGCGCATCGAGTTCGAAGTCAAGGACGGCGGCAGCGACGGCGAGCACTCCGAGCTGTGGCAGGCGTTCTTCACCGACAGCACGGCCGGGTGGCAGCAGGTGCAGGAGCCGTTCGGCAGCTTCGTGCGCCGCGCCGACTACCAGCCCTCCGGCGCGCCGACCGACGGGCACCTCGACCTCACGGCGATGTGGGGGTACGCGGTGAACCTGGCCGGCAACTCCAGCGGTGACCTGGTCTTCGACCAGGTTGCGCTGACCGGCAGCGCGGTGCCCCAGGTGGCGGTCGGGCCCGATGTGGTGACCGTCGATCCGGGTGGTTCGGCGACCGTCAACGTGGTGGCCAGCCAGCCGGGCGGGGGACCGCTCAGCGCCGACGTGACGGCCAGCTACACCGTGGGCGGCGGCACGGCCGTCGACGGTACCGACTTCACCGCGTCCAGCGGCACCGTCACCTTCCCGGCCGGTACCCCGTCGGGCACGTCGAAGCCGGTCACGGTGACGACGACCGCCGGTACCCCGGCCTCGGTCGCGAAGACGATTCTGGTCACGCTGAGCGCCACCGGCGTCACGGTCACCGCGTCGACCTCGACCATCGTCATCAACGCGCACGGGCTGCCCTACCAGAACGCGAGCCTGCCCGTCGCGCAGCGGGTCGCCGACCTCATGTCGCGGATGACACTGGCCGACAAGGTGGGCCAGATGACGCAGGGCGAGCGCAATGCGGTCGGTACCGGCGGCGACATTGTCACGTACCGGCTGGGTTCGCTGCTGTCCGGCGGAGGCTCGGTACCCAACCCGAACACGCCGCAGTCCTGGGCCGACATGATCGACAACTTCCAGCTGCACGCCAAGGCCGCGCCGCTGCAGATCCCGTTGATCTACGGCATCGACTCGGTCCACGGCGACAACAACCTCCAGGGCGCCACGGTGTTCCCGCACAACATCGGCATGGGCGCGACCCGCGACCCGGCGCTGGCCAAGAAGGAGGGCCAGATCACCGCCGACGAGACCCGGGCGACCGGCATCCCGTGGGCGTTCGCGCCGTGTGTGTGCGTGACCCGGGACGAGCGCTGGGGCCGGTCCTACGAGGCATTCGGTGAGGACCCGGCGCTGGTGCAGCAGATGGAGACCATCATCGACGGCCTGCAGGAGGACGGGAAGCTGTCCGGCCGGGACGCCGTCCTGGCCACCGCCAAGCACTTCCTCGGCGACGGCGGCACCAGCTACGGCTCGTCGAAGACCGGCTCGTACACGATCGACCAGGGCGTGACCTACGCGACCCAGCAGCAGGTCGACGCGCTCTACCTGCCGCCCTACCAGACCGCCGTCGGCAAGGACGTCGGTACCGTCATGCCGTCCTACTCGAGCCTGCAGATCCTCGGCAAGGACTCGGCGCCGGTGAAGATGCACGCCCGCACCGACGAGATCACCGGTGTCCTCAAGGGACAGTTGGGGTTCAAGGGCTTCGTCATCAGCGACTGGTCCGGCATCGACCAGATCAGCCCGGACTACAAGAATGACGTGAAGGTCGGCGTCAACGCCGGCATCGACATGGTGATGGTCCCGTACAACCTCAAGGACTTCACCACCGACCTGACGGCACTGGTCAACTCCGGTGACGTCGCGATGTCCCGGGTCGACGACGCGGTGTCCCGCATCCTCACCCAGAAGTTCAAGCTCGGCCTGTTCGAGCGCCCGTACGCCGACCGCACCGACATCGGGCTGATCGGCGGCGCGGCGCACCGGCAGGTGGCGCGCCAGGCGGCCGCCGAGTCTCAGGTGCTGCTGAAGAACACCGGAAACGCCCTGCCGCTGGCCAAGAACGCCAAGGTGTACGTCGCCGGCTCCAACGCGGACGACCTGGGCAACCAGACCGGCGGCTGGACGCTGACCTGGCAGGGCTCGTCCGGCCCGGGCGACCTCGGCACCACGATCCTGGCCGGCATGAAGCAGGTCGCGCCGAACGCGACCATCACCTACAGCAAGGACGCCTCGGCGCCGATGACCGGGTACGGCGTCGGCGTGGTGGTGGTTGGTGAGACGCCGTACGCCGAGGGCGTCGGCGATGTCGGCAACGGCCACGGCTTCCAACTGTCCATTGCGGACAGAACTGCCGTGGACAAGGTCTGCGCGGCGATGAAGTGCGTGGTGCTGACCGTCTCCGGGCGACCATTGGACATCACCGGCGTGGTACCCGAGGCGGCCGGCGTGGTGGCCTCGTGGCTGCCGGGTACCGAGGGTGCCGGCGTGGCCGATGTGCTCTTCGGCGACAAGCCGTTCACCGGGCGGCTGCCGGAGACCTGGATGCTGGCCGAGAGCCAGTTGCCGATCAACGTCGGTGACGCGAACTACAACCCGCTGTACCCGTTCGGCTGGGGCCTGCGTACCGACAACGGCCATGACCGGCTGCAGTCGGTGCGCGACCAGCTCGCCGCGATCCACGGTGACCGGGACATCAGCGATGCGGTGCGGGCGCTGGACAAGGCGCTGCGCGGCAACCTGTGGAACCGCGATGGCAGCGTGCGCGACGCGAACGGTGTACTGGACGGGCTGCGGGACGCCGGCAACGCGCTGAACAAGTCCAGCCGGGACACGTTCAGCCAGGACGATCTGGTGGTTTCCGTGGCGCGGGACATCGCGCAGGATGCTGTCGGTACCGACCAGGCCGCGATGGCGTACACCGCCGGCCTCACCTCGAACGCGGAGCACGCCCTCCTGACGGGGAGGACCGACCAGGCGGTGTCGATGCTGAGCCAGGCCTACAACCGGGCCCGGCACTAGGCGCGACAAGCGGGCCCGCTTGACCGGTCACCCGGTCGGGCGGGCCCGCTCCGTCTGAGGGCGCCCTCGATCGAGCGGGTCTGAGCCGCCGACCCGCGCGAGCGGAGCGGGCGCCGAGATGCCGGTCGGGCGGCGCCGCCCGCAGTCGGTCCCGGAGCGAGGGAGCGTAGCGACCGAGTGGAGCGGTCGGCTACAGGGCGGGTCTGAGCCGCCGACCCGCGCGAGCGGAGCGGGCGCCGAGATGGCAGTCTTGGCGGATGGATCGGTATGACGTGGTGGTCATCGGGGCCGGGCCGGCCGGGTCGAGCGCGGCCATCGCCGCCCGTCGCGGTGGCGCGAGCGTGCTGCTGCTGGACAAGGCGGCCTTCCCGCGCGACAAGGCCTGCGGCGACGGCATCGCGCCGCACGCGCTCGACGTGCTGCGTGACCTCGGTGTGACCGGCGTCGAGGAGGGCTACGCCCCGGTGAAGGCGCTGCACCTCGTCGGGCCCAGCGGCGCGGCCGTGGTGCGGCCGCTGGCCCGGCCGGACTTCACCATCCCGCGCAAGGTGTTCGACGCGCGACTGGTCGACGCCGCCGTCGCCGCGGGCGCGACCCTCGCCCGGCACACCGTGCGCGCCATCGACGTGCGCGACGACGCGGTCGTCCTCGACGGCAGCATCAGCGCCGGTGTCGTGGTGGGAGCCGACGGCGCGTACTCACTGGTGCGGCGGGTGCTGGGCCAGGCCGGCAACCCGGACGGCTACCTCGCGCTGGCGATCCGCGGGTACGCGCCGGCCAGCGGGGGACCTGAGCAGCTCATCGTCACCGCGCCCGCGACACAGTGGCCGGCCTACGCCTGGCATTTCCCGATCGGCGACGGCCGGGCGAACGTCGGGTACGGCGAGGTGCTGCGCGGCGAGCCGCTGTCCCGCGAGCACCTGCTCGACCGGTTGGCCAAGCTGCTGCCCGATGTGGACAGTGACGCGGTCGAATCGCTGCGCGCACACCACCTGCCGCTGTCCACCCACCGGCCGGTGCCGGGACGGGGCCGGCTGCTCCTGGCGGGCGACGCCTACTCCCTGGTCAACCCGTTCACCGGGGAGGGCATCTTCTACGCCGTGCTGTCCGGGTCACTCGCCGGTACCGCGGCGGCCCGGGCGGCGGGCACGTCCGGTACCGATGCCGGACGGCTCTACGCCCGCGCGCTGC
>Ga0081540_1003311_pt1 | contig 12771 bp, 18 predicted proteins | sample TabmetS2T1R1_FD_71024 | JGI IMG/M metagenome (GOLD analysis project Ga0081540, IMG submission 71024) | Tabebuia heterophylla rhizosphere microbial communities from the University of Puerto Rico - S2T1R1 | ecosystem: Host-associated > Plants > Roots > Rhizosphere ... | reverse complement strand
CTATTTCCCGCGCCTGAAGGAGCGCATGGATATCGCGGCGGACTATCTCTCCGGCGGCGAGCAGCAGATGGTCGCGGTCGCACGCGCCATGTCGGGCAATGTCAGGCTGCTGCTGCTTGACGAGCCCTTCGAGGGCCTCGCGCCTGCCGTGATCCTCGAACTTTTCCGCGTGTTCGACCAGCTGCGCCAGCACATCTCCATCGTCATCGTCGAGCATAATCTCGATCTGGTGCTGGCGCTGGCAGACCGCGTCTTCGCGCTGGAGCGCGGCGCGGTGTTTCACGAGGGCCCGGCGGGGCCGCTGCTGACCGATCTTGCCTACCGCAAGAAGATCCTGTGGCTGTAGGAAACAGCGCTACTTGCCTTGGCCCGCCGTGGCTGAAATGACCTTGTTGGCCGCAAGCATGCCGTATATGCGATCAGCCACATCCCTCTGGCCTTCGGGCGTCCAGTGCGGTCCCCAAAGATTTTCCTTGGATGGCTTGATGTAGTCCGCGCCCTCCAGCTTGACGAACGGAATCCGGTTTGCCTCCAGATAACGGACCAGCGCCTCGTCGTGATACTGGATGCCGACCATGAACTTGCTGCCGTTGCCTTCAACGAAGTCGCGAATTTTCAGGATCAGCTTTTCAGAGGGATCAGGCACGGTCACCTGTGGGTACCGCAATCGCATATACGCGTTCACGGCCAGCCGGGCGAGCCAGAGATTATGTACCAGCCAGTGATCCCTGAAATACATCAGGTGCGATCGCGGGACCGGTTGTCCCATCAACTGCAATGACCCGTCCGGTTCGGTCGCAAAATAGGGCTTGTAGTAGTTGAAGAAGTAGATGCGCCTCTCATTGTCCTGCCGGTCGTTTTGCGCGCAAAAGATCAACACCACGACAGCGGGCTTCACCTTCGGCCATATCCGCTGCAGCAGCAGATATTCCTGATCGGTGCCAAAGCCGGAAACTCCCGCGGCTAAAATCTTGTGGTCCGGAATCCTCGGCTTCAGCAAATCCGAGAAGCGTTCATTCGCCTCCGAGTCGAGCCCCCAGACAAAGGAATCTCCCAGAAACACGATGGCCGGCTTGGCGTCGAGGCTGACCTCCTCGTCGCGCAAGCCAAGGCTATTGTGCTTGTAGTGGGTCGTGCGAAATGACTGGACGGTGCCAACCGAACCGGGCACCGGCATCCAGCCGAGATCGGCATCAAAGTCGTAGGCGAGGGATTCCTCGGACAGCGTCTCGCGCAGCTCGCGCAAGTCGACAACGCGGAGCATGATTTCCAGCGCGACCAGCGTCACGAGCGCGACAACCAGCGAAACACCGATTGATTTGAAGGCTTCCCGGACCCCGCTACCCAAGGACGTGCCCCGTTCCTGCAGATGACCGGCACGTGACAAAGGTCCCGGCCAACTTTGGTCAGCCGGTAACGGCCGAGCAGCCCGGAAGGTTCCGGCATCCGAGCAAGAAAGGGCCGGCCACCTATGGCGGCCGGCAAGTCATGCTCTAGGGGTAGGAAAGCCGCAGTATGGCCCGCAACCGGCCGGACCGATTTGCGCCAGATCAAATTGGAGGGAGGATTCCGCTCACCTCCCCCGGGAGATGGTGCGGCGGCCTGCCCTGGCGTAGCATCCCTCCCGCCGGCACAGACGCCAATGCGTTGCCGTCACAGCAATCGTCGGAAGGAGGACCGCCATGTACGCCGCCATCCGCCAGGGTAAAGCCAAGACCGGCATGGCTGAAGAGCTGACGCGCCGGATCAAGGAAGGCGCCATCCCGATCATCAGCGATGTCGAGGGTTTCATGGGCTACTATGTCGTCTATGCCCCTGATGACACCGTGACCGCGATCAGCCTGTTCAACAATTTCGCCAGCGCGGAAGAAGCCAATCGCCGCGCGATTGCCTGGATCGAAAAGGATCTCGCGCCGCTCTTGACCGGCCCGGCGACCGCCATGGCGGGCCCGGTCATCGTGCACACGCTGGCGTGACATGCGAATGCGACGGCTAGCGTAAAACGATGCATGTTGTGATCTGCGGCGCCGGCGCGATCGGCGCGTGTGCCGCGTATTTCCTCAGCCGTCGCGGCATCGATGTCACCGTGGTCGAGCGGACGGAAGTCGCCGCCGCAGCCTCCGGCAAGGCCGGCGGTTTTCTGGCGCTCGACTGGTGCGCCGGCACGCCGCTCGACGCGCTGGCGCGGCGAAGCTTTGCGCTTCACGCCACGCTTCAGCAAGAGACCGGAGCGGACTGGAGCTACCGCCGCATGAACGCCTATAGCGGTGTGGTCGTCGGCGAGCATTCAGGGCATCGTCACGCGCCATGCGAGCTCGACTGGCTCTCCGACGGGATCGTCATCACCTCGCGGCTCGGCACGCCCCAGACCACCGCGATCGTTCCGCCGCGCAGCTTCACCACCGCCATGATGAAATCGGCGCAAGGTCTTGGTGCGAAGCTGCAGGTGGGGCGAGCGGCCGGCCTCGTCCGCGGTGTGAATGGCTCTGATATCGTCGGGGTGAAAGTCGACGACCGCACCATCGAGGCCGATGCCGTCGTTATCGCGATGGGACCATGGTCGGTGCTGGCGGCGCAATGGATACAACTACCCGCGGTGTTCGGACTGCAAAGCCCGAGCCTCGTCTACGACACCGGCGCGGATGTTCCGGCCGACGCGCTCTTCCTCGAATATCATGATGAGGATGGCGAAGCGGCAAGCGTCGAGCTATTCCCGCGCGGCGACGGCACCACCCATCTCACCGCCTTCTCCGATCAGTCTCCGCTTCCGATTGACCCCGCCGCCGTAACGCCGGACCCGCGCTCGATCGAACGACTGCAGGCGATTGCCGAACGTTTATCGCCCGCCTTTCGCCCCGAGCGCATCATCGCCCGGCAGTCCTGCTTCCGTCCGGTCACCGAAGACGGCTTGCCGCTGATCGGAAAGGTGCCGGGGGCACCAAACGCGCATATCGCCACCGGTCACAGCGTCTGGGGGATTCTCAACGCGCCGGCGACCGGCGAGGCTCTGGCGGAACTGATTGCTGACGGGGTGGCGCGGAGCACTGATCTGTCGCCGTTCGACCCGAACCGGCTACGGGCACTCGACCCGGCGCTGCTGCGCTCACGGTGAGGCCGCTCTCCCACTCTAATATGTAGCGCGCAAGGGACTTGCTTCAAGCCCCCGGTCATCCCGTAGAACCGCCGCCCGAAACCAGAGCCTACGGGAGTTGCGATGACCAAACATGCGGTGCTGATCGTCGGCGCAGGTCCGACGGGATTGATGCTGGCAGGCGAGCTGGCGTTGGCGGATGTCGACGTTGCCATTGTCGAGCGGCGCGCTGGCCAGGAGGTTGCCGGGTTGCGAGCGGGCGGCCTGCATTCACGCAGCATCGAGGTGCTCGATCAGCGCGGAATCGCCGATCGGTTCCTCTCGGAAGGCAACGTGGCCCGGAACGCGGGCTTCGCCTGGTTTCCGCTTGATATGAGCGACTTGCCCACGCGGCACAATTACCTGCTCGCGCTGTGGCAGAGCCACATCGAGCGCATCCTCGCCGGCTGGGTCGATGAGCTGGCGGTCCCGATCTATCGCGGAATTGAGGTGACTGCCTTCACGCAGGACGACAGCGGCGTCGACATCGAACTTTCCGACGGTCCGCCGCTGCGGGCGGATTACCTCGTCGGCTGCGACGGCGGACGCAGCCTGGTCCGGAAAGTTGCCGGTATCGAATTCCCCGGATGGGATCCGACCGTCAGCCACCTCATCGCCGAGACCGAATTGGCCGAAACACCGGAATGGGGCTTGCGCCGCGACATCAACGGCATCCATTCCCTCAGCAAGTCAGAGGATGGGCGGATGGTGCGGGTTCTCGTCACCGAACAACAGGTCGGCCGCGCCAGTGAGCCGACTTTGCGCGATCTCAGCGAGGCTCTGATCGCCGCATATGGGAGCGATTTTGGCATCCACAGCGCCAGCTGGATTTCGCGCTTCACCGACATGGCGCGCCAGGCGGCTTCCTACCGCAGGGGACGCGTGCTGGTCGCCGGCGACGCCGCGCACGTGCACTATCCGACGGGCGGGCAAGGCCTCAACATCGGCATGCAGGATGCGGTGAACCTCGGATGGAAGCTCGCACAGGTCGTCTGGAAGACGTCGCCGGAGAGTTTGCTCGACACCTACCATGCCGAGCGGTACCCGGTCGCCGCCGCGGTGCTGCGTAACACCATGGCGCAGGTCGCGCTGCTTCGCACGGATGACCGCACCGACGCCCTGCGCGACATTGCTTCGGAGCTTCTGCGCATGGACGAGCCGCGCAAACGGCTCGCGGCGATGATGTCGGCGCTCGACATCCACTACGATCTTGGCGAGGGACACGAGCTGCTCGGACGCCGCATGCCCGATCTCGACCTGATCACCGGCAACGGCCCGATGCGGACATTCACGCTGCTCCGCGATGGCCGGCCGGTGCTGCTCAACTTCTGTGAGCCCGGCCATCTCGACATCGCGCCATGGGCCGACCGGGTCCGCCTTGTCGATGCCGAATATTCTGGCGTGTGGGAGCTTCCCGTCATCGGCACGGTCATGGCGCCCGCTGCCGTCCTGATCCGGCCGGATGGATATGTCGCATGGGTTGGCGATGAAACCGGCCGGCGCCTTGCCGACGCGCTCACGACCTGGTTCGGTCCACCGTCATCAGCCGGGCCAGCGGGTGAGCCAATCATGCGACGCCTCGAACAGCGCGCTGGCGCGCAATAGCTCGGCGTCGCCGCGGAAGCGGCCAACCAGTTGCAGGCCGATCGGCAGGCCGTCGCGGCCAAAGCCGCACGGCAGGCTGATCGCGGGGTGGCCGGTCATGTTGAACGGCATGGTCCAGGGAAACCAGTGCGGGCGGAGATTGTCATAGCTTTGCCCGTCGATTTCGATCGTGCCGAACAGGTCCTGATCGATCGGCAGCGCCGTTCGGGTCAGCGTCGGCATGGCCAGCAGGTCGGCACGCACCAGCAGCGATTGCACGCGGCGGAACAGCGCCGTGCGGTCGAACATCGCCTGCTGAAAATCGACGCCGCTGACTTTCGTGGCGAGCGCGAGCTGCTTGAGGAATGTCTCGCTCAGCTGATCGCCGTGATCGGCCGCAAGCTTTTCGAAGCGCGCCCGCCAGGCCGTGTGATTGATGGCGCGCCAGATCGGCTCGATGTCGAAGCTCTCGCCGGAAAACTCTTCGATCACCGCGCCGAAGCCGGCAAGCCGATCGAGCGCGGCTTTGAAGGCATTTGCAACATCCAAAGCAACCGGCCGGCCGGGCGGCGACAGGCAGAACAGAATTTTTTGCCCGCGCAGATCGCCGCGCGCAGTTGCGCGGTCGATGAAATCAGGTACAGCGATGCCGATCGACCACGGATCGGAGGCATCCTCGCCCGCTAATGCCTGCATCATCAGCGCGGTATCGGCGACCGTGCGCGTCGTCGGCGTCACATAGGTCTGGTTGCCGAAGGCATCCTGCACCTGGCTGTGCGGGATGACGCCGCTACTCTGCTTCAACCCGACCACGCCGTTGCAGGCGGCGGGAATCCGCGTCGAGCCGCCGCCGTCGGTCGCAATCGCCAGCGGCGCAATCCCGCTCGCCACGGCCACGGCAGCGCCGCCGCTCGAGCCGCCGCTGGAGCGCTTCGCATCCCAGGCATTGCGCGTGCGGCCGAACAGCGGCGAGTCGGTCAGGCATTTGCTGCCGAATTCCGGCGTCGTGGTCTTGCCGATCAGGATCGCGCCATGCGCGCGCAGCCGCGCGACGGCAACCGCGTCATGGTCTGGCACGTTGTCACGAAAGGGTGCTGCGCCAAAAGTCGTTCGCACGCCCTTGGTGTTGACGATGTCCTTCACAGTGACGGGAATGCCGTGGAGTAGGCCGAGCGGCTCGCCGGCCATGATCTGTTGCTCTGCGACGCGCGCTTGCGCCATCGCCTCCTCGCCGCACAGCGTGATGAAGCAGTTCAACTCGGGCTGCAGCGCCTCCGCACGCGCAAGCACCGTGCGCGTGACGTCAACTGGAGACACTTCCTTGCTTGCGACGCGCGCGCGAAGCTCAGCGGCCGACAGAAAACACAAATCCTCGTTCATTCCTCAATCGTGCCGCCGCGCACCGCGCGTGTCTACCGCCACCGAACGCGTCTCCAGCGCAAAGGCTGGGGGTCGTCCTGATTCCGCCTTTTTCACCGATGGGAAATTGCCGCAATCGTCGGGAGAATGCAGATCAGTAACGGTGCGTCGGGGGGCGAGTATGGACAACTATCAGTTTTATCTATTGGACCGCCAAGGCCGCACAGCAAGGCCGCCGCGAGTTGCGCCGTTCAAGGATGATGCAGCAGCTCTGGCTGACGCGCGGAAGACTCTCGGCGACCAGACGATCGAGATTTGGCAGGGCGACCGATGTGTGGCGACCCTGCTGTATATGCAGCGGGTAGCCTGACTTCATAACACTCGTCGAGGTCGGTTCGCCGCGGCGTGTCGGAGGCGGTTTGACCGCCAGCGCCACTACGTCATTGACCCCATTTGGAATTTTGGTCGGGGCAGCTGGATTCGAACCAACGACCTGCAGTACCCAAAACTGCCGCGCTACCAGGCTGCGCTATACCCCGAACTCTTTGTTAGAGCATGATCTTCTCGGAAAACCGGTATCCATTTTTCCGGATCATGCCCGGGCAAGAGCTACACGCTTCACCCGCCGCCAGCAAGGCGGAAGGGGTGTCTCAGCGCTTGCCAAACAGCGGGTGGGAGACCCTGTCGCCGGGGGCGATCCCGTATTTTTGCGCTGTGCCGGCAGGCACTTCCAGCACCCCCCGCGCCAGGCCGCCGGAGGAGATGATGGCGGTCGACTCCGGCTCGGTATTCTCAGCGATCCGCGAGATGCGGCCGTCGGCGCGGATGAAGATCATGTCGAGCGAGATGTAGGTGTTCTTCATCCACATCGAGATCTGCTGCTCCGGCGCGAAGTCGAACAGCATGCCTTTGCCGTCGGCCAATTCCCTGCGGTACATCAGCCCCTTCTGTCGCTCGTCCTCCGTCGTCGCCATCTCCACGGAGAAGATGTGAACACCGGTTTTGGTCGCGATTTCGAGCGTGCTGAAGTTGGCCGCCCTCGCCTGCGTGCCCGCATACGCCGCGAACACGGCGATCAGCGCGACCGCCAGCCAGAGGCGCGCCGCGCGCCAGGCAGAATTTCGATTGGGAATCATTGGGGAACGCTCAAAGTCAGCCAGCTACGGAAGGAGGCCAACCTAACCCGGCGGCTGCGGCCAGCGCCAGAGGTTCCCCCGGCGCGGTTGCACTCACAATCGCGTCAGGAAATAAAGCATGATCCCGAAAGGTGGGAACCGGTTTTCGAAAAAGATCATGCTCAAACAAGGAGGTAAAGCGACGCTTGGAGGAAGCGTCGCGCGCGCTCAGTGGGAGGACAGCGCCGATGGCCCGGTTTCGGGGTGAATTTCCGCCGCCATCATGCCCTTGGAGCCCGGCCCAAAGCGGACCAGCACATATTGTCCCGGGCGCAGCTCGGTCATGCCGAAGCGGCGCAGCGTCTCCATGTGCACGAAGATATCCGGCGTGCCCTCGCCGCAGGTCAGGAAGCCGAAGCCCCTCAAGCGGTTGAACCATTTGACCTGCGCCCGTTCGAGGCCGGAGGTCGGCGTCACCGTGACATGGGTGCGCGGCGGCAGCATCTGCGCCGGATGGATCGCGGTTGATTCGTCCATCGAGACGATGCGGAACGCCTGATATCCCTTGGCGCGCTGCACGCATTCGACCACCACGCGTGCCCCTTCATACGCCGTCTGGTAGCCATCGCGCCTGAGCACCGTGACGTGCAAGAGCACATCGGGCCAGCCATTGTCGGGCACGACGAAGCCGTAGCCCTTCGAGGCGTCGAACCATTTGATGACGCCTGTGATTTCGACGAGATTGGCTGCGCTATCGCCTAGGCCGGAAAGTGCATCCAATGCGGGGTCGCGCGGCGCGCCGCCTTGAAATTCCGTCGCTTGTCCAAGCCGGTTAGCCCCCGCCCCACCTGGCAGCACACCGAGCTTCTTGGACTCAAATCCGTCCGACCCCATGACCCCGGAACCCCACACTTAAATGACGGTGCGCCCCCAACAAGCTGCACCGAACGCGCACCCATCCTTCACAACTTATGAGAACGCCGCGCGAATCTCTTAAATCAACGATAACACTCCCGCGTGCGGCGCATAGCCAAAAAACATTTCCGGGGGAAACTATGAACAGCTTGCACAGCCGCGAATCAGATTCCGCCTTCAATTACCCACAAAGGGTCCAAGCGTTTCGCCGATGTCGTAGCGCAACACAAGGTCGGCGATATCGTCCTGCTCGGTCGGTTCGCGGTTGATGATGACCAGTTTTGCGCCATTTCGTTTGGCCATCAGCGGAAATCCGGCTGCCGGCCACACCACAAGCGACGAGCCGATGGCGAGAAACAGGTCGCATTCCTGCGCCAGTTCGCTGGCGCGGCGCATTTCGTCTTCCGGCATCGCCTGGCCGAACGAAATGGTCGCGGTTTTGACCGGCTCATCGCACGCAGTGCAGTCCGGCGCCCTGCCCTGCTCGTCGAAGCGCGCCTTCACCCACTTGAGATCATAGGATTTTCCACACCCGATGCAGCGCGCATATGTCGTGTTGCCGTGTAACTCGATGACGTCGTCCGGCTTGAAGCCGGATGCCTGATGCAGATTGTCGATGTTCTGGGTGATGATCGCCGGCGCCTTGCCGGCCCGGTAGAGGGATGCCAGCGCGCGATGCCCCCGCCCCGGCTTCGCGGCCGCGAAGGTTTCCTCCATGGCAAAGCGGCGGCGCCAGGATTCGTCGCGGGCCTCCTGGCTCACGACGAACTCGTCGAAATTGATCGGGCGGTTGCGGGTCCAGATGCCGCCGGGCGAGCGGAAATCAGGGATGCCACACTCCGTGGAGATGCCGGCGCCGGTGAAGGGCACGATGATGGAGGCCTCCGCGATCATCTCGCCGAGCCGCTCGACCCCGCTGCGCAGATCCGTTGCGATCACTTGGGCAATCCTCAAAGCAAAAGGGCGCGACTACTATAGCCTCGCCTCAATCGATTGCCAGTCGCTGTGGTTTCCACGAGCGCAGCGGTGCATCGCCACAATTGTGCAACTGTGACTTCAAAATCGCGCCTCAATCGCAGCCACGAATACGACGTGGAACGACTCACTCAGCAGGAATGGGGCTCATGAACGAAAAGAAACCGGACTGGGTGGCGCGCGAGCGCGAAGAAATCGCAGCACGCGTTGCACACTTCCGCGCCACGCAGAAGAAATTCGAAAAGGAGCGCGAGGAGTATTATTCCGCCACGCTCTCCAATGCCTGGGACGGTTTCAGCAAGCCTTTCGCCTGGAATTGAGCAACAGCCAAAACAAAAGCCCGGAGCAATGCTCCGGGCTTTTTTATTAGTCACGACGGCTTACCAACCGTTGTAGTAGCGATAGTAGTGTCGACGCGGATAATAGGCGGGGCCACCGTAGTAGGCATAGCCCGGTGCGTAGTAGCGCGGACCGTAGCCATAGTAGCCGTACGGCCCGTAATAGGGAGCCGCGCTCGCCGCAGCCGCGCCAGCGATCAGCGCGCCAGCCGCCAGACCGAACCCGAGGCCCGGACCGAAATGGCGCGCCTCAGCCGGCGCAGGGGCCGCTACCGCGGCCACGCCAACCGCGGCGACCGTCGCCAGAGTTGCTAGCGTCTTTTTCATTACAACCTCCTCACATCAGTTCGTGGGAGTAACGTGAAGCCCAGCGTCGCCGTTCCGCGGGAACCAGCGCGGCCGCGGGAACCGGGCATTAAAAATGTGCAAGGTTCCCGGAACGAAACGCGCGCCCCACTGTTGTCGGTGCAAGTGCAGGAGCCTCGAAAGGGGCGAGAGCATGAAAGCCCCATCGGTGTCTCCGGATGCCGGTGGGGTTTTTCAGCTTTGGGAGTGGCGGCATTGGCGAACAAAACCGCTCTCCCCGGAAGTCTTCCCGAAAGGGTTTTGTCATGCCGGTCTGGATGGAAGTTCTGATCAACGTCATCGGTTACGCCGGCTTTGTCGGCGTTGCGACTTTCAACAGGTCCGCGGAAGAGCCGCCGCAAGCGCGCGGCGAAAACGTCTGCTAGCCCTTCACGCCGCACCAGCGGTCAAATGAAAAGCACGACGAAATCGACCATGCCCTTCAGCGTGGCCACTGCCAGCCCCGCAGAGAACGCCGCAGTACCGAAATCGGTGAGTTCAAGCAGTGCTTCGCGCTGCTCCTCGTCCAGCAACGCCAGGATCTTGCGCATGGTAGTCTTGCTCCGTCGCCTGCAAATGCAACGCGCCCGGGACCCCGGGAGTTCCCCCGCGACATCTTTTGATGCGTTAACCCAACCTGTTTACAAAGCGTAAATACGAGATCAGGAAAACTACGGGGCAAGGAGGTATCGTGTCATGCTCGTCTACCCCATACCCCATGCGGTGACGCAAGCCCGTGTCCAGCTCGTTGCCGATCAGACTGAAAAGGCCCCGTTGCAGGTCATTCAGCAGGACGTGCTGGACGTCTTTACGGCGAAGAACGAAGCCTCGCGCCAGGCGCTGGAGGAGTTTCGGGCAGCCCAGGCCAGGGAAATCCAAAGCGACCAGGAATCACACCAGGAAGTCCATCTGGATGTGAAGGCCTGAGGACTTCACCGTCCGGCCTTAACCGCGCGAGATGCGCGTTGTTTGCGCCGCGAGCACAGGCTCGCTTGCGCCCTCCTGTGCCGAAGTCTCCGACCAGGACGTCTGCCGTCCATCGGCCTGCGGCCGCAACACCGACCTTGCAGATTTGAGCGCGCCGCGCCAAAGGCCGCGCAAGGTGAGGTCGAGCACGACCTCATGATGCCGCAGCCCCTTCCCGCCCTTCACCAGACCGAGATCGCGTATCACGCAATAATGTCCGCTGCTCATCCGCGCGAGCCGCGTGTTCCCGAACCAACGCATGCGGAAGAAGATGCATTGGCGGATGCTTGTGTCAAATCTTGACGCGGGACGAATCAAGTTGGTCGCCAGGTCGCGAAGAAACCCCGCTCATCGCTGTCGCGGTGCAGTGACGTTCTGCATCTGACTCCATTTCGTTCGCAAAGAACGAATCGGAATCGGACAAATCGGCGCGCGCCAGACCTTAAGATTTCGTTTGCGTGCCGGCATACCAGCTTGATGCCTGATCAGGATCTTGCCTCGCTCACCAGCCATTGCAGCAACCACAATGCCGCGAACAGGGCTGCGCAACCAACCGAGGAAACAAAATACTCCGAGATGCCAAGTCTTCCGTTCGGCATCTTCGTGAACGGATTGAATCCGGGACCTTCGCGCTCGTCGACTTCGAACAGACCAAGCAACAAAAGGGTCAGAACCCCCAGGCCGATATAGAAGCAGAATGTCCAGAAGAAATAAGTGGAAACGGAGCCACCCTTATACTTCGGCATTGCCGGCTTTCCTCTCGCTGCACGTTGCCGTTCGGGAAAAACCACCTCAGAACCTTCGTCGCGCAACGCGCGATTTTCGTTCACCGGCAAATCAAGCGCCCTTCACGGTTGAGTAAGCACCTGCTTGCTAGAATCCGGTGAGTTAGTTGCGTGGAGTATGCGTATGATTGATTTTGACGAACTGCGCGGGCTCGCAGCCGACGTCCGCACTTTCATCCAGATGTCCGAGGACAAAGCGCTCGCGCTGCGCGCAGTGATTGCCGGCCACGACGTGGTCCTCGGCATCTTCCCCTCGCCCGACGAAGGCGTTGGCCTGCACGTCATCAAGGGCGACGCCCTGCTGCGCCAGATCGCGAACTCGAACGAGGCGGGCGACTACACCCACACTGCGATTGCGGTCCATAACCTCGAGCAGGCCGTGACGCTGAAGGCGCTGGTGGCTTAACGGGCTCGCGCTGAAAAGCAAAAGGCCTCCGCGTTGCCGCTGGAGGCCTTCACTCACGAGGGTTACATCCGCCCTCGCTACGCTACCTTATCTCTTGGCTTCTCTGGCCAGACGCTCGGCCCTTAACCGTTCATAGTTGGCGCGGAATGCCGCATCGGCCTTCCTGCGCTCTTCCATCGCTTGTTCTGCTTCAACGCGACGTTTCTCCAGCCTCGCCTCCCGCTCAACGCCGGAGACCGCAGGCTTCATTCGATTCTCATATGCCATGCATATCAACGCATTATGACAGTAAAAGTTCCGAAGGGTTCCGGCGCCTCGGGACCTAACCATGCGGACAATCAACCGACAAACAGTAGTGGCGGCAGGCCCGATCCCATCAGGATCGGTAAAACAGAAGTCCCGGCGCGAGGGACAGGACGGGCGGTCGCCGACCACGAAGCCGACAAGATTCTCTAGCGATCACACGAGCGCAGCGAACAGCGCAATCGCCACGCAGATCGCCAGCATCCAGATCAGCAGACCAAGAAATGTCTCGGCGAACGCGTTCGACTTCAAACCAAAGAGTGACAGCACCCAACGGCCGGTAATCGTCATGAAGCCTTCCAGAAGCGCTTGCCGAAGCCCGGCAATGATATCTGCCATCCTGCCCATATCGGATGCAGGGCTGCTATTTCCAGAGCTCCGGCCCGCCTCTCACCCCTGCCCTTGCGATCAAACTTCTGCTATTACGCACCGCACCAACAAGAACCCTTCAGGGAGCCTTACCCATGCGTTTTCTCCACACCATGCTGCGCGTGCGCAATCTCGATGTCGCGCTGAAGTTTTACCAGGATGCGCTGGGGCTCAAGGAAGT
>Ga0081540_1003310_pt1 | contig 12776 bp, 11 predicted proteins | sample TabmetS2T1R1_FD_71024 | JGI IMG/M metagenome (GOLD analysis project Ga0081540, IMG submission 71024) | Tabebuia heterophylla rhizosphere microbial communities from the University of Puerto Rico - S2T1R1 | ecosystem: Host-associated > Plants > Roots > Rhizosphere ... | reverse complement strand
GGCATGCCGTGGCAGACCACATGGTTGATCGAGGTGCAGGTCGAATAGCGGTAGCCGCGATACATCAGCGTCGCCGGATAGGCGCCGTGGCTGAAGGCGAATTCGCGCACGAACTCGTCGATCTTTGATGTCGGCAGCCCCGCCTTCACGATGTCGGTCAGCCCATCCAGGCACTTCGACACCAGGCTGCCTGCCTTGCGCATGCCGGCGAATGCGCCAGGCCCATGCAGCTTGATCTGGCCGGTTTTGCGCAGCGAGGTGTCGGTGGCTTCGACGTAATTCATGGGCGGATATGCTTTGGCAGGAAGTTTTGGGTTTATCGACCTAATTTAATGATCGGCGGCGTTAGCGCAAGCTGGTGCAAATACCGTGGAAATGCCTCAAAATCAGCTCGGAACCTCCACGACGGTCTCCACCGGCAGCGCCCCGCCGCGGACGCGGATTTCGCGCACCGGATAGGCGACGCGGATGCCGCCTCCCTTGAACGCCTCCCACAGCGCCAGCATCACGTCGCTTTTGACATTGTCCATGCCTTCGGGGTCGGCGATCCAGAAGGTGAGGGAGAATTTCATGCCGGCTTCGGCGAATTCGGTGAGGATGCAGTTCGGTGGCTTGCCCTTGATGGCGCGCGGTGCGGCAGCCGCCGTCTCCATCGCGATCTTGCAAACCACCCTCGGATCGGCGTCGTAATTGGTGGCAAAGGGAATCTTCACCAGGGTGTTCTTGTCGGTATAGGTCCAGTTGATGACTTTCTGCGTCACCAGATCCTCGTTCGGGATCAGGAACTCCCGGCCGTCGCCGGGGGCAACCGAAATGTAGCGTGTCTTCATCGCGCTGATGCGGCCTGTATTGTCGCCGATGGTAACGAGGTCGCCGGGCTTGACCGATTTGTCGACCAGCAGGATGAGGCCAGAGATGAAATTGGCGACGATCTTCTGCAGGCCGAGACCGATGCCGACGCCCGCCGCACCGGTGAAGACCGCAAGCGCCGACAGGTTGATGCCGACGGCGCCGAGCGCAATCACAACCGCCACCACCAACAGGCCCATGCGGATCATCTTGATCAGCAACACCTGGATTGACGGCGTGAGATCCGTCGAGCGGTTGATCCGGCTCTCGGCGAAATTGCTGGCGATGTTGGTCAGCCACACCGCGAAGATCACGAGCGCGCCGGCCTTGATCAGGAGCAGCGGCGTCAGCCGCAAGCCGCCGATCTCGAGGGAGTAGGAATCGAGCAGGTCGATCGCCGCATCGAGCTGGCCGATGATGGAAAGCGCCGCTACGGTCCAAGCCGCCAGCGACACCACCTTGACGATGAAGGCGTTGCGGATGACAGAGGTGATCAGCCGGATGGCGAGCCAGGCCAGCGCGAGCTTGGCCGAGACCACGATCAGATAGCTGCGGCTCGGCCAGGTCGCATGCGACATGACCACCCGCGAGGCGATCATCTCGATCGCGAAGATCGCGGTGGACGCGCTGAGCACCATGACGCGGACGAAGTGCCGCAGCGGCATCGGCCAACGCATCGCCAGCGATGACATGTCGACGCGCGAGCGGATCGCGGCATCCGCAGCCCAGGCGATGCCGGCGGCGGCCAGGATCAGGCCGAACTGCAGGTAGAACCACGGCGAGGCGACCTCGGCGCCGACGGACCGCAGCGCGGCTTGGACCGTTTCCACGATCTCGTGCAGATCCATCGACAGTTGCTCGTTGGCGGATTTGTTAGGCATCGGCTTGATTCGATTTATCCGGCAGAATCTCACAATGGAGGCGGGCGGACCATCGATACTCCACAATGGAGATGTCGATTAGGCCCTAAAAACCGGGCACTTTGCCGCTTCGGGGAATAAGGGGGTTGGCGCGGAAGTGTGGCGACGATAAGGATGCAATTGCAAGTATTTGCAATGATTTGTCAGGGCTGATGGCTTCTCTCGACTCGGTCAGTATCGCAATCCTCTTGGGCGCGGTCCTCGTGATGGCCGGCATCCTGTCGAGCCTGCTCGCGCTGCGGTTCGGCGCCCCGCTGCTGCTGGTGTTCCTGTTCATCGGCATGGCGGCAGGCGATGCCGGCCCGGGCCAGCTGCAATTCGACGACGTGCGCACCACTTATCTGGTAGGCTCGGTGGCGCTGGCGCTGATCCTGTTCGACGGCGGGCTTCGTACGCGCTTCCAGAGCATCCGCGCGGTGCTGGCGCCCTCGATGGTGCTTGCCACCGTCGGCGTGCTGCTCACCGCGCTGGTGACAGCGCCGGTTGCCAAATACGTCCTCGACATCTACTGGACCGAAGCGCTTCTGATCGGCGCCGTCGTGGCCTCGACCGATGCCGCGGCCGTATTTCTTCTGGTGCACACGCAAGGCCTGCGTCTGCGCCCGCGCGTTGGAGCTACGCTGGAGGCGGAAAGCGGCACCAACGATCCTTTCGCGATCTTTCTCACTTTGATGCTGGTCGAATTCATCTCGGTCGGCCAGAGCTCCACGGCGCATGTCGCCCTCGAATTTGCCCGCGAGGCGGTGCTCGGCACCATCATCGGTGTGGTCGGCGGCCGGATGGTGGTGATCGCACTGAACAAGGTGGCGCTGCCGCAGGGGCTGCACGCGCCGTTCGTCACCACGGCGGCGCTGGTGATTTTTGGCGTGGCGCAGATCGCGCATGCCTCCGGCTTTCTCGCGGTTTATCTCGCCGGCATCATCATCGGCAACCGGCCGACGCGCGCGCACAATTCCGTCGTCACCTTCCTCGATGCCGCGACCTGGCTCGCGCAGATCGTGATGTTCGTGCTGCTTGGCCTTCTGGTGTCGCCGAACCGGCTGCTCGACAGCGTTGGGCCTGCGGTGGTCGTGGCGCTGGCGCTCATGGTGCTGGCGCGGCCGGTCGCGGTGTTCCTGTGTCTGGCGCCGTTCCGCTTCAACTGGCGGGAGAAAGTCTTCATCGCCTGGACCGGCCTGCGCGGCGCGGTTGCGATCTTCCTCGCCTCGATCCCGATGCTGGTGGGCCTGTCCAAAGCCTATCTCTATTTCGACGTCGCCTTTGTCGTCGTCATCATCTCGCTGCTCTTGCAGGGCTGGACGCTGGCGCCGGCGGCGCGGCGGCTGCACGTCGCGTTGCCGCGCGCCGATCGCGGCCCGCGCCGCGTCGAACTGGATTTGCCCGGCCAGCTCGAGCAGCAACTGGTCGGCTATCCCGTGCGCTCAAAAAGCCTGTACTTCCGGCGCGGGCTGGTCCCGTCCTGGTCAAAGCCGACGCTTGTCATCCGCGACGAACGCATCCTGACGCCGTCAGAGGCCGATCCGGTCGCGCCCGGCGATTACATTTATCTCTTGGCGCCGCCGGAAAAGGCCGAGGCGCTCGACCGCTTCTTCGTCGACATGGCCCCATCGAGCGCGCCCGATCCGCATCTGCTTGGCGACTTCATGGTGTCGGGCGAGCATACGCTCGGCGAGCTCGCCGAGATCTACGGCGTCAACGTGGATGACGAACAGAAGAAGCTGACGCTGGCCGACTATTTCGATATCCATCTCGACCGCGCGCCGAAGGAAGGCGCCGAGCTTGCGCTGGATTCCATCGTTCTCGTCGCCCGCAGCATCAGTGGCGGCCGCGTCAATGTCATCGGCCTCCGCCTGCCGGAGGAAGACGAAGCGCCGCCCTCGACGCGGATGCAAAGATTCAAGCGCAAGCTCGCGGATATCTGGTCGCAGGTGGCGGGGGTGTAGCCGTCATTGCGAGGAGCGAAGCGACGAAGCAATCCAGCTTTCTTTGCTGCGGCTAAGCTGGATTGCTTCGCTTCGCTCGCAATGACGGAGGGGCGTTATTCCTCCAGCGTGAACCCGACCCGCAACGTCACCTGGTAGTGGCCGACCTTTCCGCCTTCGATATGGCCACGGGTCTCCAGAACCTCGAACCATTTCATCTCGCGGATCGTCTTCGATGCGCGTGTGATCGCATTCTGGATGGCGTCCTCGATGTTCTTCTCCGAAGAGCCCACGAGTTCGAGGATCTTGTAGATGTGATCCTTCGCCGCAATCGCATCAGGCATGGCAAACCTCCGTTCCGATTTGTCTGGTCAGTCCGGGCTTACTTGCGCTTCGAGGATCGATCCGATCGCGCGCGAAGTCCAGCGCATCGGAGTAGAACCGCCTGGATCAGGCCGTTGTTCCCGACAATACCTTCACCCCGCCGAGCGCCGTCACCCGGCCGTTGCGCAGCATCACGATCTGCGTGGCGAGCTGGCGCATCTCGGCGGCGTCGTGGCTGACATAGACCATCGGCACATTGGCCTCGTCGCGCAGCCGTACCAGATAGGGCAGGATCTCGACCTTGCGGCCCTCGTCGAGCGAGCCGAGCGGCTCGTCGAGCAGCAGCAGCCGCGGCTTCGATAGCAGCGCGCGGCCAAGCGCGACGCGCTGGCGCTCGCCGCCGGAAAGTCTGCCGGGGCGGCGGTCGAGCAGATGGCCGATGTCGAGCAAATCGGTGACGCGCTTCTGTTGGGCGGGGTCGTCCGGCAGGCGATTCATCCGCCGCCCATAGCCGAGATTTTGCGACACATTCATATGCGGAAACAGCCGCGCATCCTGGAAGACATAACCGATGCGGCGGCGGTGCGGCGGCACATGCACGCCCTTTTCGGTGTCGTCGAGGATTTCGTCATCGAGCGCGATCATACCGCGGTCCGGCCGCAACAGCCCCGCGATCATGTTGACCAGCGAAGTCTTGCCGGCCCCGGAAGCGCCGAACAGCCCGGTGACTCGGCCCTCGCTGCTGAAGGAGGCTTCCAGCGCGAAGTCGCCAAGCTGTTTTGCGATATCGACCCGCAGCATGGTCAGTTCCCGTGCAGCCGCTGCGTCGCGCGCCGCGCGAACCATTCCGATCCGATCAACGCAGCCGTGGCAATGACGATGGAGATGATGACCAGCCGCATCGCAGCCGCATCGCCATCGGGCGTCTGGATCAGCGAATAGATCGCCGACGAAATCACCTGCGTCTCGCCGGGGATGTTGGACACAAAGGTAATCGTCGCGCCGAATTCGCCGATCGCTTTCGCAAAGCCGAGCACCATGCCCGCCAAAATGCCGGGCAGTGCCAGCGGCAACGTCACCGTGGCGAACACCTTCCAGGGCGCCGCGCCAAGCGTGCTCGCGGCCTGCTCCAGCCGGCGGTCGATCGCCTCGATCGACAGCCGAATGGGACGCACCAGCAGCGGAAACGACATCACGCCGCAGGCGAGCGCAGCTCCAGTCCAGCGGAAGGCGAACACGATGCCGAGATTGTCGGCAAGCCACGCGCCGACCAGTCCGCGCCGGCCGAGCGCCAGCAGCAACAGATAGCCGGTGACGACCGGCGGCAGCACCAGCGGCAGGTGCACCAGCGCATCCAGCACCGACTTGCCCCAGAAATTGTAGCGCGCCAGCAGCCACGCCAGCGCGATGCCGAACGGCGTCGCCACCAGCGTGGCGACCACGGCGACCCTGAGCGAGAGCAGGATCGCCGTCCATTCGGCAGGCGTGATCTCGCTCATCAGGTGGTCGGGCTGAGCAGGAACTTGAAGCCGTATTTCTCCAGAATGTTCTTCGCGGCAGTCGAGCGCAGGTAGGCGAGATAATCAGCGGTTTCCGGCTTGGCGGTCGTCGTGGCTGCAACGGGATAAATGATGGCGGGATGCGAGTCCGCGGGGAAGGTGCCTACGACCTTGACGCCCGGCTCGACCTTGGCGTCGGTCGAATAGACGATGCCGAGCGCTGCCTCGTTGCGAGCGACCAGCAGCAGCGCAGCGCGCACATTGTCCGCCATCGCGAATTTCGGCTCGGCCGCCTGCCACGATCCGAGTTTTTCCAGCGCGGCCTTGGCGTATTTGCCGACCGGCACGGACTTCACGTCGCCGGTCGCGATCTTGCCGTCGCCCGCGAGCTTGGCGAGATCGAAGCCCTGGCCGATGTTGACGTTGTCGACCTTGGAGTCTTTCGGCGCAATCAGCACGATCGTGTTGCCGAGCAGATTCATGCGGGTCGATTCATTGATGTTCTTTTTCGAGATCGCGTAATCCATCCAGTCGGTGTCGGCGGAGATGAACACATCCGCCGGTGCGCCTTGCTCGATCTGCTTCGCCAAACCCGAGCTCGGCCCGTAGCTGACGGTAACCTTGACGCCGGTCTTGGCCGTGTAAGCCGCATCGATATCGTCGAGCGCGTTCTTCATCGAGGCGGCGGCGAACACGGTGATGGTTTTTTCCTGCGCGGCGGCGGGCACGGCCGCAGCGGCGAGGACGAGCAACGCAACAAAAATTCCGGCAAGACGATTCATGTATGGCGCTCCATGCCCGTTCGCGCACGCCATCGTGCACGCAATCAGGCGTTGGTGATTTCAGGCTGCGACAGGCGGAAGCGCCGTTCCGGCAATCCCGTGGTCGACGCGCAGTCGGTCGGGATGTCGCTGGGCGGACAATATCAGGATCGCGGGCCGGGTAAAGCCGGGTTCCGGGCCGGCTTGCGGTCCGATCTAGTGGTGATGGCTGTGTCCGGCGCTGCCGCCGCCATAGCCGCGCAGTTCGGCGTATTTCACCATTTGCGCCGGATTGAGCAGCGCAGCCGTCGACAAATGGTACTTCAGGTGCGTCTCGCGCAAAACGCCTTGCGTCGCCGCGACCGCGGCGGTGGCAGCTTTCAGGCTTTCGGGCGTCACCGTGCGCTGCGCGAATTGCCGGTCGAGCTCGGTTTCCTGCTCGATCAGGCGCGCGCCCAGCGGCATCGCCTCGGCCTTCATGGAATCGAACAGGCGCTGCACCTCGCTGCGCTGTGCGGCCGAAAGCCCGAGCTTGTCGGCGAGCTCCAGCACATGCGAAGGGCCGGGATAGCCGTTCAGCTCGGCAGCGAGCGCAAGGCCCATGCCGCGGCCGGCTTTGAGGTCGCCGACCTGCTGCTCGGACAGCGCCTTGATCGTGCGCGTCTGCATGCCCGCATAAGGCGTCTGCGCTTGCGCGACTGCGGCGGTAAGGATCAGTGAAGCAACGAGAGGCCAAATCTTCATCGCATGTCTCCCTGAAAAAACTACTGCTTGGCGTCCGGCATGTTCAGCACCGCCCGGCAGGCCGGTGGCAATTGCGCCATGGTCATCGGCGGCTTCGGCTTCGGCGGCTCTTTCGGCGGCTTCGGATGCAGCGTCGAATCCTTGAACCAGAAGGCAAGGTCGCCGGTAGAACAGCCCTCGCTGGTGTCGGGATCGGGCTGGGTCTCGCATTCGCCCGCGCCCGGCGGGCATTTGATGCGGATGTGGAAGTGATAGTCATGGCCGTACATCGGCCGGATCTTGTGCAGCCAGCCGCGATCGCCCTTGGCCTCGCGGCACAGCGCCTTCTTGATCGCGGCGTTGACGAAGATGCGCTGCACGGTGGGCTCCTGCGCCGCGGCGCGGATGACAATCAGATGACTGGGGGTGAACACTTTTGGATCGATGTCCAATTTATCCTCGCGCACCATCATGATCGCCGACATCTCCTCGCGCTCTTCGCGCGACAGCCGCCGGTCCGGCGCCGGCGTCAGCCAGATGTCGGCATCGAGCCCGACCTGGTGGCTGGCATGTCCTGTCAGCATCGGCCCGCCGCGCGGCTGCGACATGTCGCCGACGAGAATGCCGGGCCAGCCGGCATCCTTCTTCGCCTTCATGGCGAGCCGCTTGACCAGCGCGATCATGTCGGGATGCGCAAAATAGCGGTTGCGTGACAGCCGCATCACCTGCCAGGCCTCGCCGTTGATCGGCAAGCCTTCGGCGCCGGCGATGCAGCCATGGGCGTAGAAGCCGACCACGCGCGGCTTGTCGGCGGCTGCCGGCAGATATTTGCGGGCGAACAATTCCTTGGCGCCGAGTTTGGGATCGTTGGGATTCTTCAGCGGCGGCAGTGGCTTTGGATTCACCACACCCCTGTCCTGCGCTAGCGCGGGCGAGGCGCTGACGAGGGTGAAGAGGAGAAGCAAGGCCAGGAGGAGACGGTGATGCATCGGCATGTCGGTCAAAAACTAGCACGGATTTGCTCGATCCGGACCAGCACGCCATCGGCATCTGCCGGGTCTTCCACGCGCAATTGCGTGAGGCTGTCCGCCAAAGGTCAAACTTGACCCCGGTCGCGACTGGCCGCGGCTAGCTCCGACTCCGTCATGGCCGGGCCAAGCCCGGCCATGACGGAAAGTTGGGCGTTGGTTGCCTATTTCGCCGGTGCCTGCTTCCGCTTCCGCAAATGATAGGTCAGCGCCAGCGCCACGCAGTGGCGAAGTTCGGCCTCGGGCAGCTTCTTGTCCGCGTCGATCAGGATGGCGCGGTTGCCGCTGTAGCTGAGTTTTGGATAGAGCTCGCGAAAGGTGTCCACCAGACCGGTCTGGCAGTGGAAGAACACCGCCACCTGGTTGTCGGCCGACTTCACCCGGTCGATGCGGATCGTGCTGCCGCTGCCGGTCTCCACCGTCAGGTAACTCGGCTGTCCCCATTTCAGCGCTTCCTCGATCCGGCCGACGCCCTTTGTCGCCTTCGCGGTGTCGAGGATCAGCCGCCGCAGCGCGAGCAGCTTCGTCTTGACCGGCGCAGGACTGGCGTCGAACACGGCATCGACGGCGGCGCCGGGCCGAGCTGCTCGCCCGGCCGGCGGGCGTTTCTTCACGGACGGCATCCATCCCCCTCGGTCAGCGATTGCCCTTCAGACTGCACGCCGTCGCGCACGTTGTCGTCACGCCTTTCTCGCATTTGATGCAGGCGGCGATGCACTGGTCCTTGTCCCTTGGATTGTAGGAAGGGAAGTTCTGCGCCACGCATTGGGAAACCGAGCCCGTTGGCGCTGAATCGGAGAAGCAGCCAGTGAGGACCGATGCCAGCCACAAGGCAGCCGCGAAGCGGCACGTTTCCCGAAATACCGCAACGGCTGCTCTCTGCCTCATCCAGTCACCGCAGGCGGGCCCTGACCGCAAGTGGCAGAGTAGGGGAGTCGCCCCGCCGGTGGAAGAGGGACGTGGGGTCGTCCTCTCCCCGGCTGTGGAAGCGGAACCGCGAGCTGCCGAACTCGGACAGCATCGGCATCGCCAGATACCCCGCAAAATGGCGGCATCTGGCAAGAGCGACCTGCCTGATGCCAAAAACGAAATTTTCCCCCTGATGATTACGTAAATCAGAAGTAGATTCCTGAACCCGTCCCGTGCCGCATGAGGAACGTACCGCGATCGTCACAGCACGTTGGCGTGGGTGGCGATAGACGCTGCGGCGTGAGGTGATCTTTTGACCGGATGAGAACGAACTTGAATCAGCGAACTCAATTCACCTCGCCCCGCTTGCGGGGAGAGGTCGGAACGCATCGCCAGATGCGATCCGGGTGAGGGGGACTCTCTGCGAGCTCTCTTTGGCACTGACTATGCGGCAGCAGCCCCTCACCCCAACCTTCTCCCCGCAAAGAGCGGGGAGAGGGAGCGCTGGCATCGCGCTCGTTGCAGTAACGATCTACCGCGCCGCCGGCGGCCCCGCCAGATTGCCCAACAAAATCGCCTTGCCCATCTCCTCGTAATGGCTGTCGCGGGCCTGCAGCTGCTGGTTGATCGCATGCATGTCGCGCAGGCGGCGCTCGAAGCCGTTGGCGCGGAACACGGCGGTGGCGCCGGCCATGTGATAGGCGACGTCGACGATCTCGGTCGATTGATGGATGGTCGAGGTGGCGGCGAGCCTGAGCGCAACGCGATGCGCCTCGGTGAACGGGCCGCGCACGAGGTCGTCCCAGACCTCGGCGGCGGTCGCGAACAGATAGGCGCGAGCGCGGCGCAGTTTCGCTTCGGTCAGGCCGATCAGGCCCTGCACGGCGCTGTTCTCCTTCATCGCGGAAAGGCCTTGCGGCGTCTTCTTGCGCGACAAGTCGATCGCCGCATCGAACTGCGCGCGGGCCACTCCAAGCGAGGTCGCGGCAAAGCCCATGCTGTAGATCGCATTGGTCGGGATCTTGTAGAGCGGCCCCTTCTCGCGCAGGGCGGAAGGCTCGTCGCGCAGCGCTGCGAACTTTTCGGGGATGAAGAGATTATTGACCGAATAGGAGTCGGTGCCGGTGCCGCGGAGCCCAATCACGTCCCACACGTCGTACAGCGTGGCGCTCGAGAGCGGGAACAGGATGGTGCGGATCTCCGGCGAGCCGTCGGGCTTCTTGCGCGGCGTGCCGTCGGCCTCGGTGATGCGGACATGGGCGCCGAGCCAGCTTGCCTGGCGAATCCCGGAGGCAAATTCCCAGCGCGCGTTGGCGCGGTAGCCGCCGGGCTCGGCGCGAACGTCATGGTTGACCGCGCCCCAGGCCAGAATGCCCTGCTTGGTGTTGAAGATCTCGTCGGCTGCATCGTGGTCGACATAGGCCGAGATGACCGCGCAGACGCTGCACTGGCCGAGGCACCAGGCGGTGGAGGCGTCGGCCTTGGCGATCTCCTCCTGCATCTGCATGAAGGTCGAAAGCGGCACCTCGGCGCCGCCAAGGCTTTTCGGCAGCAGCGCACGGTACAGCCCGTTCTCGACCAGTGCGGTGACCACAGGTTCGGTCAGCCGCCGCGTCTGCTCGATCTCGTCGGCTTCCTGCCTGATCAAGGGCGCCAGCGCCCGCGCGCGTTCGACGAGGTCGATAGCGGTGGCCTTGTTCATGCGTCTCCCCGCGCCTTTCTTGATTGCTGGAGCATGATCCGGAAAAGTGTGAAGCGGTTTTCCGAGAGGATCATGCTCAAACAAAGAGCTTTATTGTTCGGGCGGGCGGATGGTGGCCCATCCGCCTGAACCGATCAAGCCGGGCGCCTCACAGGACAGTCATGCCGCAGCGCGGCCGAGATCGAGGGATTGCCGGCGTTTAGACGGGAAACTGAGCGCCACCGCAACCGCGGCAAGGCCGATGGCGAAGGAACCGGCATGCAGCCAGGTGTAGGCGTGGGTGGTGTCGTATACGAGCCCGCCGGCCCATGGCCCAAGCGCCATGCCGAGGCTGGCAAACGCCGAGACCGCGCCGAACATCGTGCCCATGATTTTGGCACCGAAGAATTCGCGCACCAGCACGGCATAAAGCGGCATCACCCCGCCATAGGCGAGACCGAACACGACGGAGAGCGCATAGAACTCGCCGAGCCGGAACACCGCCAGATACGTCGCGATGCACAGCGCCTGCACGAAGAGGCCGCCGACCAGCACGGGCTTCGCGCCGATGCGGTCCGCCAGCGCGCCGAGCAAGAGGCGTCCACCAAGGCCGGAGAAGCCGGCGACGCTGTAGACGGTGACCGCGGTGAGCGGCGCGATGCCGCAGATCATGGCGTAGCTCACCATGTGGAAGATCGGCCCCGAATGCGCGGCGCAGCAGGCGAAATGCGCCAGCGCCAACGTGATGAATTGTGGCGTGCGCAGTGCCTGTGCCGCGGTCCATTCGGTCGCGGGCTCGTCGGCGACATTGGCCGCAGCAGTGCCGGCGCCTTGCGGTGCGGGGCGCACCAGGAAGCAGGCAGGGATCAGCAGCGCCCATGCCGCGATGCCGATCACGAGCATGGCGGTGCGCCAGTCATAGGCCGTGATCAGCATGCTGGCGGTTGGCGCAATCGTCACCGGCGCCACACCCATGCCGGCCGAGACCAGCGCCACCGCAAGGCTGCGATGCTTGTCGATCCAGGCGCTCGCAAGCGCCATCATCGGTGCATAGAAGCTGCCGGCCGCGATGCCGATCAGCACGCCGAAGCAAAGCTGGAATTGCCACAGGCTCTGTGCCTGGCTCGCGGTGACGAGGCCGATGCCGAGCAGGACGCTGCCCGCCAGCACCACAATGCGGGTGCCGTATCGATCGGACAGCGTGCCCCAGACAAAGGCGGCGAGCCCCATGAACAGGAAATCCAGCGTCGCCGCCGCCGAGACGCCCGCGGTCGACCAGCCCATCGCTTTCGAAATCGGCTGCAAAAACACCGCCAGCGACAGCATCGTGCCGAAGCCGATGCAGGTCATCAGCGCCCCCGCCGCGACCACGACCCAGCCATAGTCGAAAGAGGAGGCCTTGCTGTCAGAAACGGAAGCCTGGCTCATGCGTTTCCCCGCGCTGTTGGTCTTGTTGTCGTGCGCGAGGGGATGGTGGCCTATCCGCCGCCCGCGAGCAATATGACGGGCAGCATGCCTCTCATTCGGGGATTAGCGGATTGTGACTTGCATGCAGAGTGCCGAATCGATCAACGCAGTTGCCTGGTGCATATCAGCTCAAATCTTCACTGCTCTTGCCGCCTGTTCCAAACTCGCCCGCGCAATCACGCGATGAAACGGCGCTATTGTCGTAAGATAGATACGCCCCAGTCGGTTATGGCAATGCACCACGGTACCCGCGACCAGCTCGCGCCCATTTGCTGCATCGGCGCGAAGTTGGATGGTGACGCGGAAGTCGAGATGCCAGTCATCTTCGCCCACTACCAACTCCGTCGCGCTCTTTGACAGCACCGGGAAGAAGCCGATAACCGGCCCACGCGCCGCTGCGGCAAGACCGACGGCGCGCGAGGATTTGACGCCGACTGTTGCCATCACCACATCGCGGACACGCGTGAGCGCGCGAATCCACCACGCCTGCCGCTCGAACCCGGCGCGTGCCAGCACCTCTAAATCATCGCTGGCCCCCGCCGGCAGTCGAATTGCAAAGGCGTCCAAAAAGTCAGCGCCCGCGTAAAGCGGCGCAAGCACGCTGTTGCTAGGCATGGGCACGGCGCGGGCTTTGGTCATGATGGCAGTATACCACTGATTTGCCCGACGCGTCAAATCAGATTCGTAAAAAAC
>Ga0081540_1003309_pt1 | contig 12779 bp, 10 predicted proteins | sample TabmetS2T1R1_FD_71024 | JGI IMG/M metagenome (GOLD analysis project Ga0081540, IMG submission 71024) | Tabebuia heterophylla rhizosphere microbial communities from the University of Puerto Rico - S2T1R1 | ecosystem: Host-associated > Plants > Roots > Rhizosphere ... | reverse complement strand
GCCTGCCCGTCCTCGCGGCCCGGCTGGCCATCCTGTCCCTGCGCCGCGCCGGCCCCCGCCGCACCCCCCGGTCCCCCGCGGCGTTCCTCGGCTGGCGGCGCATCGGCCGGCAGGCCGTGATGACCGCGGTGCTGGCCGGCGCCACCTCGGTCCCGATCGCCCTGGCCGCGTACGGCGCCACGGTCACCGGATCGGTGCGCACCACGATCGCCGACGAGTCCCGGCTGCGCATCGGCAGCGACGTCGTGCTGACCCTCAACCAGCGCATCCCGATCCCGGCCTCGCTCGCCGGGCAGGCGACCGAGGTGCTGCGGCTGGACGGCTCGATCATCGGCGGCGTGCAGACCGACCTGCTCGCGGTGGACCCCGACACGTTCGCCCGGGACGCGTACTGGGACGACCGGCTGGACGGCGCCTCGCTGTCCCGGCTGATGGACCCGATCCGCACCCCGTCGGGCGGGGACACCGGCACGACCCGGCGCATCGTCGCGGCGGCCCGCGCCCCGGCCGGGCCCCAGGAGGCGACGTGGGGCGGTGACGCGATCTTCGACGGCGAGGTGGAGGTGGTGCCGACCTACGTGCTGCCCGCCCAGCGCACCGGGTACCCGCTGGCCCTGGTACCGAAGGACTCCCTCGGCGGCGACCTGAAGTACGCGGTGGTGCAGTGGTGGGTGCGCGGCGACCCGGCGAAGATCAAGGCGGCGGTCGCCGCCGCGAGGCTGCCGGTGAAGAGCATCCAGTCCGCGACCGACCTCTACGCGAACACGCTGTGGGAACCGCTGACCTACACGTTCGACTACCTCACCGCGCTGTCCCTGCTGACCGGCGTGGTGACCCTGGTCGGCCTGCTGCTGTACCTGGAGTCCCAGGCGCCGCTGCACCGGCGCGCGTACGTGCTGCTGCGCCGGATGGGACTGTCCGCCGGCAGCCACCGCCGGGCGGTCCTCGGCGAGCTGGCCCTGCCGCTGCTGGCCGGGCTGGTCGGCGGGGTGGCGGTCGCGGCCGGGCTGACCGCCGTGCTGGGCGCGGACTTCGAGATGAATCCGGGGGTACCGCCGGACACCGTGATCGCCGTGCCCTACCTGCCGCTCGGGCTGATCGCGGCGGCCGTCGCGCTGATCGCGTTCGGCGCGGCCCGCTACGCACAGGCCCGGATCGGCCGGGCCGACCCTTCGGAGGTGCTCCGTGACGCGATCTGAATCGGCCGTCCGTTGCCGGGGAGTGACCCGGACCTACCACCTGGACGGCTCGGACGTCGGCGCGCTGCGCGGGGTCGACCTGGACCTGGCGCCGGGCACCTTCACCGCGCTGATCGGCCCGTCCGGCTCGGGGAAGTCGACGCTGCTGCGGCTGCTGGCCTGCGTGGACCGGCCGGACGACGGATCGATCACGATCGACGGGATCGAGGCGGCGACGCTGTCCCGCCGGGGCCGCCAGCGGCTGCGCCGCCGCAGGCTCGGCTTCATGTTCCAGGCCCCGGCCGACAACCTCCTCGGGTACCTGACGGTGCGCCAGCACCTGAGGCTCGCGGCACAGCTGCGCGGACTGTCCACACGGGACAGTCAGGCCGACGCCCTGCTCGACCGGCTGGGCCTGGCACACCGGGCGGACCACCTGCCGCGCCAACTGTCCGGCGGGGAGCAGCAGCGCACGGCCATCGCGTTCGCGTCCTACGGGCCGCCGGCCCTGCTGGTCGCCGACGAGCCCACCGGGCAGCTCGACCACTCCATTGTGGACAGTGTGCTGGACGGGTTCCTCGCGATGGCCGACGCGGGGGTCGCGGTGGTCGCGGCGACGCACGACCCGGCCGTCGCACGCCGGGCACACCGGGTGGTACACATGCGGGACGGGGTGATCGAGCAGTGAACGTGAGCCGACAGCGAGTGAGCATCGCAGGGCCGCCAAGGCCCGAGGAGCGGAGCGAGCGCGGAGGCGAACCAGAGTGATCAGCATAAGCAACGTCACGCGGCGGTTCCGTCGCGGCGCCGAGACGGTGACCGCGGTGGACGACGTGAGCCTCGACCTCTACCCCGGGGAGTTGACCGTCGCGGCCGGCCCGTCCGGCTCGGGCAAGACGACACTGCTGTCCATCATCGCGGGCTACGAGCGGGCCGACGCCGGTACGGTCACCTCCGACGGGCGGCCGACCGCCGGCCTGCCGTGGAGCGCGCTGGGCTTCGTGCCGCAGTCCCTGACACTGCTCGACGAGCTGACCGTGGCGGAGAACGTGGACCTGCCGGGGCGGCTCAACCCGCGGGTACCGGGGACGCCGACCGAGGAGATCCTCGACCTGCTGGAGATCGCCCACCTGGCCGGCCGGTACCCGAGCCAGGTGTCCGGGGGCGAGCAGCAGCGCGCGGCGATCGGGCGGGCCCTGCGGCTGCGCCCGGACATCCTGCTCGGCGACGAGCCGACCGGTCACCAGGACCGGGGCCGGGTCGACCTCGTGCTCGGCATCCTGCGGGAGCACGCGTACGCCGGCCACATCGTGCTCATCTCCAGCCACGACGAGGCGGTCATCTCGGCCGCCGACCGGGTGGTCACACTCGCGGACGGCCGGATCGTGGCCGACCAGCGCACCCGGGCGGGGTCGCCTACTTGACCGGTGCGTTCGCGGCGAGGTCGAAGCCGATGGCGCCGGCCGCCACCGCCGCCAGCGCCAGCAGCACGAAGCCCCAGAGGATGAGCCGCTCGGCGGAGTCCAGCCGGCCGAAGGGCGCGCGGGCCGGCCGGGCCGCGGCCGGCGTCGGCGGCAGCGAGCTGGGGCCGAACAGTTCGCTGGCCGTCTGCTGGGCGGGCGTGGGTGCGGCGTCGCCGGGCGCCGGCTTCCACCACGTGCGCAGGATGATCGTGCCGGCTCCGCCGAGGACCAGCAGGGTACCCAGGACGGTGATCACACCGGCAATCCAGTTCCGCATGACCGCCATCCTCCCCTAGCTGTCAAGCCTTCCCCAGTGATGAGGAGCGTGCCCGGCGCGAAGTCAGCTCCGCGTCCACCACGGCGCCGAGCAGGATGGCGAACGACGACAGGTAGAGCCACAGCAGCAGCACCACGACGGCGCCGAGGCTGCCGTACGTCTTGTTGTACCGGCCGAAGTTGCTGACGTAGACGGTGAAGCCGACCGAGCCGATGATCCAGACGACCACCGCGACGGCGACTCCCCAGGTGACTATCCGCCACCGGGAGCTCGGCCCGGCCGCTATCCGGTAGACGATGGCGAGCGCCACCCCGACGAGTACCAGCAACAGAAGCCAGCGCAGCACCTCGGCGCCGACCCGGCCGGCGCGGCCGAGCCCGACGTGGCCAAGAACAACGGGGAAGACCGTGATGAGCGCGAGCGCGACCGCGGCCGCGACCAGCGCGCCCAGGGTGAGCGCGACGGACACCGCGCGCTGGCGCAGCGGCGAGCGGGCGGGCGTCGCGTCGAGGATGATGGTCAGCCCCTTGGTCAGCGCGTTCACGCCACCCGACGCGGCCCACAGCGTGCCCAGCAGGCTGGCCACCAACCCGACGGTCAGCCCGCCGTGGTTGGCCGCGACCGCGTCGTGCAACTGGTCGGTGAGCAGCTTCCCGACGTCCGACGGCAGGGTGCGCACGACCGGCGTGAGCTGCTGGCCGACCTGGTCCGGGTCGGACACCAGCGCGTAGACGGCGACCACCGCGATGAGCGCGGGGAAGATCGCCAGCATCGCGTAGAACGCCACGCCCGCGGCGACCATCGACACGTTGAGCCGGGTGATCCGTTCGCGGATGCCCTTCAGAAGGTCCACAAGGGACTTTCTACACGCAATCAGCGCCGGTTGCGCAGGATCAGGTTGGCGACCAGGGCGGTCCACCCGGTCTGGTGGCTGGCGCCCAGCCCGGCGCCGGTGTCGCCGTGGAAATACTCGTAGAACGGGATCAGGTCGTGCCAGTCCGGGTCGTCCTGGAACAGGGCCACCGCGCCGAAGACCGGCCGCTTGCCGTCGCCGTCGTCGAGGAACAGCTTGACGAGGCGGTGCGACAGGTCGTCGGCGATCTCACCCAGGCTTTTCTTGGTACCCGAACCCGTCGGGTACTCGACGCGCAGGTCGTCACCGAAGAACCGGTAGTACCGGCGCAGCGCCTCGATGAGCAGGTAGTTGACCGGGAACCAGACCGGTCCCCGCCAGTTGGAGTTGCCGCCGAAGAAGCCGGTGGTCGACTCCCCCGGCTCGTACCCGACGCTGAACTCGGTCTCGCCGAGCGTCACCGTGAACGGCTTGTCCTTGTGCTCCTTGGACAGCGCCCGCAGCCCGTACGGCGACAGGAACTCGTTCTCGTCGAGCATCCGGGACAGCACGCGCGGCAGGACCTCCGGCCCGACCATCGCGAGCAGCCGGTGCTGCTGGCCGCCCTGGATGCGCCGGCCGCCGATCACGTCGCCGTACTCGGGGTGGTTGGCCATGAACCAGCGCAGCCGGTTGGCAAGCTCCGGCAGCCGGGCCATGGCCAGCGAGCTGATCGTCGCGGTCGCGGCCAGCGGCAGCAGGCCGACCACCGAGCGGACCCGCAGCGGTACCATCGCCCCGCCGGTCTCGCGCAGCACGTCGTAGTAGAACGAGTCTTCCTCGTCCCACAGCCCGGCGTCCTTTGAGGCGGCGGCGATGTAGGCGAAGTGCTCGAAGAACTTCGGCGCGAGGTCGGCGTAGGCCGGGTCGGTGTGCGCCAGCACCAGCGACATCTCCAGCAGGTTCAGCGCGTAGGACGCCATCCAGGCGGTGCCGTCGCTCTGCTCCAGCGTGCCGTCCACCGGCAGGTGGTTGGAGCGGTCGAACGGGCCGATGTTGTCCAGCCCGAGAAAGCCGCCCTCGAACACGTTGTTGCCGGTGCTGTCCTTGCGGTTGACCCACCAGGTGAAGTTCATCAGCAGCTTGTGCAGCACCCGCTTGAGGAAGTCGAAGTCACCCGCGCCGTCGATCTCGAAGACCTTCAGCGCGGCCCAGGCGTGTACCGGCGGGTTGACGTCGTCGAAGGCCCACTCGTACGCGGGCAGCTGCCCGTTGGGGTGCATGTACCACTCCTGCAGCAGCAGCAGGAGCTGGCTCTTGGCGTACCCGGGATCGACGTGCGCGATGGCCACGCAGTGGAACGCCAGGTCCCACGCCGCATACCACGGGTACTCCCAGGTGTCCGGCATGGAGATGACGTCGCAGTTGTTCATGTGCCACCAGCGCGCGTTGCGGCCGTGCTGGTGGTTGGGCGCCGGGGCCTCGGCGTACGGGTCGCCCTTCAGCCAGCGGGACACGTCGTAGTGGTAGAACTGCTTGCTCCACATCAGGCCCGCGATGGCCTGGCGCAGCACCAGCGCCTCGTCCTTGCTGGCGCCGTCCGGGGTCAGCGCGCCGAAGAACTCGTCGGCCTCGGCCAGACGCTTCGACATCACGTCCTCGAAGCCGCTGCCGAGGTCGGCGCCCGGGCCGGTGACCGGCGCGCCGGCGCCACCGGCCGGGGTGCCGTCCAGGGTCAGCCGCACCCGGATCTCGGCGCTGCCGCCGGCCGGTACCGTCACGACGTAGTGCAGGGCGCCCTTGGTACCGGTGCCGTCCGGGTTCACCGTCGGGGTCCCGTGGATCACATGGTCGCCGATGCCGTCCTTCGGGTACGGGCTGCGGTTGGTCAGGTTCCACAGCCGCTCGGCATTGGACTCGTTGTCACAGGTCAGCGCGCGGGGCGTGGAGCCGTCGGGCGCGTCGGCACCGCTGAGCACCAGCCGCCCGAGCCGCTGGTGGTCGGCGACCAGCGTGGGCCCGTCCGACCGGATCACCGGCGGGTCACCGCGGCCGGGCAGCCCCCACGCCCAGGTGTTGCGGAACCACAGGTGCGGCAGGACGTGCAGGGTGGCCTCGTCCGGTCCCCGGTTGGCCACCGTGATCCGGACACACAGGTCGGTCGGGCCGTCCTTGGCGTAGTCGGCGGTGATGGCCCAGTAGCGGTTCTCCTCGAAGATGCCGGTGTCGACCAGCTCGTACTCGGGCTCGTCGCGGCCCCGCTCCCGGTTGACCGCGGCCAGGTCCGTGTACGGGAACTCGGCCTGCGGGTAGTGGTAGCGCCACCGCATCCAGGAGTGGGTGGGCGTGGAGTCGAGGTACCACCAGTACTCCTTGGGGTCCTCGCCGTGGTTGCCCTCTGGCCCGCCGAGCCCAAAGATCCGCTCCTTCAGGATGGCGTCCTTGCCGTTCCAGAAGGCCAGGGCAAAGCAGAACCGCTGCTGGTCGTCGCAGATGCCGGCCAGGCCGTCCTCGTTCCAGCGGTACGTCCGGGAGCGGGCGTCGTCGTGCGGGAAGTAGTCCCACGCGGTGCCCCACTCGCTGTAGTCCTCGCGGACCGTCCCCCAGGCGCGCTCGGCCAGGTAGGGGCCCCACTCCCGCCACGGCGCGGCGTTCGAGTCCGCCTGCGCCAACCGGGCCCGTTCGGCGCCCTGCCCATCCATTCGAGACATTCTTCCTGATCAGTGTTACGACCCGGTAAGCGCAGCCCTGGCTGGGCGCCCGGGCACGGCTCTCGCGGGCCCGGGTCCGCGAGAGCCGCAACGCTACCACCGGGTAGCCGGTGCTCCTGGCGGTCCGTCCCGGTACCGGCGGGTTCCGGCCCGGCTGACCGGTTCACCGGCGGCGTGAGGCGGATTACATAACGCCTGAATATAAGTTCGTGATACAAATGGTCCCCGTGGACGCGGACGTCGAAAAGCTGTCGGCCAGCCTGGAGCGGCTGGTGTCGATGGTGCGCAGGCTGGCACCGCCGGACGGGTTGTCCCTGACCGCGGTGGCGACGCTGCGCACGCTGGAGGTCTCGGGCCCGAGCCGGCTCTCCGAGCTGGCCGTCGGGCAGGGCGTGACCCAGCCGGCCATGACCCAACTGGTGACCCGGCTGGAGCGCGACGGCTACGCCGAGCGCGGCGGCAGCCCCGAGGACGCCCGGGTGGTCCTGGTGACACTCACCCCGGCCGGCCGGGACCTGCTCAGGCAGCGCCGCGGCGCCCGCACCCACCTGCTGCGCGAGCTGCTGGACCGGCTGCCCGAGGCCGACCGCAAGCTGATCTTCGCCGCCGTACCCGCGATCAATTTGCTGGCCGAGCTGGGCCAGCCAGAGGACAGGAGTCGCACCCGATGAGCCACGCCCCCGGAGGTACCAGTCTGCTCAGGCAGCCACGCGCGGTCTGGGCCGTCGCCTTCGCCTGTGTCATCTCGTTCATGGGCATCGGGCTGGTCGACCCCATCCTGCCGGCGCTGTCCGAGCAGTTGCACGCCACCCCTTCGCAGGTGTCGCTGCTGTTCACCAGCTACCTCCTGGTGACCGCCGTGGCCATGCTGCTCACGAACTGGGTGTCCAGCCGGTTCGGCGCCAAGCGCACCCTGATGGCCGGCCTGGTGCTGATCGTCGCGTTCGCCGCGCTGGCCGGCTCGACGGACACCATCAACGGCATCGTCGGCTTCCGGGCCGGCTGGGGCCTGGGCAACGCGCTGTTCATCGCGACCTCCCTGGCCGTGATCGTCGCGTCGGCCAGCGGCGGGTTCGCCGGGGCGATCATCCTGTACGAGACGGCTCTGGGCTTCGGCATCGCGGTCGGCCCGCTGCTCGGCGGCGAGCTGGGCAGCATCAGCTGGCGCGGCCCGTTCTACGGGGTCAGCGCGCTGATGGCGGTGGCGCTGATCGCCACCGCCGTGCTGGTACCGGCGACACCCAAGCCGGCCAAGTCCACCTCGCTCGTCGCGCCGCTGAAGGCGCTGCGCCACCGCGGGCTGCTGATCATGGGCCTGACCGCACTCTGCTACAACTGGGGCTTCTTCACCCTGCTGGGCTTCGCGCCCTACCCGATGCACCTGTCCGCGCACAAGCTCGGCATCGTGTTCACCGGCTGGGGCGTGCTGGTCGCGCTGTTCAGCGTGGCGGTCGCGCCGAGGCTGCAGCGGCGCTTCGGCACCGCACCCACGCTCTACGTCAACATGGCCCTGCTGGCTGTCCTGTTGACCGTCATCGGCATCTGGACCGACTCGGCCACCACGGTCATCGTCGCGACCATCGCGTCCGGTGCCTTCCTCGGCATCAACAACACGCTGACCACCACGGCCGTCATGACCGTCTCGAAGGTCGAGCGACCGGTCGCCTCGGCCGCCTACGGCTTCGTCCGGTTCATCGGCGGCGGCCTGGCCCCGTACGCCGCGGGCAAGCTGGCCGAGCACTACGACCTGCACGTCCCGTTCCTGGTCGGCGCGGGCGCCTTCCTGCTGGCGATACCGGTGCTGGCCACCGGGCACCGGATCCTGGCCGCCGCGGAGCGGCCGGCCGAGGAGGGCGCCGAGGCCACCGAGGCTGAGCCGGTCGGCGAGCTGCTGCCGGTCGGAGGCTCCGGCCGGCCGTCAACCGCGCGGCCCGTGGTGGTCGCCGTGGACGGCACCCGGCACGCCGCACCGCTGACCGCCAAGGCGATCGAGGTCGCCTCCCGACTGAACGCGCCCGTCGAACTGCTGCACGTGCACGAGCTCGAGGTGGTCGGCGAGGACGCCGTGGACCGCGAGTCGCTGGAGCAGGCCGGGGCGCTGGTACGCGAGCGGATGGCCGAGCTGGCCGCCGCCGGGGTACCGGCGACCGGGCACATCCTGCGCAGCGTCGCCGAGCACGCCAGCACCGGACGGCTCATCGCCCGGTACGCCCACCGGGTCGACGCCCAACTGGTCATCGTCGGGCCGCCGACGGACGGCGCGCTCGGCCGCCTGCTCAACGGCAGCAGCAGCCGGCTGCTGGTCGCGGAGGCGCCCTGCGAGGTGCTCGTGGTCCCGGCGGCGGAGCTGGTGGCGACCGGGTAACGTCCGGGGAATGCCGTTGGTGTTCGGTACCCAGCTCTGCGGGCGCCTCGACGAGTCGGCCGCCCGGGAATGGCTCGTCACCGACGGCCTCGGCGGCTACGCGATGGGTACCGTCGCCGGGCTGCGCACCCGCCGGTACCACGGCCTGCTGGTGGTCTCGGGCGAGACGGTGGCGCAGCGGCACGTCGGGCTCGCGTCCCTGGATCCGGTGCTGGAGCTGCCGTCCGGCGCGACCGTGCGGCTCGGCACCCACGAGTGGGTCGGCGGCGCGGTGTCCCCCGACGGGTACCGGTTGCTGGAGCGGTTCGACCTGACCGACGGCGTGCCGCGCTGGCGCTGGCGGGTCGGCGAGGTGGTGATCGAGCGCGAGCTGGCCATGGTGCACGGCGCCCCCTGTGTGGGCATCGTGCACCGGGTGCTGTCCGGCGGCCCGGTCCGGCTGCGGCTGGAGGCGCTGTGCACGTGGCGGGACGCGCACCAGAACCGGGACGCCGGTGGGCCTCCGCTGTCGGTCGAGTCCACAGTGGACGGTGTCACGGTCGAGAAGGCGTACCGGCTGTCCGGGCCGGGCTGGCAGGGCGCCGGTGAGTGGTACCGGGGCGCGTACCTGCGCGAGGAGGCCGAGCGGGGACTGCCGGCCGTCGAGGACCTGTGGCACGCGGGGCAGTTCGTCGCGGAGCTGGGTACCGGAGAGTCCGCGGAGGTGACCGCGTGGGCGGGCGACCTGGCCGTGGCGCCCGCCCCCGCCGGGCAGATCGTCACCGCCGCCCGAACCAGGGGCGCCGCGCTGGCCGACGGCGCGGCCGACGCCACCGACGGCCTGCTGCGCCGGGCCGCCGACGCGTTCATCGTGGCCGGACCGGATGTGGCCGCCGGGTACCCGTGGTTCGGCGCCTGGTCGCGCGACACGATGATCTCCTACCCCGGGCTGTTCCTCGCCACCGGCCGCGCCGACGAAGGCCGGGAACTGTTGCGCCGCTACGCGGGGACGCTGCGCGACGGTCTGCTGGCCAACACCGCGGACACCGGGCGGGTCGAATACAACACCGTCGACGGCACCCTCTGGTTCGTGCACGCGATCGACGCGCACGTCCGCGCCACGGGCGACACCGACCTGGCGGCCGAACTGGTGCCGGTGCTCACCGACATCCGCACGGCACACACGGCGGGAACCCATTACCGGATCGGCGTGGACGCCTCGGACGGGCTGCTGTCGGCCGGGGTACCGGGCGAGGCGCTGACATGGATGGACGCGCGGGTGGACGGGGTGGGTGTCACGCCGCGCATCGGCAAGCCGGTCGAGGTCAACGCGCTGTGGGTCAACGCGCTGTGTGCCATCGCCGACCTGCGCGAGCGGGTGGGCGCCGATCCGTCGCCGGTACAGACGCAGGCACGGGCCGCGCGGGAGTCGTTCCGCCGCCGGTACCGGTCGCCGGCCGGCTGGCTCTACGACGTCGTCGACGGGCCGGACGGTGACGACGCCGCGCTGCGCCCCAACCAGTTGCTCGCCTACTCCCTGCCGCACGGCCCGCTGCGCGGCGAGCGCCCGAGCGCCGCGGTCGACACGCTGCTGACCCCGCTCGGCGTGCGTACCCTCGCGCCCGGCCAGCCCGGCTACCTCGGGCAGCACCGGGGCGGACCGGTGGGCCGGGACTCCGCATACCACCAGGGCACCGCGTGGCCCTGGCTGATCGGCCCGTACCTCGACGCGCACGCGGCGGCCACCTCGGCCGCCGATGGCGCCCGCGCCGATGCGGTGCTCGACGGGCTCGTGGCGCACCTGGGCGAGTACGGGCTGGGCTCGGTCAGCGAGACGGCGGACGGCGACCCGCCGCACGGCGCGACCGGCTGCCCGTTCCAGGCGTGGTCGGTCGCCGAGCTGCTCCGTGCGCGCACCCGCCTCGGCGCGGCCGGCCGCGACCGCGACCGCGACTAGCCGCGCAGTGCCAGGGTGAGGTCGTAGGCTGCCCAGCCGGCGAGTCCCAGCCCGCCGCCGATGCCCGTGATTCCCGCGGGGTCCACAGTGGACACCAGGCCGGTGACGAGGGCCGTCGCCGCGACCGCGCACAGCAGCGCACCCAGCGGGTACAGGGCCCGGTTGGCGAGGACCGGGGCCAGCGGGAAGAAGTGCACGGCCACCACCGCGAGGATCCAGACCGGTACCCAGCGCTGGCCGCCGGTCAGGTTCAGTGCCGCACCGCCCAGCCCGATGAGCGTGAACTCGATGCCGACGATGATGCCGTAGCGGCGCCGCTGCGTACGGGTCGTCGCCACGGCGCGTTGCCGGGGTACCCGGAAGGCCGTGACAACGGCCGCGACCGCGACAAGCCCGGCGACCACACTGGCGACGTCGAGCCACACCCCGACCGCCGACGACACGCCCACGTGTGCCCAGCCGAACCAGGCGGTCGCGAAGAGTCCGAGGATGACCGCGGTGATCGCGTGGTCGAGCCGGGTCTGGCGCCAGTCCTGAGTCACGGCCGTCGACTCTAACTCCACCGGCGATCGAGGTTCTCCCGCCGCCTTAACCGCCCTGAAATGCCCGTGTCTCCGCCGGTACACGGCGGTTGGCGAACATGGAGTCACCGCCGACCCGCCGCCTCTTTCCGGGAGGGCCGCCATGCCGCAGACCACCAACCCGGTGCGGGTGATGCTGCTGTCCTGGGAATATCCGCCGGTGATGGTCGGCGGGCTCGGTCGCCACGTGCACGCCCTGGCCACCTCGCTGGCCGCCGCGGGCCACCAGGTCACCGTGGTGACCCGGCACGCCGAGGGCGCGCCGCTGGAGGAGCTGCGCGACGGGGTGCGGATCGTGCGCGCACCCGAGGACCCGCCGGCCTTCCCGCTGGCGACCCCGGCCCTGCTGGCCTGGACGATGGCGTTCAACCACTCGCTGACCCGGGCCGCGCTGCACGCCAGCGCCACCGACGCCTTCGACGTCATCCACGCCCACGACTGGCTCGTCACGCACACCGCCGTGACCATGCGCGACCACCTCGGGATCCCGCTGGTGGCCACGATCCACGCGACCGAGGCGGGCCGGCACCAGGGCTGGCTGCCCGACGAGCTGAACCGCTGCATCCACACCGTCGAGTGGTGGCTGGCCCACGAGGCCGGTCGGGTCATCGCGTGCTCGGAGTACATGCGCTGGGAGATCGGCCGGCTGCTGGAGCTGCCGGCCACGCAGGTCGAGGTGATCCCGAACGGGGTCGACGCGCCCGTCTGGCGGGCCGCGCCGAGCGCGGTCGCGAGGATACGTGCGCGGTTCGCCGGGGACGGTCCGCTGATCGGCTTCGCCGGCCGCCTGGTCTACGAGAAGGGCGTGCAGCACCTCGTGCACGCCGTGCCCGAACTGCGCGACCGGCATCCCGGGCTGCGCCTGGTCATCGCGGGCGACGGACCGCACCGCGCCGAACTGCAGGCCGAGATCGACCGCCTGCGCCTGCACCCAGTGGTCAGCTTCGCCGGCTTCGTCGGCGCCGACCTGCCGGCCACCTTCGCGGCGACCGACGCCGTTGTGGTGCCCAGCATCTACGAGCCGTTCGGCATGGTGGCGCTGGAGGCGGCCGCGGCCGGGGCGCCGCTCGCGGTGTCCAGCACGGGCGGCCTGGCCGAGATCGTCAAGCCCGGGGTTACCGGCGTGACCTTCCCGGCAAAGGACCCGGCCGCGCTGGCCAGCGCCGTCTCCGGGCTGCTCGCCGACGAGGTCTCCGCGCGGGCGATGGCACGGCGGGCGCGGGCGATGGTGTCCCGGCGCTACGGCTGGGCGTCGATCGCGGCGCAGACCGCCGAGGTCTACCGGCAGGCGGTCGCGGCCACCCCGGAGAGCCGGGCCGCGGCGCGCGCCAAGCTCGCCTCGGGCCGCCCGACCATCGCGGTACCCGAGGGGAACCTGCTCGCGCCCGACCCGGCCTGAAGGGTCAGGATGGGCACATGAGTAGCGACGTCACCCC
>Ga0081540_1003308_pt1 | contig 12786 bp, 13 predicted proteins | sample TabmetS2T1R1_FD_71024 | JGI IMG/M metagenome (GOLD analysis project Ga0081540, IMG submission 71024) | Tabebuia heterophylla rhizosphere microbial communities from the University of Puerto Rico - S2T1R1 | ecosystem: Host-associated > Plants > Roots > Rhizosphere ... | reverse complement strand
GAAAAACGCAGCGATGCACGTAGGCCGTCCGGTTGAACCCTCAGCCCGCTAGTGCAAAAATCGTAATAGCTCTCAATCGAGGAAAAGAGGTGCGTTTCAATGCAAACACTCCGGGAAGCAATTAACCAGGCACAACAGCGCGGAGTGGCTATCGGCCACTTCAATATCTCCGACCTCATCCTGTTGAAGGCCGTCGCCGCGGCGGCGCAGGAGCTGAGTGTTCCCGTCATCGTCGGCGCCTCCCAGGGCGAGCGCGACTTCATGGGAGTTCACCAGATCGCTGCTCTGGTAAAGAGCTTCCGCGAAGAATCGGACGTGCCCATTTTTCTGAACGCCGACCACACTCACTCCCTCGCCAAGGCAGAGGAGGCGGCAAAAGCTGGCTTCGACGCCATCGTCTTCGATCTCTCTGCCTTACCAATGGAAGAAAACATCCGCCAGACCAAAGAAGCCGTCACGGCGTTGAAAGCAATCAACCCGGCGATCCTCATCGAAGGCGAAATTGGCGATATCGGCACCGGCTCCGAAATCCACGAAACAACCATCGATCTCTCCAAAGGCCTCACCACTCCCGAAGAAGCAAAACAATTTGTCGAAGCAACTGGCATCGACATTTTGGCGCCAGCCGTAGGCAACATGCACGGCATGTCCGGCAGCATGGTTCGCGGAGAAGCGAGGAAGCATCTCGACATCAACAGGATCGCCGACATCAAGAAGGCTACCGGCGTACCGATGACCCTGCACGGCGGCTCAGGAACCAACGACGAACATTTCCGCAAGGCAATCGCCGCCGGTATCAATATCGTCCACATCAACACCGAGCTCCGCGTTGCGTGGAGACAATCCCTCGAAAGCAGCCTGAGCAAGAAGCCCGGCGAAGTTGTTCCATACAAGATCCTTCCTCCTGTCATTGAGTCAGTGAAGGAAGTAGCCATTTCGCGTCTCCGCCTGTTCAACAGCGTGGAAGCGGTCGCTCGGGCTTAGAGTGGGAATCTCTTGAGCTTGCTGGGTGTCCCATGTCTCAAAATCGAGACATGGGGTAAATAGCGCTTACAGCACGTGGATCGCAACAAGATAAAACGAATCATGCTCGTAACGCGGGATGTTCCAGTTGCTGCTTCGATTCCACCATCAAGCTCCAACCCATGAGGCTCTATTCCAGCCATAGTACCTTGCATAAACCCTCGAAATCCCATACACTTATACCTTGCGCGGGATGTGGCTTGTGTGTCTCTCCTGCCTACATCCATTCGATAAGGAAAGTTAAGGATTCATCATGGCCAACCATGTTTCATCGTTGAAGCGCGCCCGTCAAACCGAGAGAAAGACTGCGGTAAACCGCGCCAATAAGAGCCGCGTCCGCGGCAGCCTGCGCCTCCTGCGTGAGGCCCTCGCAAAGGGTGACGTCGCCGCCGTCAACGAGCAGTACAAGCAGACCGTCTCCGCTCTCGACAAGAGCGTGCAGAAGGGCGTCCTCCACAACAACACTGCCTCGCGCTACAAGAGCCGCCTTGCAGCTCGCGTCAAGGCCGTGTCCGTCAAGAAGACCGCATAAGTCCTCACCCCAGAACCCAGAAAAGGCCGGGAAAGACCCCGGCCTTTTCTTTTTCACGCTGCAAAACCAAATTTCCCATCAGCGCCTCCGCCATCGATTACCCTGATTTTGATTTGACTCCAGACTGGACTGGCCCATAATCAACCTCTGCCCAACGGAGACAGCCCTTCAATGAACCCCGTAAGACTCAAACTCACGCAGAAGCTCTTCGACTCAGGTGGCGGATTCGAGGTCACCTTCACCACCGTCGCGGTCAAGGTACAGAACCTCGCCTACACCAAGAACGTCGTCGTTCGCTACACCCCCGACAACGTCCATTGGACAAACAAGGCGCTCGCCTGGGAGGCGCCATCCTTTGGCAACTACGACCTCTTCAGCGGCACAATCAACGAGCAGGTCGAACAGTTTGCCATCCGCTATGCCGTGCATGGAGAGACCTTCTGGGACAACAACGACGGCCAGAACTATGACTTCCAGGGAAACCTGACCACCATCGGCGAAAACGTGGCACTTTACAAGGCCACAGCCCGCCAGGGAACCCAGGCTGGCGGCGGATTCACCGTCACCACCTCGTGGCTCGAAGGCGAAGTCGTCGTCAACAACTACGGGTTTTCAAAGAATGTCGGCATCGCCATCAGCGTAGACGGAGGAGCCACCTGGAGCGGCGTGGACGGAAACCTCTCCGGCACTACGACCTCAGATGGAAAATTCATCGGCTCCGGCCAGGTATGGACCTTCAAAACCCCTGAATTGAACCTGAATCCAGCCTCGGACAGGTTCATATTCGCCGTCTTTCACCGCGACCTCGCCTCAGGCAAAGAATTCTGGGACAACAACTTCGGCCAGAATTACCTGATCAGCAAAGACGATGGCACCACCATCTCCTGATTCCAAAGTAAAGGTAAAAAGAGAGGCGCATTCAACGCCTCTCTTTTGGTCCTAACTAACAGAAAATAAATCAATTCCCTCGCGCAGAGAGTTGAAGCCCTCTAGGAGATCTCAAAGACATTTTCCGCCTTGGCCGACTGCTCCTGCGCGCGTTGCGCCACCTGCCGGGCGACTGAATAGAAATCCTTCGCCTTAGCTGAGCTCTCTCCAAGCAGCGCAATGGGCAGCCCATTGTCGCCGCCCCGCCGGATCTCCGGATCAAGCTCCACCGAGCCGAGGAACGGAATATTGAACTGCTTCGCCGTCCGCTCCGCTCCGCCCTTCGAGAAGATATCAATCTCCTTGTGGCAATGCGGACACGTAAAGTGACTCATGTTCTCGACCATGCCCAGCACCTCGACATTGACCTGGTGAAACATCTCGAGCGCCTTGCGAGCATCCTGCAGCGAAACGTCAGAAGGAGTAGAAACAACAACCGCCCCGGTCAGCGGCACGGTCTGAACGAGAGAGATCACAACATCTCCCGTCCCCGGAGGCAGATCGACGATGAGAAAATCAAGCTCTCCCCACTCCACCTGCTGCAAAAACTGCCGAATAATCTGGTGCAGCATCGGCCCGCGCATCACCAGCGGCTTGTCTCCCGGCGAAATAAAGCCGACCGAGATGACCTTGATCCCATGCGCAAAGTTAGGCTCAATCTGATTGTTGGCTAGCACCCTCGGCTGCTGTCCGGTGCCAAGCATCAACGGCACATTCGGTCCGTAAATATCCGCATCGATAAGCCCGACCTTGTGTCCAAGCTTAGCCAGTGCGACCGCGATATTCACCGCCAGCGTGGTCTTCCCTACGCCGCCTTTGCCCGAACCAATCGCAACAATATTCGCCACTCCCGGCAACGGCTGAGGTGCCGGTGGTTGTGGTGCATGTCCATGTGCCATAAACTCCTGCTTTCCTTGCTTAAACTCTGCCCGGATGTACGTGTCCAGTAGTAACCGCTTTGCTCGCCCGCTTATGCGCCAGCTCTTTCTGGCGCTGCTCGCGACGACGCCCTGCATCCTCGTACCGGCGCTTCTCGTCGTCAGTTGCAGGTTCGAGGCACGGAACCGGCACCCGTCGCCCTTGTGAATCGACCGCTACAAAAGTTAGATACGCCGAAGCGACATGCCGATGCGTCCCGGCAATCGTGTTTTCCACCCAGATCTTCACGCCCACTTCCATCGACGTGTTAAAGGCTCGATTCAGCGACGACTTCAAAATCAGCAAGTCTCCCACATGCACCGGCGCGATGAAATCAATATGGTCCATCGAAGCAGTTACGACATGCGTGCGCGAATGACGGTACGCGGCCATGGCTCCCACTAGGTCAATAAAATGCATCAATCGCCCGCCCAGCAGGTTCCCCAACGTATTCGTGTCGTTCGGCAGAATCAGCTCCGTCATCTCCGACTGCGAATCGGCAACCGTACGCACTGGAAGTGGGTGCCCGGAAAAATTCATCAAAATAACTTCGCCTTTCCATCCGTTCGCGAAAAAAGAGACACGCTGACGGCGATACAATTTTCTTTTAGCTGCGTAAAGAGGCTTACATAACAGTTTCAGCAATCGCAGCGCATAACGCAAGGACTCGCCGACAAGGCAACAGCGTCTTCGCGCAATTTACACCTTAGGAAGTCTCATCACGAATGGACAAAATCGCCGCGCTCACCGAGATACTTGCACAGGACCCAACCAATGCCTTTGCCCGCTACGGCCTTGCCATGGAGCACGCCAGCCAGGGCAACACCGAAACCGCGCTCAGCGAATTCCATCAACTTGTAACGGATCACCCCGACTACACGGCTGGCTACTTCATGGCAGCACAAACGCTGGCCAAAGCAGGCCGCAAAGATGAAGCCAGCACCCGGCTCACCGAAGGCATCGCCAGTGCGCGCCGCACCGGCAACCAGCATGCCTTAAGCGAGATGCAGGCAATGCTGGATGAAATCGAATCCGGAGCCTAGTCTCTTTCCGGCATACGAAAGTATTTTTGAACCTCACTCGCAGCTCATCAAAAGAAAGAGTTGCCAGAATCCCCGCTTCTGCTGTAAAGCGCGCATAATGTCTTGGTCATGAAAGTTCCCCTGTTTCCGCTGGATGTCGTGCTCTTTCCGGGAATGCCTCTGCCACTCCATATTTTCGAGGAACGCTACAAAGAAATGATTGCTGAATGCATCGCCGAACACACCGGCTTCGGTGTAGTGCGCGCACAACGTGAAGGACTAGCGGTCATCGGATGCATGGCGAGCATCGTGCGCATCCTGCATACATATAGCGATGGCCGCCTCGACATCTTGTGCGATGGAGGCGACCGCTTTGAAATTGAGCAGCTCGATAACTCGCGCCCTTTTCTGCAGGCAGAGGTAGATGTCTTCAATGACGACGGAGTTGTATCTACGCGCGAACTGCGCGAGGAGTGTCTTGCCCTTCATTTTGAAGTATTGGAATTGGCCGGCGTGGGACACCAGCCGGTGTACGTCAATCTGGACGCGCCGATTGCTTTTCAACTCGCCTGGGCTCTCCCTTCGGATCTCGGATTCAAACAACAGTTGCTCAACAATCGCTCGGATGCGGAGCGCACGCAAATGCTCTGTGATTTCTACCAGACCATGTTGCCAAAGCTCCGCACCGGGGCACTGACGAATCGTGTAGCCTCCACCAACGGCCAGGTAATGTGAATGCCCCGAACCCGCAGCAAAGTGACAGGTTGATTCTGACCGCAGGTTTAGGAGAAATACTGCTCCGACTTCAGTCTTCGCTCATCCATTTAGGAAACAGGTCATACTAGAGATCAGGAGTCACGATGCCGACCAATCGTCCGTTGCCACAAACTCTCGGGGAGCTGCGCAAGAACACTGCATTCTCGGAAGCACGTCTCCGATCGCGCAGCGTCAAAGATGAATTGCGTGAAAACCTGATCGCACGGCTGAAGTCCCGTGAGACGATCTTCCCCGGCATCATCGGTTATGAGGACACCGTTGTTCCGCAGATCGTCAACGCGGTGCTATCAAAACAGCATTTCATCCTGCTCGGTTTGCGTGGGCAAGCCAAGAGCCGCATCCTGCGCGCATTGACTGAATTGCTGGACGAGCACACGCCCTACATCGCCGGATGCGAGATCCGTGACAATCCTTATCATCCTCTGTGCAAGCGCTGCCGCGACCTTATTGCAGAACAAGGTGACGCAACCGCCATCGCCTACATGGGTCGAGACGAGCGTTACGTCGAAAAGCTGGCCACGCCTGATGTCACCGTTGCCGACCTCATCGGGGATCTTGACCCAATCAAGGCCGCGCGCGGCGGTCAGGACCTGTCGAGCGAACTGACCATGCACTATGGCCTGCTTCCTCGCGCAAACCGCGGCATCTTTGCCATCAATGAATTGCCCGACCTCGCCGGAAAAATCCAGGTTGCGCTCTTCAACATCATGCAGGAAGGAGATGTGCAGATTAAAGGCTATCCTGTACGCCTCGCGCTCGATGTTGCCCTGGTCTTCAGTGCGAACCCCGAAGACTACACCGCACGCGGCAAGATTGTGACGCCGCTGAAGGATCGTATTGGTTCTGAAATCCGCACGCACTATCCGGATACGCTGGAACAAGGCATTGCCATCACAGCACAGGAGACATGGAGCGAGCGCGGCATGGGCACGCTTGAAATCCCTCAGCACATGCGCGAAATCATCGAGCAGATTGCCTTCTCTGCGCGTGAAGACAAAAAAGTGGATAAGCGCAGCGGCGTCAGCCAGAGGCTGCCTATCTCAACCATGGACCTCGTCATCTCGAATGCCGAGCGCAGAGCCTTGCTGCACAACGAGACGTTGGTGATGCCGCGTGTTGGAGACCTCTACGCAGCGCTACCGGGAATTACAGGCAAACTCGAATTAGAGTACGAAGGCGAGATGCGCGGTGCCGACACCGTCGTGCGCGAAATCTTGCGGATGGCTGTCGGCAAAATCTTCGACAAGTACTTTGCCGATGCAAACACCCAGCAAATCGAACAGTGGTTCAATCTCGGTGGAACGATCAAGTTTGACGATGATCAGCCCGCAAAGTCCATTGCCACGGAGTTAAAGCAGATTCAGGGACTCTCTGAAAAATTGTCACCACTGAAAATCAAGCCAGGCTCGGATCCGGAACATCTCGTCGCCGCTGCCGAGTTCCTGCTCGAAGGCATGTACGCACACCATCGCCTCAGCCGGACCGAGGAACGCGGCTTCGCAGCTCAGGACAAAGCGCGCGGCCCGTTACGCAGCGAACGCGAACCCGAGCGCGATCTTGACGACTGGGCCCAGCGCAGAACACGCCGCGGCTTCAATTAAAAATTGACAACGAAACGCAATTAGCTGAGATCCGGAATCACCCGTATCTCAGCCGTTATGGCGTGCCCTTGTCCGCTCGCTACATCGCCCGAGGAAATCGCTCGCTTCAACGCAGCCGAGCTCAAGCCACTCATCGTCGCTAAATCGGTCAAAGTCTGCTCTCGGATGGGTGCCAAAAGAACCATAGGCAAATAGTTGCCTGTCAAGGGAATAAACGCCCCATCAAAATGTTTTATTCTGTGTATGAAACACAGTCTTACTAAAATACGAATAGAAATTGAAAGTCTTCGCGAGGAAACCAACCGTAGGCGGTTAGTCCTGGAGCTGGCGATTTGCGACCAAAAGCAGGCTTGGGCCATTCCATTCTTGAGAGAAGACCTCAAAGTAAGCGAAGATCTGCTTGCTTTCCTTAGCCAGAGAGAAGCGGACCAGGCGGCTTGATCTCCAAATCGAGCATGCCATAACGCGATGGTCCCGCTTATGTCGCCGTATAGATAACCACATTCTCAAATGCACAGGAGCCAGGCTAACGTCACTGTCACAGACAACCCACTGCGCTCGGAGCGTCCAGCCTGACTCCATTTTGCGTCATCTCTGATTCATACTCGGCACTTATGCGGTATGTTCCGACCCTGATCTCACTCCGATCTCAGCCGTCATGACATGTTCTTGTCCAGCCGCAAGATCGACGGCACCGCTAAGAATATTGCTCGCCTCAACACAGGCAAACTCCTGCCACTCGTCGTCGCCTAAATCGGCCATGGCGCGGGCTCCGCTCTCCCATGGATTCCAGACAACCGTAGTCAACGAATTCCCCTTCGCAATTTGAATGCGCCTGTTCATGCTCGGATCATCCAGTCCGAGCGTGCTTCCTGTATTCAGGTAGGCATTGTCCAGCGGCTTTGTCATGACGACATCGCCGCTCTGAGTCTCTTCGCGATTCGCATTTGTGTTATCGAGAAAAGTAACTCCGTCCAAACCCGTCACGCGAATTTTCCGGACATCGCCGACACGGTGGTAGGTGTGCAGGGCCTCTTCAAAACGCAGTGAAGTGGAACCGGTATTCGTCGCAATCAATTCCAGTTTCAGATCAGCTCCCACCGTGATCCGATGTTCGAGACGAAATTCATATGGCCACCATTGCCGCGTTTTCTCGTCGCTTTCGGTCGACAGAGTAACAACAACATCGCTTCCCTTCTGATTCATGGAATCCAGCTGCCAGGCCTTCGTCCGCACAAATCCGTGCGCCGGAGCCTTGGCGTTGCCAGCCATTGCCCGAAACCATGGAAAGCAGACAGGAATGCCTCCGCGAATCGCCCGCCCATCTTCAAACTGGGCTTGCTTGCTCACGAAGATCACCTCTTCTGCACCCGATGGACGCCACGAGGTCACGTGCGCTCCGTGCAGGTAAATCTCGGCCTCCGCCGCCGAGGTTTGGACATGGATCTTCGGCAGGTTGCCCTGCCCGGAAACAATCTCAGCTATTCCTGCGATGGCAAAGCGGCGATTCAATTCGTCGAGTGATTGCATGGCTCGATTGTAAAGGCGAACAGGTTTGCCACAACGATTTCTCCGCTTGCTGAAACGCCGCGCACTCGTTCGCCACTAATCTCGCAGGGACAGAAAACAGTTGTGCCCGTTTTCACCTTGTAGTAGGGTTCCGTGCATTCAATCGCCTGCCTGGTTTTTCCTTTTCCCTTTCACGGCCATTTGGACGCGAGGCGGGTGAACATCACGTTTTTCACTCCACCCATCGAGGAGAATTTTATGTCTGTGATTCAAGTGGGTCTCGTTGATACGACCGGAGACCTCGACCCTGAACTGGTTCAGTCCGTAGCCGCAGCCCTCAACATTCAGGTAACACGCGATCTGCCGCAGTTCTGGAACATCAAGGCAACCGTGTCTTATCTCTCCAACCCGCACAAGATTCCCGCGAGCGTCTGGCCCGTTCAACTGGTAAAGACCCTGCCGCCAGGGGAAGGCGGCTTTCACCTCGATAAGCACAAACAACCCTATTCCAAGGTAATTGCGACTCCAAAAGGCGAAAGCTGGACCATCGCAGCAAGTCACGAAGTGCTGGAGATGCTGGTCGACCCCTACGGCAATCGCCTGCAGTCTTCCGTCGCAATCGAAATCAAAGGGAAAAAGATCGTCGACGGCACGGGTCAATTCGGATACCTCGTAGAGGCGTGCGATCCCTGCGAGGACGACCGCTATGGATACACCATCAACGGAGTGGTTGTTTCCGACTTCATCACGCCGCACTACTACGATCCGCTGGAAACGTCCGGAACCCGGTACAGCTTTACTGGAGCAATCAAGGCTCCGCGTCAGATTCTCCCAGGCGGCTATATCTCGTGGGTGAACCATGAAGAGGACGAGTGGCAACAGTTGGTTTATCTCGATGCCACACCCAAAATCGTCGACCTTGGCAAAGCATCCGACAGCCAGAGTCTGCGCGAATGGATCGATGGAAAGATGCTCACAACCAACACCATCGCCGAAAAACCGAAGAATAAAGCTCTGCACAAATATGGAAAGGAACGCAGAGCCGCGCTGAACAAAATTGCAATGGCCAAGGCGCGCCTCTATACATAAAGAAGAACCAACGAAAAAGCCCCGAACCGTCCATCAGGTTTCGGGGCTTTTTCCTGCAAACCAGCTTACTGCATTAAACGAGCTTTCCCCTGCTGCATCGCGCGGTCAATCAACGATTTCATTTTCTCCGTCGCCGCTTCTGAAAGCGCCTCTTGTTGCTCGCCAAGCGCAGCCTGTTGTTCTCCGAGCTTGGCCTGCTGTTCCCCTAGCTTCGCCTGTTCATCACCTAGTAGTGCCTGCTTATCGCCGATTCTTCCTTGCAAATCGCCCAGCCGAGACTGTAAGTCGGCAAGCTTGTCCTCAATATTGGCCACGTCTTCCTGCTTCATCTCCACCTGCTTGCCCTGCAGTTTCTGCAAAGCAGCCTGAACACTCGCAATTTCCCTGGAAAGATCAGGCACCTGCGCGCTGGCCTTTGCCTGCTGTTCTCCGAGCCGGCCTTGCTGCTCTCCCAGCCGGCCCTGCTGTTCTCCAAGCTCTCCCTGCCGACGACCAAGTTCTTCCATCGGTTTGAAGTATTCACGCGCCTGCGACACCAATGCGGGGTCATCGATCACATACGATTTGTCGTCGCGCTCAAACCAGATATAGTTCCCATGCATCTTGCCCTTCACCTTGTCGAAGGAGCTGCGATCTCCCCACGAACCGTACACGTTCTTCGAGTCGCCGGTCACAATTGCATATGAGTTCCCATCATCATTCGTGAACTCATCATGCACATGAGCCGGTTCCTCCGCAGTTTTTGCCTGCGCAGCCACGGGCGAAACAGCGCGTATCGCAACCGCGGGTATAGCCGGCATCACGGGACGCGCGGACAGCGTGGGCCCTGCTACCTTGACCTCTCTTACCGGAGCAGCAGCAGCCGGAGCCTGCATCGCCTCAGCCGCATCCACCCGCACCAACGCGACCGCCGCCACCAGCGCAGCCGGAACCAGTGCAGCAGCGACAGCCAGATGCCATCTGCAGGTTGTAAACGCACTGCGGAATTTCTGCTCAACCAGCAAACGATCAATGCGCCGCCGGATATTGCTCGATCGCGCCATCGCCACACCCGCAAGGGGCCTCCGCCGAATCGCAGCGAACTCAACCAGCACCTCGGCATAGTTAGCCCGGCTCTGTGCCTCATCAAGAGCTGCACGGTCGCTGATTGCTTCTCCCAGGTCTGAGATCTCCTTCCTCAGCCACCAGCTCAGCGGACTGAACCAGAAAAACACCGTATGCAATCCCGCAATCATCTGCAGATAGAAATCGCACTGCCGCACGTGCGAGCGTTCATGCGCCAGCACAACACGCAGCTTGTGCAGGTTCCAGTCCTCGTGTGTTTCAGGCAAAACAATCGTCGAACCAATCGTGACCGGTGTCTGAATATCAGCGCTTATGCGGACCGAAGCTCTCGGTTCCAGCAGCACAGAAGCCTCCTCCGCACGATGCAGAATCCGCAACGCCATCACCAGTCCAAAGACGAAGCGCAACAAAAGCACAGCGCAGATAGCGAGATATGCGGGCACGATCATGCTCTTCCACTGATAAGCACTCCACCACTTGATCCCCGCCGAAGTTCCCGTAGATTGAGGTGCGTGAACAATGACGGCCGGATTCGCAGTCATGTGCACCGGCGCGCCTGTATCGCGCACACTCACCACTCGCGGCGCGAATCGCTGCACCGGCACAACCACTGCGGCCTTGGATTGCGGCAGACGCCATCCCATAAGGCCCGGCATCGCAACAGCCGCCATCAGAACCAGAACCCATGCCACCTTCTGCACTGCCACATTGCGCACGCGCAGCAGCCTTATGCCCGACCACACAACCGTTGCCATCAGCAAGGAACGAAAAGCGGATTCAAGCACCCATGCCGTCATCATTTCTTTCCTTTCTTCGCCGCTGCGATTCTCTCTGCAAGCCGCGTCAATTCCTTCCGATCCAGAACATCCGAGTCCACCATCCCCACCAGCAATGCTTCGACCGATCCGTCGCAGAACCAGTCGATAATGCGCTTAACCGCGCGGCCAGCCACCTTCTGCCGCGCTTCCGCCGGACGATAAAGATAGGTCCGCCCTTCGACAGTGTGCGTCAGGTAGCCTTTCTCTTCTAGTCGCCGCAGAACCGTGCGAATGGTCGAGTCCTTCAGCGGCCGCCCAAGATCCTCGCGCACCTGCTCGGCGCTGATCGCGCCATGCGTCGCCGCATGCTGCCAGATCAGCTGCATCATGCTCAGTTCCAACTCTCCAAGTTCCGCCGGATCGTGACCGTTCGTAGTGTTACTCTTCATAACGCTACAAACGGTAGCACTCAAGAAGTGACGCTGGCAAGATAATTTTTCTGAGCGCCGCTAAGCCCACTCATGCGGATCACGCTCAGGCAGGAGCACCCACGGGTTCAGAAACCACTTCCCCGCCCAGTAAAGCCACCAGGAGACGCTCGCAAATCCATACGAATCCTCGCCATCCCATATCAGGCCCCAGCTCGCCATGAAAACATTCTCCTCGTTGTTCGGGGCTCTGCCCTTCCCCAGAATGGAGCGAATCCGTGCCATATCCTCGCCAACTAGCAGTTCATCGACTACCCCAACCACAGGCGTTGCGACCCCGAGAGCCGTACTGGCGGCCCCGGTCATGCTCGACGGCTCCGCTGCAGGCGCTTCATAAGCAAGCGTGCGCGGGCGCACCACCGGCAAGTCGGCGACAGATTCCCCGGCGGCTGCCGCTGGCGCTTCGCGGGGCACTCTGACGGCTTTCGGCGAACGCGGCACCTCTTCGGCCGATTCGCGTGCGGTTTCAAATCCCGATGGACCAGCAGGCGGAGGCTGGGTGCCTGCCGCACGCCGGATCACACGCGGCAGGGATTCCGGCTTGAGTCCGAGTTCCTCCATCGCGGATGCCACGTTTTCACTGGAGATAATCTGGATATTCAGAGTGATTCTGGTACCCGGCGGCAGGTTAAGCTGGTCGGCGGCGTACCCTGTAATCTCGACAATGCTGCCCTCATTTGCAAGCGGGATGTAAATCTCCTGAGCTGAGGTGCGGGAGCTGGTCGCATCCAGCTTCAACTCGACGCCTTTGATCGTTCCATCCGCCAGTTTCACAATTCTATCGATTCGGCCTAGGACCCAATTGCCGGCCTGATCCAGCACTGCGATGTTCACCTCGGTCGCTACTTTGACACCGGCCATTTCAGCGAGCCGATCGAAGACTCTGGCAACCGCTGCTTCCGTGGTCAAGTCGAGGGGAGCGGGGACGACAGGATTGGGAACAGACTGGCGGTAAATCCGCCATTCAGCGCCAGACCGGGACTGCTGCACGACGTGCGCGAGTTCATGTGCAATCAGCCGTCGGCCTCCTTCAGTCTCAGGCGCAAACCTGCCGCCTCCAAACACGATATGAGGACC
>Ga0081540_1003306_pt1 | contig 12790 bp, 12 predicted proteins | sample TabmetS2T1R1_FD_71024 | JGI IMG/M metagenome (GOLD analysis project Ga0081540, IMG submission 71024) | Tabebuia heterophylla rhizosphere microbial communities from the University of Puerto Rico - S2T1R1 | ecosystem: Host-associated > Plants > Roots > Rhizosphere ... | reverse complement strand
AGTACATGCTGGCCGCCCACCACCGGCGTCGACGGGGTGCCGAGATAAGCCTCGAACACTTTTAAGAGGGGATCGAGCACAGCCACGCAGGGCGTATTCAGCTCCGTGCATTGCTTCTCGATATCGGCACTCAGTTCGCTGTTGACGATGGTGTAGAGCACGATCCCCGGCGACTTCTCGATCTCCTGGATCACGCGGTCGAGCTGCTTCTTGTTGCGTACGAAGGGGTGCGAGTGCTTGATCGCACGGATCCCGGAATATTGAACGGCAGCGGCCTTCGCAATCGCCGCGAGCGTTTCACCTGAGGCGTCGGACACCATGTGAAGGTGAAAAAACTTCGGAAGCTCTTTGGGCGTCTGTTGATAAGTCGTCACGAAAGCGACCCCGCTTCTCGGATGGTTGGAAAAGGCGCTGAGTCCCTAACGCCAATTCAAAAGACTCCCACAGCTTGGGTTCAGGGGGTGCAGCAATTTGGCTCTTCCTGGAAAATTTGCAAAGCGCGATTTTACCCGTAAGACCGTCTAACGCCTTCGAACCTTTTGCTCTCATAATATGCAGTGAGCGCGTCGGCGTTAAGCGCTTGTGAACGGGAGCAATTTGCAGCTATCGGGAGGTGGCGTGGAGAGCTCCACCCGGAGAGTTTCCCAAACCTGCCGGTTTTTGTTGCCAAACTGTGGATTGGCTGTGGGCCGGCAGGAATATCCGCAATCCAGAGCCAAAAGAAACAATCGCAAAAGAAAGAAAATAGATTTTGGAAAATTTGAAAAAAGCGAGCCGATGAGCAAAACCGAACACGTTCCCACACTCATCAAGGTCCTGCGCGGCGAGAGGATGGAGAAACCTCCGATCTGGTTGATGCGGCAGGCGGGCCGCTATCTACCCGAATATCGTGCGCTGCGGGCGAAAGCGGAGAGCTTTCTCGACCTGTGCTATCGGCCGGAATGGGCAGCCGAAATCACGTTGCAGCCAATCCACCGCTTTGGCTTCGACGCAGCCATTCTCTTTGCCGATATTCTCATCGTTCCCGATGCACTCGGTCAAAAGGTTGACTTCGAGGAGGGGCACGGGCCTCGCCTGGAGGCCTTCGAGCCAAGAGAATTGCTGCGGCGTCTTGAACCGACGAAAACAAACACCAAATTTGCCGTCATCTGCGAAACCGTTGAGCGTGTACAGGCAGGCCTCCCTCGGGAGACGGCGCTTATCGGTTTTTGCGGAGCTCCCTGGACTGTTGCGACCTATATGATCGCCGGCCATGGTACCCCCGACCAGAAGCCAGCGCGTCTGGCCGCTTTTCGCGATCCCGACCATTTCAGCCGTTTGATTGATCTCCTCGCGGATGTTTCGGTCGAGTATCTCAGCCGGCAAATTAACGCCGGGGCCGAAGCGGTGCAGATTTTCGATAGCTGGGCCGGCGTGCTTCCCGACGATCAGTTCGAGCGATGGTGTGTCCAGCCAGTCGCCAGGATGACCAACGCGCTACGCGCACGCCATCCGGACGTGCCGGTCATTGGCTTTCCGCGCGGAGCGAATGGCGAAAGCGCCCGGCACTTCGTTGAGACAACGGGCGTGAATGCGATCGGCTGTGATACGGCGATGCCGCTCAAGGAGATGCGCGCCCTCGGCGAAACGGCGACGGTGCAGGGCAATCTTGATCCGTTTTTGCTTGTGGCCGGTGGGCCATTGCTGGAATCCAAGACTCGCGACATTCTCCGCGCGATCGATGGCGTTCCGCACGTGTTCAACCTCGGCCATGGCATTGTGCCGGAGACACCCATCGAGAATGTCGAGCGGCTGATACAGTTAGTGCGCAGTTGAGGGTCAAGGGGGGAAGCCACGGTCATGGATTGGTACAGCGTTGTCAAAGCACTTCACATCATCGCCGTCATCTCCTGGATGGCAGGCATGCTGTATCTGCCGCGGCTTTATGTCTATCATGCCGGCGCGCAACCCGGCTCAGAGCTGTCGGAAACTTTGAAGGTGATGGAGGAGCGTCTCCTTCGAATTATTATGACGCCGGCGATGGGTGCGACCTGGATTTTGGGGCTGATCCTGGTCTTTGCCTTCAACGTCGTGGACATCCGCACCGACGGCTGGTTGCACACGAAGCTGCTTCTGGTGGTGATCATGTCCGGTTTTCACGGCGCGCTGTCGCGCTGGAGGAAGGACTTCGCAGCTGACCGCAATACACGGAGTGCGCGTTTTTATCGTATTGCCAATGAGGTACCGACTGTGCTGATGATTGCCATAGTCATCCTGGTGGTGACCAAGCCATTTTGATGCGCAAGCTGGTAAATAAGGCAAACTCCGGCTTCCGCGAGCGTGGTTTGTTTGCTATAGTCGAATCGTTAGACTTCTTCCGGCCGCGTATCTGATTTCCTCAGCCTGCCAGGGAGATTTGCCGCATGCGGACCGTCAGGCCGCGTGCACGCGCTCACCGTAAACCGGTAACCGCGCATCCAATGCCCCTCACTTCCCAAGTGGCGCCTCTCAAGCGCAACTTCTCCCGCCTTTTTCCAAGACTGTTCGGAGTGATCCCGAATGCAGGAAATGAAACTCGAAGACCTTAAGATAAAAACCCCCACTGAACTGCTGAGCTTTGCCGAGGAGGTTGAAGTCGAAAACGCCAGCACACTGCGCAAGCAGGAGCTGATGTTCGCGATACTGAAGCAGCTTGCGGCGAAAGATGTCGATATTACAGGCACCGGTGTTGTTGAAGTGCTGCAGGACGGGTTCGGATTTCTCCGTTCTCCTGATGCAAACTATCTTCCCGGCCCTGACGACATCTATGTGAGTCCCAGTCAGATCAGACGCTTCGGCCTTCGCACGGGCGATACTGTCGAAGGCCAAATCCGCTCGCCGAAGGATGGCGAGCGCTACTTCGCTCTGCTCAAAGTCAACAAGATCAATTTCGACGAGCCCGAGAACACCCGCCACAAGATCCATTTCGACAATCTGACGCCGCTCTATCCTGACCAGCGCTTGCAGATGGAGATCTTGGGCGTCGAGCAGAAAGACCTTTCCTCGCGCGTCATCGATATTGTGGCGCCTCTCGGCAAGGGGCAGCGTGGCTTGATCGTCGCACCCCCTCGGACCGGCAAGACGGTGCTGCTGCAGAACATTGCGCACGCCATCACCAGCAATCATCCGGAATGCTATCTCATCGTTCTCCTGATCGACGAGCGTCCGGAAGAGGTGACGGACATGCAGCGCTCAGTGAAGGGTGAGGTCATCTCCTCGACCTTCGATGAACCTGCATCGCGCCATGTGCAGGTCGCCGAGATGGTTATCGAAAAAGCCAAGCGGCTGGTCGAGCACAAGAAGGATGTCGTGATCCTGCTGGACTCCATCACCCGCCTGGGACGGGCCTATAATACTGTGGTGCCGTCCTCCGGTAAGGTGCTGACCGGCGGCGTCGATGCCAACGCTCTGCAACGGCCGAAGCGCTTCTTTGGCGCCGCTCGCAACATCGAGGAAGGTGGCTCGCTGACGATCATCGCCACGGCGCTCATTGAAACGGGCAGCCGCATGGACGAAGTGATCTTTGAAGAGTTCAAGGGCACTGGCAATTCGGAAATCATTCTCGACCGCAAGGTCGCCGACAAGCGCGTCTTCCCGGCGATGGACATCGCCCGGTCCGGCACCCGCAAGGAAGAGCTCATTACGCCGCCAGCCCAGCTCAAGAAGATGTTCGTGCTGCGCCGTATCCTGAACCCGATGGGCACAATGGATGCCATCGAGTTCCTGCTCGACAAGCTGCGGCAGACCAAGAGCAATGCTGACTTCTTCGACAGTATGAACACCTGACGAGCGTGCCGCTCCCGTCATCGTTTTCATAACAGTGCAATTGCGGTAATCTCTGCCTCGCCCGTCAAGATTGCTCTTGGTCGGACGGCGCCTTTTGCGAGGCGCGTATGGGAGCAGCTCGCCGGTTCGCGAGCTTCGAGCGAGGCGTCGATATGGCTGAGGCCCGACGATGAAGGACCACAGCGACAGGGTTCTCCGCTTCCGTGATGTCAATCTGTTCCACGGCCTCTCCGAGCCTGCGTTGGAGCGCCTGTTCACCGTTGCGCGCGTCGTGCAACTGCGGCCCGGCCAGGTGCTATTTGTCCAGGGCGACCCCTCGAATGGGTGCTATCCCGTTCTCATGGGTGCGCTGCGCGTCAGCTATTTCTCGGCAGACGGACATGAGACGATGCTGGCCATTCTTGGAAAAGGCGATGTCGTTGGTGAGATGGGGCTGTTCGATGCCGCGCCTCGCTCGGCAACGGTCACGGCCCAGACCGAATGTGAGCTCGCCTTCATCGGCACCGTCGAATTCTTTCGCTGCGCGGATAGCGATCCCGCCATCTACCGCCACCTGCTGAAGCTGCTCAGCGCGCGCCTGCGCGTAACCAACGATGCGCTGGCTGCCGCGACAACGCTGCCGCTCAGCGGCCGCCTTGCCCGCGTGCTGCTGTTGCTCTCGGAGAGCTTTGGTCAGATGCTCGACGGCGGGCGTGTCCTGATCCGGCAGAAGCTTACCCAGTCAGACCTCTGTTCGATGACAGGCTCGGCGCGTGAGAATGTCAGCCGGCAGCTCAGCGAATGGCGGCGTGAGCAGCTGGTCGGACGGATCAGTTCCTATTACTGCCTCAACGACGTTGTAGCCCTCCGCCATCTAGCCAAGCGCTGATAGGCGCAGGCGCGCTTCCGGTACCACACCCCGCGCGAAGAACGTCTGCTTGTCTTTCATGTGCTCGACGCTCCCCACCCGAAAATGCGCAAAGCGTGACGCGGGTCACAACGCGTTTGTGCTGCCTGCCGTAACTTCCACTCGTCGGCCAGTAACGCGGCAGATTGTTGTTAAAAAACTGAAAATGGGGAGTACGGAAAATGTTGGATGATATGATCAGATTTCGGGAAGCTTTGGCAATGCATGAGGACATGGCGGTGCGTGCTTCGCTGCGCCAAGGTTTCTCGGAAAGCATGACGCTCCTGATCATTGGCATGAGCCTTGCCGGATCGGCTGCCTTTGCCATGTTCTGCTTTACCGCGTAATGCCTACTTGGATTAGCCATGATATTGAGTACCATCTATTCCGCAGCGATCGGTGATCGCGACCAGCGATTCCGATCGACCTGGCAGCATGGTTTGTAAAGCTGCGATATCGGCTCTCGGTTTTTCCTCCGCCACTTTAGCCGAGATATGAACGTTCCTGGCGCGCCGCTTGACGAGAGCAAAGGCGCCTATTTCTTGTAGTCCGCATCCTTGCCAGTCCATCCCCTCCTCGCGCCGTTTGCGACAGTGTTGCCGCGATCTGATGCACGTTCGCTGACCTGCAGGGCCTTCGTCGTCACAAACCTCGAAAAAGCTTGTGCGTGAGCCGGTCCGTGCCGTAAAGGCGGTCGCGGGGGTTGAGGTTTGGCTACGGCGAGAGGGTGCCAATGACGCGCAAGCAGCTAAATCGCAGACTGGGCTTTGTTGTCGTCGGATTGCTGGCACTGATTGCCATCGCGCTGGTTGCGAAGCTGTCGGGGATCCAGTGGGCGCTGAACCTTTACGAGTTCATTCGGGACACCTCGCTTCTGATTGTCACAGTCATTGCGGCATACATGGCGTATGTGTATCAGCGCCGGACGACCTTCCTGCAGAATTTGCGGGAACAGTGGCGGGAGATCGTCGAGGCAAAGGCCTCGCTCATCTATTACTGCCATCTGGCCGAACCGACTTTGGATGATTATCTCAATGCGGCACGCCAGCTTTCAGAATGTATCGACAATATGCGCATTGTTTACGCCAATGTCGGCGAGACGGACGAATTGATCGGCCTTTATCCATACTCGCCGCTGCACCATATGCGCATGGTCATGGAAAAGCTGGATCCTCGCGTTGCGCAGGCGACGGCTGAGCAGAAATATGGCGCGCGGGGCGAAATCTGGGATTCATTCAACGCCGTGCGCGAATATTTCCTCGACGAGTTCGATATCGAGGAACCGACCCGGCCGGTTTTGGTCCATCGCATGAAGCGCCGCAAACGCGATGGAGCGGCAGAATATGCTTTAAAGTGGCGCGACAAACAGCAGAAGACCCTGGACGGCTACACAAACAGATGAACCTTCGCAACATTGCTATTATTGCTCACGTCGATCACGGCAAGACTACCCTGATCGACGTTTTGCTGCGCCAGTCCGGCGCCTTCCGCGACAACCAGAGGGTTGCCGAGCGGGCGATGGATTCGAACGACCTCGAACGCGAACGCGGCATCACCATTCTCGCGAAGGTCACCTCGATTCTATGGAAGGACACGCGGATCAATATCGTCGATACGCCCGGCCATGCCGATTTCGGCGGCGAGGTGGAGCGCATCCTCAACATGGTTGACGGCGCCATCGTGCTGGTCGACGCGTCCGAAGGACCGATGCCGCAGACCAAATTCGTGGTCGCCAAGGCGTTGAAGGTGGGGCTCAGGCCGATTGTGTCGATCAACAAGATCGACCGGCCGGATGAGCGCCATGTCGAGGTCGTTAACGAGGTGTTCGACCTGTTCGCCAATCTCGACGCGAGCGAGGATCAGCTCGATTTCCCTATCCTCTACGGCTCGGCGAAGGAAGGGTGGATGGCTGCAGGTCCCGGTGGTCCAAAGAAAGACATGGCGCCGCTTTTCGATCTCGTCGTTAAGCATTTCCACGCTCCCGTAATCGCGGAAGGGCCATTCCGCATGCTGGCGACAACGGTCGAAGCCGATCCCTTTCTCGGCCGCATCCTGACCGGGCGGATAACCTCCGGCCTCCTGAAACCCGGACAGGCTGTGAAAGCCCTGAGCCGCAACAGCAAGACCATAGAGCAAGGACGCATCTCCAAGGTGCTGGGCTTTCGCGGCCTCGAGCGCCAGCCGATCGAGGAAGGCCAAGCGGGTGATATCATTGCTATCGCCGGGCTGAGCCACGCGACGGTGGCGGATACCATCTGCGCACCGGAGGTAACGGCCGCGCTTCCGGCCCAGCCTATCGATCCCCCGACCCTGTCGATGACCTTTCGCATCAATGACGGCCCTTACGCCGGCCAGGAAGGCGACAAGGTGCAGAGTCGCGTGATCCGCGAACGACTGCTGCGCGAGGCGGAGGGCAATGTTGCGCTGAAGGTTTCCGAGACGGCCGATAGCGATGCCTTGGAGGTAGCAGGCCGGGGCGAGCTGCAGCTTGCCATTCTGATCGAGACCATGCGGCGCGAAGGCTTCGAGCTCACGGTTTCGCGCCCTCGTGTCGTCATGACCTCCGATCCGACCACGGGACAACGCCTGGAGCCGATTGAAGAGGTGATCATCGACGTCGATGAGGCGTTTTCCGGCGCTGTCGTGCAAAAGCTCTCGGAGCGTCGCGGCGAGTTGATCGACATGCGCCCTTCAGGGGGTGGGCGTCAGCGCCTGATCCTGCATGTGCCGACCCGCGGACTGATCGGCTATCAGACCGAGCTCTTGTCCGATACTCGAGGCACCGCGGTGATGAACCGGCTGTTTCACGCCTATGCCCCGCATAAGGGCGACATTCCCGGCCGCCGGAACGGTGTGCTGATTTCGAATGGCCAGGGCGAGGCGGTCGCCTTTGCGCTATGGAATCTGGAGGATCGCGGGCCGATGATGATCGGGCCGCAGACCAGAGTCTATGAGGGCATGATCGTTGGCGAGCACAGTCGCGGCAACGACCTGGAAGTCAATGTGCTGAAGGGCAAGAAACTCACCAACGTTCGCGCTGCCGGCAAGGACGACAATGTCATGCTGACGCCGCCGATGAAAATGACGCTGGAGCGCTCTCTCGCTTATATCGACGATGATGAGCTGGTCGAAATCACGCCGAAATCCATCCGCCTGCGCAAGCGTTTGCTCGATCCAAACGACCGAAAGAAGGCGGAACGCATGGCGGCCGGCTAAGGGGGCGCCGTGCCCCAGGCGAGGGCCTGCTCCAGCCTGTCGTCGCCCCAGAACATCTCACCATCTTCGGTGATGAAGGTCGGGGCGCCGAAAATGCCGAGCGCCTGCGCCTCCTCGGTCTGTGTTCTCAGGCGCTGCTTGAGAACGGGGTCCCCGGCGCGCTGTAGCAGTTCGCCCGGCTCCTGGCCCGCGGCGCGTAGCGCATCGGCGAGTACCGCCCGGTCGGTGAGCGATGCCCCTTCGCCGAATTCCTTGGCGAACAGCGTCCGGGTGAAGACTGGCGCCCAATCCTCCTCCGCGCCGATCAGTGCCAGGCGTGCGGCCTCAAGGCTTCGTTGCGGAAAGCTCTCCGGCATCTTGAAGGGTAGGCCGCGATCGGCGCAGATCCGCTCCACGTCGCGCAGCGTATAGCGGCCCTTGGCGGGATAGATCTTGAACGGTGAGTCATCCCATCCCTGCGCCGCAAAGATCGGGCCGAGCAGAAAGGGCTTCCACTCGATCTGCGCTCCGTGAAAGCTGGCCAGTCTCTCGATGCGCATCGCTGTGAGATAGGAATAGATCGAGGCGAATTCGTACCAGAACTGAACTTTCGCCATGGGTGTATTGCGCTCCTGAGCGGCTGCGACCTATAAAGCGCCGTTCCGGTTCAGAAGAAAGCGCAACCATGTCCGACGTCAAGAAAGTCGTGCTCGCCTATTCCGGCGGCCTCGACACCTCGATCATCCTGAAATGGCTCCAGGTTACCTATAGCTGCGAGGTGGTCACGTTCACCGCCGATCTCGGCCAGGGCGAGGAGCTCGAGCCGGCACGCCGCAAGGCGGAGATGCTGGGCATCAAGGAGATCCACATCGAGGATCTGCGCGAGGAATTCGTGCGCGACTACGTCTTCCCGATGTTTCGGGCCAATGCGCTCTATGAGGGCATCTATCTACTAGGCACCTCGATCGCCCGGCCACTGATTGCCAAGCGCCAGATCGAGATCGCCCGTGCCAGCGGCGCTGATGCGGTCTGTCACGGTGCGACCGGGAAGGGCAATGACCAGGTGCGCTTCGAGCTGAGCTATTACGCGCTGGAGCCGGGCATCCGGGTGATCGCGCCGTGGCGGGAATGGGAGTTCAAGAGCCGGAACGCACTGCTCGACTTCGCAGAGAAGAACCAGATCCCGGTACCGAAAGACAAGCGCGGCGATGCGCCGTTCTCGGTCGACGCCAACCTGCTGCACACCTCCTCGGAGGGCAAGGTCCTGGAAGATCCGGCCCAGCCCAGCCCGGACTATGTCTTCCAGCGCACCACCGACCCGGAGAAGGCGCCGGATACCCCGCAGGTCGTCGAGATCGGCTTCGAGCGTGGCGATGCCGTCTCCGTCGATGGCGTGACGCTGTCGCCGGCCGCACTCCTCACCAAGCTCAACGAGATCGGCGGTGCGCACGGCGTCGGCCGGATCGACCTGGTCGAGAACCGCTTTGTCGGCATGAAGTCGCGCGGCGTCTACGAAACGCCCGGCGGCACGGTCCTGATGGCCGCCCACCGCGGCATCGAGAGCCTCACCCTCGATCGCGGCGCGGCGCATCTCAAAGACGAACTGATGCCGCGCTATGCCGAACTGATCTACAACGGCTTCTGGTTCTCGCCCGAGCGCGAGATGCTTCAGGCGCTTATCGATAAGTCCCAGGAATTCGTCACCGGCACCGTCAAGGTGAAGCTCTACAAAGGGTCGGTGGCCGTTGTTTCACGTGAAAGCCCCTACTCGCTGTACAGCCAGGACCTCGTCACTTTCGAGGAGGGCGCCGTTGCCTATGACCAGCGGGACGCGGAAGGCTTCATCAAGCTCAATGCGCTGAGGCTTCGGCTGGTTGGTGCTCGCCGGCGCCAGCGGGAAAACAGCGCAACCAGAACCTAGCCGGAACTTCCACCCCGGACGGCAGTTCACACAGGCATTTCGGGTTGTTTATTGGAGTGGGGGATGCGCGTTTTCACCTGCGGCAATTGCGGTCAGACCGTCTATTTCGAGAACGTCAAATGCGAAAATTGCGGCATGGCGCTCGGCTTCGATCCGCTGGCCATGACGATGCGCACGCTCGCTCCCGATCAGAGCGGCAAGCTCGCCACCGCCAGCCGCTCGCCCGGCCGCAAAGTCTATTGCGCCAACTATGCTTACAATGTCTGCAACTGGCTGGTGCCAATCGCCGAAGATGGCGGGCTGTGTCCGAGCTGCGGATTGAACAAGACCATCCCCGACCTCACCGTGAACGGCAACACGGAGCGCTGGTTCGAGATCGAGAAGGCAAAGCGTCGTCTGATCTACGAGCTGCTGAAGCTGAAATTGCCGCTGAAGCCCTCGCCCGATTCCGGCCTGCCGCCGCTGCAATTCGATATCGTCGCCGGCGCCAAGACCGGTCATGACAGCGGCCTGATCACCATCAATCTGGCCGAAGCTGATCCGGTGACGCGAGAGGAGACGCGGGAGGCTTTTCATGAGCCCTATCGGACCCTGCTCGGTCATTGCCGGCATGAGAGCGGCCACTACTACTGGATGGTCCTAGTCAATCCGCGTTGGATCGATCGCTATCGCCAGCTCTTCGGCGATGAGCGTTCCGACTACGGCGAGGCGCTCGCCACCTACCACCAGGATGGTCCGAAACCTGACTGGCAGAAGAATTACATCTCCGCCTATGCGACCGCGCATTCCTGGGAAGACTGGGCTGAGAGCTGGGCCCATTATCTGCATATGATCGATACGCTGGAAACGGCGGATGATTACGGCATCGACCCGCGCGTGCCAAATGCAGCGCCCGTCGGCAAGCCGTGGTTCAGCTCAACCGATCCTTACAAGGCGCGCAACGCCACGCAGCTGATGGACCGCTGGATCCCCTTGGCGCTGGCCATGAACAGCATGAACCGGAGCATGGGATATAGCGACTTCTATCCCTTCATCGTGTCCCCCTCAGTGAATTCCAAGCTCGATTTCATCCACCAGTTGGTGCGCTCATCCGCGCGCTGAGGCGCCGCAGTGGGCGAGGCGCAAGTTCCTCTCGCAACATCGCTTTGCCGTGCTTATAATTACTGGATGGGCGGCGAAATCATCCAATTCCGGGAGGCAAAACCAGGCGATGCGATTGATCTCGCACGCGTCCATGAGGAGACCTGGCGATCGACCTATCAGGGCATCATTCCACATCTGCATCTGGAGCGCATGATCGCCCGGCGCGGCCCGCGCTGGTGGCAGCAGAGTATCCGTCGCGGCTATGGTCTCGTGGTCATGACGTATAGCGGCCAGCCTCAGGGCTACGCGTCCTATGGCAAGGCCCGCTATGCCCCAAGCCGCTCGACCGGCGAGATTTTCGAGCTTTACATCGCGCCCTGCTTCCAGGGACTAGGCCTCGGCAAGAAACTGTTCAATGCCGCTCGCCGGAACCTGGAACTGCGCGGTATGCGCCACCTGATCATCTGGGCACTCGCGGACAACGAAAAAGCCTGCGCCTTCTATGCCCAGCAGGGGGGGAAGCACGTCGCTACCGCCCCGGAGAAATACGACGAGGTCGAGCTGCAGAAGGTCGCCTTCTCCTGGCCAGCGCAGAAGGTGCGGTGACCGGCCGCTACGGGCTTGCCACGAGCATCGCTTTCCCGCGGAAATGGGCTCCAGCAACAACTGAATGGCCGTGCGATGTGCTGGATTCCCGCTTTCGCGGGAATGACAACAGAGCAAGGGCGCCGGCGGTCACCTGTTTCGATTTCATCCGATCCCACTATAGCGTGCGTGCGCGGCCGTCCGGTGAGACTGCTTGCTAGAGGACGACGACCGCTCCCCCCGGCACAACGATCCGCGCGGACAGCGCCGGGGTCGGCCCTTGTTTCACGTGAACTCCGGCAATCCCCTTGGAACAGAGTGAGCGCAGCCCCGCCTCGATATTATCCGGGTTCGGATGCGTGATGACCAGCGCATCGAGTCGGCAGCCACGATCCGCCATCCGCTCCCATGGCCGCGCCCCGCCATCCCATTCAATGACGTGAGGCATTACGCCTTCGCCAGGAATGCTGCCATCCTCCGGTACGGTGAGCCGCCAGGTGAGCGCATCGCGTCGCAGCGCCGTCACCGCGCCGACAGCAAAGGCCGAGGACTGAGCCGTCGCCACGATGTCCGGGCTACGGATCGCCCAGCTGATGAGCGCGGGGCTTTCCGCAAGACGCGCCTGCATCGCCGGCTCGTCCAACCGGAACCAGCGTGGCCGCCCCGGAGCCGGCGCCTTGGGATCGATGCTGATGACTTCGAGAAAAGCATTGCCGCCAAGCCGCATCAGGTGATTGTGCGTGCCCATGTCGGGGTGTTTGCCGCCTGCGGGAATATCGACGCCGAGCCGCTCGCGGATAAAGCGCACACCTGCTTCGAGCGAAGCCGCGCCGATGATAATGTGGTCGAGCTCGCAGCGCGACATGGCAGCCTCCTATCCCGCACTGGCCGCGCGGCCGTCACGCAGCGCGGCGATGATCTCTTCTGCACCGGTCACCGGCGAGGAGCATTGCGGGCCGATGCAGATATAAGCGGTCGCCTGATCGCCCACCGCCCGCTTTCCATAGGCCGGCGAGGCAGGAGACGCTCCACCATCCGCAGCCAGCCATTGCACCACCGCACCTGGCAGCGCGATATGGCGCAGGGCGGCCTTGACCGCGTCCTCGCCTGCCCCGCGGATCAGCACCACATGCTGCGGGACGATAACGTCGAGCACGCCCGCCAGAAAGCCAGTATGCAGGCTCGGCGCACGCAATGCATCTCCGAGCAGGGCATTCTGCAGCGCTTGGGCACGTTGCTGATAGGCGAGGTCTCCGGTCAGCAGATGAAGCGCCGAGAGATTACTCAGCATCATAGCATTGGCATTCGGCACGGCA
>Ga0081540_1003305_pt1 | contig 12792 bp, 7 predicted proteins | sample TabmetS2T1R1_FD_71024 | JGI IMG/M metagenome (GOLD analysis project Ga0081540, IMG submission 71024) | Tabebuia heterophylla rhizosphere microbial communities from the University of Puerto Rico - S2T1R1 | ecosystem: Host-associated > Plants > Roots > Rhizosphere ... | reverse complement strand
CCAGCTGCGGCGGCACGCGGTGCGGCTGGGCCTGCCGGAAGGTTTCGGCGTCGTCGACCAGGCGGACGCCGCCGATCTGCTCGACCTCGTGCGAGCCGACCTGGGGCTGGGCGCGGCGGACGGGCACCGCTTCCCGCGCAAGGCCACCCTGCTCGATGCCTACTCGCGGGCCGTCAACACCGGTCGCGCCCTGTCCGAGGTGCTGGCCGAGTCCGTCCCGTGGGCCGCGGATCGCCTCGACGACGTCGTCGACGTCTGCCGCGGCTACGTGGCCCGCAAGCGGGCGCTCGGCGTCCTGGACTTCGACGACCTGCTGCTCTACTGGCGCGCGGCCGCCCTGGACGACGTCGCGGGACGTCGCCTGCGGGCCGGCCTCGATCACGTCCTCGTGGACGAGTACCAGGACGTCAACGCGCTGCAGGTCGACATCCTGCGGGCGCTGCGGCGTGACGACCCGCGGCTCACCGTGGTGGGCGACGACGCGCAGGCGGTGTACGGCTTCCGCGGCGCCGATGCGCGCCATCTCCTCGACGTCCCGGTCGTCTTCCCCGGCACCGCCACCGTCGTGCTGAACCGCAACTACCGCTCCGCCCAACCCCTCCTGGACGCCGCGAACGCCGCGGCGGCCGATGCTCCCGAAGGGTTCTCCGCGGTCTTGCGCGCTGCCTCGGGGGCGCCGACGGTGGGGCTCCCCGTCCTGTGGCGGTGCAGGGACGAGGACGACCAGGTCACCATCGTCTGCGAGCAGGTTCTGGCCCATCGCGAGGAGGGCATCGCGCTGCGAGATCAGGCGGTGCTCATGCGGGCGGCTCACCACAGCGACGCGCTCGAGCTGGAGCTGTCGACGCGCAGGATTCCGTACGTCAAGTACGGCGGCCTGCGCTTCCTCGAAGCCGCTCACGTCAAGGACCTCCTCGCCGCGTTCCGGCTGGCCGACAACGGGCGCGACGAGCTCGCGTGGTTCCGCCTGCTGCGGCTGCTGCCCGGCGTCGGGCCCGCGACGGCGCGGCGGGTGGTGACCACCCTCGGCGTCCGCGACGAGGCGGTCGCACCCGAGGGCGACCTCGAGCTGCGATGGCCGCTCGCCGCGGCCGAGCTGCCCGCTCCCGCGCGTCCCCCCGCGGACGCGGTCGTGGCCGCGCTCTCCCGTCGGCCGGTGGAGTCGGTGGCGGCGCACGCGGAGCGGCTCCGGGCCGCCGTTGCGCCCATCGTCGCCCAGGCGTACCCGGATCCGGCCGCCCGACTGGCGGACCTCGACGCCGTCGTCTCGGCCGCCGGATCCGTGCCGCGGCTGTCCGACGTGGCCGCCGAGCACGTTCTCGAGCCGCCGGTGTCGACCGCGGATCTCGCGAGCCCCCCGTCCGTCGACGAGGACTGGCTGGTGCTGTCGACCCTGCACTCCGCCAAGGGTCTGGAGTGGGAGGTCGTGCACCTCATCCATGCCTCGGACGGCAACGTGCCGAGCGACATGGCGCTGACGTCGGCCGCCGGCCTCGAGGAGGAGCGCCGCCTCTTCTACGTCGGCATCACGCGGCCTCGGCGCGCCCTGCACGTGTACGTCCCGCAGCGGTACCACCACCATCCCCGCGGTCGTGACGACGTCCACTCCTGGTCCCAGCCCTCGCGCTTTCTGACCGCCGGGGTCCGCGGCCGGATGGTCGAGCGAACGTCGACGGCCGCGGCTGCGGGGCGAGAGGCCGGCGACGGCGGGCCGTCCCGGGGGGGACCGGTCGTCGACGCGGCGGCGCACGTCGCAGCGCAGCTCGACGCCCTGTGGCGCTGACTCCCCTGTGGCGCTGACTCCCCTGTGGCGCTGACCCCCCTGTGGCGCTGACCCCGCCTGTGGCGCTGACCCCGCCTGTGGCGCTGACTCCCCTGTGGCGAGAAGACCGGACCAGTCTCGCTTGAGCCGGTCTCCTTGGGCCTTGCGCACGCCCCCGTGAAGAGATAGGATTCGAACACACGTTCGAATCACGGGGGGTTGTCGTGGGGCGGGGGCAACGGACACAGCGGGTCGAGGCGGGACGTTCCGCGACTGACGCGGTCCGACGTCACCCTGGTCCTGCCGTCGTCCCTGCTCTGCAGCAACTGATCGACGATCTCGACGACGAGACCGTGCAGCGCCCCGGGCGGTCCGTCGCCGGGCCTCCTGGCGTCGGTCCACTCTCGGCGGTCGTCGACGCCGTGGTCGGCGCGCAGCGGCTCGCCGGATGGTCCCTCTGGGTCGAGCTCGCAGCCATAGCCAAGCTCATCACCGCTTGGCGAGGCGCTCCACCGATCCTCGACGAGCGCTTGGGTCCGGACCCGTGCGAACCGTCGAATCCCTCGCTGGCCGCACGCCTGCAGCGGGTGATCTGGCAGATCGACGTTATGCGCCCGTGGGGCTCGCCTCCGCTGGACACCGCGGAGCTGGCGGACGACTTCGTCCAATCGGAGATCGCCGCTGCGACGGGGCTGAGCTTCTACCGGGCCCGGCAGCGTGTCGACGCGGCCGTCACCCTGTTCCTCACCGATCGGCTTCCCCGCACCGCTGCTCTGCTGCACGCAGGACTGCTCGACTGGACCAAGCTCAGGACGATCCTCTCCGCAACTGCCGAGCTCGATGACCAGACCTGTCGGACGGTCGAGGCCCGGATCATTCCCGAGTCCGACGTCGCCGTTGCCGACTCGCTCGACGTGTACGCCGATCCCACTCGACCCGGTGATCCGTTGCCGACGGTGACGCGGATGACCAATCCCGCTCTTGAGCGCGAGCTGCGCCGGACCGTGCAGCTGGTAGACGCGGCGGCCGCTGCCCGGCGCGCCCAGAAGGCCCGCGACCGTCGAACGGTGACGGCCAAGGCCCTCGACGACGGCATGGGACGGCTGGAGGTCGAGACCGGCCAAGAGATCGTCGCCGCCATCGTCGGCGACCTTGATGCTCAGGTCGCCTCGGCGAAGGCGGCTGGAGACACCCGAACCGCGGATCAGATCCGCTGCGATGAGCTCGTCCACAGGGTGACCTTCGGCGCGTTCGGCGCTCCGGCTCTGCAGCCGGTCCCCGATCGAACCCCCGCTGCCGGTCCCGCGGTCACGTCCGGGCGATGGGGGCGGCGCGGACTGAGCGTCGGGATCACCATGCCGCTGTCCACTTGGCTGGGCCTGGCGGACGAGCCCGGGGTGCTCGACGGCCACGGCGCCATTCCCGGCGCCTTGGCCCGTCAGATCGCCGCCGACGCCGCCCGCGATCATCCGGGCACGACGACGTGGCGATGCGTCATCGTGGACGACAGGCACCGCACCGTGCTGGGCGTGGGTGATCTGATCCCGACGCCGCGACATGATCCCCCTGCTCGTCTGGCTCGCCTGATCAGAACGGCTGAGCCGACGTGCGTCTACCCCGGCTGCCCTCGACCGGCGTGGCGCTGCGACCTTGATCACCGACAGCCTTTCGAGCAGGGGGGCGCCACCTGTTCGTGCAACGTGCAGCCCCAATGTCGTCGTCATCATCGGATGAAGGGCAGCGGCATGATCAAGGTTCGGCCGGTGAGCAAGGACGAAGATCCAGCCGCACCGCCGGGCACTCTCGCATGGAGCACCTGGACCGGCCGGACCTACCGACACGTCCCGCCGCCGGTCGCCGTTCTGCCCGCGGACCCTGCTGACGTGGCGCACGCCGCTGCCGTAGACGCAGGGCGCGCTCTGCACGAGGCCCTCGAGAATCGGGGCACGACGGTGGACGACACTCTCGACTGGGATCGGGCCGCGGACCGATGGAGGCGTGCCGTCCGCCGGCGAGACGAGCGCCTGCCTCGATCCCGAGGCCAGGAAGGCACGCAGGCAGCACGCTCGCAGCGAAGAGCTGATCCCGATGCCCCCGCGCCCTTCTGACGCCGAACTCAGAGCCGGGGGACGAAGCGGATGCCACGCAGCGCCTGGCTCACCAGGGCGAGGCCGCGTTGGGCGGCCAGGATCCGGGCCTGCTCGGACTCGACCACCTCCAGGGCTTCGTTGAGCACCTGCGGCGGGACGATGTCGCCCAGCTCCCCACGGGCGGTTGCCAGCGCACGTCGCGCGGCGTGCAGCGCACCATCGAGGTGATGGCCGGCGAGCCAGGCGAGGAGGGCCGGGTGTCGAGCCAGCACGGGGTATCCCCGGTAGTCCGGCGGACAGAGGTCGAAGAGCCAGTTGACCGCCGTGCCCTCCCAGTTCGGCGCGTCCGGCGGCCGGACCACCGCGGGCCAGCCCGGGGGCACCGCAGGGCTCCTCCTCGATGCATCGTTCACGACGCGACGGCCAGGCTCGCAACAGGGTCCTCGAGCAGCTGGAGCCACATCGTCTCGGCCGCGCCGACGAGCACGGCGTCCGGGCCGCAGGCTGCCGACGCGAGCCGCACCTCGTCCAGGCAGGCGCGCAGGGCTACAGCCCGGACGCCGGCTTCGACCTCGGCCCCGGCCACGTCGTGGACGTCCCGAAGCAAGCCCCCGAGGATGACCATCCGCGGGTTGAGGAGGTTGACCAGCGCGCCGACGCCCCTGCCGACTGCCTGAGCGATGCGCTCGAGCCCCGCCTGCTCCCCAGGGCCCAGGTCGTGACGCACGTGCTCGGCGAGCTCCCGCACCGGCCCCATCGGTCGTCCGAGAGCCGCGGCGACGGCGGCGGCGCCCACTTCCGTCTCCCAACAGCCGCGGATGCCGCATCGACAGACCACGCCATCAGGCCTGGTCACGATGTGGCCTACCTCGCCCGCGTACCCGGATGCCCCACTCACCGACCGGCCGTCGAGCACGAATCCGGCGCCGACACCCACGTCGCCGTGCACATAGACCAGGTCGTCCACGCCACGACCGGCACCACGCAGATGCTCGCCGAGCGCTCCGAGGTCACCGTCGTTGCCGACGAGGAGGCGCAGCCCCGGCAGCGCCTGAGCGAGCATCGCCCCGAACGGCTCGTCGACCCAGCCGAGGTTGGGGGCGAAGCGGACCAAGCCGTCCGGCGACCGGACGATCGCCGGCAGGGCGACGCTGAGCCCCAGCACCCGAGAGACATCTGGCGCCGCCCGGACCGCCTTCACCAGGTCCGTGAGGAGCGCAGCGACGCGCTCGACCGTCGGCGCCGAGCCGGTGAGAACCGCCTCGCGACATACCGTGAAGCCGCCACCCAACCGGTACGCGCCGACTGCGACGCGGTCGACTCCGACGTCCGCCGCAAGCACGTGCGCCGACGCTCGGTGCGGGCTCACCACGAGCGAGGGCCGACCCGCACCCGCGCGGGCTCCCTCCGGGTCGGTTTCCGACAGCACTCCGAGCGCGACGAGCTCGTCGACCAGGCCCTTGATCGTGCTGCGGCTCAGGCCCATACGCTCCGTGAGCTCCGAGCGCGTGATCGTGCCCGCATCGTGCACGATCCTCATCACTGCGCTCAGGTTGTGCCGGCGGACCTCCTCCTGCGCGGCCCCGGACCGTTCGGCGTGAGGCCGGACGGTCCGGGGCCGCCGCGAGGCGCGCCTGTTCATGCTCGGCGCCTTCACGGCCTCGGCCGGGCTGCCTCAGCGGCCGGTCGCGGCTGCCCTGCGCCGCGAGAGGGCGTCGACGCTGGCGGCCACGAGCAGCACGATCGCGGTGATGATGAAGTTCGCGGACGACGGCAGGTTCGGCAGCAGGCCGAGTCCGTTCGGGATCATCGCGATGACGATGCCGCCGATCACGGCGTCACGGGCGCGCCCGCGGCCGCCGAACAGGGACGTCCCGCCGATGACCGCCGCAGCCACCGCGTAGAGCAGCGTGTTGCCGCCACCGGCGTCCGACGGGATGCTGCCCAGTCGCGAGGCCTGGGCGATGCCGCCGATCGCCGCCATGCCCGATCCGATCGCGAAGCAGGCGATCCGGATCCTGGACAGCTCGATACCGGCCCGTCGGGCCGCCTCGGCGTTGCCACCCACCGCGTACACGTAGCGACCGAACCGGACCCGGTTCAGGATGAACGTCCAGAAGATCATGAACAAGAGGATCAGTGGCAGGACGTACGGGACGCCGGCGATCGGGAAGTTCGGGTTGGGGCTGCGATCCTGGTTCAGCAGCGCGAGCGCAACGGCGCCGATGACGGCGAGGATTCCTCCACGGATCAGAACCAACACGAGCGGCTCGGCCGACAGCCCCTCCGCACGCCGCCGGATCGAACGCACGACCGTGAACGCTATGTAGCCGCCCACCAGGACGACGTAGAACACCCAGCCCCAGACGGGTGGCAGGTTGCCGTTGGAGATGCCGTTGATGATGTTGTAGTTCCCGACGCTGATCGCCGACCCGTTGCCGATGAACTGGAGCAACACGCCCTGCCATCCGAGGAACAGAGCAAGCGTCACGACGAACGAGGGGATGCCGACGCGCGCGACGAGGAACCCGGTCAGGGTGCCGATCGCCACCCCGGTCGCGATCGCGAGATAGATCGCCCCCACCTGGGTGGAGGTGCCCAGGTGGAAGGCGATCATCACGACACCGATCGCCACGATGCCGACGGCGTACCAGAGCCGGCTGAGCGATGCGACCACGATGGCAGCGACCATGAACAGGAGGACGACGAGCCACGTCGGCGTTCCGAGGGCGGTCCTCAGGTCGCCCTGCTTGGTCACGGCGAGGCCCATGATCGCCGCGCACACCCCGCTGGCGGTACCCGCTGCCAGGTCGATCTCGCCCAGGAGCAGGACGAACACCAGGCCCATCGCGATGAAGACGGTGATGCCGGACTGCTGCACCAGGTTGGCGAGGTTGGCGACCGAGAGGAACCGGTCGCTGGCGATGGTGAAGATCAGGCCCAGCACGATGAGGCCGAGGATGGCCGGTAGCGCGCCGACCTCTCCGCCCCGCACCCGCTGGATGTAGTCGACGGCGTAGTCGCGCAGCGACGTGGCACCACTGTCCCGCGCGAAGTCGCCTTCCGCGAGATCCGGCTCCGGGCCGGCCGGGGAGCTCGAGACGGGGAGCCCGGCGGTGGCGGACGAGTCCGAGGCCTCGCTGCTCTGCTCGGTGGTCATGTCGGGCTCCTCAGATCGTCGTCGCCGCCGCTTCCGAAGGCTGCAGGCCGATGTTGCCGGACCGGCCGCTGGTGATGAGCTCCACCACCTGCGCCTGTGTGACGTCCTTCGCCATGACCTCCGCCGCGAGCCGGCCGAGGTACAGGGTCGCGATCCGGTCGGAGACCTGGAGGACGTCGTTCATGTTGTGCGAGATGAGGACGACGCCGATGCCGGCGTCCGCGAGCCTGCGCACGAGTGCGAGCACCTGCTCGGTCTGTGCCACACCGAGAGCGGCGGTCGGCTCGTCGAGCAGGACCACCTTGCTGTTCCACAGCACGGACTTGGCGATCGCGACGGTCTGGCGCTGGCCGCCGGACAGGCTCGCGACGACCTGGCGGACGCTCTTGACGGTGCGGACGGACAGGCTGGCCAGGGTGCTGCGGGCCCGCCGCTCCATGTCGCTCTCGTCGAGCACGCCGCGCGCGATCTCCTCGCGCCCCAGGAACATGTTCTGGACGATGTCGAGGTTGTCGCACAACGCGAGGTCCTGGTAGACGACCTCGATGCCGAGCGCCGACGCGTCCCGCGGACCGTGCAGGCTCACGGGATTGCCGTCGAAGCGGATCTCCCCGCTGTCGATCGTGTAGATGCCCGCGACGCACTTGACCAGCGTCGTCTTGCCCGCGCCGTTGTCCCCGACCAGAGCGGTGACCTGGCCCGGGTAGACGGAGAAGTCGACGTCGTGCAGCACGTGGACGGGCCCGAAGCTCTTGTTGATGCCCGTCATCTGCAGCAGGGGGGTCTGTGACCCGGCGGCCTGTGACCCGGCGGTCGGGGACGGGGTGGTCTCGGAACCGGTGCTCGGGGACGCAGGGGTCGGGGACCCGGAGGTCTGGGACACGGAACCTCACTCTCGGCCGCACGCGGCGTGGGACGGTCCAGGAGTCCGGGTAGGGCCGGACGGTAACGCGACGGTAACGCCGGCCGGAGGGACTGTCACGGCCAAGGCCGGGCAGTCCCTCCGACCGGGTTCTCTCAGGACACGCCGTTTTTCTGGCAGGCCGCCTTCGCCTGCGCGGTGGTGCAGATGTCGCTGGCCTTGACGAAGTCGTCGGCGACGACGTCCTTGACCTGGGCGGCCTGGATGGCGACGGGGACCAGGAGCACGGAGGGCACGTCCCGGCTGCCCTGGGCGTCCTTCACGGTTCCGGTCGTCGAGACCGAGCCACCCTTGATCAGTGCGACGGCAGCAGCGGCGGCGGCCGCAGCCTCCTTCTTCACGGCCTTGTAGACCGTCATGCACTGGTCGCCGAGGAGGACGCTGCGCAGACCGGCCGGCGTCGCGTCCTGGCCGGTGACCGGAACCGCCAGGCCGTTCTTCTTCAGCACGGTGATCACCGATTGGGCCATGCCGTCGTTGGCGACGACGACCCCGTCGACCTTGTTGCCCGCCGCGGTGAGCAGCTGCTCGAAGATCGTGCCCGCCTGGGCGTTGTCCCAGTTGGGGACCGACTGGTCACCGACCTTCTTCCACCCGGCCTTGTACTTCGGGTCGAGCTGGGAGTCGTAGCCCTGCTTGAACAGGGTGGCGTTGTTGTCGGTCGGCGAGCCGTTGATCTCGATGATCCGGGCGGCGCTCTTGCCGGCGAGACAGCTGATCAGTGTCGAGCCCTGGAGCTCGCCGACCTTCACGTTGTCGAAGGAGACGTAGTAGTCGGCGCTGCCGCCGAGCGTCAGGCGGTCGTAGTCGATGGTCTTGATGCCGGCGTTCTTGGCCTTCGTCTCGACCTGAGCGCCCGACGCGCTGTCGAGGTTGACGATCATGAGGACCTTGACACCCTCGCCGATCATCGAGTCGGCGATCGAGGCGAACTTGCTCTTGTCCCCAAGGGCGTTCTGGATGTCCGCCTTGACACCGGCCGCCTGGAACGCCTGCTGCAGGTAGGGCTTGTCGAACTCCTCCCACCGCGCCGACGACTGCGTGTCGGGCAGGATCACGCCCACCTGCGCTCCGCCACCACCCGCCGGCGAGCTGCTGCCCCCCGCGGCTCCGCTGCTGGAGCTGCTGCTGCTCCCGCTGCCGCAGGCCGCGAGGCCGAGGGCCCCGATGGCGCCGACGGCAACGAGTCCAACCAAACGCATGCGCATGCTTCGGTCCTTCCTGCGACCCACGACGGGTCGTCCTGATGCGGGAGCGGCCGTTCCGGCGCCCCGCACGCACCGGCCCTGGCGACAGGGCCACGGATATGTTGTGCGTCGCAACATATTCCGGCGGGATGGCGGGTGAAAGCTCGAACCGGACACGTGGAGGTCACGTGTTCGTAACGGAACGTAGCGTGGTCAGGTCCGCACGAGCTGTCGCAGCACAAAGGGAAGAATTCCCCCGTTGCGGTAGTAGTCCGCCTCGCCCGGGGTGTCGATCCGGACGACGGCGTCGAACGTCACCTCGCTGCCGTCGTCCTTGTCGCCGCGAACGGCGACCGTTGGCGGTGTTCGGCCCTCGTTGAGGGCGGTCGCGCCAGTGAACGAGAACGTCTCGGTGCCGTCCAGGCCGAGGCTCGCCGCCGTCTGGCCCTCCGGGAACTGCAGCGGCAGGACGCCCATCCCGAGCAGGTTGGAGCGGTGGATGCGCTCGTAACTCTCGGCGAGCACGACCCGGACGCCGAGCAGAGCGGTCCCCTTGGCCGCCCAGTCCCGGCTCGACCCGGAGCCGTACTCCTTGCCGGCCAGCACGACCAACGGCACGCCCGCGGCGGCGTACTCCTGAGCTGCGTCGTAGATGGTCGTCTGTTCGCCGTCGGCCAGGAAGTTGCGCGTGAAGCCGCCCTCGACGCCGTCGAGCAGCCGGTTGCGTAACCGGATGTTGGCGAAGGTCCCACGGATCATGACCTCGTGGTTGCCGCGCCGCGAGCCGTAGGAGTTGAAGTCCTTCCGTTCGATGCCGTGCTCCGTCAGGTACCGGCCGGCCGGGCTGTCCGGCTTGATCGACCCGGCCGGGCTGATGTGATCGGTCGTCACCGAGTCACCCAGCATCGCGAGCACGCGCGCGCCCTCGACGTCCACCACCGGAGCCGGGTCACGGCCCATGCCCTCGAAGTACGGTGGTTTCCGGACGTAGGTCGAATCCGGGTTCCAGGCGAAGGTGTCCCCCGTCGGGGTCGGCAGCGAGCGCCACCGCTCGTCACCCGCGAAGACGTCGGCATAGTCCTCCGTGAACATGTCCTGGCTGATCGCGTCGGCGACGACGGCCTCCACGTGCTGCGGCGACGGCCAGATGTCACGCAGGTACACGGGACTGCCGTCCGCGGCGGCGCCCAGCGGTTCGTTCTCGACGTCCCAGTCCATGGTCCCCGCGAGCGCGTAGGCGATGACGAGCGGCGGTGACGCCAGGTAGTTCATCTTCACGTCGGGGTTGATCCGCCCCTCGAAGTTCCGGTTCCCCGAGAGCACGGAGACGACCGCCAGGTCGTGCTCCTGGCAGGCCGCCGAGATCTCCTCCGGGAGCGGGCCGGAGTTCCCGATGCACGTCGTGCAGCCGAACCCGACCACGTGGAAGCCCAGCTTCTCCAGGTACGGCATCAGGCCGGCCCGCTCGTAGTAGTCGACGACGACCTTGCTGCCGGGCGCCAGCGACGTCTTCACCCAGGGCTTGACCGCCAGCCCGCGGTCGACCGCGTTCTTCGCCAGCAGGGCGGCGCCGACCATGACCGAGGGGTTGGACGTGTTCGTGCACGAGGTGATCGAGGCGATCGCGACGGCACCGTGGTCGATCTCGAACTCGCGACCGTCGGACATCCGCACCGGCACCGGGCTCGACGGGCGACCCGAGCCGGACGGCGTCCGGCCGGGCTCCGACGGCACGGGGAACCGGACGCCGGCCGCCACCGCCGGCGAGTCGCTCGCCGGGAAGGACTCGGCAGACGCCTCGTCGACGCCGTTCTCCACGCCGTCGGCCTCGCCGGCGAACTCGTGCAGGGCCGTCCTGAACGCGGACTTCGCCTCGGACAGCACGACCCGGTCCTGCGGGCGCCGGGGCCCGGCGAGGCTCGGAACCACGGTCGACAGGTCGAGCTCGAGGTACTCGGAGTAGCGCGCCTCGTGTGCGGGGTCGTGCCAGAGGCCCTGCTCCTTCGCGTAGGCCTCGATCAGGGCGACGTGCTCGGCGGTCCGCCCGGTGAGGCGCAGGTACTCCACGCTGACGTCGTCGATCGGGAAGATCGCGCAGGTGGAGCCGAACTCGGGGCTCATGTTGCCGATCGTCGCCCGGTTGGCGAGCGGGACGGCGGCCACGCCCTCCCCGTAGAACTCGACGAACTTGCCGACGACGCCGTGCTTGCGCAGCTGCTGGGTGATGGTGAGGACGACGTCCGTGGCGGTGGCCCCCGGCGGGATCTCCCCCGTCAGCTTGAAGCCGACGACCCGCGGAATGAGCATCGAGACCGGCTGGCCGAGCATGGCCGCCTCGGCCTCGATGCCCCCCACACCCCACCCGAGGACACCGAGGCCGTTGACCATCGTGGTGTGCGAGTCGGTGCCCACGCAGGTGTCCGGGTACGCGCTGGTGACCGGACCGTTCGGGGTGTCGACGTCGCGGGTCATCACCACCCGTGCCAGGTACTCGAGGTTGACCTGGTGGACGATCCCCGTTCCGGGGGGCACCACCTTGAACTCGTCGAACGCCGTCTGCCCCCAGCGCAGGAACTGGTAACGCTCGTGGTTGCGCTGGTACTCGAACTCGATGTTGCGCTCGAGCGCGTCGGCGCGGCCGAAGACATCGGTGATCACAGAGTGGTCGATGACGAGCTCGGCCGGCGCGAGCGGGTTGATCCGCGTGGGATCGCCGCCGAGGTCGGCCATGGCCTCGCGCATGGTGGCGAGGTCGACGACGCAGGGAACGCCCGTGAAGTCCTGCATGAGAACGCGGGCCGGCGTGAACTGGATCTCGGTGTCCGGCTCCGCGTCGGGATCCCAGCCGGCCAGGGCACGGATGTGGGCTTCGGTGATGTTCGCCCCGTCCTCGGTCCGCAGCAGGTTCTCGAGCAGCACCTTCAGGCTGAACGGCAGCGTCCGGGCTCCCTGCACGGCCCGGTCGACGGCGTCGAGGCGGAAGACCTCGTACCGCCCGCCGCCCGCCTCCAGCGATCCCCTCGCGCCGAAGCTGTCCTTGCTGCTGCCCTGAGTCACCGGTCGCTCCTCGCGTCGCTGTGCCCCGTCGCCGCCGTTCACGGGTCATCCTGCCGCAGGCCGAGCGTGCCGCAGCGCCCCGCCGCCGCCCGCTGTCGCAGCCAACTTATCTCGACATCGAGATACTTTCCAGGGTGCCGACGCACTCGACGTGGTGGGTCATCGGGAACAGGTCGAAGGCGCGCAGCCCGGTCAGCCGGTAGTCGTGCGCGGCCGCGATCGCGACGTCCCGGGCCAGGGCCGCCGGATCGCACGCGACGTAGGCGACGACGCGGGGCCGCAGCGACAGCAGACGTTCGACGACGTCGCGGCCGGCTCCGGCGCGCGGAGGGTCGAGCACCGCGACGTCGACCTCCGCCACGGCGGCGAGCGCGTCCCGGACCCGACCCTGCTCCAGCCGGACCTGCGGCAGGTCGTGCAGGTTGCGTCGGGCGTCCGCCGCGGCGCGCGGATCGGCCTCGACGGCGAGCACGTGCCCTCGCGGGCCGACCCGTGCGGCGAGGCCGGCCGCGAAGAGCCCGACGCCGCTGTACAGGTCGAGCGCCCGCTCCCCCGTCCGGGGGTGCGCGGCCGCCAGGACCGCGTCCAGCAGCACGTGCGCCGCACCCGGATGC
>Ga0081540_1003304_pt1 | contig 12794 bp, 10 predicted proteins | sample TabmetS2T1R1_FD_71024 | JGI IMG/M metagenome (GOLD analysis project Ga0081540, IMG submission 71024) | Tabebuia heterophylla rhizosphere microbial communities from the University of Puerto Rico - S2T1R1 | ecosystem: Host-associated > Plants > Roots > Rhizosphere ... | reverse complement strand
TGGAACGAGCGGCCGACGCCGGCGGCTGTGATGTCCTCCGGGCGCAGCCCCGCGACCGACGCGCCGTCGAGCACGATCGCGCCGCTGTCCGGCCGGTAGAGACCGGACAGGAGATTGAACGCCGTCGTCTTGCCGGCGCCGTTGGGACCGATCAACGCATGCAGGGTGCGGTCGCGCACCGTGAACGAGATGCCGTCCACCGCGCGGATGCCGCCGAAGCGCTTGTGCAGGTCTTCCACCTTGAGAACCGCGCCATCCCCGCCCGGCGGCCGTCGATAGGCGAGCGGCAGATCCGGGCGATCGGCGAGCGTGCGGCCCGCCATGGCGGCGGCCTCGACGACGCGGCGGCGAAACGGCGCGACCAGGCGGCCCGCAACGCCCACCAGGCCCGACGGCGAGAAGACGATGAAGCCGACGAACAGGAGCCCGAAATAGAACAGCCAGTGCGGGGTCCAGATCGACAGGAACTCGCGAAACAGGATGAAGAAGAGCGCGCCCAGCGCCGGCCCCAGGAAGCTGCGCATGCCGCCGATCACCACCATGGCGACGAGCTCGCCCGAGAACGCGACCGACAGCGGCTCGGCGGAAGCAAAGCGGTGGTTGAACACCGACAGCGTTCCGGCGAGCGCCACCACGGTCGCCGATAGCACGAAGGCGATCAGCTTGTAGCGGTTGGTGGGATAGCCGAGGAAACGCGCGCGCTGCTCGTTCTCGCGGATGGCGACCAGCACGCTTCCGACCGGCGAGCCGTGAAAGCGCCACAGCAGGAAGGTGACCACGAAGGCGATGACGGCGACCAACGCGTAGTAGGGCCGATCGTATTCGAGATCGATGCCCAGGATGCGAGCGCGCGTCACGCCGCCGAGGCCACTTTCGCCGCCGGTGAGCTCGGTCCAGCGATAGCCGATGGTGAACAGGAGCGCGGTCAGCGCCAGCGTGAGCAGGGAAAAATAGACGCCGCGCCGGCGCAGGATCAGCGCGCCCGACAGCGCCGCGGTGGCAGCGACAAACAGGAGCGAAAACAGCGTCGGCACGATGACGTCGTTGGGAAACCAGTGGCGCTGGCTCAAGGCTGCTGCATAGGCGCCGAGCCCGAACCAGGCGCCATGGCCGAACGACACCAAGCCGGTGTAGCCGACCAGGATGTTGAGGCCCATGCAGGCAATGGCGAACACCACCACGTCGACGGCGGAGCGCAGGGGCAGGCCCGCCACGTCGAGCGCAAACGGCAGCACAAGGAGCGCCAGCGCGGCAACAACGAGTGGCGCGTGCTCCTTCGGCGGCATCTATTCGAACTTCTCGATGCGCTCGCCGAACAGGCCGCGCGGACGCAGCAGGAGCACCAGCGCCATCAGGAGGTACATCGACGCCTCGCCCCAGGACGGATTGAAATAGATGGTGACGCCGCGCACCACGCCGACCAGCACCGCGGCCACGATGACGCCCCAGAAGGAGCCGAGCCCGCCGATCACCACCACCACGAAGGCGGCGGTGAGGATTTCCGCCCCCATGGCGGGGTGGACGCCGGAGATGGGCGCGAGCAGCACGCCGGCAAGCCCGGCGAGCCCGACGCCCAGCGCCGCGATCGCCGTCATATAAGGTGCCAGCGAGATGCCGAGGGTCCCGACGACGTCGGGATTCTGAACGCCGGCGCGCACCACGCGGCCGAAAGCGGTGCGATAGACCGTGAACCACGTGGCGGTCACCGCCGCCACCGCCACGACAAATATAAAGAGGCGGTACCACGGGTAGATGAAGTCGCCGATGAGGATATGCCCGCGCAGTTGCGGCGGGATGGAAAAGGGCAGGGGCGTGGCGCCGAACACGATGCGCAGGCCCTGCTCGATCACCATGGCAAGCCCGAAGGTGAGCAGCAGGCTCAGGATCGGATCGGCGCGGTAGAAGCGGCGGAACAAGAGCCGCTCGATGACCATCCCGATGATCCCCACGATCACCGGCGCGACGACCACGGCGCCGGCAAAGCCGATGCGACCCGCCACCACCACCGCCAGGTAGGCGCCGATGGCATAGAAGCCGCCATGCGCGAGATTGACGATGCCGCCGAGCGCAAAGATCAGCGACAGCCCGAGCGCAATGAGCAGATAATAAGCCCCGACCAGAAGGCCGTTCAGCACCTGCTCGATAATGAAGACGATTTGCAAGCGACCGGGTCTCTCAATTGCGTCATGGCCGGGCTTGTCCCGGCCATCCACGTCTTTGCTTCAACCGGCATTCGAGACGTGGATGCCCGGCACAAGGCCGGGCATGACGAAGCAACCGCACGACCAACACGCACCGACGCTCACCCGATCTTGCAGGCGCCGTCCTTGGGCGGGGCGATGACTTCCATGTCCTCGTTGGGGCCGGGAACGGCACCGAGCGCGTCGTAGATGTCCCACTGATCCTTCATCTTGCCGGGCTCTTTCGCGCGCACCGCGTACATTTCCATGACCATCTGGTTGTCGTAGGGGCGGAAATAGGCCTCGCGCGCCTTCATCACGTCGAACTTCGCGCCTTTGCGCAGATGCTCGGCAAGTTTTTGCGGGTCGGCCGACTTCATGTCGTTCATCGACTGGGCGACGATCTTGAGCGAGTTGTAATCGCCCCAGGACTGGTTGTCGGGAAGCTTGCCGTACTTCTTCTGGAACGTGTCGACGTATTTCTTCGAGCTCGGCGTGTCGACGAGGTGATGCCACACCAGCGGCCAGATGCCCGAGAAATTTCCCTTGCCGGCGCCCCACGCCACCACCGTGTCGAAGCCGAAGCCGGCGACCGGGAAGGGGAGGCCGTACTCGGAATACTGCTTGAGGAAGTTGGTGATCTGGTTGCCGGCGAGGTTGGAGATGATGAGGTCCGGCCGCGCCTGGCGAATCTTGAGGAGATACGGGCTGAAATCCGTCGCCTCGGTGGGGACGAGCTCGTCGGCCGCGAACTGGCCGCCGTTCGTCTCCATGAATTTCTTCGCCACGCGCAGGAGGTCATGGCCGAACGCATAATCGGCCGTGAGCGAGTACCACTTCTTGCCCTTCACGAGATTCTCGCGCAGCAGGTACTGCCCGACCGCCATGACGTACATCGAGTTCGCGCCCTCGATGTGGAACATGTAGGGATTGCAGCTCGCGCCGCGCAGCGCATCGGAATTGCATCCGGTGTTGATGAACACGGTCTTCAGCCGGTTGGCGACCTGGCCGATGGCGAGGCCGGACGCCGACGAAATCTCGCCGATGATCATGGCGACCTTGTCGCGTTCGATGAGGCGTTCGGCCTTGGCCGAGGCGGTCTGCGGATTGACCGAGTCCTCCATGACCAGCTCGATCTTGCGCCCCATCACGCCGCCGCTGCCGTTGATCTCCTCGGCCGCGAGCTTCACGCCCATGACGGCATATTCGCCGAGCGGCCCGAGAAAGCCGGTGAGCGGCGTCAGGTGGCCGATGCGGATGGCGTCGGCTTGCGCGTGGACGATCGCCGGCGCGCCGATGCCGGCGAGCACGGCCGAGCCTGCCGCGCCTTGCATCAGCGTGCGGCGTGAAACCTTGTTCATCGAGAAGCCTCCCTTGGCGACTTGCTGCGACGGTCGTTCGGGGCTCATTGTTCTCGCGCCCTGCTTGCCGCCGTTTTTGTCAGCAATTAGCGTCGCGCGGGCTATCCGCGTTGTCCAGCGATTTTTCGGGAGGATCAGGTGGACCTCGGCATCACAGGCTTGCGCGTGCTGGTGACGGCAGGCGCGAACGGAATCGGGCGGGAAGTAGCGCTGGCCTTCGTGGGCGAAGGCGCGAAGGTTCACGTCTGCGACGTTGACACGCAGGCGCTGGCCGACCTCAAGCGCAGCAATCCCGCCATCACGCAGACGGTCGCCGACGTTGCCGACCGCAACGACGTCGACCGCCTGTTTCAGGACGCGAGCGGCGCTCTCGGCGGGCTCGACGTGCTGGTGAACAATGCCGGCATCGCCGGACCCACCGGCCGCGTCGAGGAGATCGCGCCGGCCGACTGGGATCGCTGCCTCGCCATCAACATCACCGGCCAGTTCAACTGCGCGCGCCTTGCCGTGCCACATCTGCGTCAGAGCCAGAACGCTTCGATCGTCAACCTGTCGTCGGCGGCCGGACGGCTCGGCTTTCCCATGCGCACGGCCTACGCGTCGTCGAAATGGGCGGTGGTCGGCTTCACCAAGTCGCTGGCCATGGAGCTCGGAGCCGAGGGCATCCGGGTCAACGCCATCCTGCCCGGCATCGTCGAAGGCGACCGCATCCGCCGCGTGTTCGAAGCCAAGGCCAAGGCGCGTGGCATCACGTTCGACGCGATGCAGGAGGAGGCGCTGTCGCTGGTGTCGATGCGCACCACCGTGACGCCGCGACAACTGGCCGACGCTATCCTGTTCATCTGCTCGCCGCGCGGGCGCACGATTTCCGGCCAGGCGCTCTCCATCTGCGGCGACACGCAGGCGCTGAACTAGCGGCTGCCCCTCGCGTGCGTTACAGTCGGCACACATGAGACATCGCGCGGGGAGCGAATGAGTCAGGACGAATCGATCGAACGTGAATTCGACGCAGTGATGCGGATGTCGGGCTTGCAAGTTCCGCCGGAGCGTCGCGCCGGCGCCCTGATCGCCTTCAAGGAAATGCGCCGCTTCGCCGCCTTGGTTCGACGGCCGCGCAGTGCCGCAGCCGAGCCCTCCAATACGTTCAGCCTCAAGCCGTTCGTGCGCCGCCCATGAACCCGGTCCTGGCAAAGCCCCTGCACGAACTGTCGATCGCCGAAGCCGGAAGGCTTCTGCGCGCCGGCATGCTCACCTCCACCGCGCTGACCGAGCACGCGCTGTCATGCATCGCGTCGCTCAATCCGCTGCTGCATGCCTTCATCCTGGTGACCAAGGAACGGGCGCTCGCCGATGCGGCGCGCGCCGACCGCGATTTCGTCGCCGGCATCGACAAGGGGCCGCTGCACGGCATTCCTTATGCGCTGAAGGACATCTACGAGACCGCCGGCATCCGCACCACGTGCCATTCCAAGCTGCTGCTCGACCATGTCCCGCAGGCCGACTGCGCCGTGGAGGCGAAGCTCAAGGCCGGCGGCGCGGTGCTGCTCGGCAAGCTTGCGACACACGAGTTCGCGTTCGGTGGCCCGAGCTTCGACCTGCCGTTCCCGCCGGCGCGCAACCCGTGGAATCCCGAGCACTTCAGCGGCGGCTCGTCGTCCGGATCGGGCGCTGCCGTGGCGTCCGGGATGGTGCGCATGGCCATGGGGTCCGATACCGGCGGCTCGATCCGCGGGCCCGCCTTCTACTGCGGCATCGTGGGGCTCAAGCCGACCTACGGCCTGGTGTCGCGACGCGGCGTGTTCCCGCTGTCCTATACGCTCGACCACATCGGTCCGCTGGCGTGGACGGTGGAGGACGTGGCGCTGACCATGCAGGTCATCGCCGGTCACGATCCGCTCGATCCAGCCAGCGCCGACCTGCCGCTGCCGGACTATACGAGCCAGCTCGGCCACGATGTGCGCGGCCTGACGCTGGCCTATCCGCGCGGCTTCTTCCTGCGCGCCGCCGACTTGTCGTCAGAAGTGCTGGCGTCGCTGGATGCGGCCGCTCAGCAGATGACCGAGCTCGGCGCGACCGTGAACGAAGTCGACTTCCCGGAGTTCGACCTCTTCAACGCCTGCGGCCGCATCATCCTGACGTCTGAGGCCCATGCCATTCATGAGAAGGATCTCAAGGCGCGCCCGCTCGACTATGCGGCCTATACCTACGTGCGCATCGCCGCCGGCGCCGCGCTGACGGGGCCCGACCTCATGCAGGCGTTCCGCCTGCGCCGCGAGCTTACCGCCTTCGTGAACGAGCAGGTGCTCGGCCAGCACGACGCTATCATCACGGCGAACGGGCTTTGTCCCGCGCCGCGTCTGGACGAGTACGACCCCGCAGGCCTGCCGAAAAACACGCTGCAGACCATCCCGTTCAACGTGACGGGAAATCCCGCGCTGGGAATTCCCACCGGCTTCTCCCGCAGCGGCTTGCCCATCGGCATGCAGATCGTCGGGCGCCCGTTCGACGAGGTGACGGTGCTGCGCATCGGCGCCGCCTACGAAGCGGCGTCCGGCGTCAATCACAAGCGTCCCGTTCTCGAGCTTCCGATCGCCGTATGACGCACCATCGTCTCAAGGCCAGCCCGCAGAATTGCCATTACGGCTACTTCGACGCGACGCGTGCGCCGGTTCTCACCGTGAAGAGTGGCGACCGCGTCACCATCGATTCGGTCTCGGGCGCGCCCGCAATGCTGCCCAAGTCGGGCTTTCACGTGCCGCCGGAGCTTCTCGAGATCCATGCGGCCAATCCGGGACACCCGCTGGGGCCGCACATCCTCACCGGTCCGGTCGCGGTGGAGGGCGCCAAGCCCGGTCAGGTGCTGGAAGTCCGCATCCTGGACATCAAGCTCCGGCAGGATTGGGGCTACAATTTCATCCGCCCGCTCGCCGGCACGCTGCCGGACGATTTTCCCGAACCGCGCCTTCTTAATATCCCGCTCGACGCGAAGCGCAATGTCGGCCGGCTGCCGTGGGGATTGGAGCTGCCGCTGGCGCCGTTCTACGGCATTCTCGCGGTGGCGCCGCCGAAGTCATGGGGCCGCATCACCTCCGTCGTGCCGCGCGCCCATGGCGGCAACCTCGACAACAAGGAGCTTACCGCCGGCGCCACGCTGTTCCTGCCGGTGTTCGTCGAAGATGCGCTGTTCTCGTGCGGCGACGGCCACGGCGTCCAGGGCGACGGCGAGGTGTGCGTCACCGCGATCGAGACGGCGCTGCAGGGCACGTTCGAGCTGATCGTGCGCGACGACCTCTCGTTCGTCTATCCGCGCGCCGAGACGCCGACCCACTACATCACCATGGGCATGGACCCCGATCTCGATCAGTGCGCCTGCATGGCGCTGCGCGACATGATCCGGCTGATCTGCGAGAAATCCAATTTGTCGAACGAGGATGCTTATACGCTATGCAGCCTCGCCGCCGACCTGCGGGTGACGCAGACCGTCAACGGCTCCAAGGGCATCCACGTGATGCTGGCGAAATCACTGCTGCCGGCCGCGACCCACTGATCCTCCGGCCGGCTGCAACGAGGCGACGGGAGACCATGCTTCACCACGAACCGCACCGGCGGATGATGCGCACTGTCGCGGCGCTGCGCGCCGCCATCGCGCTGTCCCTCGTCGCTCCATCTCTGAGCAACGAAAGCCGGGCCGAAGGGCCGGCGCTGAAAGCCTACAACGCGGTCATCGGGGAAAGCTCGGTCTCGGGAATCTCGTCGGGCGCTTTCATGGCCGTACAGTTCGGCTTTGCCTGGTCGTCGGTGATCACCGGCGTCGGCGTGGTGGCGGGAGGACCGTTCTATTGCGCCCAGGCGAGCGCCGCTGACATCCTCAATGCATTCGCGACGCCCATCCTCAACGCCACCGGTCCCTGCATGAGGGGGCCGATCGCCGACCTCAAGCCGATGGTCGACAAGGCCGAGGAGAAGTCGGCTTCCGGCGACCTCGATCCGCTCGACAACGTTCACCGCCAGAAGATTTATTTGTTCCACGGCTACAATGACGCCATCGTGGCCCGCACCGTCACCGATGCGGCGGCGGAGTTCTATCAGCGCATTCTCGGCGATGCCGCGCGGGGAAATCTTTTCTACCAGAACGCACGTGGCGCCGGCCATTCCTTCGTCGTCGACGATCGATCCGGCGAAGGACTCAATGCCTGCGCGTCGAACAAAAGCCCGTTCATCGACCGCTGCGGTTACGATCAGGCCGGCATCATCCTTCAGCACGTCTATGGTGCCCTGCGCCCGCCCACGACCGGCGCGCTCACCGGGAGTCTCAAGCGCTTCGACCAGAACCGCTACACCGGATCGCATATCGCCGGCGCGCTGAGCCTGGGCGACGACGGATACGTGTTCGTTCCGCAGGCCTGCGAAGCAGGCGAGCCGTGCCGCGTGCATATCGCGCTGCATGGATGCAAGCAGGGTGTCGGCACGATCGGCCGGCAGTTCATCGAGCGCGCCGGCTACAACGCATGGGCCGACGCCAACCACATCATCGTGCTCTATCCCCAGGCGGAGGCGAGCCCGTTTCTCCCGACCAATCCGGACGGCTGCTGGGACTGGTGGAGCTACATCGATCACAGCGAAGACTACGTCACCAAGTCGGGACTGCAGATCGCCGCCATCAAGGCGATGCTGGATGCGCTGACGGCGGATGGCAGCCCGGTCTCGCCGCCGCCCGACCACATCAGGTCACCGGCGGAGCTGGTCGTCACCGATACGTCCGATACGGCGGCCGCGCTGGCGTGGACGGCCGTGGCCGGGGCCTCGAGCTACCGCGTATGGCGGCAAGCGGCCGACCGCGCCTTCCACCCGGTGGGCGAGACGATCGGGCTGAGCTACGGCGATCACGGGCTTGCACCGGCGACCGAGCACGCGTGGCGGGTCACGGCCCGCTTCGGCGGCATTGAGCAGTTGCCCTCGCCGGAGGCCACGGCTTCGACGCGCGCAACGCCGCCCACCTGCGACAAGCCCGGGGCGTGCCCGGTGAACCTGCCGCCCTAAAGCGGCGGATAAGTGCGCGTCAGAAGATGCTCACGAACAGAACGAACAGGCTCGCCGACAGCATGATCGAGGCGGGCAGCGTCAGCACCCAGGCCATCAGCAGGTTGCGCACGGTTTCCATCTGCAGGCCGGAGCCGTTGGCCGCCATCGTTCCGGCCACGCCGGATGAGAGTACATGGGTCGTAGAGACCGGCAGGCCAAAATAGTCGGCGGCGCCGATCGTCCCCATGGCGACGATTTCGGCCGACGCGCCCTGCGCGTAGGTGAGATGGCTCTTGCCGATCTTTTCTCCGACCGTGATGACGACGCGTCGCCATCCCACCATGGTGCCAAATCCCAAGGCAATCGCGACCGCGATCTTGACCCACAGCGGGATGAACTTGGTCGCTTCGTCGAGCGACTTCTTGTAGGCGTTGAGCTTGCCAACCTCGTCGCGGTTGAGGTCGTTCTCCTTGTCCTTCATCAGGAAGCGGATCGCTTCCGACGCCAGATACATATCGTTGCGGGTGTTGCCGACTGCGGCCGCCGGGACTTTCGCCAGCGAGCCGTACTCATTGACCTGCTTGGCGATGTCGCGCACCAGCACGGCCAGCGCCGGGTAGGTGCCCTCGCTGATCTTGCGCTGCGACACATACGTGGTCACCGCAGGACGCGGATCGCCAATGATATTATGGCCAAAGCCCTTGCGCTCGATGACTTCGGCGGCAGCCGTGGAGTTATTGCGGAAGGTCTCAATCTGCGACACCGGCATGGCACGATTGAGCGCGTAGGCCGTGGGCACGGTGCCGATCAGGATCAGCATGATCAGGCCCATGCCCTTCTGGCCGTCGTTCGAGCCGTGCGCGAACGAGACGCCCGTGCAGGTGAGCACCAGGATGCCGCGGATCCACCACGGCGGCGGCTGGTTCCCCTTGGGCGCGGTATAAAGGTCGGGATTGCGGACGATGAATTTCAGCAGCAGCAGCAGAATGGCCGCCATACAGAACCCGAACAGCGGCGACAGCAGCAGCGAGTAGCCGATCTCGGTCGCCTTGGTCCAATCGACGCCCGAGGTCCCATCCTGTCCGTGCATCAGCGCGTTGGCGACGCCGACGCCGATGATCGAGCCGATCAGCGTATGCGAGCTCGACGACGGCAGGCCGAGCCACCAGGTCCCCAGATTCCAGACGATCGCCGCGATCAGCAGCGCGAACACCATGGCAAAGCCGGCGCTGCTGCCGACCTGGAGGATCAGCTCCACCGGAAGCAGCGAGATGATGCCGAATGCGACGGCACCGCTCGACAGGAGGACGCCCAGAAGGTTGAAGAAACCGGACCACACGACGGCGAAGTTGGCCGGCATCGAGTGGGTGTAGATGACCGTTGCGACGGCGTTGGCGGTATCGTGGAAGCCGTTGACGAACTCGAAGCCGAGCGCGATCAGCAGCGCAACGAACAATAGCATGTAGGGGAGGAGGGTCGTAACCCGCGTGTCGGTTTCGCTGATGTCGACGTAGAGGCTGTAGGCGACGAACAGGACAGCTGCGCCGATCGCCCCCAGGAACAGGATCCCAGCCAGCGGATTGACCGGATGGTCGAGCTTGGGCCGGCCGCCGGTGTCGGCGCTCGGCGCTACAGTGGTCCCGGACAGCGGAACGGCAAGATCACTCATGGTATCGCCCCCAATGGTGTTCCAGCGTAACAAAGGACCAATGCATTACAGTCGTGTGACGGCCGTAGATGCAACGCACAAGGCCTGATAAAACCGCAGCACTGATCGGCTCCGTGAACATGAGCGGGGCAGGGGAAACGCCGTGCTCGATCGCACAAGAAGCCGGAACGTCGCGGAGCTCAGCGCCGACAAGCTCTTTGCCCTGCAGAACCCGATGCGTCTCGACGGCCGCGTCAGCGCCTATCCGGCAAGCGCGCGGGGCTACTCGGTCTCCAACTGCTTCCTGCTCCGGCAACCCGACGCCGCGTGGCTGATCGATACCGGGTTCGGCGGTGACGAGCCGGCGCTGCGGGCGCAGATCGAATCCCTCATTCCGCGCACGCTGCCGCTCTCCCTGCTGCCGCTGCGGCACAACGAGTTCATGTCGATCCAGAACGTCGAGCCGTTCGCCGCCTACTTCAACGTCAAGGAATGCTTCACCGCCAATCCGGATGCGGCGCTGTGGTTCGATTTCGGCGCCGGCTCCGATAAGGGCGAGGACACACTGCTGCGGCTCAAGATCACGACGATCAGCCGCGAGGAGACGATCCCGATCGGCGATCTCGGGCGCCCGGTCATCGTCTATCAGGCGCCGATCCGCCTGATCGCCACGCGGTGGATCTATGACGCTGCCACGAAGACGCTGTTCTCTTCCGACATGTTCACCCATACGTGGCGCGAGAGCGCCGAAGGTCCGTGGATCATCCAGGACGGCGACGACGATCCGACCGACTTCGACCACGTGCGATCGTTCCTGCTCAACACCCGCTACTGGTGGCTGGAAGGCGTCGATACCGCGAAGCTGCGCGCCGGCATGGACATGATCCTGAGTAAACACGACATCGAGACCATCGCGCCCGCCTACGGCTGCGTCCTGCGCGGCAGGAAGACGGTCGCGAAACACGTGAAGCTTGTCGACGATGTGCTCCGCTCGCTGGACCGCAGCGTGGCGACGTCGCGCTATGTCGGCCGCGACGAGGAGAGGTGATGCAGCGTTCGACGCTCGACCGCCCCAATCCGCTGCCGCGCGAGGTCGCGCCCGGCGTGTTCTGGCTGGGCGAATGCCTGGAGCAGCGCCAGCAGGGGAAAATTTATCACGGCTGCAACGCCGCCTTCCTGATCGTCGGCGGCGCCGCCTCGATGCTGGTCGAGACCGGTCACCCGAAGGATTTTCCCATCATCGAGGCGCAGCTCAAGCGGCTTCTCGCCGGCAAGCCGCCGCTGAAGTATCTGTTCGTCACGCACCAGGAGACGCCGCATTCCGGCGGCCTCGGGCGCGTGCTGTCGCGCTATCCGGAAGCCGTGCTGTGCGGCGACGTGAGCGACTATCATCTCGCGTTTCCGGAGTACGAGCACCGCATGCGCGCCATGCAGGAGGGCGACGAAATCGATCTCGGCGGCCGCGGCTTCCGTGCGGTCGAGCCGGTGGTGCGCGACATGCGCACGACCTGGTGGGGCTTCGAGACGCGCGAGCGCGTGCTGTTCCCGGGCGACGGCTTTGCCTACAGCCACTATCACGAGGACGGGCACTGCGGCCTCGTCGCCGAGGAGGCGGATTCGCTCGATCTCCAGGACACGACGGCCGTCTTCGCCGACCTAGCCCTGTGGTGGACCAAGTGGGCCGACATGCGGAACTACTGCGCGCGGCTCGACGCCCTGATCGAGGCGCTCGGCGTGAAGACCGTGGCGCCGACCCACGGCCTCGTCATCACCGACGTCGCCCGCACCATGCCGAAGGTGAAGGAAGGCCTGCTCTACGGCTCGCGCGTCGCCGAGCGCGGGACTAACGATGCCTCCTTCGGCAAGAAGGCGGTACCGGCGTCCGACGAGACGGTCGGGTAGCGTGGGGCGCCACTATCGGCGGCCCGGGCGCTTGAAAATTCGATCCTTATTAAGGAGTTAACCGTACGATCGTAGGGAAGACGCTGCGATCCTGTGCCCGTGAAGCCACACATCGGCCCAGTGTAGCAGCGGCGCCTCGGTTTGCGCGGTCTTGTCGGCTGTCCTGACGGTCCGCGCCATGATTCAGCCAAAGCTCCCCAATATCGTCTAGATTGGGGGCTGGAGGGGGCTCAATTGTTCCTAGCGCGCCGGTTTGCTGCCACGACGGCATCGTTGCCGATCGCTGGGGCATGTCTCCTTGCCCTGCTGTCGCCCGGGGATGCGCGGGCGCAGGCAACCTCCGCCGCCTGTGAAGATGTGGCCGAAATCGCCATCATGCCCTCGCCGGTCTCACCGTGGCGAGGCGCCCCCCTGCGGGTGATCTTCGCGGCCGAGAAGCCGCTCGAGGGCGAGTTTTCCCTGGTCGCGCCCAACGGCAGCATCGCGGCGAAGTCGGACGAGCAGCACGGCGGGCCGCCGTATTTCTGGTACGCAGAGGTTTCGTCGCCGGCCGCCGGGAAGTGGCAGGCAAAGCTCGCGCGCGCAGGCGCGCCAGCCGGTTGCAGCACCATCACGCGCGAGATCACGGTGGGCGACCGCGAGCCGCCCAAGCCGCAGTCGACCCCCGGGAGGCCCTGGCCC
>Ga0081540_1003303_pt1 | contig 12795 bp, 13 predicted proteins | sample TabmetS2T1R1_FD_71024 | JGI IMG/M metagenome (GOLD analysis project Ga0081540, IMG submission 71024) | Tabebuia heterophylla rhizosphere microbial communities from the University of Puerto Rico - S2T1R1 | ecosystem: Host-associated > Plants > Roots > Rhizosphere ... | reverse complement strand
TGGCTGCGCGCCTGCTCGCTGGTGATCGCGCCCTGGTCGATCAGCTCCTGCACGTAGGAATGGTCCTGCGAGAGCTGCTTCAATCCATTGTTCCAGAGATATACGCGGCTGTCGCCGACCCAGGCGACCTCGTAGTCGCGCTCGCCGCTGACCCGGAGCGCCGCGATCGTCGTGCCCATCGGCAGGGCCTCCGAGCGGCGCGTCGAGTGGCGGATGATCTCCTCGTCGGCGAGCTGGATCGCCGGGATCAGCGCCGCGCCTTTCTTCACCTCGCGCACGAGCGTGTCGCGCGCGAGCGCGCTCGCGACCTCGCCGTGCTCGTGGCCGCCCATGCCGTCGGCGACCAGCCACAGGCCGAGGTTCGCGTCGGCGTAGTAGGTGTCTTCGTTATGCTCGCGGCGCAGGCCGACGTGCGTGCTGTGTCCGAACTCGATCATGCGCTGCGCGAGTAGGGTCCGTGATTGGGGCCGAGCGGCTGCGGGTCGATGCGGCCCGGCCCCGCAGCGCCCTTGAACGCATAGCATGCCGCGCGGCTCGCGCCGGACGCAAGCTGCGCCGCCATGCGGGTCCTGCCTTGCCGACGGCCCGACCCAGGTTCCGGCCGCCGACGAAACAGCAAGGTTGCCGTACGGGGCGTGAATTGTCTCTTCATTCACGCGGCGATTTCCTACAGGCGGCGCAGCGATGTGCCGATGCACGCTGCTGCGGCCCCGGGCGACACTTCGCTCATCGGCGGTCGTGCCGGCGGCGAGGCGTTCGCGCGTCGGGACGGTCCGCAGCGGCCAGTCAGGATGCGGCCGTATAATCGACCACGGAGATTGACGATGAAGATGCGCACAGCAACGCTCGACGCCGCCGCCGCAGTCAACCTGCTCAAGCACGCGCGCTCGGTCTGCGATCAGTTGAATCCGCTCGGCACGCCGATGACGATGGCCGAGTTGCAGCAGCGCGCGCAGATCGTCGACAGCGTGATTCGCGCCCGCGCGAAGCTGCAGCTCCTGCGCAACCGCGCAATCGCGCTCGAGAGCGCGGTCGAGCGCTTCAAGGCGCGCAAGGCCGGCAAGGCCGCCTGACCCCGGAAGTCCCTTACGAGTTGATGGATCGCGCGAGCGAAGTCCGCGCACGTCGGCGCGTCGGCGAAGAAAACGCCCCCGACGCCAGCGGCAGAGTGCTGTACCAGAGCCTCTGCGCGCGTGACGCCGCGGGCGCCCCCCGCCCTGAGCCGAATCGGTTGCGAATCGCGCGCTAGGTCGGCGCGAGGAAGAACGTCACGGCCATCACCACCACGCAGGCCGCGATCACGCACAGGGCCTGCAATCCTGAAATGCCTTCGATCTCGCGCGACTCGCTGCTCATGCCGCGAGCTCGGCCTTGCGTTGCCGGAAACGGACGAGCGCGTTTTCCAGCGTGAGCGCGCGATCGCGAAGCTGCTGAAGCTTGCGCGAGGCGTTGATCACCGCGGCGATGACCCGCGCGCGGTGCTCGATCTGTGCCTGCGTCATCGGCAGCCCGAGCGGGCTCAGATTCGCGCAGGCATTCCGTGCCTGCTCCATGACGGCAACCGCCGCCATCACGTCCTGTGCTGCATCTTTCACGGCCATGTTCCGTCTCTCCAGAAACGAAGTCGCCGAAGCGAGTGCGTGCATGGTTCACGATCGGCGAGGTCCGCGTCGTCGGCGGATCGCAGGCGAGTCGCGTAAGCAATTTCGGACAGGCGTGTGCGAACGGAGGTCATCTCCGCTGAACGCGGGCCGCTGGCGGGAATCGCGGCCGATTTCCGTATTCATTCATTGAGCGTCCGCCGAGCTCAAGTAAAGCCAGATATGCACTCGGGCCGTCGCACCCCCCAAAGGCATGTCAGCGATGTGCCTGGTCGGCGGACGCTCACTCCTCGCGAATGCCGCCGCTTGCGTCGGGTTTGCGCCGGGCGGTTCCGGTAGGTCGTCACCGCGTTCTTGCCGGCTCGACCGTAAGGCGCTTCAATCGCGCCATCGGGAGAGGAGGCGACATGCACAGGAGCTCACTGCTCGCGGCGCTCGTCGTCGCACTGCCGATCCAAGCTGCGCCGTTCGAATGGAGCGCCTATGGCGGCGACGGCCGCGGCCAGCGTTACGCGCCGCTCGACGAGATCACGCCGGCCAACGTCGCCGGCCTCGAGCTCGCGTGGGATTTCCGCACCGGCGAGCTCGGCGAAGGTTTCGACCGCGCCGGCGAAGCGCTGACGTTCGAGGCAACGCCGCTTCTCGTCGGCACGACGCTCTACTTCAGCACGGCGACGGGGAAGGTGTTCGCCCTCGACGCCGTGCACGGAACCGTGCGCTGGCGCTTCGACGCCGCTCCCGATCGCGGCCGCGACTATTCGGAGCTCGCGACGCGCGGCGTCAGCTACTGGCGCGACGCGAACGCGAGCGGCGTCTGCGCCGAGCGCATCCTGTTCGCGACGATCGATGCGCGGCTTTTCGCGCTCGACGCGAAGTCCGGCCGGCGCTGCGCGGATTTCGGCGCGAACGGCGAGATCGCGCTCTCCAAAGGCGTGCGCCTGATCGAGCGGCAGCTCGGCAACTATCAGGTCACCTCGCCCCCGGCGATCGCGGGCGATGTCGCCGTCGTCGGCTCGTCGATCGGCGACAACCGAGGCACCGACATCGAGCTCGGCGTCGTGCGCGCGTTCGACGTCAGGAGCGGCCGCGAGCTCTGGCACTGGGATCCGATCCCGCGCATGGCGAAGGTGCCGGCCGACGCCGCGAATCCCGATTTCGGCGAAGTCGAGAGCCAGCAGGCGCACTGGACCGGCGCCGCCAACGCGTGGGCACCGTTCTCGGTCGATGCCGAGCGAGGGCTCGTCTTCGTGCCGACCGGCTCGGCGAGCCCCGATTTCTTCGGCGGCGAGCGGCCGGGCAACGACGAATGGGCCGACTCGCTGGTCGCGCTGCGCGTGGCGTCGGGCGAGATCGCCTGGGCGCGCCAGCTCGTGCATCACGATCTCTGGGACTACGACACCGCCTCGCAGCCGATGCTGATCGAGCTCAATCGCGACGGTGCGAAGATCGCCGCGGTCGTGCAGCTCACGAAAACCGGGCAGGTGTTCGTGTTCGATCGCGAAACGGGCGCGCCGCTGTTTCCGATCGAGGAGCGTGCCGTTCCGCACGATGCGGTCGCCGGCGAGACGCCGTCGCCGACGCAGCCGTTCTCGTCGCTGCCGCCGCTCGTCGCGCACGCACCGGTGAAACCCGACGACGCCTGGGGCTTCACGTTCTGGGACAAGAGCGCATGCCGCGACAGGATCGCCGCGCTGAAGAGCGAAGGCATCTTCACGCCGCCGAGTCTCGAAGGCTCGATCGAGCGGCCGAGCTACGCGGGCGGCTCGAACTGGGGCAGCGGCGCGTGGGATCCGGAGCGCGGGCTCCTGGTCGCGAACGTGATGGACCTCGCGATGGTCGTCGCGCTGATTCCGCGCGACAGGTTCGCCGCCGAATACGACTCGGGCCGCTACAAGGACTGGGAATTCGCGCGCCAGACCGGCACGCCGTACGGCATGCGCCGGCACCTGCTCGATTCGCCGCTCGGCGTGCCGTGCACGGCGCCGCCGTGGGGCAAGCTCGTCGCGGTCGATCTCGTGCACGGCAGGATCGCGTGGGAGCGTCCGCTCGGCACGTCCCGCGACCTGGCGCCATGGCCGTTCTGGTGGATCGAAGGCGCGCCGAACACCGGTGGCCCGCTCGCGACGAAAGGCGGCCTCGTTTTCATCGGCGCGGCGACCGACAATTTCCTGCGCGCGTTCGACACGGCGACCGGCGAGGAAGTCTGGAAGGCGCGCCTCTCTGCCGGCGCGCAGGCGACGCCGATGAGCTATGCGATCGACGGACGCCAGTACGTCGTCATCGCCGCGGGCGGCCATGCCAAGCTCGGCACGACGCGCGGCGATCATCTGCTCGCCTACGCGCTGCCGCGTGGACAGTGAAACCGGCAACCCTAGTGGATGCCGACGCCGACGCCGAAGCTGACGCGCGGCTGGTCGTACGGGAAGTTGACCGGCCACAGATGCACGTTCGCATCGACGACGAGCGGATAGATGAAATCGCGATCGTCGATCACTCGCGCCCGCGTGCCCTCGACGCGCCCATGCAGCGTCACGAAACGGCCGGCCGGAAAATCGAGCGGCTCGACGTAGCCCGCGAGCGCGAGGATGAAGCGGCCTTGCGTCGGCGCGTTCTGGTCGGGACGCTGCGCGCGGTCGATCGGGTAGGCGACGATCTCGACCTCGGTGGTGTCGGCGAGGTTGCGTACGCCGAGGATCTTGCCGCCCCAGAGAACGGTGGCGTCGTGATAGCGTTCCGGCGCGACGGCGACATCGGTCGGCGTCGCCGGAACCGCGGCGACATTCTTGAACACAGGCGCCGCGCAGCCGGCGAGACCGGCGATCAGGACCGGCACGGCGAGAGCACGATGGAGACGCAGACGCATGCCCGGACACCATGAACGCAGCGAAGACAGGTTCCTATTCTCCACGGATCGCAGCCGCCTGGACATCGACCTGATCCACGATTTCCTCGCCCGCGAGTCGTACTGGGTGCCCGGCATCCACCGCGAGATCGTCGAACGCGCGATCGCGAACTCGATCTGCTTCGGCGTCTACGACGACGGACGCCAGCTCGCGTTCGCGCGCGTGATCAGCGACGGCGCCGGCTTTGCCTGGCTCGCCGACGTGTTCGTCGCCCGCGACGCGCGCGGGAGCGGGCTCGGCAAGCGGCTCATCGATTTCGTGATGGCGCATCCGGACCTGCAGCGCATCCGCCGCTTCATGCTGGCGACGCGCGACGCGCACGCACTGTACGAAAAATTCGGCTTCACGGCGCTCGGCCATCCGGAGCGATTGATGGAGCGCTACGATCCAGACGCGCTGTCGCGCTAGGCCGGCTTCAACCATTCGATGCGCTGATCGCCGTAGCGGCTCTGCGCGAGCTGCTCGCGCAGGATCGGCACGAGCTCGCCGAGCTCGCGATCGAACTTCCACGGCGGATTCAGGATCGCCATGCCGCAACCGTTGAGGCGCAGCGCCGAGTTGTCCGGATGCAGCAGCAGCTCGGCGACGAGCACGCTCTGCGCCGCACTGCGCTCGGCGAGCCAGCGATGGAACGGCACGATGTGCTGGCGCAGCTTGATCGGATACCAGACCGCGTACGTCGCGTTCGGCCAGCGCGCGAGCGCCGCGGCGAGCGCGCCTTCGATCTGCATGAACTCGCCGACCTGCGCCTCGAACGGCGGATCGATCAGCACGAGGCCGCGCTTCTGCTTCGGCGGCGTCAACGCCTTCAGCGCCTCGTAGCCGTCGCGCTCGTGCACGGCGAAGCGCGCGTCGCCGCGGAAGAGGGCCTTCAACGCGGCAGCTTCGTCTTCCTGGAGCTCGCAGACGATCGCGCGGTCCTGCTCGCGCATGACCAGGCTCGCGAGGAGCGGCGATCCCGGATAGATCGCGAGCTCGGTGCCCTGGCCCGCGTTGAGCGCCCGCACGAGATTGACGTAGACGTGCAGCGCCGACGGAAGCCGCGTGCTGGCGAAAAGCCGCTGCACGCCGCCGGCGTACTCGCGCGTGCGCGCCGCTTCCTCGCTGCGCAGGTCATAGCGGCCGCGGCCGGCGTGCGTGTCGAAGTAGCAGAACGCGCCCTGTTTGCGCTTCAGCGATTCCAGCAGGCCGAGCAGGATCGAATGCTTGAAGACATCGGCGAAATTGCCGGCGTGGAATGCGTGGCGGTAGTTCATCGGTTCTCGCGCGTCAGGGAATGCGTGGGAAACCTTCGCAGCGCGGCGGCCGCGACCGTTGCGAGCGATCGCTTTGCGTGCGCCCCGGTCCGTGCGTACGATGCAGGACCGTGAACAGGCTTTTTACCAGCTTCCCGCTCGATCCGCGACGCATCGCGCGCTCGCGGGCCGCACGCGTGCTGGTCTGGCTGCTGGCCCTCGCGCTTGTCGCGGCGAACACGGCGGCGATTGCGATGCCGCCGGTCCAGGCCACGCCACAGGCGTCCGCGCACGAACACTGCACCGATGCCGATTCGGCGGGCCATCACAGGCACAAGCCGCACCATGGGCCCGATTGCCCGTGCTGCATCGGCAAGACCTGCGCCTGCGTGCATCTCTGCGACGCGCTCGTGCGCGTCGTCGTGCCCGCGTCGATCGCGCCGTCGACGCGTGTGTTCCGCGTATCGCCCCCGCGCGACTACGCGGTGTCCCGGGCGCGGCTCCTGAGACCGCCGATCGCCTGATCTCCGCTCGAGATCCGTTCGCGATGTGGCGTCCTTAGTCGCCGCATGTGCGGAGTGTCGATCCGCGACGCGCGTGCGTCGCCGCGATCCGGAGAGTGTTTCGATGATCGGGAAAGCGAGAGGAGCGCCGTTCGCGCCGGTTGTGCCGTCGCGACGACGCTTCGTGCAAGGCCTCGCGCTCGGCGGTGTCGCCGCGGGGCTCGGCTTCGCGCGGCTGCCGTCGTTCGCGGCGGAAGGCGCGCCACGGAGCGTGCTGAGCGGCCGCGAGTTCGATCTCGCGATCGGCGACGCGCCGGTCAACTTCACCGGCGCGACGCGGCGCGCGACGGTCGTCAACGGCCAGCTCCCGGCGCCGCTGCTGCGCTGGCGGCAGGGCGATACCGTGACGCTGCGCGTGCGCAACGCGCTGCCGGTGCGCACGTCGATCCACTGGCACGGCATCATCCTGCCGGCGGACATGGACGGCGTACCGGGCGTGAGCTTCATGGGCATCGCGCCGGGCGACAGCTATCTCTATCGCTTCACGGTGAACCAGTCCGGCACGTACTGGTATCACAGCCACTCGCGCTTCCAGGAGCAGGCGGGCCTCTATGGTCCGATCGTGATCGAGCCGCGCGACGGCGAGCGCTTCCCCGCCGACCGCGAGCACGTCGTGCTGTTGTCGGACTGGACCGATGCCGATCCCGAGCGGATCTACGCGACGCTGAAAAAGCAGAGCAACTATTACAACTTCGGCAAGCCGACCGCGGGTGATTTCCTGCGCGACGCGCGCGCGAACGGCATTGGCGAGGCGCTCGCCGCGCGCCGCATGTGGAACCAGATGCGCATGGATCCGAGCGATCTCGCCGATGTTTCGGCGGCCGCCTACACGTATCTCGTCAACGGCGCGCCGCCGGCGCGCAACTGGACGGGACTCTTTGCGCGCGGCGAGAAGGTGCGCCTGCGCTTCATCAACGGCGCGTCGATGACGTTCTTCGACGTGCGCATTCCGGGCTTAAAGCTCAAGGTGGTCGCGTCGGACGGGCAGGACATCGATCCCGTCACCGTCGACGAATTCCGCATCGGTCCCGCGGAGACGCTCGATGCGATCGTCGAGCCTGCGGACGACCGCGCGTACACGCTCTTCGCACAGGCAATGGATCGCTCCGGCTTCGCGCGCGCGACGCTCGCGCCGCGCGCGGGCATGGAAGCCGAGATACCGCCGCTCGATCCGCGTCCGCTGCTGACGATGCGCGACATGATGGGCGACCTGCCGCACGACATGGCCGGCATGGACATGGGCGATCACGCATCGATGCACGGCATGCAGCACGAGGCGCCGCAGGGAAGGGGTCACGCGGCCGCCGAATTCGGCCCCGGCGTCGACATGCGCGTCGACACGCCGCGCACCGACCTCGACGATCCGGGCATCGGACTGCGCGACAACGGCCGGCGCGTGCTGACGTATGCCGACGTGAAGACGATCGGCGCGCCGATCTCGCCCGATACGCGGCGCGACGTCGAGCTGCACCTGACCGGCCACATGGGACGCTACATGTGGTCGTTCGACGGCAGGAAGTTCTCCGACGCCGAGCCGCTGCGCTTCGCGCACGGCGAGCGCGTGCGCATCGTTCTCGTCAACGACACAATGATGACGCATCCGATCCACCTGCACGGCATGTGGAGCGAGCTCGAGACGCCCGACGGCGCGTTCCTCGCGCGCAAGCACACCGTCGTCGTGCAGCCGGCGCAGAAAGTCAGCTATCGCGTGAGTGCCGATGCGCTCGGTCGCTGGGCGTACCACTGCCATCTGCTGTACCACATGGAAGCGGGCATGTTCCGCGAAGTGGTGGTGGCATGAGGCGGCTCGCGATCGCGCTCGTGCTCTCACTCGGCGCCTGCGCGCCGCTTGCCGCGCAGCAGGCGGACGCTGCGAACGATCATGTCCCGCCGCCGCCGCCCGAGCATCCATTGCAGGCGATGAGCGACGCCGAGATGACCGACGCGATGGAGATGAACGACGATGCGATGTTCGCGATGCTCAAGCTCGACCGCTTCGAGCACGCCGACACCGACCAGGGCGCCGCCACGGCGTGGAAGCTCTCGGCGTGGGCCGGCGGCGACATCGACAAGGTCCTCCTGCGCAGCGAGGGCGAGCACGTGGACGGCGATTTCGAGCACGCCGATGCCGAGTTTCTTTGGGATCACGCGGTCGCTGCGTACTGGGACACGCGGCTCGGCGTGCGCCAGGATTTCGGCCGCGGCCCGGATCGCACCTGGGCCGCGTTCGGCGTGCAGGGCATAGCGCCCTACGGGTTCGGGATCGAAGCAACAGCCTACGTGGGCGATGCCGGACGCACTGCGTTGCGCTTCGAGGTCGACTACGATCTCCTGCTGGCGCAGCGATTGATCTTGCAGCCGCGCGTCGAGCTCAACGCGTACGGAAAGGACGATCCCGGCGCGCGCATCGGTCCGGGCCTGTCGGACGCCGCGGTCGGTCTGCGGTTGCGTTACGAGGTCCGCCGCGAATTCGCGCCGTACGTCGGCGTCGAGTGGTCGCGCCGCTTCGGCCAAACGGCCGATTTCGCGCGCAATGACGGCATCGACGCCGGCGACACGCGTTTCGTCGTCGGCTTGCGCCTCTGGTACTGATCGGGAGTCTGCGATGAGACGTCTGTCTGCTTTCGCGATCGCGCTCGTGCTGCTCTTTGCCGCCGGCGGCGCCTTTGTCTGGTCCGGCATCTACGACATCGGCGCGGATGCGCCGCACTGGCGCGTCGTCGAGCGGCTGATCGCCACGCTGCGCCAGCGCTCGATCGAGACGCGCGCGAACGGCATCGCGGGCGCCGGACCTGGACGATCCGAAGCGGATCGCCGAGGGCGCCGAGCACTACGCCGGAATGTGCACTGGTTGCCATCTCGCGCCGGGCATGTCGAGCACCGAGGTCCGCGCCGGGCTCTATCCGCAGCCGCCCGCGCTCGCCGAGATCGCCCCGCTGCCGCCGGCGACGGCGTTCTGGATCATCAAGCACGGCATCAAGATGACTGCGATGCCGGCGTGGGGCACGACGCACGACGACGATGCGATCTGGAACCTCGTGGCGTTCGTGCGCAAGCTGCCGGGGATGACGCCCGAGGACTATCGCGCGCTAACGGACGCCGTATCGGGCGGGGGCGAGCACGAGGAACACGAGCACGAACATCACCATCACGACGCCGCCGCAGGCGAGCCGCACGGCGAGGACGCGCGAAGCGGGCGATGAGCCTCTCGTCGGCGTCTGTGGTCGCGAACGCGCTGCGCCTGCGCCGTGCGGCGCTCCAACGGCGTGACGTGGGTCGCGGCGGCGGTCTCTATGACTTTCCGCCTGTGCGGCGCCCGATCGCTGCTGCTAGCGTCTGCCGACTTCCGGGACGGGGATTTCGATGAAGAAGCTGCTCAAGTGGCTGCTCCGGCTGATCGTGCTGGCGATCGTCGTGATCGGGGCGTTCTTCGTGCACGTCTGGTATTTCAAGCCGGCGAAGATCGACTGGTTCTACGGCCGCGTGTTCGCCGAGTTCGCGCTGCAGAGCCCCGAGCTTCTCAGCAACATGCGCATCCTGCCGCCGTGGGCCGATTTCTACAGCGACGATCTCGACGACGCCTCGCCTGCGCACGAGGCGGAGCTCGCCGAGATGACCAAGGGCGACGTCGATACGTTGCACCGCTACGACCGCGCGGCGCTCGACGCCAAGGGCCAGCTTTCGTACGACGTGCTCGAGTACTTCCTGTCGATCCAGGTCGAGGGCGACAAATACCGCGATCACGATTTCCCGGTGAATCAGCTCTCCGGCATCCAGTCGAGCCTGCCGAATTTCATGGCGCAGACGCATCAGGTCAACGACAGGCACGATGCCGACGCCTACATCGCGCGCCTCGACAAGTTTCCGCAGAAGTTCTCGCAGGTGCTCGAGGGCCTGAAGCTCCGCGAAGCGAAGGGCGTATTCCCGCCGCAGTTCACGGTCGAGGAAGTGATCGCGCAGATGCAGGGCTTCGTCGCCAAGCCGGCGAAGGAGAACATGCTGTACGCGAGCTTCAAGGAGAAGCTCGACAAGATCCCGGCCGACAAGCTCGACCAGAACGCGCGCACGGCGCTGCTCGCGGGCGTCGAGAGCTCGATCGACAAGAGCGTCTACCCGGCGTATCGGCAGCTCATCGACTACTTCAAGGCGCTGCAGCCGAAGGCGCAGGGCAATTTCGGCGCGTGGCACCTGCCGGACGGCGACGCGTACTACGCGTGGTGCGTGCGCATGCACACGACGACCGACATGACGCCGGAGCAGGTGCACACGCTCGGGCTTGCCGAGGTGGCGCGCATCTCGGCCGAGATGGACGCGATCCTCAAGGACAAGGGCCTCGCCGACGGCACGATCGGCGCGCGCGTGCAGCAGCTCGCGCACGAGCCCGACGCGACATTCCCGAACACGCCCGACGGCAAGAAGGCGATGCTCGCGCAGTACCAGGCGATCCTCGACGAGGTGAACAAGGGCCTCGACGGCGCGTTCAACGTGCGGCCGAAGCTCGGCGTCGAGGTGAAGGCCGTGCCCGAGTTCGCCGAGAAGACCGCGCCCGGCGCGTACTACGAGCCCGGCTCGTTCGACGGCACGCGGCCCGGCGCGTTCTTCGCGAACATGCGCGACACGGCCGAGACGCCCAAATTCGCGATGCGCACCCTCGCGTATCACGAGGGCATTCCGGGCCACCACTTCCAGATCTCGATCGCGCAGGAATTGCAGGGCGTGCCGTTCTTCCGTCGCGTGCTGCCGTTCACCGCGTACGCCGAAGGCTGGGCGCTCTACGCCGAGCGGCTCGCGTACGAGCTCGGCTTCGAGAAGGATCCGCTCGACAACCTCGGGCGCCTGCGCGACGAGATGATGCGTGCCGTGCGCCTCGTCGTCGATTCCGGCATCCACTACAAGCACTGGACGCGCGAGCAGGCGATCCAGTACATGATGGACAACACCGGCATGGCCGAGTCCGACGTGACGGCCGAGATCGAGCGCTACTTCGTCGATCCGGGCCAGGCGCTCGCGTACAAGGCCGGCATGCTGAAGATCCTCGAACTTCGCGAGAAGGCGAAGCAGGCGCTCGGGCCGAAGTTCGTGTTGTCCGAGTTCCACGATCAGGTGCTGACGCACGGAGCCCTGCCGCTCGCGCTGCTCGAGCGCGTCATCGACGAATGGGTCAGGCAGAAGCAGGGCGCCTGAACGAGCGGGTGACAGCCGTCATGCGCGATCGCTGACGGCTGCCTCTGCCGCGCGAGGTCGCGCGGCGCGACGATCCTTCCGCACCGTCGATGGTGCGGAGGGAGACGTCATGAACCTGTCCGACCTGAAGCTGCCGAGCCTCGATCTCACGGCCTCGCAGCGCGAGACGCTCGACAAGTATCTGCCGCTCGTCGTCGTCGCAATCCTCGTCTGGTTCGTCGCGCGCGGTTTCCGCAAGATGTTCTGGACCGCGTTCGGCTTGTTCTGGGCGTTCGGCGGCTGGCATTCGCTGCGGCATCTGATCTACTGAAGCGGCTGCCCAGCGCATATGCCGCGGTTGCTACGATAGGCGCGATCGCCCGCGCGGCGAACGTTCCTCATCGAAGGCCATCGCCATGACCCAGTCCGCCACGCTCGCGCTGATCGAGCGCTACTACGCCGCCTTCAACCGCGGCGACTGGAACGCGATGCTCGACTGCCTCACGGACGACGTCGCGCACGATCTCAACCAGGGCCCGCGCGAAAAGGGCAGGGACGCGTTCCGCGCGTTCCTCGGCCGCATGGACCGGAGCTATTCGGAGCAGCTCAAGGACATCGTCGCGCAGAGCAATGCCGACGGCTCGCGCGGCGCCGCCGAGTACGTCGTGCACGGCACCTACAAGGCCAGCGACGAAGGCCTGCCGCCGGCGCAGGGACAGAAGTACGTGCTGCCCGGCGGCGCGTTCTTCGACATCCGCGACGGCCGCATCGCGCGCGTGACGAACTACTACAACCTGCAGGACTGGATCGCGCAGGTCAGCCGCTGACATTCGGCGCATGCGCATCGCGATCGTCGGCGGCGGCCCCGCGGGCCTGATGGCGGCGGAAGCGGCGCGCGTGGAGGGCGCCGATGTCGACGTCTACGATCGTCTCGGCTCGGTCGGCCGCAAGTTCCTGATCGCCGGCAAAGGCGGGCTCAACCTCACGCATTCGGATGCGCGCGACGTTTTCGTCGAACGCTACGGCGCTCGCCGACGCGAGGTCGCGAAATGGCTCGACGCCTTCGACGCCGAAGCGCTGCGCACATGGGCGCGCGGGCTCGGCGTCGCGACGTTCGTCGGAACGTCGGGCCGCGTGTTTCCGCTCGATCTCAAGGCGGCGCCGCTGCTGCGCGCGTGGCTGCGGCGCCTTCGCGCCGACGGCGTGCGGTTCCACATGCGCCACCGCTGGCTCGGATGGAACGAACGCGACGCCTTGCGATTCGCGCATGACGACGGCGAGATCGAAGCGGGCGCCGACGCGGTCGTGCTCGCGCTCGGCGGCGCGAGCT
>Ga0081540_1003302_pt1 | contig 12797 bp, 13 predicted proteins | sample TabmetS2T1R1_FD_71024 | JGI IMG/M metagenome (GOLD analysis project Ga0081540, IMG submission 71024) | Tabebuia heterophylla rhizosphere microbial communities from the University of Puerto Rico - S2T1R1 | ecosystem: Host-associated > Plants > Roots > Rhizosphere ... | reverse complement strand
GGTCGATCCGCAGCCGTCGTCGCCCAAATCCGCGGCGGCGGAAACCGGATCGAGGTAACGGCGTCATGATCTCGAAATTCTTTATTGAGCGGCCGGTCCTGGCGAACGTGCTCGCTGTGCTCATGATCGTCATCGGGGGTGTTGCGCTGTTTGCGCTGCCGGTCGCGCAATATCCGAAGGTGACGCCGCCGACCATTTCGGTGACGACGCGCTATCCGGGTGCCAGCGCCCGCACCATCATTGATACGGTTGCGCTCCCGATCGAGCAGCAGGTCAACGGCGTCGACGGCATGATCTACATGCAATCGTACAGCGCCTCGGACGGCACTTATACGCTGACCGTCTCGTTCAAGATCGGGACCGACATCAACTTCGCTCAGGTCCTGGTGCAGAACCGTGTATCCAGGGCGCTTGCTTCACTGCCGCAGCCGGTGCAGGCACAGGGCGTTACCGTGCAGCAGCAGTCGACGGCGGTGCTGATGTTCGTCACCCTGACGTCGTCGGATTCGCGCCACGACAGCCTGTATCTCGCCAACTACGCGACCATCAATCTCAAGGACCGACTGTCGCGCCTTCCGGGCATCGGCAACGTCACGGTCTTCGGCGCCGGTCAGTACTCAATGCGAGTCTGGCTGGACCCGAACAAGCTGTATGCGCACTCGCTCACCGCGCAAGACGTCATCAAGGCGATCAAGGGCCAGAACGAACAAGTGGCCGCCGGCCAGCTCGGGATGCCGCCATCCCCGGCAAACCAGCCTTTCCAATATCCCCTCGACGTCAGCGGGCGCCTCGATGACGTGGCACAGTTCGAAGACATCGTGGTCAAGACCGGCCCGGACGGCCAGATGACGCATCTGCGTGATGTCGCGCGCGTCGAACTCGGTGCCCAGACCTACAGTCAGGCGTTCACGCTCAACGGCCGGCCGGCGGCGGGCATCGGCATCTTTCAGACGCTGGATGCGAACGCCCTCACGGTGGCCGACGAGGTCACAGCCGAGATGAGCAAGGCCGCCAAGGACTTTCCACAAGGGCTCAGCTATAGCGTTCCGTTCAATACCACGACGTTCATCCGCGCTTCGATCGGCGAGGTCTACAAGACGCTGTTCGAGGCGGCAGCCCTGGTGCTCGTCGTTATCCTGCTATTCCTCCAGGACTGGCGCGCCATGCTCGTGCCGGCGACGACGGTGCCGGTCACGATCGTTGGCGCATTCGCCGGCATGGCTGCGCTCGGTTTCACGGTCAATCTCTCCACGCTGTTCGCCATCGTGCTCGCCATCGGCATCGTCGTGGACGACGCCATCGTGGTGGTCGAGGGCGCTGCGCACCACATGGAGCGCGGACTGCCGCGCAAGCAAGCGGCGATTCAGGCGATGAGCGAGCTGTTCGGGCCGATTATCGGCATTACGCTGGTGCTGATGTCGGTGTTCCTGCCTGCCGCCTTCATCCCTGGCCTGACCGGCAGGATGTTCGCTCAGTTTGCCCTGGTGATCGCCGTAACCGCGCTGCTCAGCGCCATCAATGCTGCTACCCTGAAGCCCACCCAATGCGCGCTCTGGCTGCGCCCGCCGGTACCGCCCGAACAGCGCAACCTCCTCTACCGCGCCTTCAACGCTGTCTACGCTCGCTTCGAGAACGCCTATGCGCGGCTGATCGCCGTTATGGTCACCCACAGCGGAGCGATGTGCGTGATCGCCCTGATTGTGATCGCTGCGGCCGGTTACGGGCTATCCCGGTTGCCGACCGGCTTCCTGCCGATCGAAGACCAGGGCTACATGCTGGCGCTGGTGCAATTGCCGGACGGCGCTTCGCTCGAGCGCACCAAACGGGCAATGGACGAAGTCAGCGCGATCGCCGGCAAGATCGACGGCGTCGATCAGGTGGTCGCGATCTCCGGCGTGTCGGCCCTCGACAACAATGCGACTCTGGCCAATTCCGGGGTCGCCTACATCGTGCTGAAGGATTGGAGCAAGCGTGGTCCCGGCCAGGACCTGCGTTCGATGTTTAGCACCTTGAACCGTGAACTCGCCGCCATCAAAGAGGCGCGGGTCGTGGTGTTTCCGCCGCCGCCGATTCAGGGCATCGGCAATGCCGGCGGCTTCGCCATGCAGGTGGAACTCCGCGACGGCAGTTCCGATCTCACCAAGCTCCAGACCACCACCAATACCTTGGTCCGGGAGGCGCAAACGCAGACCGGCTTGCAGCGGGTTTCGAGCACGTTCCGCTCGACCGCGCCGCAATTCAAGGTGGAGGTCGACCGCGCCAAGGCGGAGACCCTGCAGGTGTCGATCGACGACGTGTTCTCGACGCTGGCCGCCTATATCGGCTCGAGCTATGTCGACCAGTTCAACAAATTCGGCCGCGTCTTCCAGGTCTATGTGCAGGCGGATTCCCAGTTCCGCCTGAGGCCCCAGGACATCGAGCTTTTGGGGGTCCGCAACAAGCAGGGCAGCATCATTCCTCTCGGCACAATGGTGAAAATCACCCCGATCGTGGGCTCCTCGCTGCTCAGCCTTTACAACCTCTATCCCAGTTCGACGGTGATCGGGCTGCCTGCCACGGGCTTCAGCTCCGGCGAGGCGATGAAGTTGATAGAGCAGCAGGCAGCCAAAACGCTGCCCGCCGGAACGAGCTACGAATGGACCGCGATGTCCTATCAAGAGAAGCTCGTCGGCAACCAGATCTATTACATCTTTGCGCTGGCGATGCTGCTGGTCTATCTCGCGCTCGCCGGCCAATACGAGAGCTGGTTCATGCCGATTGCAGTCATCCTGGCCGTGCCGCTCTCACTGGTGGGGCCGGTCGCCGCGCTCATGGCGCTCCAGTCGCGCGGCCTCGACAACAATCTCTATACCCAGATCGGCCTGGTGCTGCTGATTGCGCTCTCCGCGAAGAACGCCATCCTGATCGTCGAGGTCGCGCGCGAGCGACGCATCTTCGACGGCAAGCCGATCCTCGATGCGGCGATCGAGGCGGCACGCACCCGCTTGCGTCCGATCGTGATGACCTCGTTCGCCTTCATTCTCGGCGTCCTGCCGCTGGTGCTGGCGACCGGTGCTGGCGCCAGTGCCCGCAAATCGATCGGCATCACGGTGTGCACGGGGATGCTGGCCTCGACCTGCCTGGCCGTGCTGTTCGTGCCGTCGTTCTTCGTCGTGGTGCGCCGGTTCGAGGAATGGCGCGCGGCGCGCAAGAGCGCGGTCCCGGCGGAGTAGCGGCCCGCCGCTGGTCATCTGAAATGACGCCAAACTCGACCATCATTTGCGAGGAATGCAGACATGAACAGGTCTCGGCACGCTCTGATAAGCGCACTCGTTCTTCTCGGAATGGTCGCGCCTCTCTTCGTGGCCTCACCTACAGCCGCCCAGAGCGCTTGTACCGCCAATTATTGCATCAGGAGCCAGAGCCTCTCATACCAGACGCCGCCGGGATGGCCGGGGGTTCCGGTCGCGCCGTGCTGTCGGACCGACTGGGGATCGCTGCCCGGTCCAATCGATTGGAGCAACGGAGTGCCGGTGATGATCTGCACCGGCAAACCTGATTACGCCTTCGACTTCCCCAATTGCGGCGATCCAGACGACCTGTCGCTGGCCTACCCTCTCGATTACGCGCAGCCGAAGATCGCCATTGGCGTGGCCTGGCCGAGTGCAAAGAACTATGGCTACCGGATGGAGAGCGTGCCGATGGTCGATGGACCGGATGGGACCTGTGCGCAATATTCCAATCAGCCCGGCAAGGTCGTTAAGTGGTGGGTTCACGAGATCAAGCAGCCGAAGCGCGGCTCCTACGTATTCACCGCAGCAGTGAGCTTCGAGCGCGGAGAGCAGGGGTATTACGCCGTCCTCAATGACTGCAAACTCACGTCGCCGTCTTGACCGGCACAGGTGTTCGCTTGCGCGCTTTGCTGTGGCCGCGGGTGCTCTATAGCTTAGGAGCGGGCTTTTGTTGTTTGGAGGTCTCCGACGGCTGCGTCCGCGTAAGCGCTGGCTGAGCTTGCTGAGCCGAGGGTGCGGATTTGAGGCGCATCAGCTTCGCTTCGACGTCTCCGAAATATTTTTTCCATAGCAGGTCGTAGGTTCCGTCCCTGCGCAAAGCGCTCATCTGCTCGTTCACCCAGCTGAGAAATTCGGTCTCACCCTTGCGGACGGCAATGCCGAACGGCCGCGGCTTGAACGGGTCGCCGACTGTTTTCAGATCGGCGTTATCGTGCGCCAGGGTGAGCATCAATATATCGTCTTGTGCGAACGCATCGGTCTGACCCGATTTCAGGGCGAACAAAGCCTCGTTGACCTTGTCGAAGCGGACGCGCTCCGAAGTCGGGGCAAGTTCCTCCATATCGCCAACCTGGATTGTCCCCTGGATCACGCCGACAGTCTTGCCTCGAAGATCCGCCATATTCTTGATTGCGCTCTGTTTGGGGGCAAGCATCAGTGAGCCGGATAGGAAATAGGGGTCGGAAAAATCCACCTGCTTCTTGCGCTCGTCGGTGATTGTCATCGAGGCGATGATGATGTCGACTTTTTTGCTTAGCAGCGTCGGGATGCGCTGAGCCGACGTCACCGGCACCAGCTCCAGCTTGTTTTCGTCGCTAAAGAGCGCCTTCGCAAACGTTCGGGCGATATCGACGTCGAGGCCGACATGTTTGCCGTCCGTTTCGAAATATCCAAATGGCTTGTAGTCGCCCTTGACGCCTGCAATCAACTTTCCGCGCGCCTTGATCTCATCCAACGTGCCGGCCATTGCCACATGAGATGAGACCGCAGAGCTAATGGCCAATGCAGCGATCAGGAGGGCACCCCCAGCCCAATTCCGAAACATACTCGTTCTCCCTGCCGTCATGCCGCTCCCCACTATCATTGTTGCTGCTTTTTCACCGTCTGCCACCACTTGAGGAACAAAGCGTACAGATCTTCTCGCTGCACGTCATCGATCGTTACGCCCTTTAATTTCGTGTACTCTTGTAGAAACTCGGCGAACGCCGTTTTTATTCTGGCGGCATCGGAATCGAGCGCGGCAAACTTCGTCGCGGTTGTCTGGCGCTCAGCTTCAAGCCAGTCGCGAGCGTCGGGATACCTGGTCCACCCTCGCACCTCGGTCGCAAGATTGACGTCCTTCCATTTCGGATGGCGAGGCGGCTGATGAAAGGCGCGGATATTCTCGAAAAAGAGCTTCACAAACTTCTGTATTCGCTGCTGCTTCGCCGTTCCGGTGGGCCAGGCGTAGACGGCGAGCAGGGTCGTCGTCGAGATTGTCGGCACCTCCTTGCCTTCCGGAATCATGTTCGGATAGTCGTCATGCTTCAGCCGCAGCGGCAGGTAGATCGCCCAGATTGACTTGAAATCTCCATTAGGCAGCGTTGCGGAGTCGATCGGAACGAAATGCAGATCGTCCTCCGGCCTCAGCGCCTCGAAACCTGGGATCGGCGGGCTCGCCCCACTGGCGGCTGCAGCAATCTCACCGGCTCTGACCTTCTGCAAAGCAGAACCGAAGTCGTCATGGACGATTTGTGCGTCGATCTTGAGAATGCGGAACAGATTCTGACACATGAGGTCGACGGTGCTGCCTTCCTTGAGACAACTTATTTTTTTGCCGCGCAAATCTTCAAGACTTTTAATGTCATTGCGAGCGTACACATGAAGGGCTGTATTAAATAGTTTTGAAATATAGTTTACCTTTTTGTCGATATCTCGATATCGAACGGGATCACTATTCTTAAGACTGACAAGGATATCACGATCGACGATCGCCATATCGACGCCCCTGAGATAGAGTACGTCAAAGACATTCTTGCTTTCGCTGCTGCCAAGTATGGGCAGTACGCGGAGCTCTTTTCCTTTGATGCCTTCCATGACGTTGCTGATATCTTCGGCATATTGGGCATCGCCGGTCTGCCGGCCCGACACCATTATCGTGAGGACATTGTCATTTGCCTCACGTCGGGCAGCCTCGGTTGCCGCCGAAGACGGGCTGCTCGGGGCTTCCGGCGGTGCAAGATGTGCAGCAACCGGCCTGGTTGGAGAGTCCTGGGGACGCGGCTGGGTGTGGGATGCCGTGTGGCTGGCAACCAAGGTGGAAATCGCGATCAAGACGAGATGCCGCCAATGAGAAAACGGACCCCGAAGTGCCATATCTGCCCCCAACCCGCCAAAACGATCACTCAATTCAGACGTAGGTGATAGTTACCAAGCCCTTTATGACATGATTAGGGTTATAGCGATCGGCTGCGTCAGAAATGATCACCTTGCAGCCTGGGGTTGCCGATATCGACCCTGACGCCGCATTTCCCGACAATCAGAGTAATATGTATACGGACGATCACGACCTCCGGTTTAGGTCCGTGTTCGCGCACAAATATGCAAGCGGCACCGCTTCTACTTGGATTGTCGCAATCGGTCGCGGACGTCGTCATTTCTGCTGCAATGTGCGCAAGCGCTCCTTCGCTTCGCTCTCACCGAGCTCTGCAGCCCGGCTGTACCATTCCCTCGCCAGCTGAGAGTTCGGCTCCATCCCGACGACAAAATGTTCCTCAAGCACTTGCGGATCGTAAGTCTGCGCCATGAGGAATGCAGCCTTGCCGCTGCCATGGGTCGCCAATTCGGAATAAACCAGGCGGGCGGCCTCAATATCGCCGCTTGTTAACATCTCCGCAGCGTTTTGCAGCAGCGTTGTCTCTTCGCCAGCTCCGAGCCGTTCGACCGTGCCAGCAGTGAATCCGGCAACAGAATCCGGGCTCGGTTTCGAGGCGGCCGCAGTAGGTTGGACGGACCGCGTCCTCGTATCGCGGTCTTGCGCCGCGGCGGGTGTCAGGTGCACAGCGATAACGCGGGTCTCGGGACTGATGTTCTGGCCTTTGTGCAAAGTCACCGTCAGCGTATACGAACCTTGGTAGCCTGGCGGAGAGCTCATTATCAGATCCGGCACATCGCGCAGCGAGACAGCCCACGCATCGCCCTGGCGAAATCCGGCTGAGAGAGTAATTTCTGGGGGAAGTCCCCGGAACATTAGAAACACCGGCCCACGGCCCGCGGCATCCCGATCGCGAACGTCATTTGGGAGCGTGATCTTGATCGGGATAGCTCTTCCAGACGGGCTGGAAATTTCCTCCACCTGGAAACCGTCCGCCTGTGCGAGATGCCCGTGAGGCCACCCGTATTGAAGGCAAATCGTATCGAGATAGATGTTGCGCTCAAAGGGCTCGCAATTCTCTTCACCTCGCAGAGACGGGGAAACCGTAGCGTGCGAGCCATCCGGTGGCGGTTGTTCGAGAGCCTGCAATGTGCGTGCGATTCGCCCTTCGACAGGTGCTGCCGGGAATGACGATATTTGCGCAAATGCCTGTCCCAGCGCGGCAATCTCAACGCAAGCGATCACCAGCGCGAGCGTGCAGAGTCGTGGCGTCGATCCAGCGCGCTTAGACTTAAGCGTTGCATCGCAACCGATTGCGCGACATCTCGAAACGCTGTCCCGTCTCGCTTGCATCATCACATGAAGAGGGATTCCCCGAAATATCTTTACGTTACGGAATCACCATTCGAAGGGCAACGCGCCTTTGCCTACTCTCAATCGCGGCAAACTGACACCGTCAGTCTACGCTGTGTTTGTAATTTGATTTTGACGTCGGCATGGCGGGAGCGGCAGGCGGCTGCTTCCATAACATCTACATTCACCGCAAAATGAGACAACCGGTTCGAACAGGGTGAAAACCGACCACGCGTTGACGCGCATCGCCACTAATGCCGGGGTTGCCGAACTCGGCGACGGCGGGCAACATAGCCTTTCCCTGCTATCACGCGCCTGCCAATCTTCCGCGCCGACCGCGCGATAAGGAGCGGAGCGTGTGCCGGCCCTCGCCTTCGACCGTCCCTTCTCCCTGCGCCACGAACCGGGCGATGAGCCAGGACGCCGCCGGTCCCGGCGGCGTGTCCATCTGGTAGATTGCGTGCAGCAGGATGAAACCGTCCATGTACTCGGGCATATCGAGCCGGACCAGCCGTCCTCGTTCGATATCCTCGTGCACCATCGGTTCCGGCATGTAGCCCCAGCCGATGCCCTCGCGGAGCAGCATGTGCTTCGAACCCAGGTCGCCCAGGCGCCAGGTCCGCGTCCCAATCACGCCGCGATTGTGGCTCTCCTTGAGTGGCGACCGGTCGGTCAGCACGAGCTGAATATGATCGCGGCCAGCGCCCGCCACGTTATGGCCGGCCTGAGCCAGCGGATGATCGGGAGCCGCAACGGGGATCAGCTCGACACTGCCGACGCCGACACGCTCCAGCCCGGGAAGCTCCACATCGAGCGGTCCGCAGACACCGATGGTGGCCTTGCGGTCCAGCACCATCTGCGTCACCGCCCCCAGTGCTTCCATATAAAGGCACAGTGACACCGTCGGGAACTCCGCGCGAAACGCCTTCAGCGCGTCAACAATCCGGCAGGCTGGCAGCATCACATCGACGACAAGATGGACCTCCGCCTCAAGACCTCCGAGAAGGCCCTTCACCTTGGCGCGCAGTCCGTTGACGCCGTTGGTGACAGTGCGGGCCTCCGACAGGACCGTGCGGCCGGCTTCGGTCAATTGCGGTTTGCGTGTCGCTTCACGATCGAACAGTTGGACGCCGAGCTGGGCTTCCAGATTGGCGATTGAATAGCTGATGACCGACGTCGCCCGGCCGAGCCTTCGCGCCGCGCCTGCGAAACTGCCCTCTTCCACAACGGTCAGAAGCACCTGCAACTGATCCAGCGTCGGTGTGCCGGGATCGGATGACATTTCGAATTCCTCGAAAGCTATCGTCGAAATTATGCGGGTTTTACGACTGGCCAGCCCTGTTTAAATCGCCCTTACAGCACGATCGAAGCCAAAGCTAGATCGTCGCGCGATAAGAAAAGATATGAGCGAAATAGGAAAAGTCGAGATGACCGCATCGAAAGAATCAACCGGGGTTCTACCGAACACACATCAAATCAAAAGTGAATGGTTGCAGATAACACCGGGAGAACGATTCAAAATCCGTACTTCCGTCGAGGAGACGGCTGGCGCCTATACAATGCTTGAGTTGCTGGTAGACTCGCGTAATGGCGTGCCGATGCATATTCATAGGAACGAGGATGAGCATTTCATCGTTTTGGACGGAACATTGCACGTCGCCATTGGCGACAAGACGCTGGATGCCGTGGCTGGCACAGCGGTCACCGTCAGCAAGGGCATCCCTCACGCTTGGTGCAATCTTTCAGACACGCCCCTGCGTATCCTGGTTGTCTTGTCGCCTGGGCATATTGAGGGGCTGTTTAGGGCCGTTGCCGTGCGGCAGAGCGACGATGAGCTTCCGCCGCTTGCGGAGAGGTACGGTATCGAGATCATCGGCCCGGCGCTGCACGAGGGCATCTATTCGATCACTTCGCCGCGTCCTTAATTCCGTCTGCTAGCACATCTGAAGACGACGACATGTCCCCTTGCCGTCGCTCGCAGGAGAACGCAGCCTTGAAGCCTGGCGGGGGCGCACGCCCTGCCGGGCAATGCCGCTGCAGACGCCCTGCGGCCGACGGCCTAAGGAGGTTCTTGCCTCTGCGTCATGTGGGGATGCCACGCGCCGCCCAATGCAAGACCTCAAGGGATGAATGGAGCTGGGAATGTCGCCGATGAGATCGAGCGGATCAAACAAAGCGCGAGACTCTCGGACAATCATGCACGTCGCCCAACACTTATATTAAGGCGCGACGGACCTCCAAAAACAGGACGCCAGGACATTAGAGAAATTCTTGAGCACTCAGTCGAGGAACATCGAACGGTTTGTATTCGTGACTGTGCTGGTCGCAGCCGCGACAGGATATGCCGTTTTGCGAGGCGACGCCGCCACGGAAAGCTCGCAGCTTTCGCGGGGCAAATATCTCGTCCAGGTCGCCGGGTGCACGGATTGCCACACACCGGGTCATCTGCTCGGGAAGCCGGACATGTCCCGGTTCCTGGGTGGCTCAGATGTCGGCTTCGAAGTGCCGGGACTCGGCACCTTCGTTGGGCCCAACCTCACGCCCGACGCCGCTACGGGACTCGGCAACTGGACTGGGGAACAGATCACCACGGCGCCACAAACGGGGGTTAGGCCGGATGGCCGCATGCTGGCGCCGACAATGCCCTGGCGTGCCTATGCCGTGCTGACGAAACCGGATGCCGTCGCCATCGTCGCCTACCTGAAGAACTTCCGCCGGTCCGCCACAAGGTGCCGGGTCCGTTCGGCTCCAATGAGAAGCCGACAATTCCACGCATGACGATCGCGGCGCCAGAGGTCGCCAATGATCCCATGCAACTGAGATAACCCACGACGCGACACACAGCTTTCGCGGGCGAAGCACGCCGGAGATGCGGCCGCCCTCTTCACGAGGTAGAGTTCATGAGCCAAACAAACTCAGCCGATCGCCGGCCATCGAGCCAACGCAGATCGTTGCCATCACCACGCCGGTGGCGAACTGACATGCCGTTAGCTCATGCCATGCTGGGCGATGAGGTTCTCGCCCAGCTCAAAGACTATGTCGCAGCCCATTTGGATGAACCGATCCAGGTCGCCGCTCTCGCAAGGCTGGCAGGATATAGCCTGTTTCATTTCAGTCGCGTGTTCACCCGGTCTGTCGGCATAACCCCACACCGCTACATCGTACTTTTGCGGCTGCAGCGCGCGATCGAGCTCGCTCGCGATGAAAACATGAAGCCGGCCGAGATTGCCGTGCGGACCGGCTTCGCCGACCAGAGTCACCTGTCGCGCTGGGTTCGCCGCGTCTATGGCATACCCCTGACGCAGCTCATGGCTGCCCGCGCTAAATAGCAAGAATCTTCATGATCCATCCGCCGCCTCTTCCTACATCGGCATCAACGATGCTCGCAGCTACGGATTGCGCGCAAACAGATCAGGAGCAGATGCAAGATGGAAATGCATACCCCCCAGTCACTTTACAGGATTCATGGCATCAGCGTTCCGCACAGGTCGCGACGCCAATCGGGCCTGATAGGTCGTCTCTTCGGCATGCTCACGGCGCTCGGAACGGCTATAGAGGCGGAGTTGCGTGCCCGCCGTGCGGCCGCCGAACTCGCCAGCCTGGACGACTACATGCTCCGCGATATCGGAGTTGTCCGCGGCGACATCGATAGAATCGTGCGCGGCGGGCGGGAGATATCCGCCTACCAGGAAAATCCAGGCGCGCGGCGCCTTCCTCGCGCGGCCTGACAAGCCAACTGAGAACCACTCATGCGCGCGGGGCTCTGCCCCACGCGCATGAGCACCGCCCTAAACCTCGAGATGGCGGATGCATCATGGCATGTCGCATGATCTGAGGGTTCTAGGCGCTTTGTGTCCTAAGGAAACGTTGAGGCTGCGCGCCAATGCCATGATATTTACCAAGAGGGAGGCGTCTTCATGTCGGAATGAGCTGACCCCGGAGAGACCTTATGACCAAGTTCAAACCGGATGGATGGCAGTCCGTTACACCCAGGTTGATTGTGTCGGACGTCAAGATGCTGATCGATTTTCTCCGGGCGGCTTTCGACGCGAAGGGCGAAATGCGTGAGGGCGCCCCGTCCGAAATCAGGATCGACGACTCGATCATTATCGTCAGCGACGGCGGCGGTGTGCGTGATCCCTTGCGAGCGTTTTTGTACCTCTATGTCGAGGACGCCGACGCTACATTTCGCCGGGCCTTAAGCGCCGGAGCAGAATGTATCGAAGAGCCGGCTGATATGGCCTACGGCGACAGGCGCGCCACGGTGCTCGATCCCTGTGGCAATATCTGGCAAATCGCGACTTATCGTGGACGCGATTAGCGTCCCTGACGCGGCGCTGAAGCAGTAGCCGTCCCGAAACTCTATGCACCCGCCTACGACGTAGCAATTCAATCCGCGCGGCCTCGGCCGGGAGGCGCTTTGTAATCGGCGCGCAGGGGCCGCCACTGCGAGATTTCGCGCTCTCCATCGAGGAGGTCAGGCAGTGCCGCATGCCATTCCCGCCGATACTCCCGCTTGAGCTGCACGTCGAGGACATCCTGGTGATCGGCCCAGGTCTCATGCAAGAGAAAGCGATGATCATCGTCCGGATGTGCGTGTAGCGTCGCTTCGATGAACATGTCCTCGTGCCGCATGGCGTCGAGGACCGCGTTGAGCAGAGACAGGAAACGCTCACGCTGCCCCTGCCGCGCCCGGAATCCGATCACATAGGTCACACTCATCCCGATCTCCTCTTGCCGCCGACCAAGTCACTGCACCTGGGTGCGAGCATCAGACTGAAGCAGGATGGCCGGCTTCTCAATTACCTCCCAGGTAATTGAGAGCCCTTCGAGCGGCCTTTATTCCTTTGGACCGTGGCTGAATAGGCAGGTGCTCGACCGAAGGACGCAGAAAATGACCAAGGTGACGCCACCCACAACCACGCACTGGCGGTCGAACTTTATTCGTACCGCCGATGGCGTTGATCTTTTCTATCGCGACTGGGGAGCAGCCAGGCCACGGCTCTTTCTTTCGGGATGGACACTGAATTCGTCGATGTGGGGCTACCAGATGGAGCCACTCGCGAAACAGGGATTCCGCTGCATCGCCTATGACCGGGGTGCGCACGGCCGCTCGAGCGATCTCGGCGGCGGCTATAATTTCGATACGCTAGAGCAGATTCCGATCATATAGAGCCATATCCGGCTGCGACGAAGTCGTTGGCGCACTCTTTTTGCGTGAAGGTTTCGAGGGCTCTGCCAATGACCTGCCAAAGTTCGTCGATGGTGCGGGCAGCAGCTTTGCGCAGCAAGGCCTTGAGTTTTGCGAAAGCGTTTTCAAT
>Ga0081540_1003301_pt1 | contig 12797 bp, 6 predicted proteins | sample TabmetS2T1R1_FD_71024 | JGI IMG/M metagenome (GOLD analysis project Ga0081540, IMG submission 71024) | Tabebuia heterophylla rhizosphere microbial communities from the University of Puerto Rico - S2T1R1 | ecosystem: Host-associated > Plants > Roots > Rhizosphere ... | reverse complement strand
ATGTACTCAATTTATCTCAACCCAATTTGAATGCCACAACCAAATTTACAGTTCTCGAGGGGAAAGTGCCTAAAGTGCGTTCTCCCCCCATCTCTCCTAATACCAATAAACAAGGCTATTTCTCTGAATACTTGGACCAAATTTCTGAACAGTTCGGTCATCCAGACCCTGAACCATTTTCACCCAATTTATCAGATGAGGATGACACATTTCATGTTGTCACTCCTCAAAATCAAAAAACTCACTCACCTGCTAAACCTACCTCTGTTCTTCAGTCGCCTTCCGGTTCTCCTGCTGCACCTGTAAACAAAAATGTTCAAAATAAAGCTACTCCAGTAGTTTATGAAAACGTACCGACTACTTATCGTACTATCTCTGCTATGTTCCGGACTATTAAAATGTATCATCCAGATGCAAAAATAGATTCGATCAAACTGCCAGCTTACGGTGCACTGGTTTTTCCATCTAATCAAGAAACAGCTGTTTCTTTGTTGAAAATGCACAAACAATTGTTTGGTAAATTCACCTCTCAAGTTCATGTTAGACCAGCTGGTCTTAAAACTGGGAGTGCTTCTGTTGTTAAACCATCTGCAAATAGTCAACCTAAAATCTTTTCAGCAGTCTTACGTAACATTAATTTTGATGTTGACGTTAAGGACTTAGCTTGTGAACTCAAACAAAATTACAAATCTATCACCTATGTGTCCAGAGTTATCTCAGCCTCAACTGGAAATCCATGCCCCATGGTGAGGGTAAATTTTCAGGAGGAAAGTGATTGTCAACACCTAATTCAAAACGGATTTACCTATCTATTTTTGGTCTGCCCTGCTGAAGCTTCAGTCAAGCAGACCAAAATTTTACAATGCTATACATGTCAACAGTTCAACCATGGTTCCAGAACATGTCAGAGACAGGCTGTCTGTGCTCGGTGTTCTGGTGCACATCACATTTCTAAATGCACCAATCAGAAAGATGAGACCAAATGTACAAACTGCGGCGGTAATCACCATGCTAGGGCAAAAGTTTGCCCAAATTACCGCAAAGCCTATACTAATGTTAATTCCACCAAACCCAATTCATCATCTAAACCAAATTTTAATTACTCACCTGATTCATTTCCGCCTCTTCCGAATTCCTCTTCCGGTCCATCTGAAATTAAAACTCACCAAAATTACCGTAAAAGACAATCTCAAACCCGATCTTACCATGTTCAAAAACCACCTACCTATTCCATTGCTACTCAAACCTCAACTCCCATTGTTTCTAATCCTCACAAAGTTTTCGAACTTGAACGAACCTATGCTAGGAAATTTGCTAGTTTCCTTGATCAACTGGTGGAAGAACTATTTGATATTTTCAGCTCTATTAATTTTACCGAATCAACTGATGAGGAAGAACTTGCTTCTCAGCAGGATTTTTATAACAAAATCTCTGCCCTTCGCAAAAAGTTTGATTTAAATCATAATGCTTATTTCACCAAAATTTCTGACCTTTCCCAAAATTCTTGTTAATTTTTAGGTTGTTTTAAAGAAACCTTACAAAATTTATTCTAAATTTCAAAATTTATTTTTCACCTTTATTTTATTTTTATTAACTATGCCTGGTTTTTTCGATCAAAATTCTCTTCAAAACACTTTTTCTCGGCCAAAATTTTTACAGCAAACTGCCCTTGGTATTGCAGTCCTTCCTTGGGAGTTAGCAACCACGAGGGGGAATACCCCCTGCAAGAAAGAACATCTGCCTGATTTCGATATCCCACTTAAATGTTTCTAAATCCTTCCAAAATTTGTCCTGGTTTTTATCCTATCCTTTTATTTTCCTATTTATTTATTTTACCTTATAATTTTCAAATATACCTCTATTTTACCAATAAACCTCTTCGAGAGGTAAACGGTGAGAATTTTTTCCTAAAATATGTTTTTCTTTCAATTTTTTGTTTACTCTATCAACTCACAATGCATACGACCAGGCTTTCGAATATATCATTAACAAAGCTGTTCATGATGCTCATGGCCTTTGATGAAATTCCAGTGTCGGGATGGACCTGCTTCAAGACCTTATAGATGTAGATAGAATAAGATTCCTTCCTCCTCTTCTTCTTCTTTTTCTTATCAGACTTAGTGATGTTTTTCTGGGCCTTTCCGGCCTTCTTAGCGGCTTTTCCGGAAGTCGTTGGTGGCATTTTATGCAGTTAAGTTAAACACACGAATGTGAATAAAAGAATTGAACGTTTTTCAATTTTTATATATCTAAATATTTCGCTCGTGTGTTTCGGCGCTGCGATCGCACAAGCATTCGCTCGCAGCGCCAATGTGTGAAACAGAAATATGTTCTGTTTATAAAAACTGCTGTTCGCATTTTTTGACCATTAGTATTTGGTTTTAAACAATAATACTTTTAAGAAAATGTCAGGCCGAGGCAAGGGAGGAAAAGTCAAGGGAAAGTCAAAGTCCCGATCTGCAAGAGCTGGTTTGCAGTTCCCAGTTGGACGTATTCACCGTCTTTTGAGAAAGGGAAACTACGCTGAGCGAGTTGGAGCTGGTGCTCCAGTTTATTTGGCTGCAGTTATGGAATATTTGGCCGCTGAAGTACTCGAGTTAGCTGGAAACGCAGCCAGAGATAACAAGAAGACCAGAATTATTCCCCGTCATCTCCAACTTGCCATTCGTAATGACGAAGAGCTTAACAAGCTACTGTCGGGTGTTACCATTGCTCAGGGAGGTGTTCTCCCCAACATTCAGGCTGTTCTTCTCCCCAAGAAGACCGAAAAGAAGTAAAATCCTTTCTTATGTTATACCAAAAAAAACAGCTCTTTTCAGAGCTAAAACAAAATGCGAGAAAAAGGAATACGATAAATTTTTGTTGCTTTTTACAGTGTTATCGCTTTCGATAGTAATTATTATTTCCTTCATACCTTTTTTTTCAGCTTCACTTTATTTATTTGTTTTTAGTTATACGAAATACAAATATTACACGTATTAGACTTTTCTCTTGTCCAATTTTATGTAGGTCAGTATTCTGTGTATCAGCAGGACAATATACAGGCTAATTTTTTTTTTTTGTATACGAATAATTGTTAGCAAGTTTACTACACTTCTTGTTTAGGCTTGTTTTATTCAAATTGTTTTGTAGATTAGTTTTAAAATGCATACGCAATCTAGAGTAATTTGCGGAGTTTCATATTTTTGCGTATATATCCAAGAATTTTTTTTAGTATTAAAGAATATCAGTTTATAAGTTCAGTCTGTAGCATTGTACTGTATGGTTTCTTTATAGTTATTTATTATTACACTAGACTAGCACGCTCCTCGTCCTTCGCTCCGGCTTTTAAAATAATTTTGAGAAGTACCCGTAGTACAATTTTGCTTAATATTGGAAAACGTCGTAATTTATGTTTGACCCTGTGGCTCCCGCTCCCTAAATGAATTTTAGGTAAAAGTTTAACAACACTCAACGCAATATTTTCCTAAAAAAAAAAAACAAAACTAATGACTATATCATTGCTGCGTTACGAGTGTTAGCTTTACATTCAATAAATGAATATTTTTAACATGCATCAGGAGCTCTCAGTACTGCAGCTGCCACACTTCTCTAAAATGACCTACAAGATAATGACGATATCACTGATCAGTTACGTGTGTTATTAGCTATATACTCAATATTCTTTTTTATCTTATTTTAATACATAACAGCACGGTCCCCGTGTATCGCTACGGGTTTTAAAATAATAATTTTGAGAACATTTTTTTGATGTAATGTGAAAGTTATAAACTTAACATTTGAAAACATCGTAATTTATGCCAAGTATCCAGTTCTTAATATATACCAATTTTTACTGGTCTACCTATTATAGAAGTGCGCTTGTTAAAGTTTAGTAAATGTTTTCTTATATAAATATGCACCAAATTTTGTTGAGTAATTTTTTTTGTACACAAATGCAAATGGACTCGTTTAATATATAGTATATTTTCTTTAAGTCACTCGTTTTATTAAGTTCATTTTTTTGGCAAATTAATGCGTGGGCGGGCGGGTTTTAAATTTTGGTAAAAAAAAGTTATCGCTTCTCGGCCTATCGGCTAAGATCAAAAGTGTAGTATCTGTTCTTATCAGCTTAATATCTGATACGGTTCTCATTGAGGACCTCAGTATATTAAACTGATTTTTGGAACATTGCGGAGTGACCCGGGCTTGCCCGACCTCTGCCACGGGTCGGCCTGGTATTGCAGTACCTCCAGGATTGGCCCACTCCCCCGGGAGAGACGAAAAAAATATATATGTAATGGTTAAAAAACTTAACCACCCCCCATTGTTCCAAAAAAAATATTTATCAATTATTAAGTTGAAAAGAACAGGTATTATAAAATGCCAAAAAAAAGCTTTGCATTTTTAAAAATAGATGGTCTCTGTCTACACGCTTAAAATGTTTATACAAATGTGATACAAAATGTACATAAAAAATAAATAGAATTGTTTAATTATTTGTATAGTAATGCCAGTTTACTGAAAACATTTTTTTGTTTTATTGTTTACTGTATTTACAGAAATTTCAATTCAATACAATGCTGTACCGTAGTTATTCTATTGTTAAAAATTTAATGGGGAATAAACAAAGAAACATATGTTATTAATTTTTTTTTATATGTTTGGTTGTTACCCTTACTCCCCCTCCTCCCGTTTTCAACAATTGTCACTTAAAACCCTGGAAATGTTTTTAAATATAGATTAAACGAATAACGTATAATACACTATGGCAACACAGTTTGTGCATTTTGCTTTTGCATACGTAGTTTACCGAAATTTAATAATGGTATTTATGATAAAACAATGCATATAAATGTTGCAGAATGTTCTGTTTTCCGTTTTAAGCGAAGCACACTGTAAATTGTAACATGATTTTATCATATAATGTGTAAGAGGATGTGTTAGTGTAAAAGTTTTTACGTAGTAACTATCTTGTTAAAAATGTTTTGACTTGTATAAAAAGGCGAATATTTTATTGATTAATTTTAAGATTTAAAAATTGTATTGGAGTATTTGAAATATTAAGTAGTTAGTTTAAAAATACATATAGACTTACAGTAAATCTATAATGCACACAGAAACATTTTAATAAAACACATTTAGTTTTCCGTCTTCGTCAGAAGAGCTGATATACAAACATAGGAGGCGCCAGTAGTACTTTTCGTGTTCCCGCTTAGCTCGTAACTTATATGCTTTGTATAGTACGGTTTTCTACAAATCGTTTTCTGCATTGATCCAGTGCACGAGTATACGCATATTGCAAAGAAATGGCAGACGCTGTACCAGAAGTAGCTGCCGAAAAATCGGTTTCCCCGAAAAAAGGAAAGGCTGCAAAAGCCAAGAAGCCACGCACGGTTCCATCACACCCCAAAACGGCTGATATGGTCAATTCGGCTATCACCAACCTAAAGGAGCGAGGCGGAAGTTCGTTACAGGCCATCAAGAAATACGTAGCATCCAATTATAAGGTTGACGTAGAGAAGCTGTCCCCATTCATAAAAAAATACCTCAAGTCATCAGTTGCCAGCGGCGCTTTGGTACAAACTAAAGGCAAGGGAGCTAGTGGATCTTTCAAGCTGAGCGCAGGAAAATCTGAAAAAGCAGTGGGCAAGAAGAAGGCAAAGAAACCCACCTCTCCCAAGAAGGCTTCGAAGCCGAAGGCAAAAGCTTCACCTTCCAAGAAGAAGTCTGCTGGTGCTAAAACCGCAAAGCCCAAGAAGAAGAAGCCGGCCAAGAAAGCTGCAGCCGCTAGTGAAAAGAAAGCCAAGGCTCCCACTGCCAAGCCCAAGAAGGCAGCAAAGAGTCCCAAGAAGGAAAAGAAGGCCAAAGCTCCCAAGAAACCCAAGAGCCCCAAGCCGAAGAAAACCTCCGCCAAAAAAGCTGCACCTAAGAAATAAATTTTTAAAAACTACGATCAACTCCAAACAACAGCTCTTCTAAGAGCTACCACAGGTATTAGATTTACTTTCTCAAGATTTATCTCAAATATGTTGGGTTTTTTTCTTTTAATTAACTGGAAATGAGGAAAATTTAAGTTAGTATTACCATGTTTTACGCACCCTCCGCGTTACAAAATATGTACATGTATAGGTTAAGTTTATATCAGATATACAGTATAATTTTTACCGTTGGGTTTTTTTAAATTAGATATAGGCTACAGGATAATTTAGGTTAGGTTAGGTTGAATAAACAGGATAATTTTTACGTTGGGTTAAGTTAGGTTGTGTATACATAATTTAGGTTAGGTAAGGTTATTTATACTGGATAATTTTTACGTTGGGTTAGGTTAGGTTAGTTTGAAAACATAGGAGGTTAGTTTGAAAACATAGGATAATTTTGGTTAGGTTAGATTGAATACACAGGATAATTTTTTACGTTGGGTTAGGTTAGGTTAGTTTGAAAACGTGGGATAATTTTGGTTAGGTTAGATTGAATTCACAGGATAATTTTTTACGTTGGGTTAGGATAGGTTAGTTTGAAAACATGGAATAATTTTTACGTTGGGTTAGGTTAGGTTATGTATACATAATTTAGGTTAAATTAGATATACAGGATAATTTAGGTTAGTTTAGATTGAATACACAGGATAATTTTTACGATGGATGGGTTAGGTTAGGTTAGTTTGAAAACAGGATAAATTTTAGGTTAGGTTAGGTTAGGTGCACAGGATAACGTAAAAAAAATTTTTCAAGCTAAAAAAAATTACTTTGCACTTTGCAGTATTACACATAGTGAGTTTTAAATGTATCAAAACTGATAAACTACATATTGTACCAAGATTATATCACGTCTATACGACCCTCCACGTAAAGGTGAGTACTGTATATATCCAGTTATATTTAACCAACAAAAAATTACTAATGCGATACAAAAGTATAATTTCCTGCATGAAGTTTTTGGCCCTTATAAGGGCCTTTTATGTAATATAAATTGTGTAGATGTTTAAGCACGTTCGCCTCTGATTCTACGTGCGAGCTGGATATCCTTTGGCATGATTGTAACACGTTTGGCGTGGATGGCGCAAAGGTTGGTGTCTTCGAAAAGCCCTACGAGATATGCTTCGCTGGCTTCCTGCAGAGCCATAACTGCAGAACTCTGGAAACGTAGATCGGTCTTGAAATCCTGGGCGATTTCACGAACCAATCTCTGGAAGGGAAGTTTTCGGATCAACAACTCGGTGGATTTTTGATACCGCCTAATTTCTCGGAGGGCGACCGTTCCGGGCCTGTAACGATGTGGCTTCTTAACACCCCCGGTAGCGGGTGCGCTCTTTCTTGCGGCTTTGGTCGCAAGCTGCTTTCTGGGAGCCTTGCCTCCAGTAGATTTACGGGCTGTTTGCTTAGTTCTTGCCATGTCTGCTCTGCTGAGAAAAACTAAATATACTTTTTCGCTGCAGTACGTGAAGGTTTTGTTAACCGTATGGCGCCTACATGCGCAGTCTGCATTTGCGCATGCCGCTAGGGGGACTACTGTTTGACCGCTGCTCGGCTAACAAAAACCTCCTGTACTGCTGCAAAACGGTATATTTAATTTTTACTACTTTTCAACGTGATAAGGTAACAATGTCTGGACGAGGCAAAGGCGGAAAAGGACTCGGGAAGGGAGGCGCCAAGAGACACCGAAAAGTCTTGAGAGACAACATCTAAATTGTTTTCTTTCATCGTTGAGAAGCATTTTTAAGTGATTCTTTATTCTTAAAAAACTTTATTTCTTTGAACTTTTATCTTCTGAACTCTGTTTAAATATCTTCATTTTATCAACCTAACCTAACCTAACTTCGTGGCAGGAAGGAAGGAAGGATGAAAATTGGATCTGTACTTGGTAATTATAATAGTATTTAAGTATAGACTATAAGAGCTCATCTTCCTGCTAGTACACGAAGTTCTCTTCAGTGGAAAACAAGAAAATGGCGAACTCAAAATTTAATAAGCATGAAAATAATTGTTACATAAATGCGTGTCCATATCCGGTGACACAAGGAACTTTTGACACAATAAGAGCTATTAGTGAGAAGCAAAAATACATGTGCTATGTAATCTTCCACTTTAGCAATCAATTCATACCTTATGAATACATGGCCAATTTCTTAGTTGAAAAAGGCTTTGACTCTGAAGATTTCATTATGATGGGACACGTAGATGTGGGATACGTGTTCCAAATTGAATTTACAAGTGCTCATTCTAAGAAAAAGTTTTTAGCCCTCTCTGCTGTAATTTTATTAGAAGAATATGGCTACATTATTAACCCAAAAAGTAAGCTACTATATGGGTATGTGGACTCAGTTGCAGCTATCTGTCCTGGTCCATACATACATGAAGAATTGTCAAAATACGGTGAATTAATAGGACTTGATAGAAAATTAGTAGACTATGGAACAATTAAAATTCCATGTGATAAATGGGACTTTATACTAGATGTAGCATATGACTTTGATATAAATAGTATCCCATTTAAAACTAGAATTTGTGATACTCAGTATAGTGCACGTATTAATATTGATGGTTCACGTGCGTGCATTTTATGCAATAAGCGTGGACATTTCAAAAACTGGTGTGAAAATATATTTTGCAAAAAATGCAAATTATATCACAAAAAAGATGAAAAATGCGAAGAATTGACTTTCTCGAAGGTGGTTGCTTCTCCTCCAGCACTTTCGGGTGTTGGAGACGGGTCTTTGGACCGTGTTCTTGAAGATGTCAACCCGGAAGTATTTCATAGGGAGCGTAGAGCTAAACTTGCTAAAAGATTAGATGTTATGAAACACAAAAATGGTGAAATTGAAGCAAACTCAAATAGGCGGCAAAAATTCATTACTACTAGCGCCACCTATAACAGCACTTCTAAGAGCCAACATAAATGTGATGATCCATTTACTGAGAACTTAGCTGTTACATATAGCGAAAATGGTGGCAATCTAAATTGTGAGTTTCCCTTTCCTTCGCTAAAAGATTTGGCAACTGCTGTCATTAAACAAAATAACTTAGTTTGTGACAAAAATTTCCCTGAATATATTGAAGAAGGTGAAAGAATACATATTGTAGAATTAGAGGAAGGAGAGTACGAATCTGAAGAGGATTGTACTTTTCCCAGTCAACATGCTGCAATGAAATCTCTAAATAATAACTTTGAAAATAATAAGGAAAAATCTCCTTTTCCTTATTACAATGCGAACTCACAAAAAACACCTGCGTCCTCGAGGACCGCTACACAAATTTTGAATGATAAAGTATCCATGTCACAAAATAGACGTTCACATCGTCTGGCGAAGAAGACAGATAAAAAGGAATTGAAGAAAAGTTCCTTTAATAAACAGTCTGCTAAATCTATAACTTTGAACCAAGAACCTTCGACCTCTGCTTCTGACTTTAAAGTTGTAAAGACACGTAAAAAGACTTTGACATCTGCATCTACTTATAATGCAATGGACGACTTCTCTTCTTCCGCAGAAAGAAAGCTGCATATCAAAAAAACACTAAGAAACTTGAGTAGTCTAAGTGGTGAGTGTGAGGCTGAAATGGAGAACCTAGATCAAAAAGTCTTAAACAGTCTCTGTGACGCAAACATTATAGAAAAAGTGTATCCTATCAACATGCAAAATGAAAAGTGTGGAGGTGAATCTTCAAGTGAAAATAAGGTTCAGGATGAGCACAGTAAAGTGCCTTCTGAAAAATCCAAAAAATCTGGTAAAAATATGCAAACAGCTTTCTACAAAGCAAGAATCATTAAATTGGAAAATATTTAAAGGGATGTTGCCTGTTGGCGGGTGTCTCTTGGAAAGAAATATGGTTGGAAGCGGAGGGGACGCTCGGTGCGCCTTTTGTGGCAGGATTGAGAACTTGTTGCATCTGTTTGTAAAATGTGATTTAATTCAAGAAATATTAAGTAATATTTCTAAAATATTAAAATTTGAATTAAAAGGGTTTGAATGTCATATCATAAATAAATATAGTGAAAAATTACCTTTCAAGCAAATTTGTATCATATCGGCTGTGAGAGAGTCGATATGGTATTACAGAAATATCATTAAATTTCATTCTCAGGAAATTAATATTGAAAAAATGCAAATTCAAAATGGCATTATAAAAAATTTAGAAAATATAAAAAATTTCATATGCTATAGATATGGATATAACATATACTAAAATGTTTATATTTGCAATATGAGATAAAATAAGCTGTATTTATAATGTATAGTTATAATTTTATGTAAAACTCATGTAAAATTCATTAAAATGTAAAATATAAAAATCATAAAAATATTTTCTTAATTGTATAATATTATATTAATATTGTATAACTAAAATCTAGCACTACGGAACTGTAAAAAGAAGCCATATAATTTTTGTAAGGAGACCTCACCTCCAAATAAAAAAGGCCTATAATTACAAGAGTGCTATATCATTGTATCCCAAATTGTCAAATAAACAGTCGCTCACCCCCCTTTGGGGATTGAGAATCAAATAAAAAAAAAAGTCTTGAGAGACAACATCCAGGGTATTACCAAGCCCGCTATCAGGCGTCTTGCACGTCGTGGTGGTGTTAAGCGTATTTCCGGATTGATCTACGAAGAAACCCGAGGTGTTTTAAAGGTATTCCTTGAGAACGTTATTCGAGATGCTGTGACATACACCGAACATGCTAAGAGGAAGACCGTAACGGCAATGGATGTGGTCTATGCTCTTAAACGCCAAGGCAGAACCTTGTACGGTTTCGGAGGTTAAATAAAACTACCTCGTGCTATACATATTTAAAACTAAACGGTCCTTTTCAGGACCAAAACTTTATGCAGGAAATGATATTTTGTACCGCATCTATATTTCCACTTTTTTATATTTTTGTTAATAAGTGTTTAGTTCGGTTATTTTTATGCATTTCGATTTGTAATCTTTGAATGTTGCACATTTTACGACTTCACATTTTTCAAGAAATGCACTATACCCAGTCTTTTTAAAACTTAGTCAGTCAGTACCGTTATAGAAACACACATAGTAAATATCATTAATACATGACATTTTTAAAATAAAATTACGTTCGCTATGGTACTTTTTTATTACTTGCTTAAAGAGTATTACATAGGGCCTGTTTTAAATTCAAATCAAGTTATAAAATAAAATGTTAAAAACTGACAGCTCATGGTTACAGGATAGTACCTGACTATTCCGACTAACTTATAATACTTATATTATACCGTCGTTTCGATTAGTTCTTATAACTTTGTAACCTTTCATTTTATAATTATTATCATACAATTTATTTTCCTTAGTAAATTTTTTTTAAGCTAATGCAATACATGTTACATTACATTGCATAGTTTAAAACTAACTTCTACATAATGTTAATTACATATTACTCTAGGTTTTCTAACCACTAATGTTTCTTGTTTTGTACTTTACTTTATAAAAAAATAAATACCCAGTATACTACTATTTGTATTCCTTTTTCTCCCTTAAACTTTTTTTGTTTTGCCAAATCTGTTATGTCGTAATTTATTTTTCATATTCAGGCAGTTTAACGACGTGTATGTTCTTTTTCTCGCATATTTTTTAGCTCTTAAAAGAGCTGTTTGTAGTAAATATTAGTAAACTAATACTTTACTTAGAGGAGGTGTACTTAGTGACTGCCTTAGTTCCTTCTGATACGGCGTGTTTGGCAAGTTCACCGGGCAACAGAAGCCTTACTGCAGTCTGAATTTCCCGGGATGTAATGGTACTTCTTTTGTTATAATGAGCAAGCCTCTGAAGCCTCAGCATCTCTTTGTACGTGCTCCTGCGTTTTAACACCTTAACTTTTTTGTCCTATTTCCGATCTTGCTCATTTTTATCCCAAAATATTCGTATTGTCGTCACCTTTTCAACGGTACCATTGCTTTTTTCGTAGCTTTGGTACTTTTTGAGTTATACCGATTTTTCCCGATTTTACCTCCTTTTGCATTTTTTCTCAATTTTGTCATTTTTTGTCCCTGCCTAAAACTTTTTTATTTTTCATCCGATTTTTGTGGGAGTGGTACCATTCACTTCAGAAGGTCCCTCGTCACACTTTTGGTCTCTGTCAAAATTTTCCTAGCCCTCACCGTTTCGGAGTTCTCGATTTTCAAAAAAATATTCATTTTCCCCTTAGTAACAGCATATACACACAGTGTATAGACTGTCTGGCGCCTCTTATCAGTGATTGACAGCTAAAATCCAAACTTATTATTAAAAAACCAAACTTTTTCATAACTCGCTTATTTTTCGGCCAAATCTCACCAAATTTTCACTGTCTACAGTTCTGGTGGTGCTGTATTCAACAGCACTACCCATTTTCGGCTACCCAATTTTCTAAACCGGTTTTTGGTACCTTTTTTCGGTACCCAAACCGGACTTGTACAAATTTTTTCACTGTTTATCGGGCATAACTTTTTAAGTTATTGCCCGTTTGTTCTCAAACTTTTTGGTCATACCAAGTACTAAATTCTTCATCATCTACAGTTTACAGAAGTACTATTCTGCTAGTACTTTTCTCTTGGCGCGTTTTTCAAATTTGTTTAAAAACACAAATATTTTTTATTTTGTGTTTTCTCATATTTTGTGTGTATAACTCAAACTTATTGTTGTTTTATAGTACAGCGGTACTATGGCAACATACAATGCCTCCTCTGAGACTAAAACCCCTAGGGGTAAAGGTCAAAATGTTTCTCGAAATGAGCAAAAAGCTCTTAGCGCCATAAACGCTGCTGAATCCATTCTTAAACCAAATACCACTTCTTCTTCAAGTATTACTACTCATGCTTCACTTGT
>Ga0081540_1003300_pt1 | contig 12801 bp, 10 predicted proteins | sample TabmetS2T1R1_FD_71024 | JGI IMG/M metagenome (GOLD analysis project Ga0081540, IMG submission 71024) | Tabebuia heterophylla rhizosphere microbial communities from the University of Puerto Rico - S2T1R1 | ecosystem: Host-associated > Plants > Roots > Rhizosphere ... | reverse complement strand
CGTTTGCGAACTTCGGAATCGAAGGACACTAGCAACTTATTGATCTAGTGTGGCTTTGGTTCAGAAGTCCGCATTTCGGACTCGCCGCGATAACGATGCGGACTTCTGAACCACCACACTAGCGGTGAACAACAGGAGGAGAACGCCGTGAGCCTGACCCGTTTCATCAATCCCGACGCGTTGTCGAAGCCGCCCGGCTATAGCCATGTGGTCGAGGCGAGCGCTCCGGGGCGCATCGTCTATATCGCCGGCCAGCTCGGGGTCGACCGCGAGGGCAAGGTCGTCGGCGACTTCCGCCAGCAGGCGATCCAGACGTTCGAGAATCTCAAGGCCGCGCTCGCCGCGGTCGGCGGCAGCGACTCCCGTGGCTGCCGCGGTCTTAGGATGCGACCACATGCCGATATAGGGCGGCGTTGTATTGCCCCAGATGTCGGCCGCAATGCCAATCAAGGCCTTTGGCTTGCGGACCACGTCGCCCAGGCTTTCGACTCCACCTTGATATTCTTTGAGCATGTCGACCTGCGACTGGCGGCCGACGTCAGCCAAATCTGACACGAGTTTGAGGTCGACACGTAACCGGCTCAGTGCTTGCTTTTTTTGCGCTTCGAACTCTGCAGCCGTCAGACGCTTCTTTCCTTCAGGAAAATTGATCTCGTAATAGACTTCGCCTGCGGGCTTCTCCTCTCGCGCGATCCCTACGGCTGAAGCGGCGCTTACCCGTGCGGGGCGTCCATGCAGGATATCCGAAGCCGCGCGGTCGGCGTCAACCTCGAGGCCGGGATCGGCGTCGATTCCGGGCGTGCCGCCGCCGCGCGATTGCTGCACCACATGCGCGAGCTCGTGCGACAATAGACGCATATCGGACAGACCGGACGCGAAGCCTTCACCGAAAACGATGTGTTGGCCAACGGTGTAGGCCCGCGCCTTTACCGCTTCGGCCGACAGGTTGGCCTGGCGATCGGAATGCAACCTCACTCCCGAAAAATCATGTCCGAATTGTCCCTCCATCCGCTCACGGGTGTCTGCGCGAAGTGGCTGTCCTGCAGATCCGATCACGTCCCCGACGATCGGCGGGATCGCACCCGCGCGGCCAGTCGTTGTGCCGAGGGTAGACGCGCGCTGCAGCGTCACATCTTTCTTCTTGCATTCCTCGCATTCCCCACCGCTCGCGTGATTGCCGCACGCACATTGGCGCTGGAGAATGCGTCCGGTCAGCGGCGACGCTGGGGCCGCCGTCTGCTTCTGTGCTGTGGTAAAGGTACGTCCGCTCATTGTTTTCCGATCCCCGAGAACATTGACCGTGCGATCCCGCTGCCGATCTGCGCGGGCGTCGCGTCACGCGTTACTTGCATCGGCGCGGCATCGATGCGCGGCAGCGCGCCGCCGGCGGCGATCTCGCCGTTGAGGCCGCGCTCCGACAGCAGGCGGCCGAGCTCGGCTTCCAGCGACGCCTTGAGCAGCGCTCCGTCCGAAGCGTTCAGCCGCAACCCATCGAGCACCAGGCGGTCGATATGCAGACGGATGTTCATGCGCTTGCTCCCGCAGGTTCGAGCCAGCGGAAATCGGCCTCGTTGACCGGACGATCGAGCTTGACGAATTCCGCACGTGCGGCGGCCAGCGCGAGCGGCATCGTTACCGGCGAGCCTGCCTCGGCGCCGAGGAAGGCTGCGTTGAGCGCGGCGTTGTGAATGCTGCCGCCGGTGAGGTTGAGGCGCGCCAGGCGGTCGTAATCGAGCGCGCGCACCGGGGTTTCGGGCGGAAATGCCTTCTGCCACATCGCCCGCCGCTCCACAACGCCGGGGAACGGGAAATTGACGATGAAGCGCAGCCGCCGCGTGAAGGCGTTGTCCAGCGAGCTGCGCATGTTGGTGGCGAGGATCGCAAGCCCCCGATAGGATTCCATGCGCTGCAGCAGATAGTTGATCTCGATATTGGCGTAGCGGTCGTGACTGTCCTTGACCTCGCTGCGCTTGCCGAACAGGGCGTCGGCCTCGTCGAAGAACAGGATCGCGCCGCCATCCTCGGCCGCATCGAACAGCCGGCGCAGATTCTTCTCGGTCTCGCCGATATATTTGCTGACCACGGCGGAAAGATCGATGCGATAGAGGTTCAGCCGCAATTCGTTGGCGATGACCTCGGCCGCCATCGTCTTTCCGGTCCCGCTGTCGCCGGCAAACAGCGCGCTGATGCCGAGCCCGCGGTTCGACCTGGCGCCAAAACCCCATTCGCCATACACCTTGCCGCGTTGATTGACCTGCGCCGCGATCTGGTGCAGCAGACCGGTTTGTTCCGCCGGCAGGACGATATCGTAGAAGGTTGCCTTCGGCTCGATGCGGTGAGCCAGCGCGTCCAGCATCGGCCGCAGTCGCGCGCGGCAGGCGTCCCACAGCCGGTCGCGCAACGGGGTTTTCCCGGAGCCCTGCTCGGCTTCGGTGATCGCCGCGATCCCGGCGATATCGGTGATGTTGAGATTGAACTGGCTGGCCAACGCGGCCGGTCCCTGCGCGTCACCGTCACCGCAGATGCGCTGCCACGCCGCGCGCTGCTCGTCCATCGTCGGCTTGAGGATGTCGACCATGCTGGAGTCGCGCGGCAGTCGTGGCCACGGCTCGCGCACGGACAGCATCACGAACCCGCCGCAGCGGGCCAGGAACCGGCGGATCGTCGCGGCATGCGTATCGGAAGCGTCGATTTCCTGCGCGTCGACCCAGAGCGCTAAGGGCAACAGCAGGCTTTCGCGCTGCCACAACCTGCCGAGCATCTCCAATTCCGCCGGCTGCGCGGGGAGCGCGTCGGCCGGCATGCGATAGAGCCGCCGCTTTAGCTGCGCGGCGACATCAAGCGCAACCAGTTGCTTGCTGCCGGGGTCGGCGCCCAGCAACTGAACGATCGGCGGCGACGCCTTGGCAGAGGCAAGCCGCCAGGTTGCAGTGACCTGCCGACTGAGTTCGCACTGCGAGGACGGCATCTCGGCCACTTGATCGAACTCCACCGCGGCGACATAGGGCGCCAGCCGATCGTCGAGATAGTTGAGACCCTTGAGATAATTGACGATGCGCTCGTCGGCCCGCAGCGCGCTGACCGTCAGCGCCTGAGCACCGGGCTGATTGATCTCGATCAGCTTGAAGTAGCGCAGCGGCCGCTCCGGAGACAGCGCATCCCAGGCCGGATCGTCAAGCAACGACAGGGCAAGCGCGAATGTCGGCGAAGTGCGGGCGGGATCGCCCTGCGCCTTTGCGAACAGGGATGGGAACGCGCTGTCGAATTCGGCAGCAGCGCAAAGCAGCAGCAGATCGCGCTCGAAGGGTGAAAGGCCGAGCGCCCGTTCGAGCAGCAGGAACGCCGGCAGGCCGTCCTCGCGCGACTTGGCGGCCGGCGCCCCCGGGCGGGTGTCAGGCGCCTTCGCCTTTTCTCCGCTCGCAAGCCGCTCGAGCCGCAGCTTCAGCCGCTTCAGGGCGGCCGCGAGATGCCGCGAATTCAGCGCCTCCCATTTTGCCGCCTCGCTCATGTGATCGTCGCCTTCTGTTCTGCGATGAAGGAAGGCTGCGGCTTTGAACGATCGACCAGCTGACTGTCGACACCGTCAATGCGCAAGCGGATCCAGAACTCCCCCGCAACCGCGTCGGTGACCACGAATGTGAGCTGGTCGGTCAGTGCCGCGCGCGGCGCTGCCGGGATCTCGCGGCTGCCGAGCAGCAGCGAAACGCGCTGCTCGGGTCGGACCTGCGGCGCGCAGCTCAGCGAGATCGTCACCGCGCTCTGCACGATCTGCGCCGCGATCGGCAGGTTCGACGTGATCCGCGGGGCAACGGACAACGGCATTTCGTTGCTGGTGTGGTCGGGTTCGTCCCGTTTGCGGACCACCACGGCAATCGTATACAGCCCGGCCGGCAAATTTGCCGGGTCGTTGGGTACCTTGACGATGACTTCGGAATCGCTCGAGGCAGCATCGACCGGCGCCTCGATCGGCGAAGCCAGCCGCGGGTTGGCGAACTTCACGCTCACCCGGTCGCCGGACAGATTGCGCCCGCCAAGCTTGATCTCATCCCCCAGCAGGGCTGCGGGTTGCTTGTTCGGCGGGGTCACGCTCTCGATGGTCGGAAACGGCGCGAGCGCGTTCGCCAGCGAGAAGATGCCGCGGTCGGACTGACCGCGCGTGAGCACCGGAAGCGGCGTCACGATGGATCGCGTGCTGTCGATCAGAACGACGGCCGCCTCGTAGGCCACCGACAGCCAGTACTCGGTATGAAATCCGGGCCACATCTTTCCGATATCGTCTATCGAGAGCGGTTGCAGCGTGAAGCGTACACGCTCTGCCTGGTTCCACAGATCATTGTCCGGAAGAGCAGCCTTGATCTCGTCGGCACCGAGCAGCGGATGATCGTGCAGCGTGCTCATGGCGCGGCCGAGCAGTTGATGGCTGAACGGGCGTTGCGCATCATTGTCGCGGCCGAATGCCGTGATCAGGTAGTAGAGATTGAGTCCGAGAGCCGGAGCGCCGCTTTCCCCGGGCCGCACGGTTGTCGGAGGCGGCATGTTGCGCCAGCTTCCGCTCGGTGTCACGTGATAGAGAAAGATGTTGATCTGGTTGGCGCTGTTGCCATTGGTGCGCGCCAGATGCAGCGGCCGCATGGTGACGGTGGTATCGACCAGGTCGGGATCGGTCGTCACGCCCATGGTAAGGAGGTTGCGAATTGTCGCGGTGACGGCGGCGATGGCTGCGGGGTTGCTCATGAGCTGCTCCGCCCGGAACGCTGGCGCAGGTAGTCGTCGAGACTGGTTGCGCCGGTTGACGACCGCGTCCTTTGCCGCGGCTCGGCCGACATCGAGGCCCGCACCTCGACCCTTCCAATCGTCACATGGATCACTGGCTCCGCGGCCGTCGCGCGCTCGTCATGCGGGTCTTCGCCTCGCGCAGCCCGGCCCTGGCGCGCATGCGTGGGGAGCTGCGGCCACCTTCGGCTCGTTCCGGATTCGTCGCGACGGCGCGGCGTTGCCTGAAACTCCGTTGTTTCCCCGGGCGTTTCGTCGCTCCAATCCCCCGAGGATTGACGCGACGGTTCGGCGATATCCGGCTTCAGGTCAGCGCGAGCAACGTGCAATGGACCCACGGGCTCGATGCGATCGCGCGCCTCTCGCGCTTTGGCGCGTTCAGCTGCCATGATCGGTGGTGGCTCATCACGGCCATCGCTGGCCGGATGCTTCAGATCGACGCGTCGCGGGACCGGGACAGGAACCGCAGCGGAATCGGCTGGCGGCACATCGGAGGACCGTCCACCGCGCTTGCCGCCCTGCACCATGTTCGAAGTTGGACGGGTCGACGCCGGTTGCACCGCTTCCACCGTCGAAGCGTGGCTACGAACCTTTTCATCCGGCGCTGTGAGTGCCGATGCCTGCAGCTGGGCACCAACCGTTTTCGCCATCGAAGCGTTGCTACGGGCCACGTCGTCCGGCTCTGCGCATGCCGGCGTCTCCAGCGCGACAGTGACGGCTTCCGCTGTCGCATCGCCTGGCTGCACGGAAGGGTGATCTGTACCCGCCGCCGCTACGACAGACCTGACCGGCGGCGCGATGATTCCGTCCGCGCGCAAAGGCGATGTGGCGGATCGCTGCAGCGCGCCGGCCTGCGCCGTTGGAAATTCACCTTCGGCGCGCGCCTGAGGCGGCCACGCCGATGCTGCCGTCCCCCGATTTTCGCGACGCGGCGCGGTGGCTTCCGCGTGGGACTCAACCTCGCTTGCAGTGGCCGGACGGTCCCATGTCGAAGCGGGCGCCGGACCGAAGATCGACGGCAGGCGCGGCCGGACGGAGGGCTCCGGCGCCGTCGCACGTCTTACAAGGTTGGTCAAATACCCGCTCATTCGTCCAACAGCTCCAGATAGCATCGGCGCCTGGGTGAGCTGAGCGCCAGGATATCGGCCTCGCGCCAGCCATAGGCGCGCGCCAGGCGGTGCACGTCCCGCAACAGGCGCAGCGCCCATGCATCGACCGCGCTCCAGAGAAAGGACACGATGTCGAACGGCGCCTGCCATTGCGCCCGGCACGCGGAGCAGTCCAGATCCAGGCGAATGTCGCCATGCGGATCGACAAGCGACAGGCGCTCTTCCAGGGCGTCGATGACGGCCGCGGGCAGGTTTGCCGCCGCAACCTCCTGTTCGCCGCGTGATGCGTGAAGCACCACGCGTTCGAGCAGGCGCAGCCTGTTCTCGTCGTCCGGCCGGCCGTGGCGCAGGGCCAGCACATCGCGGCTGTTCGGTAGACGAAACACAATGTCATAGCCGTCGTGGCTGAACGAAAATGGTGCGTCCGCCTGTTCGGTGGCGAGTTCGTCCTCCAGGGACGCGTCAAACGCTTCAACATCGAATTCGAGCTCGAGCGATGCGCTGCATTCGGGACAGGTTGCCAGCGCCGTGAGCCGCGGACCGAACAGGTCCTGGTGCAGCGTCAGGAGCCGGCGGTCCCGCTCGCCGACCGGCAGTTCGGCGACGGCGGCATGCGGCAGGTCGGCGTGCGCCGCCGTCAGCAGCGCGAGTGCGCGTTCATCCTGTCGCGACACCGCCCGCCCGCGTTCCCAGGCCGCCAGCAGATGCTGTGTCGACGGGACCGCCATGACATCACTGTGCGGGCACGGTGAAGGTCGGTTCGGTCGGCTCGACGACGCTCTCGTCGCGTTCCCAACCCTCGTTTTCCAGCTTGATGTGCTGGATCGCCACCGCGTTGGCGTTGGCGTCGAGGTCCGGCAAGGCCTGATATTCCGACACCCAGCAGCGATAGATCTTGTAGGTGATCACCACCTGCCCGGCCTCGTTGTAGACCTCCAGCAACAGGTCCTTGCGAAAATCCTTCAGCGAAACCTCGCTGCCGAGCCCGGCGCCGAAGTGCCAGACCTTGTTCGCCCATTTCTCGAACTCGGTGTCGTGGGTGACGCCGCGCTCGAGCGTGATCGCCTCGTACTCGCTGCGGCCCGGCGACTTCCGGCTGCTGCTGGGATCGCCGCCCTCGCGATGCTTGACCACCTCCGTGGTCCGCTTCAGGCCGCCGACCTTGCTGATGCCGGCGACATACTTGCCGTCCCATTTCACCCTGAACTTGAAGTTCTTGTAGGGGTCGAACCGGGTCGTATTCACACTGAACTGAGCCATGATGGAATCCCCCTATTTCAGGTCTGGATGTTTCCGGCGATCTGCTGGATCCGAAGCACGACGAATTCGGCGGGCTTCAGCGGCGCAAATCCGACATGGATGTTGACGATCCCGAGATTGATGTCGTTCTGCGTGGTGGTTTCCTTGTCGCATTTGACGAAATAGGCGGCGGCCGGCGTCTGCCCCTGGAAGGCGCCCTGCACAAACAGGTTGTGCATGAAGGCACCGATGTTCAGCCTGATCTGCGCCCAGAGCGGCTCGTCATTCGGCTCGAACACAACCCACTGGGTGCCCCGGAACAGGCTCTCCTCGATGAAGAGCGCGAGCCGGCGCACCGGGATGTACTTGTACTCGTCCGCCATCTGGTCGGCGCCGCGCAGCGTGCGGGAGCCCCAGACCACGTTGCCGTAGATTGGGAAGTTGCGCAGGCAGTTGATGCCGATCTGGTTGAGCACGCCGTTCTCGTCATTGGTAAGCTTCGTCGCCAGCTCGTCGATGCCGCTCAATCCCGCGTCGAGACCTGCGGGCGCCTTCCACACGCCGCGCCGCGCGTCGGTTGCGGCCATCGCTCCGGCAACGAGACCACATGGAACGAACGTCGCCTGCTGTCCGTTGCTGAGCGGATCGGGAGCCTTGACCCGCGGAAAGAACAGCGCCGCGTTGCGCGCGTTGTCACCGCTGAAGCCGAGCCCGGTAAGCTTGGTGACGGGATCGTTGACTGCGAAGTTGGCGCCCCAGCTCGATGGCGGATCCACGATCAGCATGGCGCGCCGGTGGGTGCAGTAGGTCAGCGCCTTGCCGTAGACCGCCAGATCGGTGTCGCCGCCGGGCCTGTCCGGCGGAATGCAAAGCAGGTTGAAGAGGTCGGCATTTTCAAGCGCGTATAGTCCCTTCTTGCCGGCCTGATCGCCGGTGTAGGCGGCTTCATCAAGCGGCGCCTCGCCTTCGTTGGCGGGCACCTGGGCTGTGCCGGAAAGAGATTTTTGCTTTGGCGTACCGCCGCCCGCCGCGGCGCCCGGACCTGCTGCACCTCCGCCGCTTGCTCCACCTCCGCCGCCGGCAGCCGCCCCTCCCGTCGCGCCGCCGCTGGGCTGATCGGGAAAGACCTTCGTCGCGGCCAGTCTCGAAGAATCGGGAACACGAAGCAGTTGCGACGACTGCTCCAGGACGCGATCGATCCGCTGCGCACGGCCGGCCAGATTCGGAGTGTCCTGGGTGGTGAGATTGAGGAACTTTTCTTGCGCGACGACCTGTCCGTTCGCCGTCAGCTTGGCCGTCAGGTTGAAGAGCTTTTCCTTGGCCAGGCCGAGCCGCTTCGCCGTGTCCTCGGAGACGCTGTCGTCGACCGTAATCTCCAATCCGTTCGACCATGCGCCCGGACTCGCCGCCTCGAGCGTCAGATCTCCGACGGTGACACTCCCCTTGCCGGTCCCGGCCTTCGGCTTGAAGACACGGACGATGATCGCCTGGCCGCCGCCATTGCGGAAAAAGTCGGCGACAGCGTAGCTCATGGGATAGTCGACCCCGAGGCCGCCGAACTGGCGCTGGAAATCACCGAATCCGAAAATCGTGATCGGCTTGTCGACGGGTCCCGAAATCGCGCGGCCGACAAACGCCGTGATCGACGTCGCAACTCCGGTGATCGTCCGCACACCACTTGGAATTTCTTCTACATAGACGCCTGGATAGGAAAGAGCGACGGGCATCGAGGTTTTCTCCCCTTAGCGATGGACATCTGCAGCGAGCAACCAAAAGAGCAATAAACTCCTTTGCCGTACCCGTAGCGGGCACGGCGACGCGATTATTCATGGTCACGACGTTCCGAAGCGGTTCGTCGCGGTCTTTGCTGGGTAAAGGCCGGCATCGACGTCCGGCAGCGAGCAGATGAGATCGGGCCTGCACTTGAGGACGGGATCTCAGTCGCGGCAGAACGATTTCACCTGCCAATTCTGGGAATGCCGTATTCCCGTTCGAGATTTCTGATCGTGGTTTCGAAATCGATGGTATGCCGCGGCTTTGGCCGCACCTCCTTGTCGTGCGATTTCGTCTCCTGCGGCTTCGGATCATGCGCCCGTGTGTCCGGGGCTTTGGCGTCCTGCAGTTGCTTGTTCAACTGCTCGATGGTCTGGTTCCGCGCCGCGATGGTCTGGTCCCGCACCGCAAGGTCCTGCTTGATCCGGTCGAGTTCTGCCTGAAGCGCCGTCATCCTGCCTTGCTGCTGCTGACTTGTGGCGCGCGCCTCGGTCAGTTGCTGCTGGCTTTGCTGGTTTATGGTGCGCGCCTCGGTCAGCTGTCGCTGAAGCTCCTCGGTCGCGCCAGTACCGGGATTCGGCGACGGTTGATCCGTTAGCTTAGCCTCAGCTCTTTTCAGGTCGCTGTTGATCCTCTCATAGGCCTCGTGCTGCGACCGCAAGGCTTCCTTCAATTCGCCATTGAGCTTGTTCGCCTCAGCCAGCTGGGCCCGCAGATCGTCGGGAGAGGAGTCGCTGCCGGGGCGGAGGAAGTATCCTCCGGCGCCACCGACACCGGTCGAAACTGCCGCGAGCGCCGCCATCGCCATCGCGCCGAAAGACCGCCTGGTCGTCGTGGCCGGCAGAACGGACGCGCTGCCGCCTTCGATAAGGCCCTGCAGCTTCGTCTTCAACTCCTCGATCAGCGAATCCTTTTGCGCGATTCTGTCCTGGTAGTCGTCTGCGGCGCTGCCGATCTCGGCGGCATGGCGCTGTCTCAGCGCCTCGAGGAGTTTCTCGCCTGCCGCCAGCCTACCCTGGAATTCGGCTACGACCTTTTCCCTGGTCGTCGCGAGATCCTGCGTGAGCGCTCCGATCCTCTCCTGGTGGTCGTCCGCGACTTTCTTGATTTCACTGGCATGCTGCTGCTTTAGTGTGTAGGCAAGCTTCTCGCCCGCCGCGATCTTGCCATGAAACTCGGCCGCAACCTCTTCCCTGGTCCTGTCGAGATCGGTCGCGAGCGCCGCGATCTTCGCGTGGCCGGCTGCGACCTCTTCCTTGAGCTGGTCCTGAATGGAGCTGAACTGCGATCTTGCGGTCTCAAGCTCCGACTGTAAGGCCTCGACGCTCTTCTGGCTCTCCGCAAGGCTGTCGCGCAGGCGACCATGCTCGGCCATACGATCTTCGGTATCGTCTACCGTGTCGGTGATTGACTTTTCCCGGAGGACCGTCAGCTCAGCTCTTGCTTCGTTCAACTCGCGCGTCGCGGTGTCCAGATCCTGTTGCAGTGAGTTGATGGCGTGTTTGCTTTCGCGCAGCGCCTCAAGCAAACGCTGCACTTCATCAGGATCGGCGATATCTGATTCTGGCGGCGGCGGCGCGAGGCGGCTTCCGCAATACTGGCAGAATCCTCTGCCGGACGGATTGTCGCGGTGGCAATTGTGACAAGCTATTGTCATGTGATGCCGACTCAACGAACATTCGAGAAAATTTCCGGCAGAGTCATCATTTGCGCCGTCAAGCCGGATCGCAATCAAAAAGCTGCGTGTCAAACACACGCACTTCTCGACCAAACGGGGCCGAGACCTGTCGACGCAATGGCGCTTAGCTTGAGTTCATGGCCGCCTCCCCAGCCTCCGCGACATTGTTCCTGACAACAATCCAAAATTGCAAAGTATCGATGACTGAAATGCGCCTGATTTGCGGCGCGTCGCAGCGGCGCTGCGGCTGGCCAGTGCGAGCAAACCGATTGCGCAGCGAAACGACTTCAGGTCTCGGTGCATGGGCATCTCCGCCGGTTGCATTTTCAACATACGGCTACCTCGGCGAAACAAGTGTGAAATCGTTCACTCGCGGCAAAACATCGCGGCACACGCGATGAATGCACCAACCACCAATGAAAGCGCAGCACGGTTCAATGACCGTGTTCTCCGGAAAATTCTCGCGCGGTGCGTATCGGTCAGCCAACCAGCTTCATGGACGTCTCCGCGCACCACACATTCCGACCTGTTCGCGAGACTGGAGCATCACTGGCTCTTTGCGATGTTCGCTACGGCTCGCGAGCGGCGTTTTGCATTTGCCTGCAAGAACCGTCAGCCGGACCCCGCAAAATGAAAAAAGCCGCTTCCGTCAGCGGCTTGGCTTGGTGGGCGCACCAGGGCTCGAACCCTGGGACCCGCTGACTAAGAGTCTTGCTCTTTCGCGGTTAGATCAACTGGTTAGCTGTAAAAGCGATGTGATTTGCACCCAAGAAAATCAATTGGTTACACGAAGCAGACACGGCTTCAATCGTGTGTTTGGCGAGGTGAAGACTTGAGATTCGCAGTCGTGCTCTTTCTTTGCACCTGTTCCTGGACAAAGGCACAGGCTACTGATGCAATTGGGCTCTCGTTTCCGGTCAGATGTGAATTGGGCTCGACGTGCTTTGTGCAGAATTACGTTGATCACCATCACGGCGGCGAAAGCCGGGACTATCAATGCGGATCACGCACCTATGACGGTCACGACGGCACGGACATCCGGCTGCAGGACCTCGCGGCACAGCGGGCTGGCGTTGACGTATTGGCTGCCGCAAGTGGCCGCGTTGTCGGTGCGCGGGACGGCATGGCGGATGTTTCCGTACGCGCCATCGAAAGGGCCGCGATAGCTGGGAAGGAATGCGGCAATGGCGTTGTTCTCGAGCATGAGAACGGCTGGCACACACAGTATTGCCACATGGCCAAAGGCAGCGTACGCGTCAAGCTTGGCGATCAGGTCGTGCGCGGCCAGACAATCGGATTGATCGGCCTGTCCGGCGACACTGAATTTCCTCATCTTCACATCACGGTCAGGCAGGCTGCCAGCGTAGTCGACCCTTTCGCTTTCGGCGCCTCTCTCGACTCCTGCAAGGAGGGCCGGCCGATCTGGACGGACGTGTCGGACGCGCAATTGCAGTACAGGACGCGCGAGGTCCTCAACTATGGGTTTTCCGCGCTGGCACCGACGATGGAGCTTATCGAGTCTGGCGACGTGAAGGACCAACCGCCGAAGGGTCAGTCATATGCGCTTGCCGCCTATGTCCGCGTCATCGGCCTGCGGCAGGGCGACGGGCAGATCCTGTCGATCACAGCTCCGGATGGCAGCGTCCTCTCTGAACACACGGCGCCCCCGCTCGCAAACAACAAGGCGCAGTATTTCATTTCCTCGGGTCGGAATCGCAAGACATCGGCCTGGCCCAAGGGGACGTACACGGCGACCTATCGCCTGATGAGCAACGGCGTCGAGCACTTGCGCAAGTCATTCGACCTGAGGCTCGACTAGATGTGAGCTTTCAGGAGGTTGTCCATTCGGCCCTGACCAAGGAAGCTGAGGTTGCTGAAGCTTCAGATTCCGAGGGGAGAACCGAATGGACACCCATGAGAATGCGCCCATGACGCCGAAAGGTCGAGAGGCCATGGTGCGTTTTGTGATTGATGGCGGGCAAACCAAGGCTGCCGCAGCTCGCCAATTCAACACCACGGCAAAGACGGTTGCCAAATGGGTCGGACGCTTCCGCGCGGAAGGTGTCGATGGCTTGCGTGATCGCTCCTCACGGCCTCATTCATTGCCAAGCCAAACCCCGCCTGCCACGTACACCGCGATCGAGACGTTGCGCCGGCAGCGCCACACCGGCAAGCATATTGCTGCCCAGGTTGGGGTGTCGGCGGCGACCGTCAGCCGGATCCTGCGGC
>Ga0081540_1003299_pt1 | contig 12801 bp, 13 predicted proteins | sample TabmetS2T1R1_FD_71024 | JGI IMG/M metagenome (GOLD analysis project Ga0081540, IMG submission 71024) | Tabebuia heterophylla rhizosphere microbial communities from the University of Puerto Rico - S2T1R1 | ecosystem: Host-associated > Plants > Roots > Rhizosphere ... | reverse complement strand
TGTCGCCGTACCATTGGAAGCTCGATTGGCAAATGTGGTTCGCGGCCCTGGGGAGTGCCCAATCCAATCCCTGGTTCCGATATTTTGTAGAGCGGTTGTTGCAGGGGACCCCAGCCGTAGTTGGTCTGCTCGCCCACAACCCCTTCCCGCACACCCCGCCACGCTATATCCGCGCCGTGGTATATACGTACCACTTCACCGATAGAGCGACCCAGAGGACGACTGGAGCATGGTGGCGGCGCGAACGCCAGGGACTCTACATGCCTGTGATGTCCTTGCGCCGCTAGCGCTACCTCCTGATACTCAGGACTCCCACGAAGAGCAGTGCAGCGCATAGGACAATACTGGCCCCAGAGGCAATGTCCACATAATAACTCAGATACATCCCACCGAGGGCCGTCACGCCTCCTAACACCGTGGACAGCACTAGCATGGTAGAAAAACTGTGCGTGAGCAAACGTGCAGTCGCCGCCGGAATAACGATGGTGGCGGCAATCAGCGTGACGCCCAGGACTTGCATGGACGCCAGAATGGCTAGGGCTAAAATACAGGCAAACAGCAGGTACACCAGCCGCGTTGGGACCCCAGCTACCTGCGCGACCGATTCGTCAAAGGTACTGAAGAGCAGTTGTTTGTAGAGAGCTGTAACAACGAGCCCGGTAAGGCCAGTAACAACCGCAATAAGCAGCAGGTCATGCTGTGACACGCCTAACACATTCCCGAACAGCACCGCCTCAAAATCCTGCGTAAAGCGGTGCACCCGGCTCATCAGGGCCACGCCCACGGCAAAGCTTGCCGTCGTGACGATGCCAATCACGGCGTCAGCATGCAGATCACGTCTGGTGGTCAAGCGGTGGATCAGCACTGCGGCGCCAAAGCCCCAGAGCCCGGCACCCACATAGACATTCACACCGAGCAGGTGGCTGACCACGGCACCGCCGAACACCGCGTGCGATAGCCCGTGGCCAATATAGCTCATCTGGCGTAGCACGATATACACACCCAGGAGCCCGCACAGACATCCTACCAGTAGGGCCGCTATTAGGCCATGCACAAAAAACTGATACTGCAACGGCTCAACGAAGAACGCCATCGGACACTCTCCGCGGGCGATGGGCCAGGGCTCCTTGTTGGGCCACGTGTGGATGGGCCAGGGAGCGATTGGCGATAAACGTCATGTCATCCTGGCGCAGCACCACCATGTCCGCATTGTACGTCTGGCGCAAGATATCCGGGGTAAACACGGTCTCCGGCGGGCCCTGGGCAATGACACCGTGCTGAAAGCAGATGACCCACGGGACATGGCTGGCAATGGTGTTGAGGTCGTGCGTGGCCAGGAGGATCGTCATACCCTCCCGGTTGAGTTCGTGCAGGAGGTGCAAAATGTCATGCTGCGTCTTCAGGTCCACGCCAGTGGTGGGCTCATCGAGCAATAAGAGATGGGGTCTGGCCACTAAAGCTCGGGCGAGGAAGATGCGCTGTTGTTGTCCGCCAGAGAGCTGGCGAATATGCCGCTTAGCATACGGTGCCAGTCCAAGACGCTCGAGCAGTGCGGCAACCTCCCGGCGATCGGCGCGCGTGGCCCAGGGCCAGTAACTCGTGTGCCGATACCGCCCCATGAGCACCACCTGTTCGGCGGTCACCGGAAAGCGCCAGTCAATCATCTCGCGCTGTGGCACATAGCCCATGGTCACCTGCGACAAACACTGCACGTGCCCGCGCGTACAGGGCAGCAACCCCAGGATGAGTTTTAACAGGGTACTTTTGCCGCCGCCGGTCGGGCCCACGAGCGCAGCAAACTGCCCTGGGGTGAGACACAAATCCAGGTCGGTAAACACCGGTTGGCTAGCATACGCAGCGCTCACGCGCTGCAGCGCAAGCAAAGCATGGGACATGGTTACCTCGTCGCTGGCTCCTGGAGACAGGCGGTAAAGGTTGCCGGTGCGCCTCCCAGCGCCACTAGCATAGTCGTCACATTGTGCCGCATCATACCCATGTAACTATGGTCCGCCTCACCCTGAGCCCCTGGCAGGACATCATCTCGCAGGGTCGTCACATAGCGCACACCGGCTTCAGAGGCAATCTTGTGCAGAACTTTGCTCGGAAACACTTCCGAGCCGAAGACTGCGGGGACCTTTTCGCGTCGCAGTTGGTCAATCAGACGCGCCACTTCACGAGGGGAAGGTTCAGAGAAATTGGCTGGTTGTACAGCGCCAATAATAGTCAGGCCGTAGCGGCGGGCAAAGTACGGCCAGGAATCGTGATACGTGAGCAGCTTGCGCTGGTGTGGCTCCAGGGTGTGCATGGCAGCCGTAATACAGCCGTCCAGGTGCGCGAGCTGCGTGAGATAGCGCGCCGCATTCTGGTGGTACACGGCGGCATTGTCGCGATCTAAGGCACTCACGTGATCGCGGATCAAGGTGACATAATGCATGGCATAGTCAACATTGAGCCAGAGGTGGGGATTGGGAAGCCCCTGGGCTTTGGGGAAGCTTGTATCAAAGACCCACTCGGTTTGACTCACGGTGTGCTCGCCGAGTTTGACGACGGTAACGCCTGGTTTGCCACTACTCTGGATAAGCTTTTCGATAGGGATTTCCAGGTGTAACCCGTTGAGCACCACGAGATCCGCCTGGGCAAGGTATTGCACATCGCCAGGCGCTGGCTGAAAGGTATGGGAGTTCACGCCTTCTGGGATCAAGCCATGCACGTGCAGTAGCTCCCCCCCTACCTGTTGGACCATATCCGTCAGAGGCGCTACGGTTGTGGCCACGTGTAGAGAGGCTAGCGCCACCTGTGGCAAGCCCGCCAACGTGAGCACCAGCATAGTGAGTAGGAAAACGCACCACCGAGCCACGAGTTTCTTTCGCATATAGGGGTAGTACGAATATAAAAATCTTCATAACGTCAATAGCCTACAATAACACAGGCATCCCACGCTAGCAAGCCTGAGGCAGCAAGTTGACAAGGCTGAAACGCCATCATACACTACCCCAGGCACATCTAGCATGCCCGACAATGCATAGCAAGGAGCCTCGAATGGCCATAGAACTCGATGCCCCTGCCCCCATGACCCTGCCCCAGATTTTGCATCCTCTTGACCCACTGAGTGCCGCGGAGATCATCGCCGCCGTTGCCATCTTACGTGCCAGCGGCAAGCTCGGCTCGCATGTGCGGTTTACCACCGTTGTTCTCCAGGAGCCAGCCAAAGAGGTCGTGCTCAACTTCAAAGATGGTGACCCGATCGAGCGTGAAGCATTTGCCATTATTCTCGACAACGATGACGGTGCAACGTATGAGGCTGTTGTCTCAATTACGAGCAGCACGGTGAAGGGGTGGAAGCATATTCCCGGGGTCCAGCCCTGTGTGATGCTCGATGAATTCTTCGAGTGCGAGAACACCGTCAAGGCTGACCCCGCTTTTCAGGAGGCCCTACGGAAGCGAGGTATTACCGATTTCAGCCTGCTGATGGTCGATCCCTGGTCAGCCGGGAACTATGGCGAGGATGCCGAACAACGCCACCGTCTCGTGCGTGCCCTGACCTGGGTACGCAACGCTCCGACTGACAACGGCTATGCCCACCCGGTCGATGGTTTGCAGGTATTGGTTGACCTCAACAAGATGCAGGTGCTGCGGATTGATGACAACGGCTTGATCCCCGTGCCGGTGCAGGCAGATGGGAATTACACGCCCGACTACATCAAAGAGTTTCGCACTGATCTGAAGCCCTTGGAGATTACCCAGGCAGACGGTCCAAGCTTCACGGTGCATGGCAACGACGTCACGTGGCAGAAGTGGCACTTCCGGGTCGGCTTTACGCCACGCGAGGGGCTAGTGCTCTACACCATCAGCTATGAAGATCAGGGGCGGGCACGCCCGCTCATCTATCGGGCCTCGTTGGTGGATATGGTAGTGCCCTATGGCGACCCCCACCCGAACCACAACCGCAAAAACGCCTTTGATGTTGGCGAATATGGCATCGGGATGCTGGCAAACTCGCTCGCACTCGGCTGTGATTGTCTAGGGCACATCCACTACTTCGACGCCCAGATGACGGACAGTCGGGGCCAGATTCTGCAGATTAAAAATGCCATCTGTCTACACGAAGAAGACTATGGCATCCTGTGGAAGCATATGGACTGGCGCACCAACCAGACCGAGGTCCGCCGCTCACGCCGCCTCGTGGTCTCGATGATCGCCACCGTTGGCAACTACGAATATGGCTTTTTCTGGTATTTTTATCAGGATGGCTCGATCCAGCACGAGATCAAGCTCACGGGTATTATGAACACTGGCGCGCTGCCGCCAGGCGAAACCCGTAAGTATGGCCTACTCGTCGAACCGGGCCTCTATGCGCCCAACCATCAGCACTTCTTCTGTGTGCGCCTGGATATGATGGTAGATGGACCAAACAACACGATCTGCGAGGTGCATACTGCAGCCGAACCCATAGGGCCAGACAACCCGCTTGGCAACGCCTTCTACACCACCCGAACGCCGCTCCGCACCGAGCAGGAGGCCCAGCAACGGCTTGACCCGTCCTCGGCACGTTCCTGGCTGATTACCAACCCCTCGTCGCGCAACACGATGGGCCAGCCAGTGGCCTACCAGCTAATGCCTGGCGAGAATGCCGTGCCCTTCGCTCACCCGGAGTCCAGTGTTTCTCGCCGTGCAAATTTTATCACCAAGCATCTCTGGGTGACCCCCTATCATCCCGCTGAGAAGTATGCGACCGGGGACTATCCAAACCAGCATCCTGGTGGCGCGGGATTGCCAGAGTGGACGGCAGCAAATCGCTCGATTGAGAACACCAATGTGGTTGTCTGGTACGTGATGGGAGAACACCATATCCCTCGCCTCGAAGACTGGCCCGTGATGCCCGTAGCCTACCTGAGCTTCAGACTACGGCCTAATGGCTTCTTCGATCATAGCCCGGCCCTTGATGTCCCACCAACCCAGTCGCACCATTGCCCCACATAGGGAGCCCAAGGTCATGGTCGAAGGGTCAGGACACCTGCCGGAAACTCAGACGAGCGGTAACGCCCCTGCTGCCAGGTCGTTACGATTGTTCCACTTCAGCGCGCAGGCCAATGTCCCGTAGGATACGCACGACGCGTTCACACTCGGTCTTCTCCCCAAAATAGACCGAGGCCCGACCGTGGTGATCCACGATCCACGCCAACTCATAGGCCTGGTCCCGGGAGCAGCCGATAGCCAGCATTAATTGTTGGATAACCTGGGCATAGGTGTGGCAATCACAGTTGTAGAGGACGGCTTGCCAGGGATTGTCGAGACTATTATCATCGAGGTCCGTCTCCACGTCCTCATCGGTCAACACGTCTGGGAGGTCCACAGTCGCCACAGTATGCTTCCTTCTCTCTTACCCTTTAATAGGGGACACGGCAGCTCGTTCTTGCTCAAGTTTGAGTTTCAGCTTCTTCACAAGCGCTTCGTACGACTCATGACTAATGATATTATTAAATTGCGTACGGTAATTGTTGACGAGACTCACCCCCTCAATGACCACATCATAGACCTGCCAGTTCCCATCTCGTCGCAACAGTTGGTACACGACCTCCACATTCGCGTCGCGCTTGGACACGATCTCGGTACGCACGGAGGCATAGTCCTTATCGATAGTTTCTTTCGTATACATCACCTTTTGTTCGCCGGTATAGCTATCAATTTTACTGATATAGGAGCGTTCGAGTAATTCGCCAAACAGGGTGGCAAACTCCTTCTTTTCCGCTGGTGTACGCTTCGGCCAGTACTGACCGAGAGAGCGCTGGGCCATTTCCTCAAACCCAAAGCGCTGATACACCGCCTGACGCATTTTTTCTCGGCGCTTCTCCGTGTTTTCCGGACCTTGCAGGGACTGATCCTGCAACACCGCCAGCACCGCATCAATCGTCTCGCGCACTTTCTCCTGGGGCTCCCCAGCCTGCGCTCGGCTCGGGGCACTAACAAGCAACAGACCGCTCAGCAGTGCTCCCACACCCACCCATTTGTAGGCTCTGTACATAGACGTCCCTTCGCTATCCCTAGCGTTTGCGAGGTGGCGGGGGAAGCAATGGCTGCACTACAGCCACATCCCGCCCGGCAACATGATCGAGTTTGGCGAGACCGAGGTTGTAATTGTAGACGGCCTGAAAATACTCGGCACGTAATTTTGCATAGGCTACCGCGGCATCGGCAACGTCCTTGCCTGGCCCCACCCCGAGGTCAAAGTTCGATACCGCCGCCACGAGCCACTGCCGACCACTGCGAAAGCCTTTACGGGTGGCTTCGATATTCGCCTGGTGCTGCTGTACTTCGAGGTATGCCTGGCGCACCTGGAACGGAATGCCCTGCTCTGCCAGGGCCTGTTTTTGCTGAATCTTGCCGAGTTCCGCTTCGGCCTCCTCGACCTTACCGGCGGTAATGCCAAGGTTGAATTTCCACTGCACACCCAGCACCGGTGCTATCGCTGTAGAATTCAAGCGGTCATACACAAAGGGGTTCGTAATGCGATCACGGTTTGTCGCACCGGCGGCACTGCCGAATACCCCAAAGAAGAACACCGGATAGTAATCAGCCTTGGCGGCATCGACCAGCTTCTCGTACGCCTTCACGCCCTCACGCGCCTGCGTAAACTCCGGGCGCATCTGGTTGGCGTCAGCGAGATATTGCTCCAGCGACCCAGTCTCGCGTACCTGAGGTTCAAGCACCTTGTCAGCAAGCTCAATAGGCTCCATAGGGTCCAGAAAGAGCAGGGTGCGCAGACCAGCCAGCGCCAGCTCTTTCCCTTCACGAATGTCATTGAGTTGCTTCTCCAGCCCCCCCTGAAAGGTTTGCAGCTTGAAGGCATCCACATTGTCCACACCGGGAGCACCGGCCTCAAGTTGACGTCGGACCTTGTCCAGGGAGCTGCTGAGCTGGTCGCCAACTTCGAGACCGAGATTTTCCAGTGAGACGGCGAGGAGATGGCCGTAGTATGCCTCATAGACCAGCATGGCGACCTTGGTAGCCCGCTCCTGGACTTGCGCCTGGCTCACGGTAATGCCGTGCGCTGCGGCCTTACGCAGGCTATCGATTTTCCCAAAGGTGTACAACGGCTGTACCAGGTTTAGCGTCGCCAGACCAAAAGCGCCAGTGATGGCAGGATCGGTTTGCGAGTCAGGCGAGTTAACCTGGTTGCCGCGCGCCCGTGGTGATGGTCCTATCACCCCGGTGACTTCGAGCTGGGCAAAGCGTGCCGCATCCGCCTGAGCCCGCTGGCTCTGGCGTTTGAGCACACCAAACTGCTCCTCTTTGATCTGCGGACTGTTCTGCACTGCTAACGCGAGCGATTCGTTTAGAGACAAGACACGCGGTGCCGGGCGCTGTTGTGCCGCCACGCCTGTCATACTCCCAGCCAGCAGCATACAGAGCATGACGAGCCCTAGCTGCATCCCTCCCCGCCAGACGACGTGTTGCGCTGGCGGCCTCTTCTTGGTATCTCGCGGTTGTACATGACGCACGCTCCGCCCCTTTCTTGCCGATGGCTGATGCCAGGCAACTAAGCGCTCACGTTACAGTTTCCCCTGGATGAAGTGCCCAATAAGCGTCTCGATGTCAATAGGGGGTTCGACCTCACGGAGACGTCCACCGGCGGTCAGCAGGTGGTCTGAACCACCTGGGGTCACACTGACGTATTTCTCCCCAATCAGTCCACGTGTGCGAATAGAAGCAATCGCATCTTCTTGCAATCGCACCTGGTTATCAATACGGAGGGTCACGGCGGCCGCATACTCGGCAAGCTTAATATTCTGCACCCGCCCGACCTGGACCCCGGCGATCTCAACGGTGGCACCCTCGCGGAGACCCGCCACGGTGGGGAACACTGCGATGAGATCGTAGGTATTCCCTCGGCCTATCTGGAGCTGGCCGAGGCGTACCGAAAGATACGCCAGAGCACACAGACCGAGCACGACAAACAGACCAACTGTGACCTCGAGGTTGAACCGTTTCATGGTGCCTTCTTGCTGTCGTTGTCCCAGAGCATCATGTTGGTGTGAGTGGCCCCTCAAGGCGGCCAGCAATGAATTGTTGGACAGCAGGATTGCTCGAGCACTGAAAACGAGCCGCCGTGTCTACCTCCAAAATCACACCCTGATGCAGCATAGCGACTCGCGTAGCAATATCGAAAATTTGTGGAATTTCATGGCTGACGATCACGGCAGTGTAGTGAAAGTGTGCCTGCGTGTCCGCAATGAGATGATGGATAGACCGCACCAGAACGGGATCGAGCCCCGTGGTCGGTTCATCGAATAAGACAATTTCCGGATGCAGGACCAGAGCGCGTGCCAGCGCCACGCGTTTCCGCATGCCGCCACTGAGTTGATCGGGGAATTTGCCTTCGACGCCCTCCAGGTCGACGTCTTTGAGTATTTCTGCTACTGCAGCATGGATCTCGGCGTCCGACATGCGGGTCTTTTCCCGTAGCGGAAAGGCGATGTTATCTTCGACGGTCAGTGAGTCAAACAGCGCCCCTCCCTGAAAGAGCATACCGAAGCGCTCGCGCACCTGCGCCAGGTGACGACTGCCACCCTGATGGAGTTCCTGTCCTTCGACCAGAATCTGCCCCTTATCGGGCCGTATAAGCCCGATGAGGTGCTTGAGGAATACACTCTTCCCTGTACCACTGCGCCCCACGACTGCCAGGATTTCGCCACGCATAATATCCAGGCTCAAGCCCTGGAACACCTTCTGGCGGCCGAAACGCTTATAGAGCTCACGGACCTGGATGAGTGGCATCTCAGCCATTACAGCAGCACCGAGTTGAGGAAATAATCCAGCACCAGGATGGCAACCGACGACCACACCACCGCCTCCGTCGTCGCATGGCTCACGCCCTCTGCCCCATAGCCTGTATGATAGCCCTTGAAACAACACAGAAACGTAATGGCCACACCAAACACGAGTGACTTGTAGAGGCCGTTGCGAATATCGATCAGCGCCACAAAGTCCGTCATGTTTCCAAAATAGGTGCCGCTGCTGACCCCCAGCAGTTGCACACCCACGAGGTAGCCGCCGTAAATGCCGATCACCGCAAACAGCGCCCCTAAGAGCGGCAGGGCAATAATGCCCGCCACAATATTGGGGACTACGAGGTAGCGTACAGGATTCAAGGCCATAACTTCGAGCGCATCGATCTGCTCCGTAATACGCATGATGCCAATTTCTGCAGCGATGGCAGAGCCGGCCCGTCCGGTAACCATCAACGCTGAGAGCACTGGCCCTAATTCGGTGATCAGGCCAAGGGCTACCGCCGGCCCCAAATATGCCTCGGACCCAAAACGCGTCAGGGTGTAGTACCCTTGCAGCCCCAGGACCATCCCAGTGAAAAGCCCGGTGAGGGCAATCACCAAGAGGGAGCGTGCCCCAATAAATTGGACCTGCCGCAGGACCCGGTGTATTTTGAGTGGGGGAATAAAGATCAGGCCTACGGACTGGCCTAGGAAGAGCCCTATACGCCCCAGAGAGGCTAGCAAGCTGAGCACTGCAGCACCGAGTTGCGCGAGCAGGAAGCGTACCCCATGTATACTGGCGTCGCCCTCCGCCCAGAGAGGCGGTCTGCGTCGGGCCATGGAAAACTCCCCTCCGTTGCGCCGCTATCGAGTTGGCTTGTCAGTCATTGTCACATATTGTCCCCGAAATGCCGGGCGCTCGCAAGCGCCTGCCTGGTGCACCTCCTAGACTGAGGCTGGCAGGCCATATTCCTTTTGCAGGGCCGCAATCTGGTTCCAGGTCTCGTCCTCAATATAGATGCCATCACGCCGACGCTGTTGCGCGGTGCGATATTCCAACTCGCCGGGATAGAGCACTTCCGCAAACCCGGCAGCCGGTGGCGTCGCTTTGAGGTAGTCGACAAACTCGGCGATATCCCGCTTGAACTTCTCTAATGGCAGAAACGCATTGACGTCAAACACGGCCAGAAACGTCCCGTCATTGTGGCGCCCGGTTGGCGACACGCCAAACCCCAGCCCCGTTAAAATGCCCGACAGCGTCTCGACCATGAAGGAGAGCACATACCCTTTATGGGCCTGGTCCCCGCCCATTGGCAGAATCGCCCCGCCAGCATAGTAGGCTTCCACATCAGTGGTCGGATTACCGTCCTTATCCACGATCCAACCCGGCGGGGCCGGTTGACGGCGGTTGCGCTGTACGGACAGTTTTCCAGCCGCCACGGCGCTCGTCGCCATATCCAGGAAAATGGGCCCCTCCAGATCGCTCGGGAAGGCCACCGAGATGGGGTTCGTGCCCAGACGAGCCTGACGGCCTCCAAAGGGCACTACGGCCTTGGGCCCGCGGCCCGAGTCGCAGGTCATCAGCCCGATCATGCCAGCACGCGCCGCCATCAGCGGATAGTCCGCCACCCGTCCGACGTGGCTCTGCTGGTAAATGGTCATGGCCGCGACCTGGTGCGCCTTGGCCTTGGCAATGGCCATCTCCATAGCCCGCGTGGTGACCACGTAGCCAAACCCCCAGTTGCCATTGATGCGCGCGCTCGTCGGCGTCTCCTGCTCGATGGTCATGGGCGCGCCAGGGACAATATCCCCCCGTTTTATACGCGCGATATACGTGGGTAGCAAGATCATGCCGTGGGAGTCATGCCCGGCCAGGTTCGCTCCCACGAGATGTTCCACGATGGTCTGCGCTTCCTCTGCAGAAGCTCCGGCGGCACGGAATAATGCCACGCCGGTGTGGTGTAACTGCTCAGGGGTGAAAGTTGGCATGTCCTTGTCCTCCTGGGCGTCTTCCGCCCGTCTGCACGTCCAACCTGCGTTAGCGCTGGTATTGTTCCCAGGCTACTTTGATTTTCTGATGCGCGTCGTTCAGTTGCTGCGTAAGGAAGGTGGCGTCCGCCTGTTTGGCCGGATCATTGGCATAGCGGTCTGGATGACATTGCTTCAGATACGTTTTCCACTGTCTGGTCACCTGCGCCATCGGGGCCCCAAACGGCAGATCGAGCAGTCGATAACAACGCGCCAGCTCGGCACTGTGCGGCAGGCCATGGCTGGCTGAGGCAGGTTCCTCAAAAGGGGGCGAGGAGTGGTGAAAAGTGTCCTCCTGCGTGTGCTCGTGCGTCTTAAAGTCCGTCTCCCAGGTGTAGGAAGAGGAGCCTCTAGGCCAGCGCTGGGTGAGGAGATCATACAGCTGCGCCCGCCCTAGTTGTAAGAGACGCTGGACAATACTCGCCATAGAGACCCCTTTGCGCACTGATGCTCTTGTCTGTTGCGTGTCCTGAGGCGCAACAGCGGCCCGATGCCAGATTGCCAACCCTTCTCTGTATGGTAGCAGATCAGACGGGGCTTTGACAGCCCATCTCGCACCCGCAGCGCGGTGGCGCCTTGGACCCTCTGTCTGAGATATGCTATGCTGCTTGCTATACTTCCACTCTCTGCCGCGCGTTCGAGCCCGTTGTACAAGGAGCAGGCATGCAGGCCAGCAGCTTTGATCAGTTTACCGGTACCGAGCAATACATCGTCTCCTCCGATTTGCGCGATGCGGTCAATGTGGCAATCGCCTTGCAGCGCCCTCTCCTCGTGAAGGGAGAGCCTGGCACTGGCAAGACGTTGCTGGCGCACAACATTGCCCGGGCGCTCGGCAAGCCGCTCCTGGTGTGGAATATCAAATCAACGACCAAGGCCAAAGACGGGCTGTACATCTACGATACGGTGCAGCGCCTCAACGATGCGCGCTTTGGCGATGGTGACGTGTCGGACATCAAACATTATATCCGGCTCGGCTGTCTCGGACAGGCGTTTACGGCAGACGAACAGGTGGTATTGCTCATCGACGAAATTGATAAAGCCGACATCGAGTTTCCTAACGATCTGCTCAATGAACTCGACGAGATGAATTTTTACATTCTCGAGACAGATGAGCGCATTGTGGCGCACCAGCGGCCTATCGTCATCATCACGTCCAATGCCGAAAAAGAACTCCCCGATGCCTTCCTGCGGCGTTGCGTCTTTCACTACATCGCTTTCCCAGGACGCGACTTAATGGCCGAGATCGTGCATGTGCATCACCCCAGGCTGGAAGACGATTTGTTGGAGCAGGCGCTGGAGCGTTTTTACGAGCTACGCAGGGTGGAAGCACTGCGCAAAAAGCCGTCCACCTCGGAACTTATTGACTGGCTGCAAGCCCTCGTTGCCGGCGGGGTCTCCGCCGAACAACTGGCCACGAAACTGCCCTTCCTGGGCGTGTTGCTGAAAAAGGAAAGTGATGTCGAGGTGATGCTGAAAAAAGGCGTGAACTCTACGTATGCGCGGGCATGAGGCATAATTACGGATGTTCCTCGACTTTTTCTACACGCTCCGACGTCACAAGATTCCTGTCGCCCCCACTGAGTGGCGCGTCTTGATGCAGGCCCTCAGCCTGGGGTTTGCGCATACATCCCTGGAGCGCTTTTATACGCTGGCGCGCTCGCTCCTGGTCAAGGACGTGAGCTATTATGATGCGTACGACCTGGCCTTCAAAGAGGCGTTTCACGGTATCACCACACCGGATGCAATTATCGACGAGATTTTGACGTGGTTGCAGGACCCGCACACGCTGGCGCACCTGACTCCAGCACAGCTCGCCTGGCTGCATCAGCTCGATCTGGAGGCACTGCGCGCACTCTTTGCGCAGCGTCTGCGGGAGCAGCAAGAGCGGCACGATCGCGGCAGCCGCATGATCGGTACGGGTGGCACTTCGTCCTTTGGCCATTATGGCAAGCATCCCAAGGGTATGCGCGTGGGGGGCGAAGGGGGCCAGCGCAGCGCTATACAG
>Ga0081540_1003298_pt1 | contig 12803 bp, 10 predicted proteins | sample TabmetS2T1R1_FD_71024 | JGI IMG/M metagenome (GOLD analysis project Ga0081540, IMG submission 71024) | Tabebuia heterophylla rhizosphere microbial communities from the University of Puerto Rico - S2T1R1 | ecosystem: Host-associated > Plants > Roots > Rhizosphere ... | reverse complement strand
GCCAGCCCGCGGCGGCGGTGCTGGCCGGCTGGCGGGTGGCCCCGGTGCAGGTCGGCTGGCCGCCCACCTGGTAGCGGCCGGTCATCGTGCTCACGTCGCCGAGCAGCGCTGGATCGATGACCCAGGTCAGCTGGGCGCCGGGATGGCTCGCCCCGGCGCCGAGCAAGGCGGACAGGCGGCCGCCCGGGCCCAGATCGCCGGCCAGGTCGTTGGTGGCCAGGGTGGCGGTGCACACCTTCTGCTGTGGCTGGCCGATGAGCGGCCAGAGCCAGGAGATCTTCAGCCGGCTGGCCAGGCCCGCCACCCGGGACCCAGGCCAGAACGGGAGCAGCGTCTGGTCGGCGGAGATCACGTTGCCGGAGAGGTCCTGCAGCTGGGCGGTCACCCCGTACACGCCGAAGCTCGAGATTCCCTGGGTGCCGGCCCGGAACGAAGCCGTCCAGGAGGCGGTGCGCCCGGGCGCCAGGCGGGCGGAGACGAAGAACGGGTTCCCGGCGGGTATCAGGTCGCTGGCCGTGCCGCGGGACACGAAGGCGTCCATCCCGTCCCGGGTGGTGAAGTGGCTCGCCGAGGTGAACAGCCGCACGTCCAGACCGGCCTGCGTCTGGCGGGTGCCGTTGGTGACGGTGCCGGACAACCTCACCGTGGCGCCGGGCTTGGCGTACGGCGGGTTCATCGCGTTGATGGTCACCGAGAGGTGGCCCGCGCTGGCCCGTTCGGCCTGGCTGGCCTGGCTGGCCTGCGCCGGGCTGGCCGACGCCAGCCCGCCCGCCACGCTTCCGGCCAGGATCGCCGCGGGAACGGCGAACACGGCGGTCTTCCGGAGGGTCCGCCTGAGGTTCGCCGTCGCAAAGCCGCGCACACCAGGAATGCTAGTGTCTGAAAATAGGTGCGCGTCCGGCCAGGAACCCGGCTGTTCGCGCGGGACCCCGGCGGTCGCTACTCTCAATGGCCGTGCCCATGAGCGACGAACAGCGGAATGCGATCTCCGCGCTCCTGCGCGAGCGGATGCCCGAAGTGGCCGAGATCGGCCGCCTGTTCGTGCGCCACGGCCACGAACTCGCGCTGGTCGGCGGTCCGGTCCGGGATGTCCTCCTCGGCCAGCGGCCGGGCGACCTCGATCTCACCACGGACGCGACCCCCGATCAGGTGCTGGCGATCGCCAGCGGCTGGGCCGACCGGACCTGGGAGGTCGGGATCGCGTTCGGCACCGTCGGGCTGCGCAAGGGCAACACGGTCTTCGAGATCACCACCTACCGCAGCGAGCGGTACGAGCGGACCTCGCGCAGGCCCGACGTCCGGTACGGCACCTCGCTGGAGGAAGACCTGGGGCGCCGCGATTTCACCGTCAACGCGATGGCGGCCCGGCTGCCGGGGTACGAGTTCACCGACCCGTTCGGCGGCTTCGAGGCCCTCGGGGAGAAGGTGCTGCGGACGCCGGGCCCGCCGGAGCGGTCGTTCGGCGACGACCCGCTGCGCATCCTGCGCGCGGCCAGGTTCGCGGCCAAGCTGGGGTTCACCGTCGCGGACGACGTGCGCGCCGCAATGACCGACCAGGCCAAGCGCCTGGAAATCGTGTCCGCCGAACGGATCACCAGCGAGCTGACCAAGCTGATGCTGACCCCCGATCCGGCCCTCGGCATCGACGTCCTGGTGCAGACGGGGGTGGCCGACGAGGTGCTGCCCGAGGTATCCATGCTCCGGATGGAGGCCGACGAGCACCACCGGCACAAGGACGTCTACCAGCACAGCCTGACCGTGCTGCGGCAGGCGATCGCGCTGGAGCCGCGGTACGGGCTCGACGGTGACCTCACGGTCCGGCTGGCCGCGCTGCTGCACGACATCGGCAAGCCGAAGACCAGGACCCTGCTGCCGGACGGGCGGGTCGCCTTCCACCTGCACGAGGTGATCGGCGCGAAGATGACCAAGCGCAGGCTGACCGCGCTGCGCTTCCCGAACGACGTGATCAGGGACGTATCCCAGCTGGTCGGGCTGCACCTGCGGTTCCACGGTTACGGTGACGGTGAGTGGACGGACTCGGCGGTCCGGCGCTACGTCCGCGACGCCGGCCCGCTGCTGACCCGGCTGCACGTGCTGACCAGGGCCGACTGCACCACGCGGAACCGGGCGAAGGCGGCTAGGCTGGCCCGCGCCTACGACGGCCTCGAACAGCGCATCGCGGAGCTCAGCGAGCAGGAAGAACTGGCCAGGCTGCGGCCCGAGCTCGACGGCAATGACATCATGCGCATCCTCGGCGTCCCCCCCGGCCCGGTGGTGGGGAAGGCCCGGAGCTTCCTGCTCGAGCTGCGGATCAACCAGGGCGAGCTCGGCCGGGAGCGCGTCACTCAGTTGCTGTTCGACTGGGCCGCCGCGGAGGGGATCTCCGCGCCCGACCCGCCGGACGAGGACTGACGTCGGCCGGCGGCCAGCCAGTAGGCCACCGCGACCACGGCGAAGCCCGCCGCCACCAGGGCGACGAGGACCGGTGAGTGGCCGTCCTCCGGCATGACGGCCACGCTCAGCGCGGCCCCGGCCACGTAGGCGGCGTTGAACATCATGTCGTAGAACGCGAACACCCGGCCCCGGTAGGCGTCGTCCACCTCTTCCTGCAAGATCGTGACCACGCAGATCGCTACGCCCTGCCGGGTGAGATACAGGCAGAACCCGATGCCCAGGTAGGCGACCTGGAGGAAGGTCTCGCCGAGCGTGAGGGTCACCACCGCGCTCGCCGCGAGCAGCAGCGTGATCCAGGCGGGCTTGGACAGCCGCCGGGTGGCCGGCGGGGTTACCAGCGCCGCGCAGGCGTAGCCGATCCCGGCCAGGACGACCAGCAGCCCGAAGTGGCCTTCGGCCACGCTGACGCTGGACCGGTAGAAGTAGTTGCGGTAGAGCAGCACCGACATCAGGAACACCGGCCCGAAGAACAGGCTGAAGCCACCGGTGGCGCCGAGCGCCGCCGCCGGACCGCGCCGCCGGACGACGTAGCGGGCGCCGTCGGCCAGCCCGGCCGCGACCGAGGCGAGCTCGCCGAGCAGCGGCCCGCGCGGCGGCTGCCCCTCCGGCCGTACCGGGCCGAGCCGGTCGCGGGCCATAGTGGCCGCGACCAGGCTCGCCGCCACGTAGCAGGCACCGCCGAACAGCAAGGTGATCGCCGCGCCGCGCTCGGTGTTGCCGGTGGCGACGTTGAGGCCCAGGGCGATGATGCCGCCGATGGTCGCCGAGATGCCGCCGATGGTCGGCGACACCGAGTTCGCCATCACCAGCTTGTCCCCGGCCACCACGTGCGGCAGCGCGACGGAGAGCGAGGACAGGAAGAACCGGTTCACGGCCAGGACGAGGAGCACCGCCACGTACAGCGGCGCCCCCCGGTTGCCCAGCGCCATGAACGTCGCGGTCAGCACCACGAAGACCGACCGGAGCAGGGCCGACCAGACCAGGATCTGGCGTCTGGACCAGCGGTCGATGAATACCCCGGCGAACGGGCCGATCAGCGAGTACGGCAGGTAGAGGACGGCGAAGGCAGCCGCCCCGGCCGCCGGGCTGGGGAACGTGGTCGCGTTGAAGAACACGTAGGTGCCGACGCCGGCGGTGACGATGCCGTCACCGGCCTGCGAGACTAGCCGGGTCGCGAACAACCGACGGAAGTCGCGCCCGGCCAGCACCGCGCGCAGGTCGGCCCAGACCGCTGACTTGGACCCGTTGGCCACGCCCTCCAGCTTAGGGGGCGCGCTGCTCAATAGGCGCTGCCGCGCGGGCCGGGGACGTTATCGGGCGACGTCGCCGAGGATGAACTTCTCGACCAGGTCCCGGCATACGTCGTCGCCGTGCTGCTCCGGCGGCGACTTCATGAAGTACGAGCTGGCCGAGGTCACCGGCCCGCCGATGCCCCGGTCCAGGGCGATCTTCGCCGCGCGCACCGCGTCGATGATGACGCCCGCCGAGTTGGGCGAGTCCCACACTTCGAGCTTGTACTCCAGGCTGAGCGGCACGTCGCCGAAGGCGCGGCCCTCGAGCCGGACGTAGGCCATCTTCCGGTCGTCCAGCCACGGCACGTGGTCGGACGGGCCGATGTGCACGGCGGCGCGTTCCATCTCGTGCGGGACCTGGGAGGTCACCGCCTGGGTCTTGGAGATCTTCTTCGACTGGAGCCTGCTGCGCTCCAGCATGTTCATGAAGTCCATGTTGCCGCCGAAGTTCAGCTGGTAGGTGCGGAGCAGCTCGACCCCGCGGTCCTCGAACAGCTTGGCCAGCACACGGTGGGTGATGGTGGCGCCGACCTGGGACTTGATGTCGTCGCCGATGATCGGGACGCCGGCCTCGCTGAACTTCGCGGCCCACTCCGGGTCGGAGGCGATGAACACCGGCAGCGCGTTCACGAAGGCCACGCGCGCGTCGATGGCGCACTGGGCGTAGTAGCGGTCCGCCTGCTCGGAACCGACCGGCAGGTAGGAGACCAGGACGTCGGCGCCGGTCTCGCGCAGCACCTGGGCCACGTCCGCGGCCGGCTCGTCGGATTCGGTGATGATCTCCCGGTAGTACTCGCCCAGGCCGTCCAGGGTCGGCCCGCGCTGCACCGTCACGCCGGTCGGCGGCACCTCGGCGATCTTGATGGTGTTGTTCTCGCTGGCGTGGATGGCGTCGGCCAGGTCGCAGCCGACCTTCTTGGCGTCCACGTCGAACGCGGCGACAACCTCGACGTCGCTGATGTGGTACGGCCCGAACCGGACATGCATGAGGCCGGGAACGCGGGCGCCGTCATCGGCGTCCCGGTAATACTCCAGTCCCTGCACCAGGGAGCTGGCGCAGTTGCCCACCCCAGCGATGGCGATGCGCACCTTACCCATCAGGATGACTCCTTCTCGGAAATGTTGTCGTGTCCGCTGGCCTGCCGCTCAGATGCGATCAGCTCGTTCAGCCACCGGACTTCCCGCTCCACTGATTCCAGGCCATGCCGCTGCAATTCCAGGGTGTACCGGTCCACACGCTCCCTGGTGCGCGTGAAGGCCGCCCGGATGGCCTCCATCCGTTCCTCGAGCCTGCTGCGCCGGCCCTCGAGGATCCGGAGCCTAACGTCGGCCCTGGTCTGCCCGAAAAACGCGAAGTGAACACCGAACCCGTCGTCTTCCCATGCCGCCGGACCGCCCTCCCCGAGGAGGTCGGCCAGCCTCTCTTTGCCGTCGGCGGTCAGCCGGTACACCTTCAGTGACCGGCGGCCTGCCCGCGCCCGCGCCGTCGCGGCCGGCGCTGGCGGCTCCGGCTCGTCCTGCTCCGCCGTGATCAGCCCGGCGTCCTGAAGCTCGTGCAGGCAGGGATACAGCGACCCGTAGGAAAGCGCGCGAAAGGCACCCAGCACGGTGTACAGGCGCTTGCGCAGCTCATAGCCGTGCATCGGCGTTCCGTTGAGGAGCCCGAGCACGGCGAGCTCGAGTACCCCGGAGCGGTTGCGTCCCACGCTTTCCCCCAAAAGGTCGTGGTATCCCGGTATGTTCCGGTGCGATGCCTCGTTGCGATACTTCGGATCGTTAGATCGAACCGTTAGATCGCCACGATGTATCGAACCGATACATGGGGATCGTATGCGCCGGCTGGCCGACACGCAAGTGCGGGGCACAATGACGGGCGCGGGCACTCCGGGCTCGGCTCACGCCCGGTTCCGACGTACGCTGGCGAATATGACGTCAAGGCGATCCGTGGTGGACTACGGGCTGGCCCGCCGGGCCACGCTCGCGTCCGTGCGCTCCGGGCGCACGACCATCGCCGACGTCTGCGACGCTCATCCGTACCTGCTGCGGGCCGCGAAGTTCCATGGCGAGCCCACCGAGGACCGGTGCCCGATCTGCCGGAAAGCCAAGCTCACCCACGTGACGTACGTCTACGGCGACGAGCTGGGTCAGTACGAGGGACGGGTCAAGCAGGCGCGGGAGCTAGCGGAGATGGCCGCCGAATACGGTGAATTCCGGGTCTATGTGGTCGAGGTCTGTCAGAGTTGCGGGTGGAACCATCTCGCTACCTCCTACGTTCTCGGCACTGGCGAGCCAGCCGTACGCCGGAGGCGGCGGGCGCGGACCAGCCAGTAAAGCTAGCCAGTGAAGCCAGAGCCAGCCGGTCAGTAACCCTAGCCGGTCACCCGGGCCCGTATCCCGGTCCGTAACCCCGGTCCGTAAGCCCGGCCAGTAATCCTGGCCGGTAACCCAGCGGTAACACTGACCAGCCGGTGAACACGGTCTCCAGGAGGTAACGTTTGTGTTCGGCGGGTTCCCGGCTTCGGCGAACCCGCCCTTCAGGTAGAGGTCGCATTCCCGCTAGCGGCGACCTCCGAGCCACCAGCGAGGACGCGTGAGCAGCAAAGCTGAGGACTTTGACGTTCGGTATCGCGACGCGGGCACGGCTGGGCACGGTCGCCCGGCGGCCGACGGGGGCTATCGGGGCAACGCAGGAGACGTCGACTACGACCTGGGCTACGACTCCGCGGGCTGGGACACCCAGGGATTCCGCCGCCCGGAAGCGGGCTTCGGTGACAGCCCCGAAGCCGACCTGTCCCGCGCCGCCGGCCGCGGAGGCGTCGGCACCGCGGTGCGCCCCGCTCACGGCCGCGCGCCCAGGGGCCGCCATGACGGCAGCCACGCGCGCGGGGAGGACCCAACGGAATCCACGCAGCTGAACTGGGACAACGAGGCCACCGGCAGCTTGCTGACGCCCGAGCTCCCGGCGCGGGGCCGGCGCGGGAACCACGGTGGCGGCTCGGTCGCCCCGGGTGGCACGGGCCTGGGCGGCCCCGGCCTGGGCGGCCCCGGCCTGGGCGGTCCTGGCGGTCCCGGCCTGGGCGGTCCCGGCGGGCCGCGAAGGCCGCGGGGCCCCCGCGGTCTCGCCGGACCGGGACGGCGCGGGCTCGACCCCCGGGTCAAGGTCAAGGGCAGCTGGTGGCGGCACTGGACGCTGCGCAAGGCCGTGGGCGTGCTGCTTAGCGTCGTCGGCGGCATGGTCGTGCTCGGCGCCGTCGCCGTGGCCATCGCCTACGAGAAGACACCGGTTCCCACCGCGGCCCTGGCGGCCACCAGCTTCTCGCAGTCCGTGGTCTACTCCAAGGACGGCAGCCTCATCGGCCGGTTCGGCACCACCAACCGGAAGATGCTGCAGTACGACGAGATTCCACGGGACATGATCAACGCGGTCGTCGCCGCCGAGGACAGGAACTTCTTCAACGAGGGCGGCATCTCGCCCACCGGCATCGCGCGGGCCGCCTACGAGGACCTCACCGGGAACGACGGCTCGCTGCAGGGCGGCTCGACCATCACCCAGGAGTTCGTCCGGCAGTACTACAGCGGCATCGGCACCCAGCAGACGCTCGGCCGCAAGATCAAGGAGATCTTCGTGGCCATGAAGGTGGCCAAGGAGAAGTCCAAGCAGTGGATCCTCACCAACTACCTCAACACGATCTACCTGGGGCAGGGAGCTTACGGGATCGAGGCGGCCGCCGAAACCTACTACGGCAAGCCGTCCGCCAAGCTCACCGTGGCGCAGGACGCGGTGATCGCCGCCATCATCCAGCAGCCGAGCACCTACCCGCTGCAGCAGTACCGCACGCAGCTCGAGGCCCGCTGGCACTACGTGCTCAACGGCATGGTGCAGATGGGGACGCTGACCGAGCAGAAGGCCGCGGCGATGAAGTTCCCGGTTCCCGGCAACCACGTTCCGCAGACCCTGGGCCGTGACGTCTGGGATCCCTACGTCCTCAACATGGTGCAGAACGAGCTCGAGACTACCTACCACCTGTCGCAAGAGCAGATCTACAACGGCGGCTACGTCATCCGCACCACCGTCGACGACAAGAAGATGGCGGCGCTGTACGACGCCGTCCGCCAGAACCAAGCACAGATCAACGCGAGCAGCCATCCCTTCGCCGTGAAGTACATGCATGCGGCCGCGGTGCTCGAGGATCCCGGCAGCGGCGCGATCCAGGCCGTGTACGGCGGGCCCGGCTACATCGGGAGGAAGTACAACGGGACCGGCAAGGTCATCACCAGCAAGCTCTGCGCGAAGATCAAGTGCGAGTGGAACATGGCGGTGCAGAACCGGGAGCAGGTCGGATCCTCGTTCAAGCCGTACGTCCTGGCCGCCGCGGTCAAGGCGGGGATGAACGTGCAGACCAGCACGCTCAACGGGTATAACAACCTCTACATCGCCCCGGACAGCACGCCCTCCGCGTACTCCACGACGACCCGGGTGTCCGGCTCGCACATCGTGCACAACGACTCGCAGTCGGAGAACGGGCCGTACACCCCGCAGATCGCGATGGCCGTGTCGATCAACACCGCCTACGCCGACCTGTGGCACCGGGTGGGCGGCACCGCCGTCGCCAACATGGCGCAGGAGCTAGGCGTGAACACCAAGGCCGCCTGCATCACCAAGAACCCCCTGTGCTCCGACGTGATGGAGCACGAGGCCGGCGTCGCCCTCGGCCAGGCGTCGCTGACGGTCCTGGAGCAGGCTTCCATGCTGGCCACGATCGACAACGGCGGCGTCTACCACAGCGCCCACATCGTCGCCTCGATCGGCCACAGCACCCAGAACAGCGCCCCGCCGATCCCGATCAAGGTCACCAGCTACCCGGTGTTCAGCCCCGACCCCACGGCGAACAAGAACCTGGCCTCGCAGGTGCAGTACGCGATGTCGAAGGACGACGCGCCCTACGGCACCGCGCCTGGCGTTGCCATGAGCAACGGCCAGGAGATCATCGCCAAGACCGGTACCACGGACAGCTCCCAGTCGGCGTTCTTCATTGGCGCCATCCCGAGCCAGACGCTGGCCGTCGCGCTGTTCACCAACGAGCAGGGCAGCAAGATGGGCGAGGCTAAGCAGACCCTGGAGCTGCTCGGCGGGCTGTCTTCGGGCGGCATGGGCGGTACCTGGCCGGCCTCGATCTGGCATACCTACGCCGAGGACATGTTCATCCCGCTCGGGGTCGAGCCGTTCCCCACCCCGGTCTTCACCGGCCAGACCTGGAACCAGGTACCGCCGAACCTGCGCAGCGCCGGCAAGGAGCACAAGAAGCACGACCACGGCGGGCCCGGGGATCAGAACGGCGGCCGGGGCGGCGACCATGGCCGGAACCCCACCCCCTGGCCCACCTACTCCTGTGACCCGCGGGTCGTGACCTGCACGACGGGCGGCGGCGGCGGCCTAGGTGGCGGCAACGGCGGGGGTCTGGGTGGCGGCCCGGTGGCCGGGGGCGTGGGCCTCGTCGTGACCGGCCTGCCCCTGTGGGCCCGCCGCCGGCGGCAGCACCGCCGGCTGCGGCGGACCAGGAAGGCGGGGCTGAAGGCCCCCGAGGCGAGCTGACACGAAAACACGATTAGATATGGGGGTGGACGTCCCGGAGTCGGCGGATACGCGATTCGGCGGCGGGGCCGGGCGCCCCGCGAGCCCCGTCGGCCTGGCCGCCGTCCTCGGCAGCACCGGTGTGCTGGTAGCCGCGTCCGTGCTCGGCATGGTGCTCGCGTTCGCGGAGAAATCCCCGTGCCGCGCCGGTGCCTGGAACTCCTACGCCAGCCAGTTCCAGCGCGCCTGCTACACCGACATCTACCCGCTGTACTACGGCGAGGGGCTGTCCGACGGGAAGGTGCCCTACACCGGCCACCCGGTCGAGTACCCGGTGCTGATCGGCGGGGCCATGCAGGCCGCGGCCTGGCTGGTGCGGAACGTCAGCGAAGCCGTCAGGGGCCGTGAGTTCTTCGACGTCACCGTGGTACTGCTCGCGGTCTGCGCGGTGGCGGGCGTGCTGGCGACGGCGCGGGCGGCCGGACCCAAGGGTTCAGATCGGCGGGCGCAGGCGCTGATGGTGGCGCTGTCCCCGGCGCTGATCTTGTCCGCCTTCGTCAACTGGGACCTGATCGCGCTCGCGTTTACCGCGCTGGGCATCGCCGCCTGGGCGGCTCGCCGTGGTGTCTGGGCCGGCGTCCTGCTCGGCCTCGCCGTCGCGACGAAGTTCTATCCCCTCGTGGTCTTCGGGCCGCTGCTGCTGCTGTGCCTGCGGGCCGGCCGGATGCGCGAGTTCGCGCGGACGCTGGCCGCCGCGGCGATCGCGTGGCTGGTCGTCGACCTGCCGGTGCTGATCGTCGCGCCGTCCGGCTGGGCGCGTTTCTACGTGTTCAGCAAGGACCGGGGCGCCGACTGGGGTTCGGTCTGGTACATGTTCGAGCACTTCAACGTGCCGGTGCTTGGTAACCCGCAGCTCAGCGCGCTGAACAAGCTGACGGAGGTGTTCTTCGCCGTCGCCTGCGCCGCGATCGCCGTGCTCGCGCTGGCCGCGCCGCGCCGCCCGCGGCTGCCGCAGCTGTGCTTCCTGGTGCTGGCCGCGTTCCTGATGACGAACAAGGTCTGGTCGCCGCAGTACGTGGTCTGGCTGGTGCCGCTGGCCGTGCTGGCCCGCCCCCGGCTGTGGCCCTACCTGCTGTGGCAGGCGGCCGAGGTGGTGTACTTCTTCGGCATCTGGGGCTACCTCATCTTCATCTACTCCGCCGAGGGCTACCAGGTGACGGGCTACCAGGGCATCAGCAGCGGATGGTATTTCGCCACCCTGGCCGCCAGGTTCCTCACCGTAGGCCTGCTCGCCGCCTACGTGGTGCGGGACATCATTGATCCCGAACGGGACGTGGTGCGTGCCCTCGGCACCGACGATCCGGCCGGCGGCGTGCTCGACCACGCCGAGGACCGGTTCAGGCTCAGGTTCAATCCCGGTGGCCGGGGGCTCAGCATCGACCGGGCCCGTGCTAGCTAGATGAGTGCTAGCCAGACTAGGGGCTAGCCGGCCAGGTGCTGCTTCAGCCAGCTGATGTCGGCGGCCAGACCGCCGTTCTCGTCGGGGGTCTCGCAGATGACCGGCGCGCCCGCGGCGCGGACCACGCCGAGTAGCAGGGCGGGATCGATGGTCCCGGTGCCGATGTTGGCGTGCCTGTCCCGGCCCGAGCCGAACTCATCCCGCGAGTTGTTGCAGTGCACCAGGTCGATCCGGCCGGTGATGGCCTTGATCCGGTCGGCCGCGTCGGCGAGGTCGATGCCGGCCGAGTTGGCGTGGCAGGTGTCCAGGCAGAAGCCGAGGTTGGCGCTGTCGCTGGAGCCTCCCCTGGCTGCCGCCTCGGTCACTGCGTCCCAGAGCCTGCCGATCGCGTCGAGCGACCGGGCCATGGCGCCGTCGCCGCCCGCGGTGTTCTCGATCAGCATCGGCAGCGGCCGCTCGATCCGTTCCACCGCCTTGCGCCAGTTCTCCAGGCCGTCCTCGGCCGCCACCCCCGCGGTGACATGGCCGCCGTGCACGATCAGGCCCTTGGCCCCGACCGACGCGGCCGCCTTGAGTTGCTGGTCGAGGATCTTCCTGCTCGGGATCCTGATCCGGTTGTTGCTGGTCGCGACGTTGATGATGTACGGCGCGTGGATGTAGATGTCGACGCCCGCCGCGGTGAAGGCGTCCCGGACGGCGGCCGGATCGCCGCCCGGTATCACCGGGCCCTTCCACCCCTGCGGGTCGCCGAGGAAGAACTGGGCCGCATCCGCGCCGCGGGCGATCGCCTCGTCGAGCGGGTGGTCAACGTGGAAGTGGGCTCCGATACGCACCATGGTCCCCAAGCCTAGTGACAGCGCCTAATGACTGGGCCTAGTGACTGGGCCCGGGTGCGTGGTGCCGCGGCCGGCGGTCAGGCGACGAAGCCGCCCTTGGACAGGCCGATGGCCAGCCCGACGAAGCCGGCGATGATGCCGGTGACGATCAGCACCCGCTGCTCGCGGGTGGACGAGATCATCTGCACGTACAACCCGATCAGGCACGAGACCAGCCCGGTGGCGGTGGTGATGACGATCACCGCGGCGCTGGTATGGACGTTCCTGATCACCAGGCCGAGGACGAAGGAGACCAGGCCGACCACCAGCGTGACGATGGTCAGGATGTTCTGGACCGGATGCGGCTGCCCGTCCGAGTTCAGGATGTTGTGGCGCCGGCCGGAGTCGACGGTGCCTGCCACGTGACCACCTCCAGGAAGTTTTCACGGAAAGTCTTCCCCTGCGCCGGAGTCAGGAATCCACAGGTTTCCCGGCCGCCTCAGCGAGATGGTTACCGCGTGCCTGCGATGTTGGGTAAACTGACCGGGCTGCGGACAACCCGGCTGTTCACCTGCGCCGGCTCGTGACCGCGACACCTCCTGCCACGGAAGGACCGTGGCCGCACCAGTCCAGAGGAGGACTCAGGACGCCCATGCGCCACTACGAACTAATGATCATCCTCGACCCCAACCTCGAGGAGCGCACCGTCCAGCCGTCACTCGACCAGTTCCTCAAGGTCGTGACCGCCGGCGGCGGCAAGGTTGAGAAGGTCGACATCTGGGGCAAGCGTCGCCTCGCCTACCAGATCCAGAAGAAGTCGGAAGGCTTCTACGCGGTGGTGGACCTGACGGCGGAGCCGGGGGTCGTGCTCGAACTCGACCGCCAGCTCAACCTGAACGAGACCATCCTGCGTACCAAGGTCACGCGGCCCGAGAACCACTGAACCCTGACCTCTTCTCTCACCAGCAGAATCCGTTAGCGAGCTGGAGTACCCCGATGGCAGCAGGCGATACCCAGATCACGATCGCGGGCAACCTCGTCGATGATCCGGAACTGCGTTTTACCCCGGCCGGTCAGCCCGTGGCCCGGTTCCGGGTGGCGTCCACGCCCCGGTTCCGGGATAACCAGACCGGTGAGTGGAAGGACGGGGACAGTTTGTTCCTGACCTGCAATGTGTGGCGGCAGGCGGCGGAGAACGTGGCCGAGTCGCT
>Ga0081540_1003297_pt1 | contig 12804 bp, 12 predicted proteins | sample TabmetS2T1R1_FD_71024 | JGI IMG/M metagenome (GOLD analysis project Ga0081540, IMG submission 71024) | Tabebuia heterophylla rhizosphere microbial communities from the University of Puerto Rico - S2T1R1 | ecosystem: Host-associated > Plants > Roots > Rhizosphere ... | reverse complement strand
CGATGGTCTGACCGGGCGCGGGCTCAGGCAGGAAGCCGATGAAGTAGCAGGGATGGCCGGCGTTAAGCGCCACACCAACCTCACTCTGCGCCTTGAAGCCGCCGATGCCAGGTCCATGGCCGGCGCGCGGATCGACAATGACGAAGGGGCGCTTGCGCTCGTCGATCTTTATGGTCTCCGGGGGCACGATTTGGACCAGGACGTAGTTTACCGGTCGGGGCAGCTTGCGTCCGTCCATCACCAGTTCGCAGGGGAATTTTAGGACGTGGGGAGCCTCCTTGGCGGCATGTTGCACATAACTGTCGCTGCGCTGTTGCAGGACGTGCAAGAAGAGAAGGCCGCGCTGGGATGCGTCCAGCCAATAGGCCCACGCGTCGCCGAAGGCGGCGTTCGGCCAGGGCGCAAAAGGCAGCTGGACGCCACTTGCAAGCGGTTGGTTGCTCATTGCGGGTTCCCCTTATAGCGCCAGGGTTTGGACGGACGTTGTCCCGCCTGATTGTTTGATGGCGCGATCTGCGCGGCGACGTTGCGCGCATTGCCGGGCTCTGTGCTATCGACGTTTACCCGTATTGTTGGAGCAAATAACACCGACCTCCGGCACTTGCCCCTGCATGACCAGCCGGGCCCCTGCAGACCAGCGGGGAACGGGCGATCGCCCGAAAAATTTGCAAAAGGACGCAATAAAAGTGGGGCAACCGCCAAAGGGATTTAAGGACAACGCGCTTGGACCACCTGTCCACTAGGCCGCCGGCGGCGGTGAGGTCGGCGCGATCCTCTGGGCAGGTGCAAACGACGGCTGCCCTCCGTTGCCGATGCACGCTTGCCAACGGAAGCGCGTTAACGAGGCGACGGCGGTCGCAGCCCTCAGGTGTTTTCCCGATTGGTCGAGGCTTGCCTCTGGGGGCATGCTTCTAGCCAGCATGGCTGGGGAAAAGACAGGAGGAGATCGCCCCGGGGAGACGAAGCATGCATCTCTTAAGGCGCACCGCGCTTGTGCCGCCGCATGCGGTGCAGGCAGGGTCGAGCATGCTGCCGTTTCGGGCGCCAGAGCTTTTTAGCGTTGAGGCGACCGCAGTTGGTCGGCCCAAATGCAACCAAGACAAGGGCGCGGGCCGGGTCGCTCAGGGCGTCGCCATCGGCAGCGCCGCCAACTCTTGCGCGGGCAAGCATCCACGAGGACAAGAAAATGCCGCAGCATTCGAGCATTGGGCCTGCAACTCAAGCTTTGCGCGCCAAGGCGAGCAGAGCCATGCGCTCGGAAAGTTCAGAAGATAAAGCGCGTGAGAAAGACCAACTGCGCAGCGGCAAAGCTGATGAGGCCCCGCGCAAGGACCTCAAGCGCGATGAGTATGAGAAGAAATTGCGCAAACTGCATGTCCGGCTGGTTGAACTGCAAGCCTGGGTCCGGCACGAGGCTGCAAAGATCTGTATCGTCTTTGAGGGTCGTGATGGTGCCGGAAAGGGTGGCGCCATCAAAGCGATCACCGCCCGCGTGAGCCCACGCATATTCCGCGTTGTCGCACTCTCGGCCCCTACCGAGCGTGAAAAATCTCAGATGTACATCCAAAGATATTTGCCGCACCTGCCGTCGGCAGGTGAGGTCGTGATCTTTGACCGCAGTTGGTACAATCGTGCTGGCGTCGAGCGGGTCATGGGGTTTTGCAGCCCAGCGGACGTCAAGCACTTTCTCCGGTTGGCGCCGCACGTCGAAAAATCGATGCTCGATTCCGGCATCATTTTGCTCAAGTATTGGCTCGAGGTAAGTCCCGATGAACAAGAAAAGCGCCTGCGCGAGCGCATCGACGATGGGCGAAAAACCTGGAAGCTCTCCGATATGGACTTAAAGTCGTTCAAGCGCTGGGACGACTACACGCGGGCGCGCAACGACATGTTCAACGCGACCGACACGTCCTGGGCACCCTGGTTTGTGGTGCCCTCTGACCAAAAGCGGCGCGCTCGGCTTAACATTATCGAACATTTGCTCGCCAGCATTCCCTATAAACCCGTGCCGCGGGCGAAGGTGCACTTTCCCAAGCGACACGTTGCGGATGCCGAGCAAAGGCAGTCGGTGCCGCTGAGACTGATCGATCAGGTCTATTGATCCGGGCGGGCAAAGGCCTCCGCGTCACTCGCATCGGTTGGCCGGTCGCCCTGCACCCAAATGACAAGCACCGCCCAGGCGATGGAAAGAACAATGGGTCCGAAGAAGATTCCGACAATGCCATAGGCAATGATGCCGCCAATGACGCCGATCATAATAATCGGCATCGGCGTGGCGAGGCCGCGCGCCATGACCAGCGGTCTTAAAACGTTATCTATCACGCCGACGCAAACCATATAGGCCGTGAAAGCGAGCGCCTGCATGGTATCCATAGCCGTCCAGCTCCAAAGGGTAATGGGTATGAGCAAGATGGCCGGCCCGATTTGCGCGATACTGAGCAGCAGAGTTAGGAATGCCAGCACGCTGGCGGAGGGAATGCCAGCGGCAAGGAAGCCCGCGCCGGCGAGCACCGATTGCAACAGCGCGATGCCCACCACGCCGCGGGAGACGTTGCGTATGGTGGCGCCAACCAGCTGCACCGTCTCCTTGCCGCGGTGGCTCAGTACACGACTAAGGAAGGCGCTCGATGCCTCCACGAGCTGCGGGCCTCGCGTCAACAAGAAGCCCGTGACAATAATGGAGACAAGCAGCTCAACTAATCCGACAAACGCGCTTTGCGCCATTTCCAGAAGTTGGCTGCCGAGCGGTTTGAGGTAGGGTGCCATCTCCGTCAGCGCCGCCTTCAAATTGGTCGCCGCCAGGGTCCAAAAGCGGTGCAGCTGTTCGCCGATCAGCGGCCAGAGCTTCACAGCCTCTGCCGGCAGCGGGATCGCCAGTTCTCCGGCATCTAGTCCGTTGATCAGCGAGCCAATGGCGCCAATCAGACCGAACCCTAGCCAGGTCACCGGACCAACGACAATCATCAGGCATAGCGAGGAGATGACGGTCGCGGCCAGTCCCCGCCGGCCCAGCCGGCGTGCGAGCCAGTCGAACACCGGATAAAGCGCCACCGTCAAGACGGCGCTCCAAAGCAGGATCATCAGCAGAGGTGCGATGACCCTGAACGACCAGTAGGCGAGCAAGCATAAAAAGCCAAGGCGGATGACAATGTCGATGCTTTGAGTGCTGAGCGCCTCCCGAAGCGGATCGTTATCGCGTGCGGTCATCGCTCAGGCTCGCGTCCAAGGGGGTTGCCAAGGCAGGCAAATTGCGGCCGCTGGCGCGGTCTCGCGCAAAGACCGAAAACCTCGATCTGGAATGCGAAGGCTGGGCGCGAAGTACCGGCACGTCGGCTCAAGGCGGCGAAGAAAAAAGCCATGACATCCTGCCTGCGATCTCGAGCGGCGGGACGCCGATCGCTGGGCACCTCGGACGGATAAGGCTGCAAATTGCTGAGAAACTTAGCGCTCATTTCCTTCGCCACGTCGGAAAGGAGAGCTCAACATCCCGCAAGGACCCTCACGCCTGTAATGATGACACGCCCTGAGTCATTGCACTCGACCAGCGACATGGGCCGAAACAAGGCGCCTGTCAACAATCGTCGAGCCGCCGGCGATGCCAACGCGGGTTTGCTCGCAGCCGCCACAGCCGCCGTTAGCAGGGCAAGGCGGGTTCATCGCCTGCGGCGCCGCTTAGGGGAAGAACGCGGCAAATTGCCGAAGGACTTCGTGCGGCCGTTCCTCAGCCAGGTAGTGCCCGCTGTCGATGGCGCCGCCGCTGACCGCCTCGGCGCAGTAGCGACGCCAGATCTCGAGCGGTTCGTACCACTGGCCGATCTTGCCCTTTTCCCCCCACAAGACCAGCATCGGACATCGCACCTTGCTGCCAGCGTCACGGCTTGCACGATCGTGCTCCAGGTCGACGGTGGCGGCTGCGCGGTAGTCCTCGCACATGCCAACGATGGCTGCCGGCTGTCGCGCCGCGGCAAGATAGTCGGCGAGCGCCTCTGGATGGAAAAAGTTGGGCGGCTTGGGTTCACGCGAGGTGTGGGCGGTAAACCAGGCCTCGGGCGCCGCATTGATCAGCACCTCCGGAAATGGATGCGGTTGGGCGAACCAAAACCAATGATAGTAGCCGAGCCCAAACGCCATGTCGGTACGCTCGAAATGCTCGATGGTCGGAATGATGTCGAGCACCGCCAACTTGGTGACGCGCTGCGGGTGGTCGAGCGCCAGCCGGTGAGCAACGCGCGCGCCGCGGTCATGGCCAGCCACGAAAAAGCGCTCGTGCCCGAAATGGCGCATGACTTCGACCAGATCCGTGGCCATCGCTCTCTTTGCATAGGGCGCATGATCGGACGTCGCCGGCGGCTTGAACGAGCCACCGTAGCCTCTGAGGTCGGGACAAACGACCGTGAAGCGCTCGGCCAACGTCGGCGCCACGTAGTGCCACATCAGGTGTGACTGCGGATTGCCATGCAACAGCAGCAACGGCGGCCCCGATCCGCCGTGGCGTAAGCGGATACCGCCAGCGCTCACCATCACCGTTTCGAGATTAAATCCTGGAAACAGCATGCTTGGCCAGCCAGATCAATGAAGGTCCCGCGCTATTATGCCTGCACGCGGTTTGGGAAGAAAGGCGCTATCAGGGAAGGCGGAAGGCCGAAGCCGGCGCAGCCCCTGGTAAGGTTCGCCTTTGGCTCGGCGCAGCCCAAAAGAAAGCTCCGCCGTGTGGCGGAGCCTTCCTCGCGTCGGTCCTGAGCCGCTCAGGGCTTTGTGGCCGGAGCCGGGGCGGGCGCCGGGGGCGTTGGTTGCGGCGCTGCGTTGGTATTCGGTGTCGGGCGTGCCGGTGCGGTCGCGTTAGGGACGTTCTCGGTCGTCCTCGGTGCCGGGGTGCCGCCACGATCCGCTGCCATGAGCAACCAGCCGCCGATGGCAATCAAGGCCGCCACCAGCAGCAGGGGGATATAGTTCCAGGCGCCCTCTTCGGTACGGGTAACGCGCTCCCAGCCCGTGCGTGCGGGACGCGCAAGGCTCTCATCGCGAAGGGGATCGTCCTGACGTGGCGGAATGCGATCGTTGGGTCTCTGATCCATCTCGTGTCTCCCATGTTCTTGCTTGGAGAACGCGCGTTTTGTGGGCTGTGTTCCAGCAGAAGCGCTCAGGCTGCGGTTGCGAAGAACGGGCGCAGCTTATGGAGGGCGCGCAAGCCTACGGCTCAGCTTCCGGCGCGGTGGCCGTGCGCGCGTCGCGCCACGCCATGGCTTGCCGAGGCCCACGCGCGCCGGCGAGGCAGCCAGCGCCATGCTGCGGGCGCACCGAGCCCCTGATCAGGCGAGCGTTATGGCGCGCCTCAACGCTCAGCGTCGCTGGGCGTGCGAGCCTGACGACGGAGGCCGGACCCAGCGAATAACGAATTTGCCATGGCCATGCGGCAGACGATCAGGGTTCCGGCAGCCCAAGGCCATGACATGGCTCGGCGATGATGCCCCCCGCAGATTTGCCCATCGATGCTCGCGGGCTCTAGCGTGTGCCAGAGGTTGTGTGGCAATGCGGCTTTCGGTGCCGCAAAAAGGGGACTAAACAACGCTTGGCGCGGATCGCCTTCCCTCAATCCTGTTTGATCCGGCAGGACGGAGCCCGTGGCCAATGGCACAGCACATCGGCATTGTTGCATGCTCTTCGGAGGGCGCAGCCCTTTGCTATCGCACCATATGCTTGGAGGCGGCAACGCCGCTCGGGCGCTACGGCCATCCCGAGGTGTCGATGCATACGCCTCCACTGGCCCAATATGTGCAATGTTTGGATCGCGAGGATTGGCGCGGTGTCGGCGAATTGATGCTCGCCTCGGCCGACAAGCTCGCCAAGATCGGCGCCGATTTCCTGATTTGCCCGGACAACACCATCCACCAAGCGCTCCCTCATATCGAGGCACGCTTGCCACGACCCTGGTTGCACATTGCCGAAGCGGTCGCCGACGCCGCGGTCGCGCGCGGCTTCCGACGCCTAGGGCTGACCGGAACGCGCTGGCTTGTGGATAGCGCGGTCTATCCGGAGAAACTTGAGGCGCGCGGGCTGGATTGGGTGGTGCCAAGCCCGGATGAACGCAGCGAGATCAACCGCATCATCATGGATCAGCTTGTCTGCGGCATCGTCAACCCTGATGCGGTCACCTACGTCCAGCGTGTGATCGGTCGGTTGCAAGCCCAGCGCTGTGATGCCGTGGTGCTGGGTTGCACCGAGTTGCCGCTGATCATCAGTGATGGCAACTCGGCGCTGCCGACCCTCGATTCCACGCGCCTGTTGGCGCGGGCGGCGGTCGATCGGGCCGCGCCCGGGGCGGCGGCATAATCTGACGCCGCCTGGCGCAGCGTCCTATCGCGCCTATTGCCTGTGGTGGCGATGCCGCTACCTCGGGCCTGAGGGCCTCCCGGCCGGCTCCGGAAGCGGGGACCCCCGCCTCCGGCACGAAACCGTTACTCCGCGCAACGAGGCACGGGAGTATCGACGCCGGCCTCGTCCGTCGGCCGCGTGAGGCCAATGGTCAGGTATAAGCCCAGCAGGGTCAGGCTCAAGATTTTGGCGATGACGATGCGGCGCATGGCAAACCTCCCTACCGATCGGGGCTCGCAATTCTCGGCCAGTCCGTCATCTGCACCCGTGCCAACAGGTGGTAGGTGCCGGCCTCGGGCTTGAAAATCGAAGCCTCGCCCTCCTTGACGTCAAACCAGTCCTTGCCGAGCGCATCGATGATGTTTGGCTTGTGCGTTATCAGAATATCGTTCTTCGCGGGCGCGGGCGCCTTGGTCAGCATTGTGCGCAGCGCCTCGGCACGTCGCGTGTTCTCGTCCGGCGTTACCACGAGGCCACCTTCGCTAAGATCGACGGTCGTCTCGATGGTCTTGAAGCCCGCTAATTGCGCCGTCTCATAGGCGCGATTGAATTTGCTCGTGTAGACCTTCCCGACCGGGATCCCGGCAGCGCGGATGGCTTCTCCAAATGCTTTAGCGAGCTCTTTGCCTTTGTCGTTGAGATTGCGCTGCTTGGCGACGTCGGTGAAGGTGAACGGATCGAGATCGGCTTGGTTGCTGAAGGTGGCGCCGTGCCGAACCAGGATGACGTTTCCACCCGCCCGTAGGACCTGGGCCAGGCCTTGGAAGTCGACGATCGGGTTCGCGCTTTGCGAGCTCACAGGCGCCTGCGCGGCGCTGGGCGAGGCGAAGGCACCGGCCAGGATCGCCACGCTGGCGAAGGCTGCAACAATGGTCTTCATGACATTTCCCGTGCGTGGTTGGAGTGGAGCGGGATGGCGCGGCCAACGCTGCCTGCCGCGACAATTGCCGTGCGCAGGAACGGCGGCGGCCCACCTTGTGGCTAGCGCCGGCCCTGCATCGCATAGGACTCCCAATGGCTCCAGCGCATTCGCCGGTTTCACGAGCTCGTTACGCGTGTTGATCCGGCGCGCAGTGCCGTGATCAGCGCAAGGCTTTTTGCGCTTTCAGCGTGGGCCCAACCCTATGGGCCTTCAGCTCGTTCGCCCGCCGGCCTCCTGGTCCGCGTCTACGGCCGGCCTTGCTGAGACCAGGGCGCCACGATTGCGCTTAGGGTCGCCGGGCTCGCCATGGCATCTGCAAATGGAAAAAAAAGCAGCTTGAAAGCGCTGCGCGCCGCGTCCGCGGCCATCGTTTGAGGCTAACGGCATCGGCTTGCACGCAATTGCGATGCTATGGCTAACGGCTCAGTAGTATCGCTGCCCTATCGCCACCAGATATCCGGACGGAAGACCAGTCTCGGGTGGCGGTCGCGCTTGCGGCCACGCGGGTGCCCAAGGGTTTTGGGAGTGGGGCGGTTGCGGCTGGGTGAATATCCCCCGCTCCTCAGGCGCGACGCACCTTTGTGCGGTCGGGCAGCAGGACCTATGGCGATGGCAGGCGTGAGTACTCGGACAAGGGATAGCGGGATGTGCCAGCACTTAGGCGTCGCCCTCGCCACCTTGTTGCTGTGGCAATTGCAGGCGAGCCCGCTGCTTTGTGCCGAGACGACATTGCTCAATGCCTCCTATGAGCCGACGCGACGCTTCTATTCGGCCGTGAACAAGGCGTTCGCGGCGCAATGGCAGCACCAAAGTGGCCAGAGCATCCTCATCTATCAGTCGCACGCCGGCTCGGGCGCGCAAGCGCGGGCGGTCAGTTTCGGGCTCGAGGCAGATGTCGTGACCCTGGCCCTTGCCTACGATATTGATGCCATTGTTGAGCGTGCCGGCCTTCTTGCCCCGGATTGGCAAAAGCGATTGCCCGACAACAGCGCGCCATACGCCTCGACCATCGTCTTCCTGGTACGCAAAGGCAACCCCAAACAGATACGCGACTGGCCGGATCTTGCCAGGCAGGGCGTCACCGTTGTGACGCCTAACCCGAAGACCTCGGGTGGGGCGCGTTGGAACTTCATGGCGGCGTGGGGCTACGCCATGCGCAGCTACGGCAATGATGAGAGCAAAGCCCGCGATTTCCTGGGCCGCATCTACGGTAACGCCCCGGTCCTCGACACGGGTGCGCGCGGCGCCACCATCACGTTCACCCGACGCGGTATCGGTGACGTGCTCATCGCCTGGGAAAACGAGGCCCTGCTTGCGGCGCGCGAGATTGGTCCCGATGAATTCGAGATTGTGGTACCCTCGCTCAGTATATTGGCCGAGCCGCCCGTTGCCGTCGTCGACAAGGTTGTGGACCGGCGTGGCACGCGCCAAGCGGCCGAGGCCTACCTCGGCTTTCTGTATTCGCCCGAAGGGCAAAAGCTAGCGGCGCAGAATTATTACCGGCCCAGATCGAAGGAGGTCTTGGAGCAGCATTTGGACCGCTTCACCCAAGTCGAGCTTATGGACATCGCGGCGTTCGGCGGCTGGAAGCAAGTACAGAAGGTCCACTTTGCCGATGGTGGGACCTTCGATCGCATCTATGGCTCTCAGAGCCCGACGAAATGATCGCAAGCGCGCAACCTCGTTCGTGGACGCTTCTGCCCGGCTTCGGGCTGGCGCTCGGCATCACGCTGACGTATCTCGGGCTGATTGTCCTCATTCCCCTCAGCGTCCTGCTGGTGAAAGCGGGCGATGCCGGTCCGCCCAAGATTTGGGCAGAGCTCTCGTCGCCGCGAGTTTTGGCAGCCTTTCGCCTGAGTTTTGGCATGGCCTTCCTGGCTGCGGTCTGCAACGCACTTTTTGGCTTCATGTTGGCGTGGGTGTTGGCGCGTTACCGCTTTGCTGGGCGCAGGCTTATGGACGCGATGATCGACCTGCCGTTCGCGTTGCCGACGGCTGTTGCCGGCATCTCCCTCGCCCAGCTTTATGCCACCAATGGCTGGCTGGGCAGCGTCCTCGCGCAAGCCGGGATCACCGTTGCCTTCACGCCGCTTGGGGTCCTGATCGCCCTCATCTTTGTGGGCCTCCCATTTGTGGTGCGGACCGTTCAGCCGGTATTGGAAGAACTCGACCGCGAGATGGAAGAAGCCGCCGTGCTGCTCGGAGCGGCACGCTGGGACATTATCCGACGCGTTGTCATTCCACCCCTAATACCGGCAGTGATGACCGGGGCCACGCTGGCCTTTGCCAGAGCCATCGGTGAATACGGTTCCGTCATCTTCATCGCCGGCAACATGCCGGGGTATTCGGAAATTGTGCCGCTGCTGATCGTAATCAAGCTCGAGCAGTACGACTACCTGGGTGCGGCGGTGATCGCGAGTGGGATGCTGATCGCCTCATTCATCCTGCTGTTAGCGATCAACTCGCTGCAAGCCCGTATGCGAAGGTGGCAAGGTGGCTAGGTTAAAAGCCTCAAGCGTTGCGGCCGGCCAGACGCTTCCATTGTCGGAAAGCCGAGGCGTACGCGCCGCGCTCATCACCATTGCCGTGGTGTTCTTCGTATTCTTCTTGCTGCTGCCACTGATCGTCGTGTTCGCGGAGGCCCTGCGTCAGGGCTTCCATGCCTACTGGGCGGGGCTTCGCGACCCCGAAACGCTCGCCGCCATACGGCTGACGCTCCTGACGGCCATCTTGGTTGTGCCCATCAATACCGTGTTCGGGATAGCCGCGGCCTGGGCAATTACGAAGTTCACCTTTGCCGGCAAGAATCTGCTGATTACCCTGATCGATGTGCCGTTTTCCGTGTCGCCGGTCATAGGCGGTATGGTCTTTGTCTTGCTGTTTGGACTGCCGGGCGTACTCGGCCCATGGCTTGCGGCGCACGACATCAAGATCGTCTTCGCGGTTCCAGGCGTGATCATCGCCACACTGTTCGTAACCTTACCCTTCGTGGCCCGCGAGTTGATTCCTTTGATGCAAAAACAAGGAACCGATCAAGAGGAAGCCGCAATCATGCTGGGGGCCAACGGTTTGCAGACCTTTCTGCGCATCACGCTGCCCAACATCAAGTGGGGTCTGTTGTACGGTGTCTTGCTTTGCAATGGCCGCGCCATCGGTGAGTTTGGAGCGGTCGCCGTGGTTTCCGGGCACATCATGGGGCTCACCAACACCATGCCGCTGCACGTCGAGGTGCTCTACAACGATTTCAACTTCGTCGCTGCCTTCGCGGTGGCTTCGCTTCTCGTCATGATGGCATTCGCGACCCTCGTGCTGAAAGCGGTTCTCGAGTCACGTGCCGCCCCGAGGTCGGCAGGCCTTCCATAGGGAGCACCGCATTGGAAATCGCGCTGAAGAATTTGACCAAGCGCCTCGAGCGTATGGTCGTGCTCGATCGCATCAATCTTCAAATCCAAGACAAAGAGTTCATCGGACTGCTGGGCCCATCCGGCTCGGGTAAGACCACGCTGCTTCGCATCCTGGCGGGCCTTGAACTCGCCGACGAAGGAGCGGTGGAAATTGACGGTCGTGACAGCAGCAGTTTGTCGCTCGCCGAGCGTAGGGTCGGGTTTGTTTTTCAGCATTACGCCTTGTTCAACCACATGACAGTCTTCCAGAACGTGGCATTTGGCCTTCAGGTCAAGCCGCCGCAAACACGCAAATCCACCGCCGCAATTGCGCAACGCGTCCGCGAACTGCTCGGTCTGGTACGGCTCAAAGCCTATGAGGATCGTTTTCCTATGCAGCTATCGGGAGGACAAAGGCAGCGAGTCGCTTTGGCGCGAACCCTCGCCATCGATCCGAAGGTGCTGTTGCTTGACGAGCCTTTTGGCGCCTTGGATGCGAAGGTGCGCGTTGAACTGAGACGCTCACTGCGGGAAATCCATGATACCGCGGGGCTCACCACGGTCTTTGTTACGCATGATCAGGAGGAGGCGCTGGATCTGGCTGATCGCGTCGCCATTATGAACCGTGGCATTATTGAGCAGGTCGGTACCCCCGTCGAAGTCTATGACGCGCCCAAATCGCCATTCGTTTTCGATTTTCTCGGCCATACGAATTCCTTTGATTGTGTGGTGCAAGGTGGCAAAGCGTACTTGGGGGAAAAAGAGCTCGGGCTTGACAAGGTAGTCCGCGACGGCCCGGCCGTCGCTTTCGTGCGCCCGCACGATGTCCTGGTGGCGCGAACCGATAAGGCTCAAACGAACACGGGTAGCCGCCTTCCGGGTACAGCGCTTGTGCGCTTCATCTCGGCCTTGGGAGAGCGCGCTGTTGCCGAACTCCTTTACGAAAGGCGGCTGATCGAGGTGGAAATGACGCGCCAGACGCTACAGGAGCTCGGGTTGCAGGTTGGGAGCAAATGCACGATCGGCCTCAGGCGCGCGCGCGTATACGCAAGAGATGAGGCCGAGGAGCAAACCCGCGTTGCCGAGCGGGCGGCGGTGCGACCCCGCAAACGTCGACGATTGCGGGACCGTCTATCCACGCTGCGCTAAGACGGCCGAACCTGGCCAAGCCATTTGCGTCACACCGAGGCGAGTGCGGGCTGGGCGGCGGCGGCAAACCAGCCACCGTTTCTCAAGGTGCACGCCGCAGGCAGGGGACTCCCAGGAGTGCTCGGCGTCCGTGCCAATAGCCGCTCGACGGTGAGCTCCTTAAGCAAGTGTTAAGGACGCCTGACAAAAAAAGACCTAGTGGCAGATGAACGGCAAATGAATGCCAGGCGTCTTTTTTGGGCTTGAGCGATATCGCGGTTCAAATCGGAACTTGTCGTTCTGCCCCGGGTTGATTTGGACCACTCTTGAGCTCGACCGCTGGCGAGCTGCGCGGCCTAGCGCGCTGGAGGACCAACCAATGATCTTGCCGTCTCGTCGTGCTGGCGTTTTCCCGCTTCTATCCGCGGTCAGCCTTTTGCTTGCTCAGTTTGTCGCCCTCGGCGGTGCGACGGTCGCCCACGCGCAAGCCAATGCGCAGGAGCGCGCACGCGCCGCGCAGCAGAAGGCCGCGCAACAGGCGGCTGCCGCCCGGGCCGCGCAGCAGGCTGCTGCGGCCAGAGCGGCACAGCAAAGGGCCGCCCAACAACAGGCTGCTGCCGCGCGGGCGGCCCAGCAGCGGGCAGCGCAAGAACAGGCGCGGGCGGCGCAACAGCGGGCGGCGCAGGAACGGGCGCGGGCAACCCAGCAGCGCGCCGCGCAGGAACAGGCGCGGGCGGCGCAACAGCGGGCGGCGCAGGAGCAGGCGCGGGCAACCCAGCAGCGGGCCGCGCAGGAACAGGCGCGGGCGGCCCAGCAGCGGGCGGCCCAGGAGCAGGCAAAGGAGGCGCAACGACGTGCGGCCGAGCAACGGGGGCGAGCGGTGCAGCAACGTGCAGCCGAGGAGCAGGCACGCGCGGCCCAGCAGCGCGCGGCCCAGGAGCAGGCAAAGGAGGCGCAACGACGTGCGGCCGAGCAACGGGGGCGAGCGGTGCAGCAACG
>Ga0081540_1003296_pt1 | contig 12805 bp, 13 predicted proteins | sample TabmetS2T1R1_FD_71024 | JGI IMG/M metagenome (GOLD analysis project Ga0081540, IMG submission 71024) | Tabebuia heterophylla rhizosphere microbial communities from the University of Puerto Rico - S2T1R1 | ecosystem: Host-associated > Plants > Roots > Rhizosphere ... | reverse complement strand
CGATTGGATGAGTTGACGCACGCTCGGCAACCTCCCTATAATAGGGAGTACAGACCGAAGGGAATCTCTCCCTTTCACTGTCGAGGACAATTTAATGGATAAACGCATGGTCGATTTTATTCGGGCGCTGCGCGCTTCTGGCGTCCGTATTTCGCTGGCGGAAAGTATCGATGCCATGCACGGTGTCGATGAGATTGGCGTCGGCGACAAAGAACAGTTCCGCGCCGCCATGAAGACCACCCTCGTCAAAGAATCCAAAGATCACGACAAATTCGAATATTTCTTCCCGCTGTTTTTCGGCGCGAACCAGCCGCCGATGCAGGACATCATGGAAAATATGTCGCCGGAGCAGCAGCAGATGCTCCAGCAGGCGCTCGAAGCGCTCGTCGAGCTGCGCCGCCGGAGGGGCCTCGGTGGCGAGGCCCCACTCCGCCGCCTCGGCGCCGGTCAGGCCCTGCCACACGCCGAAGTGCCGCTCGCGCAGCCGCGGGTCATACCGGACGGTGAGCCCGGTCAGCGCGGCGAGCGCGGCGGCGGTGTCGCTGGTGCGGCGCAGGTCGCTGCTGACGATGGCGTCCGGTCGCAGCAGCGCCAGCCGCTGCGCGGCGGCCGCGGCCTGCTCGATGCCCACCTCGGTCAGCTCGGTGTCCAGTTGTCCCTGGATGCGACCCTCGACGTTCCACGCGGTCTGGCCGTGCCGCCAGACGATCAGCGTCCCGCTCACTGACGGCCGCTCATGCGCCGTCGAGGTCGGCGCGGACGAGGTCCCGGTCCACGAACGGGATCGTCGGGCAGTCCTTCCACAGCCGGTCGAGCGAGTAGAACTCCCGCTCCTCGCTGTGCTGGACGTGCACCACCAGGTCCACGTAGTCCAGCAGGACCCACCGGCCCGCCCGTTCACCCTCCCGGCGCACCGGCTTGGCCTTCTCCGGCAGGGCCAGCAGCCGTTCCTCGATCGCGTCCACGATCGCTTGGACCTGGCGTTCGTTGGGTGCGGAGGCGACCAGGAAGGCGTCTGTGATCACCAGTTGGTCGGCCACGTCGATGATGACGATGTCGTCGGCCTTCTTGTCGGCGGCCGCCTGGGCGGCGGCCAGCGCGAGCTCGACGGCGCGCTCGGATGCGGGCACCTGACTCCCCTCGGTTTGCCGATGTGCCGGCTACCAGCCTCTCACAACGGGGTGACAGGGCGCGCGTCGCTGACCGGGACGATACCGACTAAAGGTACAGATGGCGCTTTGCGATGTACTGGACGACCCCGTCCGGTACCAGATACCACACGGGCTGACCGGCGGCCACCCGGCTGCGCACGTCCGTGGAGGAGATCGCCATGGCCGGTACCTGCACCAGACTCACCGCGTGGTCCGGCAGGTGGGCGTCGGACAGCTCGAAGCCGGGCCGGGTGACCCCGATGAAGTGGGCCTGTTCGAACGCCTCGTCGACCTCCTTCCACGAGAGGATCTTGTCCAGCGCGTCGGCACCGGTGATGAAGAACAGCTGCGCCTCGGGTCCGTACGCCCGGCGCAGGTCCCGCAGGGTGTCCACGGTGTAGGTCGGGCCGCCCCGGTCGATGTCCACCCGGCTCACCGCGAACCGGGGATTGGCCGCCGTGGCGATGACGGTCATCAGGTACCGGTCCTCGGCCGGGCTGACCTTCTCGTCAACCTTCTGCCACGGCTGGCCGGTCGGCACGAAGACCACCTCGTCCAGGTCGAAGCGGCTGGCGACCTCGCTCGCCGCGACCAGGTGTCCGTGGTGGATCGGGTCGAAGGTGCCACCCATGATGCCGACCCGACGTGCCCGCGCCCTCATCATCCCCATGCTAGTGCGATGATCGCCGCCCGCCCGGCGGGAGTGCCACGGTTCACTGGTCGAGCCCGGGCAGCGGTGCCGGACCGCCCTCCCACCGGACCACCCGCCGCGCCTTGCCGACCTCCGTGCGCGGCAGGCTGCCCGGCTCGACCACCCGCACCTCGCAGCCGATGCCCAGCCGCCGGGCCAGCGCCTCGCGCAGCCGGGAAGCGATCTCCAGACCGTCCATTGTGGACGACGACGGCTCGCAACAGACCACCAGTCTCGGCAGCGCCGCGCGGGCGTCCACCACGATCGCGTACTGCGGCCCCACCTGCGGGTCGGCGAGCACCACCGCCTCGACCTCGCTCGGGTACACGTTGACGCCGCGCACCACGAGCATGTCGTCCAGCCGACCGACCACCTTGCTCATCTTGACCGTGGTGCGCCCGTCCGGCGACGGATCCCGCGACAGCCGGGCCAGGTCCCCCGACCGGTACCGCAGCAACGGCACCGCCTCCCGGGTCAGCGTGGTGAAGGTCAGCTCGCCGAGCTCACCGTCCGGTACCGGCGCGCCCGTCCCGGGATCCAGCGCCTCCACGAGGAAGTGGTCCTCCTGCACGTGCAGCCAGCCGGCGGAGTCCAGGGTCTCGGCGGCCACCCCGGGTCCGATCACCTCGGACAGCCCGTAGATGTCCAGCGCCCGGATGCCGAGCAGCAGCTCGATCTGCTGGCGCATCGGCTCGGTCCACGGCTCCGCTCCGTGCACGCCGACCCGCAGCCCCAGCGATGCCGGGTCGAGCCCGTCCGCGCGGGCCGCCTCGCCCAGGTAGATCGCGTAGGACGGCGTGCAGGTCAGCACGTCCGGCCGCAGATCCTGGATCAGGCGCAGCTGCCTGACGGTGTTGCCGCCGGACATCGGGACCACCATGGCGCCCAGCGCCCGGGCGCCGTGGTGCACTCCCAGGCCGCCGGTGAACAGGCCGTAGCCGTAGGCGTTGTGGACGACCGACTGCGCGGTCGCTCCGGCACCGGCCAGGCTGCGGGCCATCACGTTGGCCCAAAGATCAAGATCATTCGAGGTGTACGGCATGAGGGTCGGCCGCCCGCTGGTACCCGACGAGCCGTGCACACACGCGCAGTCCTCGAGTGGTACCGCGACCATCCCGAACGGGTACGCCGACCAGAGGTCGGACTTGTCCACAGTGGGCAGTCGGGGCAGGTCGTCGAGGGTGAGCCCGGTGCCCGCGTCGACACCGGCCTCCTTGAGGCGCAACGCCTGCTCACCGTGGGCCGCCAGCAGCCGGTCGACCAGGGTCCGCAAACGGGCGAGCTGCAGCGAACTGCGCTCGTCGACCGACATGGTCTCGGCCGGATCGAAGATCATGCGGTACCTCCCGCGGCCTGTCGATGGTCCTCAGTCTTCCGGTCACCCGCTCGTTACAGGACAGCCGAACCGGCGAGCCTTCCGCGACACCCGGCCGGTACCCTCCGCCCTCCCCACGCTGTCACACCCCGCCAATATGGTCCACGCATGCGCATCGCCGACCTCCCCCGCACCGAACGCCCGCGCGAGCGTCTGAACGCGTTGGGCCCGACCTCTCTGGCCGACCGTGAACTGCTGTCGATGGTGCTGGGCACCGGCGGTGGTCACGGCATCGGCGCGCACGTCCTGGCCGAGCGGCTGCTGGCCGCGTTCGGCTCCGTTCCGGCACTGGCGCGGGCGCACCCCGCGGACCTGACCGCGCTGCCCGGCATCGGCAACGCGAAGGCGGCCGCGCTGGTGTCCGCCTTCGAGCTGGCCCGCCGCGCCGGCTCGCCCGACGACGGCGCCCGGCGGATCGGCAGCACGCTGGAGCTGGTCGACGCCGTGGCACCCCTGCTGCGCGGGCGCGCCCGCGAGCGGCTGGTCGTCGTCAGCTGCGACACGGCCAACCGGGTGCTCCATTGCGAGGTGGTCAGCGAGGGCTCGGCCGAGCGGTCGCTGGTCCCCGTGCGCGAGGTCATCGTGTCGGTGCTGCGCCGCGACGGCCAGGCATTCGCCCTGGCGCACAACCATCCGGCCGGCGACCCGACACCGAGCCTGGCCGACATCGACGCGACCGCGCGGATCGAGGAGGCGGCCACGGCGGTGGGACTGCGCTTCCTCGACCACGTCGTGCTGACGGACGCGACATGGTCGCGGGTGCCGGCGACCGGGTAGATCTGCGCTATCGTGTCCCCATGCGGAGTTTCGCTCTCCTCGGTTGGTGGGCGCCCTGACGGGCGGCCACCCTCTCCGCGTCTCCAACCACCACGCGGCCGCCCACCCGGGCGGCCGCGTTGCTGTGTGCCCGGGTCGGGCGACGCCACAGAGGAACGGGAGTTCCCCATGACCCGACAGCTCACCGGCTTCACCGCGACCGGGCGCCTTCACCTGGGCAACTACCTGGGCGCGATCTCTCCGGCCGTCCAGGCGCAGTACCAGTCCGACACGGTGATCTTCGTAGCCGACCTGCACGCGCTGACCGTCGACCACGACCCGACCCGGCTCGCCGCCACGACCCGGGAGATCGCCACCCTGCTGCTGGCCGCCGGGGTCGACCCGGCGCGCTGCACGTTCTTCGTGCAGTCGCAGGTACCGGAGCACACCGCCCTGCACTACCTGCTGGAGGCGGCGACCAGCTACGGGGAGGCGCACCGGATGATCCAGTTCAAGGAGAAGGCGGCCACCCAGCAGCAGGTTCGCCTGTCCCTGCTCACGTACCCGGTGCTGATGGCCGCGGACATCCTGCTGCACGACATCGACGAGGTACCGGTCGGAGCCGACCAGGCGCAGCACGTCGAGCTGACCCGGGACGTGGCCGAGCGGTTCAACGGCCGGTACGGGCAGACGTTCGTGGTACCCAAGTCGGTGCACCCCGGCTTCGCCGCCCGGCTGATGGATCTGTCAGACCCTGGCAAGAAGATGAGCAAGACCGACTCTCACGCGGCAGGAGTGCTGTTCCTGCTCGATCCGCCGGAGGTGCTGCGACGGAAGGTCATGCGGGCGACGACCGACGCCGGCCGGGATGTGCGCTACGACCCGGTGGCGCAGCCGGGAGTGGCCAACCTGCTGGAGATCCTGGCCGCCTGCGTGGGAGATTCGCCCACGGTCCTGGCGGGGCTGTTCGCGTCCTACGCCGAGCTCAAGTCCGCGGTGGCCGACGTGGTGGTCTCGACGCTGCGGCCGATCCAGCAGCGCCATGCCGACCTGGTGGCGGACCCGGCGGCGGTGGACGGCATCCTGCGCGAGGGCGCGGAGCACGCACGCGCACGGGCCGCCGCCACGGTCCACCGGGCCCGGGAGGCGTTGGGCCTGATCAGGGTTTGACACCCGTCGACACCTCGGGTCTATACTCCGCGTGGAGTAAACGATGAGGGCTACACCATACCGGACACTCAGCACGCTGGCCCTTGCGGTGCTTCGACTGCTCAGGGAGCGACCGATGCATCCGTACGAGGCGCACCAGCTGATCCGCGACCGCTCGATCGACCATGTGATCAAGGTGCGGCCCGGATCGCTCTACCATGCCGTCGAACGCCTGCACCGGCTCGGTCTCGTGGAGCCGGTGGAGACCGGCCGCGAGGGCCGGCGCCCCGAGCGCACCGTCTACGCGATCACCGAGGACGGCCGCGACGACTACCTGGCCAATCTCCGGGACCTGATCCGGTACCCGGAAGATGAGTATCCGGTGTTCGCCGCCGCCCTGCAGATGCTTTGTACCCTCGACCCTGACGAGGCCGTCCGGCTGCTGCAACAACGCTGCACCGCCCTGGAGGTCGGCCTCGCCGCGCACGAGCAGGTCATCGCCAGCCTGGCCAAATCCGGCCATCCCCGCACCGCCACCTTGCAGGTCGAGTTCTGCCAGGCCTCGCGCCGGGCCGAGCTGGCCTGGGTCCGACAACTTATCGAAGAGATCCGGTCCGGCGAGCTGACCTGGGCCGACGAGGGCAAGGAGTCGCCATCATGACCGCACCCGCCGCCCCGGCCCGGCGGACCTACAGCCCCTGGCTCGTGCTGATCACGCTCTGCCTCGGGTTCTTCATGATCCTGCTGGACACCACGATCGTGAACGTCGCCATGCCGGCGATCAGCACGGGGCTGCACGCCTCGCTGTCCGACCTGCTGTGGGTCCTCAACGCCTACGTCCTGGTCTACGCCGTCCTGCTCATCGTCGCCGGTCGACTGGGCGACCTCTACGGGCCGAAGACCCTGTTCCTGGTCGGACTCGTGGTGTTCACCGCCGCCTCCGCGGCGTGTGGCTTCGCGCAGAACCCGACCCAGCTGATCATCTTCCGGATCGCCCAGGGGCTCGGCGGCGCGATGCTCACGCCGCAGACGCTGTCGGTCATCACCATGATCTTCCCGGCCGAGCGCCGGGGCGCGGCGTTCGGCGTCTGGGGCTCCGTCGCCGGCATCTCGACCGTGACCGGCCCGGTCCTCGGCGGCTGGCTGGTGACCGACTACAGCTGGCGCTGGATCTTCTTCGTCAACGTCCCGGTCGGCATCGTGACGCTCGTGCTGGCCTCGGTCGTGATGCCCAACCTCAAGCTCAACCGCCGGCACAAGCTGGACCTGCCGGGCGTGGTGCTGTCCACGGCCGCGCTGTTCCTGATCACCTTCGGCCTCATCGAGGGCCAGTCCCACCACTGGGGCAAGGTGTGGGGACCGATCACCATCGTCGAACTGATCGTGGTCGGCGTGGTGCTGCTGGCCGCCTTCCTCTACCTGCAGTTCGCCGAGCGCGAGGGCGAGCCGCTGGTACCGTTCTCGATCTTCCGGGACCGCAACTTCTCCATCATGAACGGCGTCGTCACGGCGATCAGCTTCGGGATGTTCGGCCTGTTCCTGCCGCTGACGATCTTCCTGCAGACGGTGCTCGGGCTGTCCGCGCTGCAGGCCGGGCTCACCACCGCCCCGATGTCGATCATCTCGATGTTCGTGGCGCCGGTGGCCGGCCGGTACGCGGACAAGGTCGGCGGCAAGTGGATCCTGTTCTTCGGCGTCGGCCTGTTCGCGACCGGCATGGGCGTCCTGATCGCCTCCTCGCACCTGCACGTCAGCCGCTGGCACCTGCTGCCCGGCCTGATCGTCGCCGGCTTCGGGCTGGGCATGACGTTCGCGCCGCTGCAGACCATCGCCATGCGTGACATCGAGCCGCGCATCGCCGGCGCCGCCTCGGGCCTGATCAACACGACCCGGCAGCTCGGCGCGGTGATCGGGTTGGCCGCCGTGGGAGCCCTGCTGCAGTCGCAGCTGTCGGACAAGCTCAGCGCGGCCGCGCAGGAGCAGGTCGGGAAGCTGCCGCCGCAGTACCACGACCAGTTCCTGAGCGGATTCCAGCAGGCGTCCGGCAACCTGGACGTCGGTTCCAGCCAGAACGCGATCAGCCTGCCGCCGGGCATCCCGCCCGAGCAGGCAAACGTGCTCAAGGACCTGATCAGGACGGTGTTCGACACCGGATTCACCAACGCGATGCGGGTGACCCTGTGGTTGCCGATCGCCGTGATGGGCGTGGCCGCCCTGTCCGTCCTCCTGGTGCGCAACCGCCGCGGCGAAACCAGCGACGCGGCGCGCGACAACCAGCAGGACACGGTCGCGGCGCCTCACTGACCGGGGCGCTGATCGCTTCCCGCCCGGGCTTCCCCGGCTATGCCAGGGCGGGAAGCAGCGACTTCTCGTAGCAGGCGCGGCGGGGGTCGCCTGCGCCGTCGAACTGACCGACCACCGCGTGGAAGCCCGCGCCCTCGTAGAGCCGGACCGCCCGGCCGGCGTCGAGCACGGTCTCCAGCCGCAACAGGTGGAAGCCCACCTCCACGGCCCGTTCCTCGAGCGCGGCCAGGATGAGCCGGGACAGGCCCTGACCGCGCCAGGCCGGCCGCACGTACATCCGGTTGATCTCCCCGATGCCGGGTGCGAGCTGCTCCAGCGCACCGCAGGCGACCGGCTTCCCGTCGATCAGCCCGAGCATGAACTCGAAGACGTCCAGCGGCCCGTGGCCGCCCGAGTTGTTCGAGCCGGCCACTTCGGCCTGCAGTTCGAGCACCAGTTGGCGGACTGCTCGATCGCTCGGTTCGCGGGGTTCGATGAGCACGGATGGACGCTAGCCGACGCCCGTTTCGCCCTGGTTACCAGCGGGCGGCGCGGATCTGGACCGTCCGTGGAATCCGGTAGTTCCGGACACACCGGCATCGTCAAGGTCATCGCCCAACGCATCGGTCGTGGCCTCGTCTTCCGGGCGCTCACGTCGTGCCTTGCGTGCCGCCAGTCGCTCCGCCGCCGACGCCCGGGTGGACGACTGCTCCAGCCGGTAGTCGGTGCCGCGTGAACCCGGGATGAACTCCTGGCCGTCGTAGAGGGTCGGCTGCCAGTCGAACTCCCACTCGCCGATCCGGACCAGTACCCCCGGCTCCGCACCCGCCTTGGCCAGCGCGTCCTCGACACCCAGCCGGGTCAGCCGGTCGGCCAGGTACCCGACGGCCTCGTCGTTGGCGAAGTTGGTCTGGCGTACCCACCGCTCCGGCTTCGTCCCGTGCACCACGTACCCGTCGTCGACCGCCTCCACGGTGAAGCCGTCGTCGTCCACGGCAGCCGGGCGCAGCACGATCCGGGTCGGCTCGGGCGGCGCGGCCGCGGCCCGGTCCTCGGCCACGATCTTCGCGAGCGCGTAGGTCAGCGCCGGCAGCCCCTCCCGGGTCGCCGCGCTCACCTCGTAGACGGGCAGCCCCCGGGCGTCCAGGTCGGGCCGGACGATCTCCGCGAGGTCGCGGCCGTCGGGTACGTCGATCTTGTTGAGTACCACCACCCGCGGCTTGTCGGCCAGCCCGCCGTACTCGGCCAGCTCCGCCTCGATCACGTCGATGTCGGCGAGCGGATCGCGGCCGGGCTCCAGGGTCGCGGTGTCCACGACGTGTGCCAGGACGGCACAGCGCTCGATGTGGCGCAGGAACTCCAGTCCGAGCCCCTTGCCGGTGGCCGCGCCGGGGATCAGCCCGGGCACGTCGGCGATGGTGAACGCGTCGTCGCCCACCTGCACCACGCCCAGGTTCGGTACCAGCGTGGTGAACGGGTAGTCGGCGATCTTCGGTCGGGCCGCGGAGAGGGCGGCGATCAGCGAGGACTTGCCCGCGCTCGGGAAGCCGACGAGCCCGACGTCGGCGACGCTCTTGAGCTCCAGCACGACGTCCAGCCGGCCGCCCGGCTCACCGAGTTCGGCGAAGCCGGGAGCCTTGCGCCGGGTGTTGGCCAGGGCCGCGTTGCCCCGCCCGCCACGGCCGCCCCGGGCGACTACGTAGCTGGTACCGGCGCCGACGAGATCGGCCAGGATCGTACCGTCGTCGGCGTGCACCACGGTCCCGTCGGGTACCCGCATGGTGAGGTCCCCGCCGTTGCCGCCGTGCCGGTTGCCGCCCTGCCCGCCCTTGCCGTTCTCCGCCCGCACGTGCGGGTGGAAATGCAGGTCCAGCAGCGTGTGTACCTGCGGGTCCACGACCAGCGTGACGTCCCCGCCGTGCCCGCCGTTGCCGCCGTCCGGGCCGCCCAGCGGCTTGAACTTCTCGCGCAGGATCGACACGCAGCCGTGCCCACCATCGCCGGCCTGCACGTGCAGCACGACGCGATCGACGAATGAGGCCATCGCCACGCTCCCCCTCTCTCCTTATGATCACCGCTCGGTCGGCGGGCCGCCCGCGAACCGCCGGAAAGCCTGAGGGCGGGCCGGGAAGGTGTCCCGGCCCGCCCTCGCGGCGACTATGTCTTCGCCCGTCTCCGGCGGCTTGTCAGCTCTCGACCGGCACGATGTTGACGACCTTGCGGCCCCGCTTGGTGCCGAACTGCACGTTGCCGGTGGCCAGCGCGAACAGCGTGTCGTCGCCACCCCGGCCGACCAGGTCGCCCGGGTGGAACTTGGTGCCGCGCTGGCGGATGAGGATCTCGCCGGCGTTGACCAGCTGACCGCCGAAACGCTTGACGCCAAGCCGCTGCGCGTTGGAGTCGCGGCCGTTGCGCGAGCTGGACGCGCCCTTCTTGTGAGCCATTGCTGAGGCCTACTTCCCGTTCGAGATGCCGGTTACCTTGACCTGGGTCAGCGGCTGGCGGTGACCCTGGCGCTTGTGGTAGCCGGTCTTGTTCTTGAACTTGTGGATCCGGATCTTCGGACCCTTGGTGTGCGCGACGACCTCGCCGGTCACCGCGACCTTGGCGAGCTTGGCCGCGTCGGTCACCACGTCGGTGCCGTCGACGAGGAGCACCGCCGAGAGCGAGATGTCGTCGCCGGGCGCACCCGCGAGCTTCTCGACCTCGATCACGTCACCCTCGGCGACCTTGTACTGCTTGCCGCCGGTCTTGACGATCGCGTACATCGGACGCGGACTCCTGTCGTAGCTTGCGGGCGGATGTTCGGGTGGCGCCGCGGCGCGGTCCTGGCGGGCCTCGTGCACGCAGCATCCGGGCACACGAAAGTGCGCCGCAGGAAAGAGTACGTCATCCGACCCCCGGAGCCCAAACCGGGGACACCGTACCGGCCGGCGGCCGGCGGCCACCCAGCCGTCAGGAGCAGGCCGTGGTCAGCGGGTCGGCGGCTCCGGTGATCTTCGCGATGACCGGGGTGACCTGGTCGGTGCTCTGCACGCCGGCCAACAGGCCCGGGTCGGCCGCCAGCGACTCCAGCCGGCTCGCCGTCTGGTTGGCCGCGCTGCGCACGCCCGGGTCCAGCGCCGGTGCCGCGGCCGACCTGACCCCGCTGGCAAGGCCGCTGAGCTTGTGCAGGGCGGCGTCCCGGGAGGCGCCCGCCGCATCCGGGTTGGCGGACAGGTGCCCGACCATGGCGCCGAGGTCCGCGCCGACCGCGGAGGTGCCCTCCGTGACCTGCTGGAACAGCGCGCCACACACCTGCCTGGTGTCGGCGGCCGTCGCGTCCGGCGAGGCCGGGCTGGCCGAAGGCGCCGGGCTGACCGGAGCCGCCGCGGCCGACGGTGTGGGAGCCGCCGAGACCTCCCGACCCGCGGTGCCACAGCCGGCCGCGAAGATCAGAACTGCCGCCAGCCCCACCGACCCGGCGATCCCGTCGCGCCGTCGCATCCGCCTACCTCCCGCTACCCTTCGCACACCTGAACGAGCAGCGTCGAAGTTTACCGGGGGCCGGCGGTTCCGCCCGTCAGATGGACGTGCGGGTGCGCCTCCTGACACCGCCCCGCCGGCCGCGTCGCCGCAGCTCAGAGTGCGGTTCCTCGTCCTGCGACACCGGCTCGAAGTCGTCCGATTCGTCCGCCTCGTCGGCTGTGGCGGCCATCACCGGCTCCTCGTCCGGCTCCCACGCCGACGACACGACCTCGTCCTCGTCGGCGACCGGGACGGCCGACTCCGCCGAGGAGACCTCCGCAGCCGGGGCCGACGACCGGCCGCGCCGGCGACCGGAGGACTCCGGCGCCGCGGCGACAGCCGCCGTGGCCTTGGCCGCGGGCTTCTTCTCCGGTACCGGCTCGGTGTGGATCAACAGGCCGCGGCCCTTGCAGTGCTCACAGGTCTCGCTGTATGCCTCGAGCAGCCCCTGGCCGATCCGCTTGCGGGTCATCTGCACCAGGCCGAGCGAGGTGATCTCGGTCACCTGGTGCTTCGTGCGGTCCCGGCCCAGGCACTCGGTCAGCCGGCGCAGCACCAGCTCCCGGTTGGACTCCAGCACCATGTCGATGAAGTCGATCACCACGATCCCGCCGAGATCCCGCAGCCGCAGCTGCCGCACGATCTCCTCGGCGGCCTCCAGGTTGTTGCGGGTCACCGTCTCCTCGAGGTTCCCGCCGGTACCCGTGTACTTGCCGGTGTTGACGTCGATGACCGTCATCGCCTCGGTCCGGTCGATGACCAGGTACCCGCCGGAGGGCAGGAACACCTTGCGGTCCAGGCCCTTGAGGATCTGCTCGTCGATGCGGCGCTCGGCGAACACGTCGGCGGCACCCGTGTACCGGTGCAGCCGCTCGACGAGGTCCGGCGAGACGTGCTTCAGGTACATCTCGACCATCTCGTACGCCGCCGAGCCCTGCACCACCAGCTCGCGGAAGTCCTCGTTGAACAGGTCCCGTACCACCCGGATGACCAGGTCCGGCTCGCCGTAGAGCAGGACCGGGGCGCCACCCTCGGCCGCCTTGGCCTGGATGTCCTCCCACTGCGCCTGCAGGCGGATGACGTCGCGCTCCAGCTCGTCCTCCGCGGCGCCCTCCGCCGCGGTCCGGACGATCACGCCGGCACCCTCGGGTACCAGCGCCTTGAGGATGTCGCGCAGCCGCTTGCGCTCGTTGTCCGGCAGCTTGCGGCTGATCCCGGAGGCGTTGCCGTGCGGCACGTAGACCAGGTGCCGGCCGGACAGCGCGATGTGGCTGGTCAGCCGGGCGCCCTTGTGGCCGATCGGGTCCTTGGTGACCTGCACCAGCACCGAGTCGCCGGACTTGAGCGCCTGCTCGATCGAGCGGGCCCTGCCCTCCAGCCCGGTGGTGTCCCAGTTGACCTCGCCGGCGTACAGGACCGCGTTGCGGCCCCGGCCGATGTCGATGAACGCCGCCTCCATGCTGGGCAGCACGTTCTGCACCTTGCCCAGGTAGACGTTGCCGACCATGGAGCCGGCGCTGGCGCGGGACACGTAGTGCTCGACCAGGATGCCGTCCTCCAGCACCGCGATCTGCGTGCGGTCGGCGTGCTCCCGGACGACCATGGTGCGGTCCACCGCCTCGCGGCGGGCCAGGAACTCCGACTCGGACAGGATCGGCGGCCGGGTGCGCCGCTGCTCGCGACCGTCGCGCCGGCGTTGCCGCTTGGCCTCCAGCCGGGTCGAGCCGCTGACGCCCTGCACCTCGTCGCGCGCGGCCCTGGGCTGGCGCACCTTGACGATCGTGACGACGCCGTCCTCGCTGGTCGACTCCCCGTCGCCGGTACCACCCCGGCGGCGACGGCGACGACGGCGGGTGACTGTCTCGCCCGGCTCGGCCTCCTCGGCCTCTTCCT
>Ga0081540_1003295_pt1 | contig 12807 bp, 10 predicted proteins | sample TabmetS2T1R1_FD_71024 | JGI IMG/M metagenome (GOLD analysis project Ga0081540, IMG submission 71024) | Tabebuia heterophylla rhizosphere microbial communities from the University of Puerto Rico - S2T1R1 | ecosystem: Host-associated > Plants > Roots > Rhizosphere ... | reverse complement strand
TTCATGGTCGGCACCTTCGCCGCGCTGTACACCTGGGGCTTCTTCGGCCTCGACCAGAACTCCCCGACTCCGTCCCTGGGCGGCGTGATCGCGTACATGCTGATCGGCCTGGCCGTCGCGATCGTGTGCTCCGGGGCCACCGCGCTGCTCGTCGAGTTCGTCGCGTACCGGCCGCTGCGCCGCCGCAACGCGCCGCCGCTGGCGTTCCTGATCACCGCGATCGGCGCGTCGCTGGCCATCTCCTCGACGGTCGGCGTGTTCACCCACCAGAACATCAAGGGCGTACCCCCGCTGATCCGCCCGGCGACCGTGGTCCACTTCGGCAACACGGTCATCACCAACCTGCAGATCCTGATCATCGTGCTGGCCCTGGGACTGATGTACGCCCTGGACCGGTTCGTCAACCACACCCGGCTCGGCCGCGGCATCCGCGCCGTCGCGCAGAACCCGGACAGCGCCGCGCTGATGGGCGTCAACAAGGGTCGGGTCATTTCGCTGGTCTTCCTCATCGGCGGCCTGATGGCGGGCATCGCCGCGGTGATGTACGTGCTGAAGATCGGTGACACCAAGTTCGATGCCGGCTTCAACCTCGGCATCGAGGCGTTCACCGCGGCCGTGCTCGGCGGCATCGGCAACCTGCGCGGAGCGCTGCTCGGCGGCCTGGTGCTCGGCGTGGCGGAGAACTACGTCGCCGGGCTGTTCGGCACCCAGTGGCACACGGTGGGCGCGTTCGTGATCCTGATCGCCCTGCTGATGTTCCGGCCGACCGGCCTGCTCGGCGAGTCTCTCGGAAGGGCACGCGCATGACCAACCCAGGCGACCCTCGCGCGGCCACCGAGCCTGCCGACGAAGCGACCACCGCGCCGGCGACCGAGGCGACCACGGTCGTACCGGCGCAGACGCGGGCCGGCATGAGCGCCGCGTCGGGCCTCCCGCCGGTACCCGAGGCGGAGGTCAAGCGGGCGACCGTGCGCGGCTGGTTCGGGCGGCAGCCCTGGCCGGTCCGGGCCCTGTTCGTCGTCGGCTTCGTCGTCCTCGCTTACCTGCTGCCCTACATCGGCGACGTCCCGCTGATCGGTCCACAGATCGTCACGCAGGGCATCGACTGGCCGAGCGCCCTGTTCGACATGTCCTACTTCGTGCTCCTGGCGCTGGGCCTCAACGTCGTGGTCGGCTTCGCCGGCCTGCTCGACCTGGGGTATGTGGGCTTCTTCGCGGTCGGCGCCTACACGGTCGCCCTGCTCACCTCGCCGGACAGCATGTTCAACACCAAGTTCGCCTGGCTGGCGGCGGTACCGGTGGCGATCGCCATGGCCCTGCTTTCCGGGCTCGTCCTGGGCTGGCCGACGCTGCGGCTGCGCGGCGACTACCTGGCGATCGTGACCCTGGGCTTCGCCGAGATCATCCGGATCTGCGCGGACAACACCACGCTGTTGCGCGGTGACCGGGGCTTCGGCGGCATTCCGCACCCGCCGGGCAGCAAGTCCGACGGCACCGCGATCTTCGGGGTCCGTGACGCCACGCCATACTTCTGGCTCGGCCTGAGCATCATCATCCTGGTGATCCTCGCGATCCGAAACCTCGACCGCAGCCGGGTCGGCCGTTCCTGGCTGGCCATCCGGGAGGACGAGGAGGCGGCCGAGATCATGGGGGTACGCACGGTCAAGTTCAAGCTCTGGGCCTTCGCCATCGGCGCGGCCGTCGGCGGCTTCGGCGGCGTGATGTTCGCCGGTGAGCAGGGCTTCATGAACTCGGCGACCTTCCAGTTGCAGTTCTCGATCCTGGTGTTGGCCGGCGTCGTGATGGGCGGCTCGGGCAACATGGCCGGCGCGATTCTCGGCGGCGCGCTGATCTCCTACATCCCCGACCGGCTGCGTGGCATCAGCGACCCGCTGACGCACACCGACCTGTTCCAGTGGCGGTTCGTGCTGTTCGGCATCGTGATCATCCTGATCATGATCCTGCGGCCGCAGGGCATCATCCCGAGCCGCCGCCGCGCGATGGAGCTGAAGGACCGGGCCAAGGAGGCGGCACCGCAATGAGCGAGCGCCAGCGAGCGAATCATGAGCACAGGGCGGTCGTGCCTCGTGGCCGGTCCGAGCGCAGCGAGGAGCGGTCATGAGCGAGCCTCAAGTCGAGTCGCCGGACTGGGAGGGTTACAGCGCCGGCCACCGCACCGACCTGCCGGAGGTCACCGGCGCCGAGGGCGACCTCGGCCCGACCTACCCGGTGGACCCGGGAGCGCTGCTGGAGGTGGACAACGTTTCCCTCCGGTTCGGCGGCGTGCTCGCCCTCGACCAGGTCAGCTTCAAGCTGCGCGAGGGTGAGATCTTCGGGCTGATCGGGCCGAACGGCGCCGGCAAGACCACCTGCTTCAACGCGATGACCGGGGTCTACCGGCCGACCGCCGGCCAGATCCGGTTCAAGGGCCAGGTGGTCACCGGGCGCAAGAAGCACGAGATCACCCGCATGGGCATCGCCCGGACGTTCCAGAACATCCGGCTGTTCCCGGAGATGACCGCGCTGGAGAACGTCATGGTGGGTGCCGACGCGCATCACCAGACCAGTGTGGTCGGTGCGCTGTTCCGGCTGCCCCGGTTCTGGCGCGAGGAGCGGGAGGGCCGCGAGCGCTCGATGGAGCTGCTGCGGTTCTGCGGCATCGAGCAGCGGTACGGCAACATCGCCCGCAACCTGTCCTACGGCGAGCAGCGCCGGCTGGAGATCGCGCGGGCGCTGGCCACCGGCCCCAGCCTCATCTGCCTGGACGAGCCGGCCGCCGGCTTCAACCCGGCGGAGAAGGAGGACCTCCTCGGGCTGATCCGCAAGATCCGCGACTCGGGCGTGACCGTGCTGCTCATCGAGCACGACATGCGCCTGGTCATGGGGGTCTGCGACCGGATCGTGGTGCTGGAGTTCGGAAGGAAGATCGCCGAGGGGCTGCCCGCCGAGGTACGGGACGACCCGCAGGTGATCGCGGCATACCTGGGGGTACCGGCCGATGCTGCTTGAGATCGACAACATCACCCTGCTGTACGGTCGCATCCAGGCCCTGCACGGGATCAGCCTGCAGGTCGACGAGGGCGAGGTGGTGGCACTGATCGGCGGCAACGGTGCCGGTAAGTCCACCACCATGCGGGCCATCTCCGGGCTGCGTCCGGTCGCCTCAGGACGGATCCGCTTCGCCGGCCAGGACATCACCAACGTGCGGGCCGACCTGCGGGTGGTCCGAGGGATCAGCCAGGCGCCCGAGGGCCGGGGCATCTTCCCGGGCATGACGGTGCTGGACAACCTGGAGATGGGCGCGTACACCCGCCGGGACACCGCGGGCATCCAGGCCGACCTGCGCCGCGTGTTCTCCCTGTTCCCCCGGTTGGAGGAGCGCCGCAAGCAGGTCGGCGGCACACTGTCCGGTGGCGAGCAGCAGATGCTGGCGGTCGGCCGCGCGCTGATGAGCCGGCCGAAGCTGATGCTGCTCGACGAGCCCTCGATGGGGCTGGCGCCCATGCTCATCCAGCAGATCTTCTCGATCATCTCGGAGATCAACCAGCAGGGCACCACGATCCTGCTCGTCGAGCAGAACGCGCAGCAGGCGTTGTCCCGGGCGCACCGGGCCTACGTCCTGGAGACCGGCCGGATCGTCAAGTCCGGCGCCGGCTCCGAACTGCTGCACGACCAGGCCGTCAAGGACGCATACCTCGGCGTGGCGTGACCGGCCAACCCGGCCAACCGCCAGCCGTCAGAAGATAGGGGATTGCAGATGTTGTGGAAGACCAGTCGCCGTCGCGCGGTGGTCGGCCTGATCGGGGTCGCCGCCGTGGCGATGACCGTCGCCGGCTGCGGTGGCAGCAGCGGTAGCAACGCTCCGTCCGGTCCGGCGCCGTCGACGACCGTCGACTCCGCGCTCGCCGCGAAGGTACCGGCGGCCATCAAGTCGGCCGGCAAGATCGTGATCGGTACCGACTCGACCTACGCCCCCAGCGAGTACCTCGACACCGACGGCAAGACGGTCATCGGCTTCGACGTCGACCTGTTCAACGCGGTCGCCGGCAAGCTCGGGCTGAAGACGGAGTGGCAGTCGGCGAAGTTCGACGACATCATCCCCGGCGTCGGCACCGGCAAGTACAACATCGGCGTCTCCTCGTTCACCATCAACGCCGACCGCGAGAAGCAGGTCACCATGGTGTCCTACTTCTCCGCCGGTACCCAGTGGGCCGCCAAGTCGGGCGCCAACATCGACCCGGACAACGCCTGCGGCAAGAAGGTCGCGGTGCAGACCGCCACCGTGCAGGTCGACGACGTCACCGCCCGGTCGAAGAAGTGCACCGACGGCGGCAAGGGCGCCATCACGATCGACCAGTACCAGGCGCAGAGCGACGCCACCAACGCGGTGATCTCCGGCAAGGACGACGCCATGCTGGCCGACTCGCCGGTGTGCGCCTACGCGGTGAAGCAGACCAACGGGCAGCTCGCCCTGGCCGGCCAGATCTACGACTCGGCGCCGTACGGGTACGTGCTGCCCAAGGACCAGACCGACTTCGGCGGCGCCATCGCCGGGGCCGTGCAGTCGCTGATCTCCGACGGCACGTACAAGACGATCCTGGCCAAGTGGGGCGTTGACGCGGGCTCGATCTCCTCGCCCGCGGTGAACCCGACGGTGTCCTGACCGCACGTCCATGACACCGGAGACTGATACCGCACGGGTACGGCCTGAGCCCATCAAGGCCGTGCCCGTGCGGCACCCGGGGCGCTGGGTGACCATCGCGGTCATCGCGGTACTTGTCGCGATGTTCGTGCACCTGCTGGTCACCAACCAGCACTTCGAGTGGCGCTTCATCTTCGTCAGCATCAGCCCCGGCCAGCGCGGCGCGATGTTCATCCCGCCGGTACTGGAGGGGCTGCGCGGCACGGTCCTGCTGACCGTCACGTCGATGCTCATCGGTGTGGCGCTGGGCATCGTGCTGGCGATCATGCGGCTGTCGCCCAACCCGATCCTCAAGACCGTCGCCTGGCTCTACATCTGGTTCTTCCGGGCGGTGCCCCGCCTGGTGCTGGCGATCCTCTTCGGCAACCTGGGCATCCTGTGGTCGCGCATCGGCTTCGGTCTGCCGTTCGACCGGCAGATCGGCGACCTGTTCGGCATCCACAATCTCAACGGCCAGTTCTTCAGCATCAAGGCCACCGACCTGCTGACCGGCTTCGTGGCCGGCATGCTCGCGCTGGGACTGTCCGAGGCGGCGTACATGGCCGAGATCGTCCGGGCGGGCATCCAGTCCATCGACGTCGGCCAGGGCGAGGCGGCATCCGCGCTGGGCATGTCCCGGGGCCAGGTGCTGCGCCGGATCGTGCTGCCCCAGGCGATGCGGGTCATCGTGCCGCCGACCGGCAACGAGACCATCGCGATGATCAAGGACACCTCGCTGGTCGCCTTCGTGCCCGTCACCACCGAGCTGTTCTTCCAGCTCAACGCGATCGGCGCGCGGACGTTCAAGGTCTTCCCGGTGCTGGTGTCCGCCGTTCTCTGGTACCTGATCCTCTGCAGCGTCATGATGATCGGCCAGTACTTCCTCGAGCGGCACTTCGGCCGGGGGTACGGGACGGCGGGTCGGGCGCGGCAGCGGCTGCGGGACATCGGTGTGGAGCAGGGCGGCCGGATGGTCGTGGTCGAGGACAACGGCAGGGAGGTGACATGACCAGCGGTACCCCCGAAATGGTGCGCGCCGAGAACGTGCACAAGTCCTTCGGCCACCTGGAGGTGCTCAAGGGCATCGACCTGGTGGTGCGGCAGGGCGAGGTGTGCGTGGTGCTCGGCCCGTCCGGCTCCGGCAAGTCCACCTTCCTGCGCTGCGTCAACCACCTGGAGAAGATCAACGCCGGGAAGATCTACGTGGGCGGCGAGCTCATCGGGTACCGGCAGCGTGGCGAGACGCTCCACGAACTGCGCGAGCGGGAGGTCGCCGCGCAGCGCCGCTCGATCGGCATGGTCTTCCAGCGGTTCAACCTGTTCCCGCACATGACCGCGCTGGCCAACGTGATGGAGGCGCCCTGCCGGGTCAAGCGGGAGCCCAAGGGGCAGGTGCGCGAGCGGGCGCTGGCCCTGCTGGACCGGGTGGGCCTGGCCGACAAGGTGGACAGCTACCCCGGGCAGCTCTCCGGCGGCCAGCAGCAGCGCGTGGCCATCGCCCGGGCGCTGGCCATGCAGCCCAAGCTGATGCTGTTCGACGAGCCCACCAGCGCGCTGGACCCGGAGCTGGTCGGCGAGGTGCTCGACGCGATGAAGGACCTGGCCCGCGACGGCATGACGATGATCGTGGTGACCCACGAGATCGGCTTCGCGCGGGAGGTCGGCGACTCGCTGGTCTTCATGGATGGCGGCGTGGTCGTCGAGTCCGGCCCGCCGCGCGAGGTGATCGCCGCGCCGAAGCACGAGCGGACCCGCTCCTTCCTGGCCAAGGTGCTCTGACGCCCGCGGGCTGGAGCACCGGGCCCGGGCCGTGCGGGCGGCGGGCACGATGCTCGTGGCCGGCCTCGTGCCGCGGCGGCCGTTGCCCGGGCGGGTTGTCGGTGGCGGGGACTAGGCTCGCCGCGTGAGTGACAACGACCGCCGCCTGCTGCTGCTTGACGGACATTCGCTGGCCTACCGGGCATTCTTCGCGCTGCCGGTGGAGAACTTCTCCACCTCGACCGGGCAGGTGACGAACGCGGTCTTCGGCTTCACCTCGATGCTCATCAACATGATCCGGGACGAGAAGCCGACCCACATCCTGGTCGCCTTCGACGTGTCCCGGAAGTCGTTCCGCTCGGAGACCTACCCGGAATACAAGGCCAACCGCTCCGAGTCCCCGAAGGACTTCGCCGGCCAGGTGAGCCTGATCCACGAGGTGCTGGACGCGCTGCGCATCCCCAGCGTGGAGAAGGTGGGCTACGAGGCCGACGACATCATCGCCACGCTTGCCTGCCAGGCCCGCGACCAGGGCATGCAGGTGGGCATCGTGACCGGCGACCGGGACGCCTTCCAGCTCGTCGGCGACGGGGTCACCGTGCTCTACCTCAAGCGCGGCGTCTCCGAGATGGACCGGATGGACCGCGACGCGGTGACCGCGCGTTACGGCGTCGGCCCCGACCGGTACCGGGACCTGGCGGCGATGGTGGGGGAGACCAGCGACAACCTCCCGGGGGTCCCGGGTGTCGGCCCGAAGACCGCCGCGAAGTGGATCACTCAGTACGGCGGCCTCGACGGCGTCGTGGAGCACGTCGACGAGATCAAGGGAAAGGCCGGCGACAGCCTGCGTGAGCACCTGGCCGGCGTGCTGCGCAACTACCAGCTCAACTACCTGCTCACCGACCTGGAGCTGCCGGTCGCCCCGGAGGAGCTGACCTGGCCGGGCTGGGACCGTGAGGCCGTGCACCGGGTCTTCGACGCCCTGGAGTTCCGGATCCTGCGCGACCGGCTCTACCAGTACCTCGAGGCGGTCGAGCCCGAGGCCGAGGCCGGCTTCGACCTGTCCGGCACGGTCCTGGGCGCCGGGGCGGTGGCCGGCTGGCTGGACACCCACGCGCCGGCCGGGCAGCCGGTGGGCGTCGCCGTGGCGGGCCGGTTCGGCCGTGGCACCGGCGCGGTCACCGGCCTCGCGGTGGCCACCGGCGACGGTCCGGCCGCCTGGTTCGATCCGTCCACATTGGACGCCGCGGACGACGCGGCGGTCGCCGCGTGGCTCGCCGACCCCGCGCGGCCCAAGGTGCTGCACGACGCCAAGCCGGCCGTGCTCGCGTTCGCCGAGCGCGGGTGGACGCTCGCCGGAGTGGCCACCGACACCGCCCTGGCCGCCTACCTGGCCCGACCCGACCAGCGCTCCTACGACCTGACCGACCTCGCCCTGCGATACCTGCAGCGCGAGCTGCGGGTCGAGGCGCCCGAAGACGGCCAGCTCACCCTCGACGGCGTCGGTGACGGCAGCGAGGCGGAGCGCAATCTGATGCTGCGCGCCCGGGCCACCCTCGACCTGGCCGACGCGATCGGCGAGGAGCTGGACCGCGACCGGCCTTCGGCACCCGCGGCCGAGGCGGGCGAGCGCAGCAGCGGCAAGCGCCTGCTGCACGAGGTCGAGCAGCCGCTGAGCTACGTGCTGGCCGGGATGGAGCGGGTGGGCATCGCCGCCGACACCCATTACCTGTCCGAGCTGGAGGCGAAGTTCGCGGCCGAGGTCAAGGCCGCCGCGCAGGCCGCGCAAGGGGTGGTCGGCCGGGAGTTCAACCTCGGCTCGCCCAAGCAGCTTCAGGAGATCCTGTTCACCGAGCTGGGCCTGCCCAAGACCAAGCGCATCAAGAGCGGGTACACGACGGATGCCGACGCGCTGACCTGGCTATACGCGCAGACCGAGCACCCGCTGCTGGAGCACCTGCTGCGCCACCGCGACGTGGCCCGGCTCAAGTCCACTGTGGACAGCCTGCTCAAGTCGGTGAGCGACGACGGCCGCCTGCACACCACGTTCAACCAGACCGTGGCCGCGACCGGCCGGCTGTCGAGCACCGACCCCAACCTCCAGAACATTCCGATCCGCACGGAGGAGGGGCGGCGGATCCGGCGTGCGTTCATCGTCGCGGGCGACTTCGACGCGCTGATGACCGCGGACTACAGCCAGATCGAGATGCGCATCATGGCGCACCTGTCGCACGACGAGGCGCTCATCGAGGCGTTCCGCTCCGGCTTCGACTTCCACGCGGCGACCGCCTCCTCGGTGTTCAGCGTCGAGCCGACCGACGTCAGCCACGAGCAGCGCCGCCGGATCAAGGCGATGAACTACGGGCTGGCCTACGGGCTGTCCTCCTTCGGGCTGGCGCAGCAGTTGGGCATCACGCCGGCCGAAGCCTCGGTGCTCATGGACGGCTACTTCGAGCGCTTCGGCGGGGTGCGCGACTACCTGCGGCACGTGGTGGACCAGGCGCGGCGCGACGGATACACCGAGACGGTCCTCGGCCGCCGCCGGTACCTGCCGGATCTCAACAGCGACAACCGCCAGCGCCGCGAGATGGCCGAGCGGATGGCTCTCAACGCCCCGATCCAGGGCTCGGCGGCCGACATCATCAAGGTCGCGATGCTGCGCACCGACGCCGCGCTGGCTGGCTCGGGGCTGCGCTCCCGCATGCTCCTGCAGGTGCACGACGAACTGGTCTTCGAGGTCGCGCCGGGCGAGCGGGGGGACCTGGAGGCGTTGGTACGCGGGCAGATGGGCGGGGCCTACCCGCTGGACGTGCCGCTGGAGGTGTCCGTGGGCGGCGGCCGCGACTGGGACGCCGCCGACCATTGAGCGCCCCGGCCTACCCCGAGCCCGGCTCCAGCGTCACCCGCCGGGTCGCGGCGCGCGGCGAGACGACCGCCGCCAACCGCCGCTGGTGGGACGGTGCGGCCGACGCCTACCAGGCCGAGCATGGTGCGTTCCTCGGCGACACGCGGTTCGTCTGGGGGCCGGAGGGGCTGGACGAGGCGGACGCGCGGCTGCTCGGCGAGGTGAGCGGCCGCCGCCTGCTGGAGATCGGCTGCGGCGCCGGGCAGTGCGGCCGGTGGCTCGTCGCGCAGGGCGCCTCGGTCGCCGGCATCGACCTGTCGCACGGGCAGCTGCGGCACTCGGGCGAGATCGACCGGCGCACCGGGCTGCGGCTGCCGGTCGCGCAGGCGGACGCCGAACGGCTGCCGTTCGCCGACGCGGTGTTCGACGGCGCCTGCTCGTCCTACGGCGCGCTGCCCTTCGTCGCCGACGCGCGGGGCGTACTGGCCGAGGTGGCCCGGGTACTGCGACCCGGCGCCCGGTTCGTGTTCTCGGTCGCCCACCCGGTGCGCTGGTGCTTCCTCGACGACCCCGGGGACGCGGGCCTCTACGCCTGCCACCCGTACTTCGACCGCCGGGCCTATGTCGAGGCCGACGCGCACGGGGCGGTCTGCTACGTGGAGCACCACCGCACCGCGGGCGACTGGGTGCGTGCCATCACCGGGGCCGGGCTGACGCTGGTGGACCTCGTGGAGCCGCAGTGGCCGGAGGGCAACGACCAGATCTGGGGCGGATGGAGCCCGCAGCGGGGCCGGATCATCCCGGGTACCGCCATCTTCGTCGCGGTTCGACCCTGAGCGCGCGGCAGACCCTGAGTGCTTCGTCCGGTGATGTCCCGTGTCGCGCCTGGTGGGTATCGCTGTCCCGGTATCCGGGGAACCGGAGCGTCCGGGAGGGCTTGCACGCTGTGCTGATGCGCACGGTAAGCTAGTCAATGCACCCGTGGGCGGCGTATCTCGGTAGGGAGCAGGTCCGCGGCCGCTGGCTCAATCCCAATGATCATTTCGAGGTCATCGGGCTGCGCCTGCGGCGAGCCCGCGGCGCACCAGGAACGCCCGACATCATCCGACCGGAGCAACAGCCCACATGACGAGCAGCATCGAGGCCACCTCGAGCGCCAGCAACAACAAGGTCGCCGTCGACGATTTCGCCAACGAGGAAGCCTTCCTCGCCGCGATCGACGAGACCATCAAGTACTTCAATGACGGTGACATCGTGGAGGGCACCGTCGTCAAGGTCGACCGGGACGAGGTCCTGCTCGACATCGGCTACAAGACCGAGGGTGTCATCCCCTCGCGCGAGTTGTCGATCAAGCACGACGTCGATCCCGCCGAAGTGGTGTCGATCAATGACCACATCGAGGCCCTGGTCCTTCAGAAGGAGGACAAGGAGGGCCGCCTGATCCTCTCGAAGAAGCGCGCGCAGTACGAGCGGGCGTGGGGCACGATCGAGAAGATCAAGGAGGACGACGGCGTCGTCCGTGGTTCGGTCATCGAGGTGGTCAAGGGCGGCCTGATCCTGGACATCGGCCTGCGCGGCTTCCTGCCCGCGTCGCTGGTCGAGATGCGCCGGGTGCGCGACCTCCAGCCGTATGTCGGCCGGGAGCTCGAGGCGAAGATCATCGAGCTGGACAAGAACCGCAACAACGTGGTTCTGTCCCGCCGCGCCTACCTGGAGCAGACCCAGTCCGAGGTGCGCACGGAGTTCCTCAACAAGCTGCAGAAGGGCCAGGTCCGCAAGGGCGTCGTCTCCTCGATCGTCAACTTCGGGGCGTTCGTCGACCTCGGCGGGGTCGACGGTCTGGTGCACGTCTCCGAGCTGTCCTGGAAGCACATCGACCACCCGTCCGAGGTCGTCGAGGTGGGCCAGGAGGTCGAGGTCGAGGTGCTCGACGTCGACCTGGACCGCGAGCGGGTTTCCCTGTCGCTCAAGGCGACCCAGGAAGACCCGTGGCGGCAGTTCGCCCGCACCCACGCCATCCAGCAGATCGTGCCCGGCAAGGTCACCAAGCTGGTACCGTTCGGCGCCTTCGTCCGGGTGGACGACGGCATCGAGGGCCTGGTGCACATCTCCGAGCTGGCCGAGCGGCACGTCGAGATCCCCGAGCAGGTCGTGCAGGTCGGCTCGGACGTGATGGTCAAGGTCATCGACATCGACCTGGAGCGCCGCCGGATCTCGCTGTCCCTCAAGCAGGCCAACGAGGGCTTCGTGGAGGGCGAGGAGCACTTCGACCCGACCCTCTACGGCATGTCGGCGACGTACGACACCGAGGGCAACTACATCTACCCGGAGGGCTTCGACCCGGAGACGGGCGAGTGGCTCGAGGGGTACGACAAGCAGCGCGAGGAGTGGGAGCGGCAGTACGCCGAGGCCCGCCAGCGCTGGGAGGCGCACACCAAGCAGGTGCAGACGGCCCGGGCGGCCGACGCGGCGGCGGAGCCGGCGCAGGCGGCCACTGGTCCGGTCAGCAGCGCCACCCCGGCGCCGGTCAAGGCTCCCGAGGAGCCGTCCGGCACGCTCGCCACGGACGAGGCGCTCGCCGCGCTGCGGGAGAAGCTCGCGGGCGGCAAGGGCTGAGCCAACACGGCAGCTGACGCGCGGCCCCGGTCGGACCATCCGACCGGGGCCGCGCGGCGTTCCGGGTCGGGTACTGGAAGGATCGACCCCGTGCTGATGGTCGGGCTGACCGGCGGGATCGGGGCCGGCAAGAGCGTGGTGGCAAGGCGGCTGGCCGAACTCGGCGCCATCGTGATCGACTCCGACCTCCTGGCCCGCGAAGTTGTCGAGCCGGGCACCGACGGCCTGCGCGAGGTGGTCGAGGAGTTCGGCCGCGATGTGTTGGGGCCGGACGGCGCGCTGGACCGACCGGCGCTGGGCCGGCGGGTGTTCGGCGACGAGGCCGCGCGGCGGCGGCTGGAGGCGATCGTCCACCCTCGGGTGCGGGCGCGCTCGGCCGAGCTGATCGCGGCGGCACCACCGGACGCCGTGGTGGTCAACGACATTCCGCTGCTGGTCGAGTCCGGCATCGGCGCCGGCTTCGACCTGGTGGTGGTCGTGCTGGCGGGCGAGCAGACCCGGCTGCGCAGGCTGGCGCAGGCACGCGGGATGACCACCGAGGAGGCCCGGGCGCGGATGGCGGCCCAGGCCACCGACGAGCAGCGGCGGGCGGCCGCCGACGTGGTACTCGACAACGACGGTCCGCTCGAGGAGTTGCTGGCCGCGGTGGACCGGCTCTGGCGAGAGCGGCTACGGCCGGCCGCGGCCTGACGTCAGGACTTTCTGGCCACCGGCTTGGGCAGTATTGGCGGCGTGCCCGGCGTCAGGTCGAGGTACCCGTAGCCGCCGGCCGCGGTACGGACCTCCAACCGGCGCAGCACGCCGTCCTTGTCGACCCAGTACCGCAGCCGGGCGTGCCCGGCGGCCGCGGTCTCGCCCGGGCCCCGGATCTCGTCCACCGCCACCGGTACCCCGCCCCTGGCGTCGG
>Ga0081540_1003294_pt1 | contig 12811 bp, 12 predicted proteins | sample TabmetS2T1R1_FD_71024 | JGI IMG/M metagenome (GOLD analysis project Ga0081540, IMG submission 71024) | Tabebuia heterophylla rhizosphere microbial communities from the University of Puerto Rico - S2T1R1 | ecosystem: Host-associated > Plants > Roots > Rhizosphere ... | reverse complement strand
TGGGGCCTTCGCCTCAGTGTCAGAAACCATGGGAGGCGGGGCGACCGTTTTGGCCGGCAGCTCAGCTGGTGGCCGCTGATGGCTCGCCGGAGATCCGACTTTCTCGGCGCCGGGGTCGACCAGCCCAGTAGCGACGCAGGTCGCGCCACCGGCCGCTGTGGCGCCGCAAATCGCAAGGACCTTGGCAACGGCCGCTAGCCCCGCCCCGCGAGTGCCGCCGGTCGCCGCCAGAGCGGTCGCCTCGCTGCTGCTGCCCCCTCCGCCACCACCGCGAGCCATGAGCGAGTAACCCGTCTCGCGAACCTTGTCGACGGTGGCCGCGACTCGATCGGCGAGCCATCCGTGCAGCCCTCCACCCATCGACTGATCGAGAAGTGGTCCGGCCGGCAGCAGATCGAAAACCCGTCCCGGCACCGCCCGGTAAGCCCTGAGCTTGGCTCGACAAGTCGCGCAACCTCGCAGGTGAAACTCCACCGCTTCGGTCGACCCGTTCCTGCCTTCGCCGTCGGCGAACTCCGAAAGATCCGCGGCGAGTTCCTCGCAGCGGCGGCCCTCCTCGATATCGGCGAACACCTGCAGGAATCGCTTCCGGCCCTCTGCCATGCAGCGATTGATCTTTGTATAGGACCAGCCCGTGATCTCGCCGATCTCCACGTACGAGTAGCCCTCCGCCTTCAGAGTCAGCGCCCGGACCTCCTGCGGCTTCAGTGCGTGCAGTGCCTCTCCGCTTCTCGTAACCCGCTCCCGTCGAGCCAGCTGATCATTGGGCCCGGGGCTCTCGGAGGCGATGAACTCGAGGGGATCGCGGTTCGTGTCGCCGTCGCGACCTGGCGGGCGCGGAGAACCTAGGAGGCGCTCCCGCTGGCGCCGGACGGCCAGTGCCTCACGCTTTGTGACCGTCTGCATCCAGCGGACCAACGAGTCGCCCTCGATCGGCGGCGCCTTGGTGAGCAGGATCTCGAGTGCTCGCTGGTAGGCGTCCTCGGCGTCGTCAGTGCAGATCGAGTAGCGGCGTGCCGTCCGCCGAAAGACGGCGTCGTGGCTGTCGATCAGGTCGCTGGCCGCCCGCCGGCGCGACGGGGTCGCTGCCGTTCTCTCCCCACGATCTTCAGCGGATCGATCTCCAACCCCAGCATCAGCGCTTGTTCCTCCCAACAGACCCAGACGGCTCACCTCCGACACATCCAGGTGAGGAGAAAATTGACAGGACTCGCCCCATCGCACCAGTGGGCTCGTTCGCAATTTCCGTAAGTGCGGCACGGAAAAGATCCGCAAAGTGCGCGGTAGGCGAGACCGCGCGTACCCCCGCGTCCGCTTGTAGACGCCGCCGTGCGCTGCGATAGTCAAGCCGTGTCAATCGGGAGGGGAAAGATCGCTGTGGCTGCTTTGGCACTGAGCCTTGGGCTCGCCGGCGGCGCGGTCGCCCAGCCGGTCGCTCAGCCCGCCGCGAAGGCGAAGAAGAAGAGGGTCAAGGTGGTCTTCTTCAAGGCGCACGTCGTCTCCGACGGCGTCCTCGCCCCCGGGCATCCGGAGAGGGTCGCCGTCCTTGACATGCCGGCGAAGACCGACTTCCGGATCGCGATCGAGCCGCCGCCGATCACGCTGCAGTGCGGCCAGTTCTTCTTCTGCGACTTCGCGCTGGCCCCGCCCGCGCCCGGTTCGCCTCCCTTCCGCACCAACAAGGACGGCAAGGCCCTGGTCACCTTCGTCATGCCCACGACCTACAACATCTCGACCGACCCGTTCAACCCATCGACCCGCCGGCCCGTCGCCTGGGCCAATGGGCAGCGGGTCCACATCGACGTGCAGGGCTCGAAGCGGCTGAAACACAAGCGGAAGATCGGCTTCGGCTTCGGGCGGGCGGCGGTACAGACCTAAGAACGCAAACTGGTATTGCCAGAAACACATGGGCGCGGCATAGTCGCCATGCCGTCGTCGAGGTCCCGCCCACGTTCTAGCTGCGAGCGAGCGTCCGCCGGTCGGGGGACCCACAGCTATCCTCGCCCGGCTATGACCACGAGCGTCGTCACCGGCGGAGCGGGGTTCCTGGGCTCGCATCTCTGCGAGCACCTGCTCGGCAAGGGCCACCGCGTCCTCTGCATCGACAACCTGGATACGGGCTCGCTCGAGAACCTCGAGCACATCGAGGACGAGAACTTCGTCTTCTCCGACCACGACATCACCGAGCACATCGAGATCGACGAGCCCGTCGACTTCATCTACCACCTCGCCTCGCCGGCGAGCCCGATCGACTACGCCCGCCTGCCGCTGCACACCCTGAAGGTCGGCTCCTACGGCACCCACAACATGCTCGGCGTGGCGAAGTTCAAGCGGGCGCGGATCCTGGTGGCCTCGACCTCCGAGGTCTACGGCGACCCCGAGATCCACCCGCAGCCCGAGGACTACTGGGGGAACGTCAACCCGATCGGCCCCCGCGGCGTCTACGACGAGGCCAAGCGCTACGCCGAGGCCCTGACGATGGCCTACCACCGCCAGCAGGGGGTGAACACCTGCATCGTGCGGATCTTCAACACCTACGGCCCGCGGATGCGCGCCCACGACGGCCGCGCGATCCCCACCTTCCTGCGCCAGGCTCTCCAGGACAAGCCGCTCACCGTCTTCGGCGACGGCAGCCAGACCCGGAGCTTCTGTTACGTCGACGACCTGATCCGCGGGCTCGTCCTGCTCGCCGAGTCCGACGCGCACATGCCGGTCAACCTCGGCAACCCGGATGAGTACACCCTGCTGCAGCTCGCCGAGACCGTGATCGAGGTGGCGGGCTCTCGCTCTGAGATCACCCACCAAGCGCTGCCGGTCGACGACCCGAAGGTGCGCCAGCCCGACACCACCCGCGCCAAGCAGCTCCTCGGCTGGGAGCCGCAGGTCTCCCTCCAGGACGGGCTGAAGCGGACGATCGACGAGGCGGGCGTCGAGCGCCTCGTCGGCCAGCCGGGCTAGCCGAACGTCCCGCAGGATCGGCAAGAAGAAGCGGCCCAGTATCGCGCTCCCGCACTGGTGCCCTACGGGATCGGCCGGCCCGGGTACTGAACCTGCTGCAGCGCCCAGCCGTTTCCGTCGGGGTCGCTGAAGAAGACGAAGCGGCCCCATGGGAACTCCTGCACCTCGCTGACCTCGACACCGCGCTCGGCGAGCTCGGCCCGGGCAGCGTGGGCGTCGTCGATCACCATCTGCAGGCCCTCGATGCTGCCCGGCTCCATCTCGTGCGCGCCGGTGGTGAGCGCTATCGAGCACGCCGAACCGGGCGGGGTGAGCTGGACGAAGCGGATCTCGTCGCTCACCTGGTGGTCGTGGTCGTCGCTGAATCCGACCTTGTCGACGTAGAAGGACTTCGCCCGGTCGATGTCTGACACCGGCACCGCCACCAGTTCCAGTCGCATCTCGGTTGCCATGGTGGGTCTCCTTTCGATCGGCGGAGGCGTCTAAGCTTCCGCTTGCGTGCTGAGTTACTAACGTGCTAAATATCTTAGTAGATAAGAGATCATCGTGTCGCCAGACCGCAAGCCGAAGAAGGAACTGATCGGGGAGCTGATCAGCGAGTTCCGCGTCGCGGGCAACCAGGACGCCGCCTTTGACAACCTCGCGGCGGAGCGGCTGGGACTGAACCGGACCGACCTGCACGCCATCAACATCATCGAGAACGACGGCGGGCTGACCGCCGGGGAGCTGGCGGCGGAGGCGGGGCTCACCACCGGCGCAGTTACCGGGGTGGTCGATCGCCTGGAGCGGGCGGGCTATGCCCGCCGCGTGGCGGATCCGGCGGACCGTCGCCGCGTGAAGCTCGAGGTGACGCCGAAGTTCTATGAACGCGCCGACAGGATCTGGGGTCCGATGGCCGAGGAGTGGATGACTCGGCTCGGCAAGGACTTCACCGCCGAGGAGCTCGAGCGCCTGATCGACTTCCTTCGGACGACCACCGAGGTCGGCCGCGAGCACCTGGAGCGCGTGCGGAAGCTGAAGTGAACGGCCCGCGTGCTATGAAGGCCGAGTGGCGCTGAGCCAGCAGCAGAAGGGCGCGGCCTTCCAGGCGCTCCACGAAGGCGACCCCTTCGTCATCCCGAACCCGTGGGACGCGGGCAGTGCCAAGGTCTTCGCGGGGCTCGGGTTCAAGGCGCTCGCCACCACCAGCAGCGGCTTCGCCTTCACGCTCGGGCGAGCGGACGGGACCGTGACGCTCGAGGAGATCACCGCCCACGTCACCTCGGTCGCCGACGCGGTCGAGGTTCCCCTCTCCGTCGATCTCGAGAACGGCTACGGGCCGACGCCCGAGAACGCCGCCGAGGCGATCACCGGCGCCGCTCTGGCCGGCGCCGCGGGGGGGTCGATCGAGGACTACGACCGCGACGAGGAGCGCCTCTACGAGGTCGAGGAGGCGGCGGAGCGAGTCAGCGCCGCCGTCGAGGCGGCCCGTGCGCTCGAGTTTCCCTTCATCCTCACCGCACGCGCCGAGAACCACCTGCGGGGCAGGCCCGAGATCGAAGAGACCGTCACCCGCCTGCAGGCATACGAGCGGGCGGGAGCCGACGTCCTCTACGCGCCGGGGCTGGTCACCGCCGAGGAGATCCGGACGGTCTGCGAGGCGGTGTCGAAGCCCGTCAACGTGCTCGCCTTCGCCCGCCTCAACCTGAGCTTCGAGGAGATCGCGGCGGCGGGCGCACAGCGGGTGAGCGTCGGCGGCGGCCTCACCTGGTCGGCCGTCAACGGCGCGATCGAGGCGGCGGAGCGGATCATCGACGACGGAGACTTCTCCGCCCTCGGCACGCCGGGCCGCGTCAAGGAGTGGCTCGGGCCCTAGCCCCTACTCGGGCGGGACGTCCATCGGCATCCTCATCTGCCGGGAGGCCAGCTTCGAGAAGGTGCGGTCCGGGAGGGCTCCCTTGAGGCGGGCGCCGATCTTCGCGTCGGTGCCAACCAGGTAGCGGTGCTTCGGGTTCTCGGTGGAGATCGCCTTGTGGATCACCTCGGCCACCTTCTCGGGCGAGATCGCGCGGGACGCTGTCTCGTTGATCACCTCGGCGAAGCGCAGCAGCTGGCGCCCGTAGAGACGACGGGCGTCGTCGGGTATCTCGCCGAGTGCCTCGCGGAGCCGCTCGTTCCCCTTGGACCAGATCTGGGTGTCGACCGACCCGGGCTCGACGACGACCACCTCGATCTCCCAGGGGCGCAGCTCGTGCCGCAGGCACTCGCCGAGCGCCTCCACCGCGAACTTGGAGGTGTTGTAGGGAGTCATGAATGGGCCCGCCACGCGCCCGCCGATCGAGGCGATGAAGACGATCGTTCCCTTCGCCTTGCGGATCAGCGGGATGAACGCCTGGGTCACCGCGACCTGGCCGATCAGGTTCACCTCGAGCGCAGCCCGCAGCTCGTCGAGCTCCATGAACTCGACCGGGCCTCCCCCGCCGACGCCGGCGTTGTTGACGAGGCCGACCAGGCCGGCGTCGCCCAGCGGCTCCGCGATTCGCTCCCTCGCCGACTCGATCTGGTCGGCCTTGGTGATGTCGAGCGTCACCGGGGCGAGACGGTCGGATCCGGCCTGGGCCAGTTCCCTGGCGTCGGCGTCCTTGCGAACGCCGGCGAAGACGGTGTAGCCCTCGGCGTCCAGCCTGAGGGCGGTGGCCCGGCCGATGCCGGTCGAGGCCCCCGTGACCAGGACGGCGCCGCTTGCGTGGGCGGCCATGACGGGAAGACACTACTCCAGGCAGGCCGGCCCGCTACGGTGCCGCGCTGTGACTGCCTCAGTGCTCGCGGTCGTGGGGGCGCGGCCGAATTTCGTCAAGGCCGCGCCGGTGATCGCCGCCCTCGAGGCGCGCGAGGGGATCTCCGTCCGCGTCCTCCACACCGGGCAGCACTACGACCGCGCACTCTCCGGCGGCTTCATCGAGCGCCTGGGGATGCGCAAGCCCGACGCCAACCTCGAGGTCGGCTCGGGCACCCACGCCGACCAGACGGCGGGGGTGCTGGTCGGGACCGAAAAGGACCTGCTCGAGCACCCCGCCGACCTCGTCCTGGTGCCCGGGGACGTCAACTCGACGGCGGGGGCGGCCCTGGCGGCCTCCAAGCTCAACGTCGCGGTCGCGCACATCGAGGCCGGGCTCCGCTCGCGGGACTGGGCGATGCCCGAGGAGGTGAACCGCGTCGTCACCGACCGGGTCTCGGATCTCCTGCTCTGCACGTCGGCGGACGCCGTCGAGAACCTCGCCGCAGAGGGGATCGACGGCGACGCCGTCCAGCTCGTCGGCAACACGATGATCGACAGCCTCCTCCGACTGCTCGACGGGGTCGATCGCCCCGCCCTGCTCGAGCGACACGGCGTCGCCGGCCGCGGCTTCGCGCTGGTCACCCTCCACCGGCCCGCGCTGGTCGACGACCCCGAGCTGCTCGGCCCGACGATGGACGTGCTCGGCGAGATCGGCACGCGGCTCCCCGTCCTCTTCCCGGTCCACCCGCGGACCAGGGCACGGCTCGAGGCGATGGGCTACTCGGCCGCCGGGCAGGTGAGGCTGATGGAGCCGCTGGACTACACCGACTTCATCGGCCTCGAGGCCGAGGCCCGCCTGGTCGTCACGGACTCGGGCGGGGTGCAGGAGGAGACCACCGTGCTCGGCACCCCATGCCTCACCTACAGGACCACCACGGAGCGACCGATCACGATCGAGCTCGGCACCAACCGGCTCGTCGGCGTCGAGCCCGGTGCGCTCCGCGAGGCCGCTGAGCGGGTGCTGGCCGAGGACGTGCGGGCCGAGCCACCCGAGATCCCGCTCTGGGACGGCAGGGCGGGACAGCGGGCCGCAACGGCGATCGAGGCCGTTCTGGCCCGCTGAGAGCGGGCGCGATCTCCCATTTCGCATTGCCGGCAGGAGGGGTCAGGCCGGGCGCGAATGCCCGCACCATGGAGAGCGCAAGCAGAACGCTGGTCATGTCGCCTCCCGAGCTCTGGGAGCTGATCGACCAGCACGACCGCATGCAGGGTCTGATGTGTGCCCTGCTCGGGCGCGCGACCGAGGTGACCGTGAACGAGCGTGAGCCCGAATCGGTCCTGCGCTGGGCGGCCACCGAGGACCGCGATGCCTGGATCGAGGTGCAGCTCTCCGAAAAGGGCTGGGGCACCAACGTGAAGCTCCGGGCCGAGAACGGCGGTGGCCCGACCAAGCTCGAGGGCTGGCTGGACGCCGTCCTCGACGAGCTCGCGACCCCGCAGAAGCGTCCCTTCGAGGGGATGACCGACGCGCGGGCGGAGCCCAAACCCGCGCCCGAGCCGGCCGTCGTGGCGGCTCCCGTCGCCGAGACGCCGGAGCCGGAAGACCCGGAGCCGGGGACCCCCGAGCCCGAGACCGACGAGCCCGAGCCCGCGCCGGAGCCCGAGCCCGCCGCTCGCCAGGGCAAGCTGCGCCGCTTCTTCGGCCTCTAGCCGCCTGGCGGGGCGCCCGCGCGCCCGGATCTAGACCATCCGCTGACAGGCGCCGCCCATTGGACGGATAGTCAATTGTGGGTAGATGCCGCTTTGCCGATCTTTCCTGCGCAAGAGCGGGACGCCGCTGGCCCGGGGGGGCCGGGGTCGTCCTCCACATCGATTGACGGGAGATCGAAGAATGAAGGGAAGGAACCTACGCGCCGCGATCGCGGCGCTCATGATCGGAGTCACCGGGCTGGTGATGGCCGGAAGCGCCTCGGCGGCGACCAGCCTGTATCACCCTGACAAGGCGTCGCGGACGTTCGATTTCCTCAGCGACGGCGACCCGGGTTGGACCGCCTCGACGGACTACGACCAGGTGCTCTGCATTCCGCCGGTCACCTGTCCGTCGGTGCAGAACGAGAACGTTCTCAGCGGAGGGGCCGGCGGCGGCACGAACAACGGCTATCTCAGGTCCGAGTACTTCGGGCTCACCAGCGTCGCAACCACGACGACGGTGACCCGGACCAGCCCGACGTTCGCCTACAGCGGGCTCGACGGCGCCCAGCCGGACAGCCTGAGCTACACGCTGGAGCGCAGGGTGGAAGCACAGCAGCTCCTGGCGCTGCTGGACAGCGCGAGCTACAGCGTGGCCCTGGACGACGTGACCTCGGGCACCTCGCTCGCGATCGTCGATCAGGCGCCGATCACGAACCAGCCGGATTGGACGGCGATCCCGGCCGTGACGGTGAACCCGTCGCAGCTGACGCTCGGCCACAGCTACCGGTTCAGGATCGTGACGAAGCTGAGCATCCCGGTCGGGGTGATCCCGAACGGGAGCTTCGACTACGACGACAACGTCCTCACCGCCAGCGCCGCGGACTCCGGGGACGGCGCGGACACGGACAACGACGGAATCGACAACGCCTCCGACAACTGCCCGAGCGTGTCGAACGCGGATCAGGCCGACCTCGACAACGACCACATCGGCGATGCCTGCGACGAGGACATCGACGGTGACGGCGTGCCGAACGGCTCGGATCCCGACCCGCGTGACCCCGACGTTCCGGGCGTGAGCCCGAGCGGTGCCGGCGGCGGCACACAGGGCGCCTTCGCCGGCGGCGACAAGGTCCGGGTCAAGGTCCGCTGTCCACGCAACGCGACCGCGGCGAAGTGCAAGGTCAAGGTGGTCGGCAGGTCGGCCAGGAAGGGACCGCGGGTGACGAATGTCGTCCGCACCAAGGTCAAGCGCGGCAAGCGCAAGCTGATCACGCTGACCGTTGCGCAGCCGTTCCTGTCGCAGGCGCAGTCCACCGGCCGGGTGATGGTCGTCCGCAAGGTGCGAAAGGGCCCGCAGAAGCCCAAGAAGCGCCTGCTCTCGCGGCCGCTCGTCAACGGCTAGGGCAGGCAGAACATGCGATGGGCCCGCCGCGCCGGGGCGGCGGGCCCGTTTGCATGCGCTGCCGACACCCGTATCTAGACTCTGGCCATGGCCACCCGGCCGAAGGACGAGGCAGAGCAGCAGGTGACCGAGGGCGCGCCCCGTAACGGCGGCGCGTCAGAGGCCGAGCAGCAGGCGGCCGTCGAGGACGACCTGCACCGCTACATCGCGCCGGTTCTCCCGGAGGAGGAGCGCGCCGGACACCGGATCACCGACTCGGGGATCGAGATCAAGCGCCTCTATGAGGAGGACGACGTCAAACCCGGGCTGCAGGAGCGCCTGGGCGAGCCGGCCGAGTACCCCTACACGCGGGGCATCCACCGCGGCATGTACCGCGACCGGCTCTGGACGATGCGCCAGTACGCCGGCTTCGCCAGCCCGGAGGACACCAACGAGCGCTACCGCTACCTGACCGAGCACGGCTCCACCGGGCTCTCGATGGCCTTCGACCTGCCCACCCAGCTCGGCCGCGACTCCGACGACCCGCTCTGCGCGGGCGAGGTCGGCCGCACCGGCGTCCCGATCGACACGCTCGAGGACATGCGGATCTGCTTCGACCAGATCGACCTCGGCGAGGTCTCGACTTCGATGACGATCAATGCCCCCGCGGCGATCCTGCTGCTGCTCTACGAGCTCGTCGGCGAGGAGCAGGGAGTGCCGACGGCGGAGCTGCGGGGCACGGTCCAGAACGACGTCCTCAAGGAGTACGTGTCGCGCGGCAACTACATCTTCCCGCCGGAGCCGACGATGCGGCTGACGACCGACATCTTCGCCTACTGCAACGAGAACGTGCCGAAGTGGAACACGATCTCGATCTCCGGCTACCACATGCGCGAGAAGGGCTGCTCAGCCGTCCAGGAGGTCGCCTTCACGCTCGCGAACGCGATCGCCTACGTCGAGGCGGGGATCGAGGCGGGGCTGGACGTCAACCGGTTCGGCCAGCGGCTCGCCTTCTTCTTCAACGGCCACAACAACGTCTTCCAGGAGATCGGCAAGTTCCGGGCGGTGCGGCGGATGTGGGCGAAGATCATGAGGGAGCGGTTCGGCGCTACCGATGAGAAGGCGCAGATGATCCGCTTCCACACCCAGACCGGCGGGGTCACCCTCCAGGCGCAGCAGCCGGAGGTGAACATCATCCGGGTCGCATTGCAGGGGTTTGCGGCGGTGGCCGGCGGCACCCAGTCGCTCCACACCAATGGCTTCGACGAGGCCCTCGCCCTCCCCACCGAGCGGTCGGCCCGAATCGCGCTGCGGACGCAGCAGGTGCTCGCCTACGAGTCCGGGGTGGCCGACACGGTCGATCCCTTCGCCGGCTCCTACTTCATCGAGTCGCTGACGGACGAGATCGAGGAGCGCTCCTGGGAGCTGATGAAGAAGGTCGAGGACCTCGGCGGCTCGGTCAACGCCCTCGACTTCATCCAGAAGGAGATCGAAGAGTCGGCCGTCTCCTATCAGGAGCGCTATGCGTCGGGCCAGGACATCATCGTCGGGGTGAACAAGTTCGTCACCGACCAGGTCGACGACGTCGACATCCTCAAGGTCGACCCGGAGTCCGAGAAGCGCCAGCTCGCCCGCCTCGCGAAGTGGAAGGAGAATCGCGACCAGGGCGAGGTCGAGAGGCGGCTCGAAGAGCTGCGCGACGTGGCCCGCGCCGACGGCAACCTCCTGCCGCCGATCAAGGAGGCGCTCCGCGTCGGCGGCTCGATCGGCGAGGTCTGCAACGCGATGCGAGACGTCTTCGGCGAATACCGGGGCGGGGCGTTCTTCTAGGCCTGTCCCGCCGCCTACGCGTCGGGCCCGGTCCACCACAGCCACAGGGTTCCGGCCGCGAGAGCCGTGGCGGTGAGCGCGTAGGCGAGGTCCGCCCCTGACAGCTCGAGGAGCCAGCCGCCAAGCGCGGGACCCACGGCGTACCCGGCGGCGTACAGCAGGTTCAGGACTCCGTAGCCGAGGCCCCGCTCGCGCTCCCCGAACGCTTCGTCGAGCCAGGGAACGGCCGCGGCGAAGGACAGCGCGAAGCCGGCGCCAAAGACACCGAGCCCGACCGCGGCGCCAAGCACTCCTGGCAACGCCGCCAGCAGCGCAGCCGAGACCGCAGTCGTGCCCAAGCCGCCGATGGCGGGCCACAGCCGCCCGCGGCGATCGCCCCACCTACCGGCCAGGGGATTGACGGCGGCGTCGACCGCGATCGAGGCGGCGAAGAGGAGTCCGATCACGGACGCCGAGAGCCCGAGGCGCGCATCCAGGTCGAGCGGAGCGACGACCTCGATCAGGCCGAGGACCGCACTGCTCACCAGCGTGATGACCGCACCCCAGGCGCCCCTGCGATCCCGGAGCGCCCGGATGAGGACCCCGAACGCCGGTGCGGCCGGCCCCGATCGCCTCACCCCCCGCGGCAGCACGATCACCGCCGCCATCGCGAGCCCCAGCCCGCAGGCGCAGGCGATCAGGAAGGGTGCCTCGTAGGAGAGAGCGTCGGCCGCGACGCCACCGAGTGCGGGACCCGCGATCGAGCCGATTCCGGTCGCCGCGAGCGCCCCGCCGATGGATTCGCCGCGACGCCCCGGTGGGGCCGCGTCGGAGACCATGGCGAGCGCCGAGATCCAGCTCGCCGCGGAGCCGACGCCCTGGATCGCGCGCGCCGCGATCAACAGCTCGAGCGTGCGGGAGCCGGCGATCAGGGCGGAGCCGGCGGCCACCAGGAGGAGCCCGGCGAGCAGAAGGCCCTTGCGCCCGAACCGGTCGGCGGCGCGGCCGAACGGCAGAGAGAGCAGGGCGATCGGAATCGCGTACGCGGCGAGAGCGAACCCGAGCTGCGCATCCGATGCCCCGGTCCGCTTCTCGATCAGGGGCAGCAGCGGAGCGATCAGGCCCAGCAGCGCGGCGTCCACGGCGACCGCGCCGATGGCGATCGCGAGGATCGCGCCTCGACGGGGATGGCCGGCCGCGTCTGCGGCCTCGACACTGCCCGGCACCACGCCCTCAGTCGGCCTCGGGCCGCATCGTCTCGAGTCTCTCACGCCCGGGTCCGGGCAAGCGGCGACGCCTCTGCCGTGAATCCCACAACGTGTTCAACGTCCTTTGGGCGTTCGGGCAGGGCTCCTCCTAGAATCGCCCGCCTGTGCGCGGGCAGAACCCAGTCACCCATGAGGAGCTCGCCTACCTCTGCGAGCTCCGGGAAGGAGTTGGCGTTTTTGTGATCGGCGTACCTGTGGCGTCCGCAGGTCCATGACAGTGCTCGACAGGTACCTGGGTGACGATCGCCTGCGGCTCGTCGACGTGGGCGCAAGGGGCGGAATCGCTCCGCGGTGGGAACGGATCCAAGGCGTGCTCGACGTCACCGCCTTCGAGCCCGATCCAGGCGAGTGCGCGAGGCTCAACCGCGAGGCCCCCTCTCTGCCGTACCCGGTCCGGTATCTGCCGGTCGCCGTCGGCAGCGAGTCAAATGACTCCGTTCCCTTCCACATCACCAACTGGCCGGTGGCCTCGAGCATCCATCGGCCAAACGCCGAGTTCCTTCGCTCGTTTCCCGAGGCGCAGAAGCTCCTCGAGGGCTCGGAGAGCTTCCTGTCGACGATGGACGTCGCCTACGCGCGCGGCGCGCTGGCGAAGCCGGAGGCAGCGCGGCAGATCTTCGAGGAGGCGGCGGCGCGCGCGACGTCGCATGGCTATCTCGGGTACGCGTACGAGCTCCGGCTCGAACGCGGGCGCGTGCTCGTCGCGGCGGGGAAGAAGGCCGCGGCGAAAGCCGACCTCGTGGCGCTGGCGGCGGAGTCGGGGCGGCGCGGGTTCGCGCGCATCGCGGCGCAGGCGGGCGAGCTCGGCAAGTAAGGCGTCCGACGACCGGACAGGGCGTCCGGTATCCGGACACGGGGCGTCCGGCATTCGGACGGCGCGACGCGATTTCGCGAGGTTCGGGGCTGGCATGCGGCGTGTAGCCGCCGCGGCGCATGTTCGCGAAG
>Ga0081540_1003293_pt1 | contig 12819 bp, 11 predicted proteins | sample TabmetS2T1R1_FD_71024 | JGI IMG/M metagenome (GOLD analysis project Ga0081540, IMG submission 71024) | Tabebuia heterophylla rhizosphere microbial communities from the University of Puerto Rico - S2T1R1 | ecosystem: Host-associated > Plants > Roots > Rhizosphere ... | reverse complement strand
GTGCGACAGCAGAAGACCCGGCCTTTGGTCGACCCCTTTGAAACCTGGCTGCATGCCAAGCTCACCTTGATCAGCCAGAAGATCAAGCTCGCCGAGGCCATCCGCTACGCCCGTCGCGTTGGCAAGGGCTGACACGCGTCATTGACGACGGCCGCATCGAACTCGACAACAGTATCGTCGAGCGATCGATCCGTGGCATCAAGCTCAATCGCAAGAACGCGCTGTCGTTGCGTCCTTTATCGAGACCTGCAAGATCAACGACGTCGATCCGCTCGCATATCTCACCGACGTCCTGACCAGGATCGTTAATGGTCATTCAAAACCGCGACATCGACCAACTCCTTCCGTGGTCCTATCGCGGTCAATTCCTCAAAGCCGTGGCCTGAGAACGAGCCTTATGCGAAAGGGAGTATCGCCGCGATCAAAGCATTGCGTTGCCCCGCGTCAGGCCGACAACACGATATCCTCAATCTCGCTCCCGTCCCGCATCTTGGCCACGATCTCAAATTTGTTCGCCTCGCTAAGCCGGAAGATCGTGCCGTGATTGTTGCCATCCGCGTGCGTTCGGTTCACAATCAGGAACGAACCGGCACCCACCAGGCGATCCTTAAGATTGTCCACGGCGCGGCGTAACTGCGTCCCGTCGAAATAGCCACGATTGAGCAGATTTGCCACGCGGATTGCGTTGAACCGGGCGCGTAGATTCTCTGGGTTAGGAGCTAGTATGTCATCCTCGGCAAAACTCAGCCGAGCGTCGTCGCGCGCATGCGGGTTCACCAGCAGTAGATCGTTCCCCCGTCGCCTCCCATTGGTCAACAGCAGTAGCGCGCTTGCAAACGCATTGAGCGCGGCGACCACGAAACCGGTACCCCTGAAGAAATCCCGCGGCCCATTCAAGTACCATCGTACGGGACGGGTGCCGACAATGTGCTGAAGCACCTTGCCATCGCGGTCGAGAAGAACCTCATATCCCGGCAGTAGGCGCACGAGGCTACCGCGCATGCACAGGTCCGTCGCCAAGATTTCCGCATCGATGCCAGCGCGTGTCAGAGCATCCGCCCATTCATGCGAGGAAATCCCCGAGGATACGCCTACGTCCATGATCTGGCGCGGCTTACGGTCGAGTTTCTGCCATTCGCTGATAACCAGCATATTGAGATCATCGAGGCGATGGTGGTCGGTGGTCTTGAAGGTGCCGTTACGCAGGCGGATTGAGTTAAAGAATGCCGCCTCCTGCGTTTGCGTAAACGTATTACCTGCGGTCAAGAAACTCCTTGCGTTCAATATCACACCACCCTGCGTCAGGACCGTCATGTACTGCACCTTCTGCTCGGCTCTTGTCTTCCACACAGGGTCGCTCGGAATATCATTTCGGTGATTTGATTGCGTCTCTTGCGGTCGCCAGCTGGCTGAAACCAATCGATCGACAGTCTCCAAGAAACCGAGGTTGCGCAATCTACTCACACACCGACGAGCATAATCGTTCGAACGGGTCCACGGATCGGCCCTTTCGGATTACCCAGTCGATGACGGGGAGGGCCAAGACCAGCGCGGTCCGGGAATTGACCCGAGCCCCATCTTTCGTCCAGCCACGGGTGTATGGGCTAATGCAGAGATTCCCATTCTCTCCGCACCCCAGCAAGTGTCCGATAATACCCGGTCGCAAACAAAATAATAACATAACACACCAAAACTGCAGCGGGGCCGGCTATCGCAGCAATTGAAGTCGATGGCTTAAGCAAGTCGGCCGAAAAACGTACCACGATTGCGCAAATCGCCGCCGCGCTGAAAATTTTTCCAAGGTTTTTCCAATCCTGCAATTTTGCGATTGGAAGGCTCATCACCGTTGAAAGTCTTCTCAGGCAGAGCGCATACCACACGAATGTGGCCAGCACCGATCCGATAGCCGCGCCCGGCAAGCCGAAATACCAAGCGCTGACTAGACTGGTTATTACGGCAAAGGGAAGAATTGATGCTTCAAAACGCATGTTGGCTGCCCCTTGTCCGAACACATTCAGCAGGGTGGTCATCTCAGCCGAAATCAACGTCTGAACCAGATAGATACGCAGCACTGGCGCGCCGCTGACGTACTCCTTCGTAAACAGGAGCTGGATGACTTCATCAGAAAAGGCGAATAATGCCGCAATGGCGGGGAACATGACCGCGCTGATGATCACATTGCCCTGGTTGTTCAGGCGCAATAGCTCTTCATGGCGCCCCAGCGAATGGAGATGGCTCATCTTGGGCAAAAGCAAATTCCCCAGTACGCCTCTCAGGACTTCGAAGGGCACAAGGAGCGTGGTTGCAATTGAAAAAATGCCGAACACCCCTGATGGAAACATCGTGGCCACAATCCATTGCTCGGCCTGTTTCCGCATGCTCCATAGCAAGGTGGCCACGCCAAATGGAAGAGCATAACGAAGCTGTGCGCGGAATTGCGGCTTATCCAGCGGAAACAGTCGAATACCGCAATAGCGTGCAATGAAATAAGCCAAAAGTCCGAGGCGCAGGCACGCGGCAATCAAGTTGGCAACCAGCACCTCTTCAAACTGCTGAAAAATTACTGCTGCGGAAATTATGAGCGCGGCCCTGAGCACAGATGTGACCAGGATAGCTTGTGCCTGCCATCGGATCTGCCCTGTGGCGTTGGGTAACACGTCGAGCAGTAAGCCCAAATTCCAGGCGAACAGGAAAGTCGCGAGCAACAACCCGTGGTCGTGCAGCAGGCGTTTCATGCCCGATGGAAGGGCATTACCAAAACCAAAAATCAGAACCGTCGCAATCATCGTTGTGGCAAGCAAGAACAGCACCGTCTGCCCGACGTAAAGCCGGCGCCCCTTTGAATCCAAGCGGGCAAAGAAGAAAAGCAAGCTGCGGGGCATATCAAAGGGGAACAGCACGGCCACAGTAGTTACAAGCAGCCAGAACAGCCGATACTCGCCGAAGGCCGTGGGGTCGATCGTTCGCACCAGAACGACCGGCGTCAAAAGCATGATGACCTGCTCGATGTAGCGCGCAGCGGAGAGTGCAATGCCTTGACGTAACATTGATGCCATGGATCAGCGACCTAGCGATGGCGCCGAAGATAACAAACAGGAGCATCGGCCCGCACCGCAGTTTCCACGGCAAAGAAGGTCAAAACTCACTGGTGAACTCCGGAAACGCAGGACATGAGATGGTCGCATGCAGCAAACAAGCTCTGGAACAAACAAATCCTGAAAAATGACGTGCTCACAGCTCATCTTTGGCGGACCTTATCCTGTCGGTCTCATATGGCTGATGCATCACCGCGTCCGCTGTGACGTCAACAATACGAACTGGCCAGAACGAGATGGGAAACAAACGCGACCTACTGCTTCAAACGACATGGCCATCCGAATGATTCAGTAGTGGCACTCACAATGAGCACAAAAGTGCATCCACCTCCCGAGCAACCCTGTTCCAGGTATAGTGCTCTAGCACGACTTTTCGAGCACTTTTGATCATCGAGAGTCGAAGGCATTCATCTTCGATAAGTAATTTAATCGCAAACGCCGTTTTCTCGGGTTCGTCAGCTCGCATGTAATCGATGCCTTCACGTGCCATGCCAAGAGCTTCAATGCCTAGTCTGGTTGAAACCACAGCCAATCCCATAGCGAACGCCTCAAGCACCTTGTTCTTCATTCCACTGCCGATTCGCATCGGGTTCACCATTATGGGATATTCAGCGAGAACTGAATAAATGTTGTCAACGAAACCAGTGAGACGAATACCATGGTCTCGCTTTGCCGCCTCCAGGAGCCAAGGCTCTGCATCCTTGCCCACCACGCACCACTCAATTCCGGCCGGCGCCAAGTGCGTGCGATAGACATTCTCGTAGAAGAAACGAACAGCGTCGCTGTTCGGCTTAAAGGAAAGATTTCCCCAAAAGGCCACCCCCCTGCGTTTAGCGACATGACTATTTGCGTCGAATGTCTTCGCAAGGTCGGTCGAAACTCCATTCGGTATTGTGCTGACGTTTGTACTTCTACCGGACAATCTACAAACAGTATCAGAATCTGCATCATTGACTGTTGTTACGTGGTTGAACCAATGCGGCAAACACGCTTCCGCCCTGGCACGTCGTGCGCGCATGAAGTGCGCTTTCAGTCGTGTTCTTAGCTGCAAGGGCCAGGGTGGAAAAAACTGCATTTGTCTGGTCAGTGTCAGAACTTCACTGTCGATGAGATCGAAGAGTATCTTCTTGTTGCTCGAAAACGGCCTAACGAATTCCGCAAGGGAAAGGCTAAAGACAATCATATGGCTAATACTGTTCTGTTCACAGACGTCGGCTATGGCTTTGGTAGCCTTTGAAAAGTGATGCGGGTAGGAAAGCGAATAGTAATTTGAATCATTTCGACGGAAGTGCCTTTTCAGCGAGGGCCTATGCGCAGGAAGAGTCGGCGCTTCGCTCATCGTTTTAAAGATATCGGCCAATCCGGCCAGGTCGTCATTGAATCGATCTAGTGAGCTGAGATTAACCGTCAAAAGGTACAGCTCATGCCGCTTCGCCAATTCACGGCACAGGTGCCACACGCGGAGATCATGGCCGTTGCTTAGGTTTGCGAGCCGTTTATGTGTTACAATCAGGATGCGCATCACGAGGATTCATTGATTGTCGATTGTGCGGTAGAGCGGAATCACACACAGCACGATGCCCGCTGACCAAACCTTTGAATCGGCCCGTGTTGATTTGAGCCCATTTGGCTCGTTGAGGCAACGGGAGGCGGCGCTCCCCGGTGCAGCGCAGCGTTTCGCCCCGTCGTTCTTCGTGAGTAATACTTTGGGATGGGCGCCTGGCGTGGGCCGACAGAGAGAGATCGCTATGGCGCGACCGAATATCGCCTTCATGATCTCGCTAGTATTCCAGGAGCGCCACATGCCGAATTCGATCGCTACCATGCGGCGACGCCTCGCGAGCGTATTGGCCAGGCGTGGGTGCGCAATCCAAATCGAGGCGCGTGCGCCGTCATGATTTATGACGCAGCAAGACTAGCTGCTGTCGATCGTAAAAGCTGTCCGGCAACGCCTCCGTGTTAGGTGCGAACCGACCGCCAGGAGCATGCTAATCGTTGGTGAAGGTCGTAGCTCTCACCCCGGACCCGTGAAGCGCACTGGCTTTGCCTTTGCTTCAGATTGATGATCTGGTCGAACCGCGTCCGGAACAGGTCGCTCGATCCCGCCATGTTCTGCGCTTAGTTGAGGTTCCTGCGCGCCGGCGCGGATGCCTCGATCCAGGAGATCGCGCAGCACTCCGATAGCGATGCCAAGAACACCCCCCACAACGATCGATATTCCAAGCACGTTTCTAGCTTTTGGTGAACTGGCCCTCAAGGGGGGCAACGCCCCGGCGATGAGACTTGCCTCAAACACCGGCGAGGATTGCTGTCGCGTGGCTTCCATCCTACGCACCACGTGACGGAAATTATCATAGGCGTTTTTGGATGATTCCACTGCGACTACCAATTTATCGATGGTTGCAGTGGAGTCCGCTGGCTCTTTCCTGTTCTTATTATAATCCTCCAGTGCCTTTTGGGCAGCTAATACTTGAGTGCTCAATTCGTTCAGTCGATCCTTGACCCACGTCTCGTCTTGCAAGTTGGCCTTGTCGATTTGATCGGTAATATATTTTTCTGCGACGGCGTTCAGGATCTGAGCCGCTCGGTCAGGATCTCTGGAGTCGAAGGTAATCTCGACAAGATAAGTTGGGCCGACACGCTTGGCTGAAAGCCTGCGTTCGAACGGTTCCACGGCATAGCGCGCGGCGCTGGCTTCCGTCTGCGGTTTACTCCAGCCGAGCAGCCGGGATACCATGCCGCTACCTCGGCCGGTCGCAAATTCCGGATCTTCAGCAAGGCCTAGCTTCTCGATCACCGCGCTGGAGATGCGCTGAGACTTTATGATTGCGATCTGACTTTCCACGACGGTTGACACCGACGCAGCGTCCAAAACGGTCGCCTTCGAGTTTACGAGGAGTTGCGCCGTGGCGGTGAACGTCGGTACTGCGGTGACGAGGTAAAGTGTAGCGATGCCAAGCGCCGCAAAGCATGTCAGCGCTATGATCGGCACATGTCGTCGTATGAATGCCAGCACCGCCATCACTTCTGCCCGTGACACGACCGGCGTCGGACGAAATTCAGGTGGCGGCATATAGTCTCGATTTACCCACTTATCCGTACTATTAATCTGCAGCATTTTCGTACCAGTGCTGGTAGTTGAAGTTCGGCGACGATACCCAATTCAAATGTGCAAGACGGCTTACTAAGGAAAAGGGCGGTTAGCGGAAGATGCAGCAGACCGAAGCCGCATCAATAAGCACCATAGCGTACCTTTTGGGATAAGAGGTATTTGGCCGTGCCTGGCGAGTACAGCAGCATCAACCTGTGATTGATGACGGCTGCGAAGTAGGCCGAAACGGCAGCGGCAATTACCAAAAAGGCAACTAGCCGGCCGCTAGCGACGCTTGCTGGGGCCGCCCCGCCGCCGTCGACCAAATTTTGCGGAAATTTTGTGGAGGTCGGCAAATTAGGCAACTTAGTGAAGGAGGTATGAGTCATGGAACTTTACGACCTCGTCGCTGATCTCCAGTTGAATCAGTACATTCCGGGTCACTGGTTGGGAAAGACAATAAATGGGTAACTACGATGGTCCATTGAGGGATGGCGCTGCCGGATTAAAGTTCGAGCCGCAAATCGGCTCGCATGCCCGTTCCAAGCGGGCGTGATGGGTTGCGAATTGACGATAGACTTGAAGAATTTCACCTGGTGACCACGTCCGTACTGAGAGTCGCTGCCATGCCGAACTCGAGACTGCGCAGTTGTTTGCATATCAATGTCTTGGGCAGCGACCTGGGTCGCTGCATCAAATGGGGTTTGGTGGTTGTTGGCCTGACGATTTCTGTGACGCAAGCGAAGGCCGAATATGTCGTAAACGTCGGAGACGTACTGGAGGTCGCGGTAGCAGGCGTGCCGGAGCTGCGGCAGCGTGCTCCCGTCCAAGTGGATGGCAACATTTCGCTGCCGCTCGTTGGAACGCTCTCGGTCGCCGGCATGCCCTTATCGCAGATCCGAGCCCAAATCGGCGACGCACTGACGCGCAAGATGTTTCGCCAGAGGACATCGGATGGCCGTGAGATCGCCATCGTGATTAGCGCAGATGAGGTTACGACAATCGTGGCGGAATACAGGCCCGTATACGTTAACGGGGACGTGTCGAAGCCGGGTGAATATCCCTACCGTCCATCCAGCACCGCACGTCAGCTCATAGCTGTGGCGGGCGGCTACGACATCATGCGCATCAGAATGAACAACCCGTCTCTGGAGTCGGCGGACCTGAGAGCTGAGTATGGCTCGCTTTGGACGGAATTTGCCAAAGAGCAGGCGCATTTGTGGCGTATCAAGACGGAACTCGGAGAGGCGACCCCGATCAGTCCAAGTGCTGTGACGAACGTACCTATAGCTCGATCGGCGATTTCGGAAATCATCAATGCAGAAACGGAATATTTGAAGACGAAGCAGAATGACTATCAGCAGGAGAAGGCATTCCTTCAGCGCGGCGTTCGACAGGGAGACGATGAGGTCCGGGTGCTGTCAGAGCAGCAGAAGAAGGAGGAAGAAGGATTTCAATCGGACCTCGAAGACCTGCAAAAAGCGACCGATCTGTTCGCCAAGGGGAGTGTGATTGGCCCACGCGTTACGGATGCGCGTCGCGCGGTGTTGTTGTCATCAACTCGGAAGCTGCAAACTTCGGCGCAGCTGCTGCAGGTCAAGAAGCAGCAGGACGAGTTAGCGAGAAAGCTGACAAAGCTCGACGATCAGCGGCGACTTGACCTGCTCCGTGAGCTGCAAGACACGAGCTTAAGGCTCAACCAAATTCGCGAGAAGCTGCAGAGCGTCAGCGAGAAGATTCAGTACACTGCGATGGTTCGATCGCAGCTCGTACGTGGAGCCGGCAGCAATCCGGACATTGCCATCATTAGAAAGGGCGAGAAAGGTCCGGAACGGATTGTCGCGAGCGAAGATAGCGAGTTGCAGCCCGGTGACACCGTCGAGGTCACCCTGCGATACCAGGATCTTCCTGACGTACCTTCCCGAAAGGTAAGCAGTTCAAATGCTCCACCGGCGACGGGTCGGACTGACGTGACCGCAGCTGATTCGCTGCGGGTCGGCAAGAGGTGACGACGGCTGCTGCAACAGGCAAGGGACCGCAGCAAGGTGAGCTGCAGAAGTTCCCGCAACAGCGGTGCGAGCGGTCGGCGCGGCTGGAGCAGGTCTTGTGGGGCAGCGCGGCACGGCGTCAGCACTGGCGGCTAAAGCCTGCGAGGCGACTGGAAGAGTCTGGCTCCTATCGAGCGGATGACTTGACACACGGCCTTTGCCTTTGTGGCTGCCGAGATCGTGAAACTGAGAGTCTCGGCATGGACGAACTCCCATACCAACCCGCTGCTCGGCGGCAGCCGTGATAACTTCGAAATTCCTGCTATTAGATAGCTGTTCGCTCACCTGAACTCCCGGGACAAATCACCAGGAGATTCCCTGACCATCGAACATCATCTGCTGTGCGGGGGGAGGGGACCTACGACGCGCTTACGTGCGGTCGGCTTCCGGCCCTTGATCTCGCGTTCGGCGAAGATCCCTAGGTGCGCTGCACCGCCGCGACGCCATCGGCGTCATGATCGCGAGCTTGCCGCGCATTGTTGGCAGTGACGTCAGCGAGCACGAACGACTTGCCGGCGTGCAGTACCGTCAGGTGAAAACTGCTCGCGCACGTATGCATCTGCCGCGCGAGCGGTGTCGTGTTGCCTGGTCTGGACGTCGTCTGGATCTGCTGCGGCTCGAACCGAGCTCGCCAAGCTCGCGAGGATGTCACCGAGACAGTGGTGCCGATGCGTCGGGCTCGATGCTGCGCATTCTGGATCGCCATACAATTCATGACGCGTTCCTCGGAACTCGTGCCTGGTGGTAGTCCTTATTTTCCCTCGATTGAATCGGTCGAAAAATTGTATCGGCCTTTGAATGAGCTCTCTTCACAAGTGGCCAAGCCTTTTTGCGGCAGTACGCTGACCGAATTTGACGATAGAGTGTTGCTGTCATCATGCTGCGACGACAGGTAGAACGCAAACAAGGGAGATAGCAATGACAACAATGATGCCCCTTATCTTTGCGCTGGCTGGCAGTGTGGTGAACATCTCTGATGGGTCAATGTCCCTCGTTACGAGGATAGCGGATGCTGGTGGTTCGAGCGCGGCATCGCAGCCTGTAAGTAGAATTGGAACAGGTGTTCCGTCGATTACCTCGTTTTCGGCTGAGCCGCAAACGCGCTTTCTTATCGGTGGCGACAGCTACGGAGTTCACGTTGCGGGCAAGAGCTATAGCCTGACCAATCCTGACCCACAAACTCTGCGCTTCGAAGTTCGCCAGGGTGACCATGCCTGGCACGATGGCTCACATGTTGATCGCTCGGAAGTGTCAAACGCGGTAACCATTCCTCCCGGCACTCCCATCAACTTGAATTATCAGTTCATGGTGGAGCCAAATGGCCCCAATGGGTCATTTGTAAACACGACAAAGGGTTGGTTTATCGTCGGACAAATGCACAATGATGACTGGGCCATGGGGCCAAACGTGGCCACCTCGCCTCCATTCGCGATCCAACTTGCAAGCGATCACGTGCAGATTGTTGCTAGACATTGCGGCACGGGTCTGAATCCGAGCAACGCGGCCGGCAACACGAAGCATCTCACGCTCTGGACCGATCCCAATCCAATTCAAGCTGGTGTGTATAATAACGTTCAAGTACAGGCCAGTTTTTCGAACACCAGCAGCGGGTATTTGGAGGTCTGGCTAAATGGTGTTCAGGTTGTGAACTATCACGGCCCCTTGGGCTATGGGGCCGGCACTAACTGGGAATACGGAATCTATCGGTCGACGGCGCCCGAGACTGTTGCCGTCGATTACCGAAATTTGACGCTAACAACCGGAGCGTCAACGCCTGTCTCGTCTGGGCGACCCTCGGACTGACGATGCGCAGCTTCACCGGCAGCACAGCCTCGCGAGCACGGCCGGATCGGGCCGCAATAGAACAAAATGACGTGCCACTGAAGTTTCGTTCAGCGGCGGTAGAGTCTCGGAATTCTGTAGGTCAACTGGCGCGGGCGGAGCAACGGACGATCGGCGAAGTAGGAGTTTGAGTGCGCGTCACCCGGCGACGGATTATCGCGGGCAGCTCGAGCGCCGGCAGGACTGCGCCGCCGACGGCGATGGAGCTCCGCATCAACACCAATGTGGAATCAGCAGCTTGTCCCGACCAAGCACTCGACCACTACCGGAGCGTCCGGGACGTGTCATCAGCGACGCGTCGCGATGAGCTGGACACCGAGGATGCGGCGCACGATCGGCAGTCTCGAAACGCGCCATTCGAGTCTCCTTGGCAGCCAGCCGACGACGGTTTCGAGCGTGGTCACGATGCCCAGCGGCAGCGTCGTTTGGAGGTTGCGGATGCGAGCGAAAGCCTGCACGCGCGCGAAACCCACAGAGCGGAACAGGCTCGCTAGTTCACGGTTCGTGTACTCGCGCAAGTGAAAGCCACGGGCCACTTCATCTATGCCGCTCGAGACGTCGTGCGGACCGTTCATGCGGTTCGGCGTGATGCAGAAGTATTTTCCGCCGGGCGCCAGTGCGTCGAATACGTTCGCGAGCTGGTCGCGCGCGTCATCCGGATGGAGGTGCTCCATCAGCTGGTTCGAGAAGATCAGCGTCGCCTTTACCGGAATGCTGATGCCGTCGGAGAGCACGACTTCAAGATTAGGTGCGCTCGCGCCGCGCGTCACCGTCTCGGAGACATCGATCGCGTAGGCCTTGCGCACATGCGGCGCGACGCGCATCGTCAGCGCGCAGTCGCCAGCCCCGATCTCCGCATAGACCGTGTCAGGACTCAGGAACGGACGGAGCGTCTCGAACAGCTCCTGCAACTCGGCCCGCTTTACCGCCGCCTGGCTCTTAAGCACGAGCAGCGGGTGGTACGGCACCTCGCGAAACAGCTCTTCGTACACCGAGCTGTAAAGATGCTTGCGCTCCGCGCGCGAAGAATTGCGCAACCGATCCGCGAGCCCCACTTCCACTTCGTAGTGGTGCGCGCGCTTCGGATTCATCAAAAATTGGGAGCTCATAATGTACGATACCACCGATGCCTCTTTGAGCCAGTGTAAGAGAAAAGGTTGAGAATAAAAGACGTTTCGATCGATTTCACTGGGGCCGATTAGCTACTCATTTGTGAGTACTCCAGGCACTGATTGTCGATCGCCGCACACAAGCGATGGTTTTCGCCCGAAAGGGCTGTCAGGCGCGCGGCTGGAAGTTACAGGGCGAGCGAAATCGACGAGCGTGCGAGTTGTAGGCGGACCAGCCCCTCAGGGTGGTCCGATGACCGCGGTAAGGGCCGCGGCCGCATCGCCTGGCGCAGATATGTTGGCCGACAGAACCATTGCGCCTGCGTCCTTCAGTGGAAACCTGGCGACCTTTCGTATAGGACTCCGAAGGACGACGCGACTACCGAGGGACGGACCGCCGACGCCATGAACACAGGCTCTTCGATCGCGCTCCTGCTCCGCAGCGACACTCCATCGCCTGACGATTGCAATCTGGCGGCAATCCTCGATTTTTTCGGAATTCCATGGACGGCGCTAACAGTCGGCGAAGCGAGTTGGGGCAATGTAGCCGCACTGACGGCAAGTCATCCGCAGTTCTCCATCCTGACGTCCGCGCCCTGTCTTGCCGAGATCCTGCAGCGCTGCCAGCCCGGAACGTCTCCGGCTTGGTTGGCGGCAGCCGCTTCCGTGTTCGTCTATGGGTTTCGAGCTGCGGATCCCTGCAGGACCCTACTGCGCCAGATCACGGGAGACCCGGAGGCGGACATCCGCGGCATCGACGCGTGGCCGATAACCGTGTTCGTCACTGATGCTTTTCCAGACATGTGCGGCCCAATGTCGGCCCTGCGGATCCAATTGGAGCCTGGCGCCGCGGATGCGGCGCTCGTCATCCGGGATGGTGGCGAATTGCAGAGCATCGTCGCGGCGCCCGAGGGAAACCTGTTCGCCGAATTTGCTTATTCCGGCGTGCGCTTTTTTGCCGATGCGTCACTGGCGATGGTGGACATTCGCGAACGCGCTGTGACCTATTTTGATGTGAAGAAGCGTTTCGCCGGTGCGGTGCCAGTCGTGATGTATCTGAAGTGGTCGTTCCGCGAAATCTGCTGGACCACCTCGGAAACAAGCGCGTGCCTGATTATCGACGATCCACCCCTGAAGCCTCGGTACGGCCTTCTCGATTTTGGCGAACTACTGCAGTTGGCTAACAAGCAGACGTTCGCGACCACCGTCGCCTTCATTCCATGGAACTGGCAACGAACAAATCGCGACACCATTGCCACCTTTCGGCAAAATAGCGGGAAACTGTCCGTCTGCGTTCATGGCTGCGATCACACCCGTGGTGAATTTGCAGCCCGTTCAGCCGACCTGCTCGACAGAAAGCTGAAGACCGCCAGGTGTCGAATGCAGTCTCTTCTCAACAAGACCGCGCTTGATCATGAAAACGTGATGGTTTTCCCGCAAGGGGCATTCTCGCCTGAGGCGGTGTCGGCTCTCAAGCGAAATGGCTTCGTCGCGGCAGTGAACACGGAAGTCGCACCAGCGGAAGACGCGTCGAACGAAACGACACTTGCAGACCTGTGGAGTGTCGCCATCGTCCGGTATGGGGGATTCTCGATTTATACCCGCCGGTACATCGACCACGGCGTTGAAAACTT
>Ga0081540_1003292_pt1 | contig 12822 bp, 18 predicted proteins | sample TabmetS2T1R1_FD_71024 | JGI IMG/M metagenome (GOLD analysis project Ga0081540, IMG submission 71024) | Tabebuia heterophylla rhizosphere microbial communities from the University of Puerto Rico - S2T1R1 | ecosystem: Host-associated > Plants > Roots > Rhizosphere ... | reverse complement strand
TCGCGCCATTGAGCGATGATCCAACCGTCAGCCTTCCGGCGATTGCCAGCTGACCTGCCCGGCTCTGGCCGGTGAACGCGGTGCCCCGCCGCCAGTTACACCACGACCGGGGGCACGATCCACAAGTGGTATCAAGCAGCGCGGCAGACGTTCGAGTTATCCAGCAATTATAAGGGCTTCTGATGGCGGCCAGTCCCTCGTGTCGCGTGCGCCAACAAATCAATAACTTGAGGACGTAGAGTTTTGGGCGCGACGGGTTGTGGCTACCATATGGCTACCAGCTAGTGTTGCGTTCAAGCGCGGCGTAAGGGTTCATACAGAGATCGGATTTGTCAGGCCCTGACCACAATCGGCGTCGTTTCCGCGACCCGCACCCCAACAAATCGTCCAGGCTGCAGGTTGGACATGTTTTGGACCGGTGCCCCAAGCACCGATCCATTGCTTCAGGACGAGCTACAGGCGTGAGGGGAAGTTGCCGTGAGTTGCTTGATCCTCAACCTCATGGGGCAGGACGCATCGTTTCTTAAGCGAAACGCGCCACGCGATTGACGTTATCTTCAATGACATACGCCGGCGCAATGGCGGCATAGTAACAGGCCCCCCTCCTGGATTTCACGAGGACATCGCCTTATCCTGATCAATTTGCGTCCAGTGCCGGCCCACGCGCGTCGCACGTCAGGGTCCTTGCAATGCGTAGCATTCGGCTTGCCCCTCGGCTTATCTCTGGTCGGTGGGCGACGCTAACGCGTGTCATTTGGAGCCGCTTGAGGGCGTCGTTGATGTTTATCTCGTTTTCAACATCTAGATGTGCCGTGCCCTCGTCCAGAAAGAGGATCCGCGGCTGTCGATAAAGTGCTCGGGCGAGCAGCACTCGCTGTTTCTGCCCACCCGACAGCGAGCTGCCCATGTCCCCAATGAGGCTATTATAGGACATTGGCATTGCCATAATCTCCTCATGGATCCCCGCCAACTGCGTGCACTGGATCATCCGATCCTGATCGAAGGCCGGATCGAAAAAGCAGATGTTATCGGCAACAGAGCCAGAGAGGAGTTGATCCTCCTGCATCACCGCGCCGACGTGCTCCCGATAGGCCCTCGGCCCGATCGTTGAGAGGGGGACAGCATCGATCACCACCTCCCCTCTCGTCGGCTCCAGCAGCCCCAGCATGATCTTGATAAGCGTCGTCTTGCCCGCGCCAGATGGACCCGTAATGGTCACGAATTCCCCTGGCTCAATGACAAAGCTGATATCTTCGAGGACAAAGGGCTCGGTTTCGGCATAGCGGAACGACACGTTTCGAAGCTCGATCCGGCCCCGGATCTGACGCATATATGCCAAGTCTTGGTCGTGCCCGCGCTCGAGTGGACTGAGGGCGATGTCTGCCAGACGCTCCAAATGCAGTTCGAGGATGCGGAAATCAAGAGCCTTTTCGACTAGCTGGACGGCCTTTTCGGTGAAGTGCTGCTTGTAACTCATAAAGGCGAAGATCATCCCAATGGTCAGGCTGTTGTTCAGCGCCAGCCGGGCCGCGAGGTAGATGGTTACGACGCTCTCCAGCGCAAACAGGGCGTCATTGGTGGTTGCGAACGCGATCTTGGCGCGACCGAGGCGGACATTGGCGCTTACCACATCGCCGTAGCGGTTGAGCCACTGGGTCTCGCGGTCGCTCTCGCGGTTGAAAACCTTCAAGCTTTGAACCGCCCGCAGGGTCTCGATGAAAGTCGAGTTCTCATGGGCTTTGGCCTCGATGGCAGCCAGGCTACGGTCTCGGAGCAGCCTGTAGAGCCCGAGGCGCACGACCGAATAGAGGAGAAATGCAGCCAGCACTACGAGCGCGAGCTGGGTGCTGTAGACGAAGATCATCGCCAGGGTCGCGAGAGCCATTAAACCATCAATCGTGGCAGCAATCATGCCTTCGGCAAGGGCACTGCGGATTGGCTCAATGGAGGTGAAACGCGAAAGGATGTCGCCGATGTGCCGCTTCTCGAAATAGGCAATCGGCAACCGGACGAGATGGTGAAATAAGCGCGCGCCGATCTGAAAGTGCAAGACATTTTGCACAACCAGGATAATCAGGGAGCGGATGGCAGTCGAGCCAACCTTGATCGCGCCCAGCAGGCCAAAGCCGAAAGCCAGAACAATCAGGAGATCAGCGTCGCCCCTGGCGATCACCTCATCAATGGTGAGCTGCAGGTAGAAAGGACTAGCAATCACAAATATCTCGAGGACGACCGAGAGGATCAAGATCTGTACGAGCGCGTGTCCGCTGCCCTGAAGCTGCGTCCAGAAGGTCGAAAACGGAAGCCGTGCTCTCTCATCCTTGGGGCTAAAACCTTCCGATGGCGAGAGCTCTAGCGCGACACCGGTGAGATGCTTCGACGCCTCGGCGATCGGAAAGAACTTCTTGCCTGAAGCAGGGTCGTGAACCAGAACTCCTCGTCTCGTAACCGACTTCAGAACCACAAAATGGTTCATATCCCAGTGCACGATCGTAGGCATATGCAAGCGCTTGAGGTCACCAAGTTCGAAGCGCAGCGGTCGGCAGAGGAAATGCATCTGGCTCGCTACCTGGATCAGGGCCCTGAGCGTGGCCCCTTTCAACGAAACCGGATGGCGGCGCCGGAGCGTGTTCAGGTCGATGCGGTGGCCGTGATACGAACTAATCATTGCGAGGCAGGCGAGCCCGCATTCAGCCGCCTCGGTCTGCTGGATAACTGGGAGGCGGCCCTGGCCGCCGAAATTCAACAGGGTCGCCACGATCACATCCTGACACTGAGCAGAGGATCGAGGAGCCAGCTTATCAGCGGGCGCCTCTCGAGAATGATATCTGCCCTCAACAGCATATCGGCCTGGAGCGGTATTTTCTTGCCATAGGCATCGATATCCGGCCGGTCCAGCGTGGCCGTGACTTTGTAGGCAGGCTCTTTGAGTTCGATGGGTCCTGAGGCGTCGGACTTCGTCAGGATCGTCTGCGCGACCTTGCTCACTCGGCCGCCATACGCGCCGAACTGCTGGTATGGGAACGCCTCGTAAAGGACTCTGACATGCTGTCCGGTCCGCACGAACCCGATCGCGCGGGTCGGAACGAGCAACTCGGCCTGCAGGACCTTATCGTTCGGCATGATCTCCATCTGCAAATGCCGCGGGTCTGCGAACTGACCGACGGTAGCTTGCAGAGTCGAGATTCGCCCAGCAGCGGGAGCTCGGATCACGTAGGCGCGGCGGCCGCTGACCTCGGCTACTCGCTGCTCGGTCGTCGCGAGTTCGCCGCGCAGGTTCTGGACCTTGCCTTCCATGACCGTTGGAAGTTGTTCGAGGGAATAGCGGGTTTCGGTAAGCTGGTTCTGCTTGGCAGCGGTCTGCTGATTCAACGTGTTGAGCTTCTGTTTTTGGTCAAGAGCCGCCAATTCCCGCTGCCTGTATTCCGGCTCTGCCATTAGGCCCCGAGCTCTCAGTCCAGCCACGGATGAGACCAGCACGTCGGAAACTCGAATTCGTTCGTTCTGATTGTCGATCTGGGCTCGAAGCTCGGATATCTCAGCCTCAAGGCCACCCATCAAAGCAGTGAGGCGTTCCCGCTCGGATTTCGTGCGCTCCTGTTCTGCCCCGATCAGGTAGGTCAGCCGATTTCGATGCGACTCCAGAGTAGACAATATGCTGATATTGACGTCTTGACCGTTTGCCGCGATCCGGCTTGTTTCGACGGCCAGGAGAGGTTGTCCTTCTTCAACCTCCTGCTCCTCTTTCACATAAATCTCTCTAATTGTGCCTTGCTGAGACGCGAAGATCTTCGCTGTGCCGACCCTCGGCGTCAGATAACCGATCACCGTCTCCTTTCGAGAATATTGCGCGAAGAACAGGAAGGTGACGATAACCGCAACGATTGCCACCATGAACCAGGTTATGATCTTGGTCGATAGTGGCTGGAGCAGCGCGACTTGGCCCCATTGCCGATTGTGCCGCTGAAAATCGATTGCTTCTTGTCGGAACAACAAATGCTGCGATGGCACGTGCTGTACCTCTGTGATGAGATTTAGAGTGGGAAGACCGGTCGTTTGATCATTGATGACGAACGGTGCTTCGATTTCATGTCTAGACAATGTCCCGGTTAGACTGGATCAAGACGGCAACTTGTTATGAGCTTCCCAGCAAACACCGTGTCGAGACCATCTTCCCGTGATTCCCTAAGCGAGGACGTGTCCATGAGAATTCTCGGTTCAATGTGTTCCCGCACACCCCCGGATCAGCCAAGGGGTATGCGGGACCCGTGCTTTGGCTAGATGATAAAGTTGAAGTTTCCCTGACCGAGCAGCTGTGCGACGGTAGCATTACCGGCATTACCGCCGGTGAGACCACTAAGGCCGCCAATGGCCACGCCGACCTGCGTGGCAGTGTTGGTCTGTGTGACGATATTGCCGAAATGTAAGAATCCGCCACACACTGTGTCCAGTTCCTTATCGGTCAACTCACGTATTTCACTCATGACCTTCCTCCTTATCCCGAAGTGTTGTGGGATGTCAGCAACTCCAACGTTAGATAAGTTAATGAGGTCTGATCAACGGCTCTTTGGGTTGATATCCAGCGGCATCTGGCGGGCCATCTGACACTGAGGCAATCTGACGAAACACGTCACGTCTGAGCAGGCAGCCGCCAGTACCAATGTCGGTCTTGCTGGTACGTCAGCACGCCAAGCCGACTGCGGGCTCGACGGAACACCTTGTCCTGGCTGATTGGGCTGTGTTCCGCGAGCAATCCGACCGCGCGAGCGCGCTGTTCGATCTCAATGACCGCAATAGAGCTGGCGTCGCACAGCAGGCCTTGCAGAAACTTGACTGCACCTTCGCCGCGGGCGGATTGCGCTGCGCTGCTTGATTCCGTTGCCTCGCTAGCAGCAGGTAATGCCAGCTGGCTCATGCTATCATCGCCGTGTTCCTCTGATCCGTTGCCATTTAGTCCTGATCGCAAAGCGCCCTGGCTCATTGCAGCAACGGCAAGCTGAGTCCGGTTTGCCACCCCGAACTTACGCATGATACAACGGACGTGCACCTTAACGGTCGCCTCTGATATGTCGAGCTGACGCGCAATCGCCTTGTTCGAGAGGCCTTTGCGAAGACGACCGAACACCTCCTCCTGTTTGGCTGTAAGGTTCGAGACGCGGGCTACCCCATTGATGGTTACTTTGCGAAGGCTGGTGGACAGAACCGAGGGAGGAAAAAACGACCCCCCGCTCCTAATGAAAGATAAAGCCTGGAACGCCACGGCGGGTTCAATGCTGGTGGGCATGAAACCGACGGCTCCTTCTTCAAAAGCAGCGCGTATTTCCTGTGGGTCTTCGCGGTCGGAAATGATTACCAGGAGTGCTTGGGGCATAAGCCTCCGCACGTTTGTGACTAGCTCTTGGAATTGAGAGCCCTGGATCGACTCGTTACCTACGCAAACAATCGTCATTTCGCAATCGGCGGGTACGCAACATGCATCGAGTGGAACGCCCGGGACAACAGGCTTTGCTGTTAGACCCATTACGTCAGCCCACGTTTCCAGTAAACGCGTGATACCGGCTTGGCGCAACCTTTTGGAATCGATAATCAGAAGTTCGGTTTTTTTCACCCGCGCATGGGGAGCATACATTGCCGAGCCTCCTCCGTTCCAGCGCGACATTTTCGCATGATATGCTGAATGTGCATTTCCATGGTGCTCTCCGGCTTGGACGAACGAATTTCACCTCGCGCCGTATCATCCGGCGCGCCGTTGTGTTCGGCATACAAAAGCTAGTTGCAGATGTTTCGATACGCGGTCGCCGCTACTGAAGTGGGAGGGCCGTCGACGACGTATGCTTCATCATCCTTGACGAGATAGAGAAACGGCCTGTCCCCAGTGCCTTCGCCCGGCGTCTTTTTGCTCCTCACGTAGCCGCAAATGGTGTCGACGGGCTTTCCGAGCGTGTTTGTTCGCATCGCCCGCTTCATCTCGCCGAATTCGGCAGACTTCGGGTCCTCCAGCCTGGAGGCGATCGTGGTCTTCGCCCTGGCTATGACCTGATCGGAGGTCTCGACCGACCGACCAGATGCCGGTGGGCCGGCCTTCGCTGCAGCAGGCTCGCCTTTCGCGACAGAGAGCTCGGCTTTCGCCGCAGTCGGCTCGCCTTTCGCGACAAAGGGCTCGGCTTTCGCTGCAGTCGGCTCGGCTTTCGCTACAGAGGGCTCGGCTTTCACTGCAGTCGGCTCGGCTCTCGTTGCAGTCGGCTCGGCTTTCGCCATCGCAGGTTCGACTTTCGCGGCCGCAGGCTTGACTTCCGTTGCCGCTGGCGCGCTTATCGCGAGATCGGCCTCGTGGCGCGCGTGAGCCGATGGCGGCTTTTCCTTCCTGGTCGCGCTCCTGGATTTGGCCTTTCGCGCCGGTCGAGGGGTGTCGGACGCCGCGGGCTCCGGCTCAATCGTCTGATTGACGAAGGTTCTGTCAAGACAGGCAAGCCCGCTTCCACCGGCACAGGCATCAAGGCCTGTCTGCGGTGATACATAACAACTACAGCCGACGACGGTCGCGGCCAACGCGCCAGCGAAAAGCGTCCTCATGCAACCCTCCTTGGAGGTTGAGATACGCTCGCAGTTCTTGCTGCGTGATATTGAGCTACGCTCGCAGTTCTTGCCGCGTGATAATGATGTTGCGCTGGTTGCCTATCAGTCGCGCAAATGCATTAAACTTGCATTAAGCTAACTCTCTGGGCAGCCACAAGCTCTTTCTTGGTTAATGGTAGTGTAACGCGATTTTCATCGCCTCAAGAGCAAGTTGTGCCCAGATCAACTCGAGATTGTGGCAGGGACCGTGGCACAGAGCGCCTTGGCTACTGTTCGCCTAAACGAGACCACCGCGACCAATCGAGCGGGCCACCATGAGTCAGGTCAAATGGCGCAATTTCTATGACGGACCAGCAGCGTCTCGAGGCAGAGGGCCCGTCTTTGCTGATTGGATGCCCGTCGGGGAAGACGAGCAGCTTTGGCTCCGGGCCGTTGTATCGACCCGGCACGCGAGCCGCTCTCCGCACGTTCGGAGAATTTCCAGCGACTCCGGGGCTTCACTCGGAGTCTTGTTCACTTTCGCCTCACGGAAGCAACGCAATTGCGAAAGGGCCAACCTGTTAGCCTCAAAATGCTGGGGCAGCAGACACCCCAGAGAGAAGCCGCGGGCTGCGGCCCGTGATCTAGATAATGCTAAGGTTCGTACTATTGCTAACCTGTGAGACGCTTCCGCCGAACAAAGCCACACCAATTTGTATCGTTATATTGTTCTGAAGGACGCTGTTTAGGCTTTTGAAAACGTTCTGAAAGGCGCTATTGGCGGAGTCGGGTTTGTGCAGCGTGTATCCCCCACCGTGGTGGTGGAGGTGGTGACCTCCCCCGCACACTACATCCAACTCCGTATCGGTCAATTCACGCATTTCACTCATGACTTCCCTCCTTATCCCGCAATGTTGCCGGGATGTTCGCAGCTCAAACGTTAGCCAGGTAAATTAGGTCTGATCAACGGCTCTTTGGGTTGATATCCAGAAGCGTTGATCTCCAAAAAGAGGAGCATATTTCGGACCCGGGCATTTCCCCCGGCCATATGTTGCTGCAACAGCGTCGCACTGTCTGCCAGGTATCGGCATCGGGAACGTTGTACAGCCGAGGACGCTGCTTGGAGGTCAAGCTCGTCACTTTCGGGCCTCTGGCAGGTGGGCCAAACATATCGGTTAGCGCCTTCCCGAACTGAGACACCTGCAATGCAGGGAGTAGCTTTCATAGAGCTGGTCCGTTGGTACCTGAGAGTTCAGCTCTAGCGTCCCGAACTTCGTCGCGATGCAGTCGGCATCAATGCACGCTTGCGCCCACTGCGAGATACTGTCACCGCTGTAGCGCTGCTGCTGCTGTGCCGCTTTGGTTGTCGGCATTTGCCGGGGATGACAATCCTCCAGCTTCAAATTTTGCAACAGCCAGAGGAACTCCTCTAATCCTCCGCTCTCAAGATCGGCGTAAAGTGGTACGAACCAGGCTTCGCTCCTCGCCCTATGCGGACTCACTTCCAATACAAAATTCCTTCGGTCTCCAACGCCGGACTGGACGGCGTGCTCGCCATTGGTGGTCATGATGATGTGGAAACGGTTTGGAATTTGCCAGCTCTTGCCGCCCTTTAGTTCGAGCGAGATAGTCTCACTGGTGATTATAGACTTTAAGGCGCGATTGCCGTCATGGTCGCCGGCGAAGACCATCTCATCGGCATCAATGAAAACGACAGGTTCCAGCTCTGGCGTAAACTGGCCAAACAGACGCCGCTTATCGTAGACGGTGCGAGCATGGGTGGCACCAAACATAGACATCACGAGGTTCCGCTTTCTCGTCCGTCAACAGTCGGATCGCGTTGAACAAAAATTCCGGATGGCCTTCTTTCTTATCAATCGAATCCGAGCTCCGAAAGAATAGTACGGGTACCCAAGCGCCTGCATCTGGTCGCCGAACCGCGCCATACCCACGAGCGAAGTGGCAAATGAGCCCGACCCGCGCGCTAGTATCGCATCGGGCAGAGAGGCCGCGTGATAGCGGCCTGATTTAGTACTTGCTTACAATCGGGGTCGGATATTTGCCGACGGGGGTCTTGCCAACGGGATACTTGCCGACCGGGAGGCCATTTGGTTTAAGTTATGCCGCCATGGCGGGTTGTTCCAGCATGGCGTAGTGGCGTTGTTCGGCTTCAGCCGGCGGGATGTCGCCGATGGGCTCCAGGAGCCGCCGGTTGTTGAACCAGTCCACCCATTCCAGCGTTGCAAACTCGACGGCTTCGAAGTTTCGCCATGGCTTGCGCCGATGGATCACCTCGGCCTTGTAGAGACCGTTGATGGTTTCGGCGAGAGCTAGGCGAGGATTTGATGGTGATTGAGGTTGGGGAGAAAGGCGAAGTTAGGCGAACCAAGCCGAACCAAGCCTTGATCCAAGCCGCAGCGGGGCCAACCGCAGACACCTGGCGCTTGACGAATGAGCGCCGTCCAGCCCACATTTGCTCCCACAGGGTGTATTGGGGCCCGCATGTCAGACCTTACGGACGTCAGCCGGAAGCTAGTGGCCGTCTTCGCAGCGGATGTGGAGGGCTACAGTCGGCTCATGGGCGCCGATGAAGTCGGGACGCTGCGGGGGCTCACCGAGCGTCGGGCGATACTCGATAGGTTCATTGGAGAGAGTCGGGGCCGCATAGCTAACACGGCGGGCGATAGTGTACTTGCGGAGTTTGGGAGCGCCGTGGATGCCGTGCAGTGCGCGGTGGATGCACAGGCAGCATTGGCCGAAGCGAACTCCAGCCTTTCTCCTGACCGCCGTATCAACTTCCGCATTGGTGTTCACATCGGCGACGTGATGGTCCGAGCCGGGGACCTCTTCGGCGACGGTGTGAACATTGCGGCTCGGCTGCAGACATTAGCGGAACCTGGAGGGGTGTCTGTCTCTGGTGCGACTTACGATCAGGTACGCAAGGTCCTGCCGATCACCTTTAGGGACCTTGGAGCCCAGCAGGTAAAGAACATCGAAGACCCCATCCGCGCTTATGAGGTGAGCGCACGGGCTATCGGGATCGAAGCGACAAGCCTTCCATCGCCGTCCTGCCGTTTCAGAACATGTCGGGTGACCAAGATCAGGATTACTTTGCCGATGGGATGGTCGAAGAAATCATCACGGCGCTCTCTCGAAATAAGCAGCTCTTCGTGATTGCCCGAAACTCCAGTTTCACGTTTAAGGGCAAGGCTGTTGATATCAAGCAAGTGGCCAGAGAGCTGGGCGTCCGATACGTTCTGGAAGGGAGCATACGCAAATCCGGGAATCGCATCCGCATAACGGGCCAGTTGATCGAAGCTGCTACGGGTGCGCATCTGTGGGCACAGATACGATGGAGCACTAGAGGACGTTTTTGACCTACAGGATCAGGTGGCAAGCAGTGTGGCTGGCGCAATCGACCCGAGCGTGACCCGCGCTGAAGTCGAACGGGTTAGTCGAAAGCCACCCAGCAGTTTCAGTGCGTATGATTACTGGCTGCGCGGTCGGGCGGCGCAGTTTCAGTTCACGAGAGAAGGCACAAACGATGCGATTGCCCTGTATGAGCGGGCTATCGCGCTAGACCCGCGGTTTGCGCTTGCGCACGCGAGTGACGAACCGCCGGCGATCGAGCGGGTGCGGTAAGGTAGCGCCAGCAGGCTAACCTTTGGCGACACACAAAACGGGGAGCATCAATTGGCCCAACCGCCTGACATGGACCCGCCCGGCAAGGGCAATGTGCCGACCTTTAAGAATCGCACCGATGTGGCGACCATCTATTTCGATATCGCACCCGCCTACGGTGTCATGAGCGGTATCGTGCAAGTGCAATTGGGAGCCCGCATTCTCGTTCCCCATCACGACGACAGCGTAGACGTGCGCTTCATATCGTGCGGGCGCCTTCGCTGTAGTGCGGCGGCCGCCGTACACCTGCGAAACGCGCTCGACCCATCGCTGAAGATGCTGGAGCAGCCGCAGCCAAATCCTGTCGGCGCCTCGAAGCTGAACTGAGCGCCATCGTCATGCGGAGGCTTTTAAGGCAAATGCGCGCGGCGATCAGACCAGACATTCGTGAAGCGATCGATGGCTTCGGCACCGTATTCGCAATCACGCTGTTCTTCTGTCTGCTCAACGCAGCCTACGACGGCGTTGTGAATCGAAACCGGCAGTTCGACCCGGAGCGATGGTGGTATCTGGTCTATCGAATTTTCCATCCGGAAGTCGGAAGTTAGAGGACAAGCACAGCCACCCGCAACTCAAAACGGTAGCCGTCGAAGCTAAATTGAAGGTCAGGCTAGGGCCATCCGATCTTCTTTGTCCGTATTCCGAACGGATGCATTTTTTGCGCGACGCTGCCGCCATACGTCGATTGGATAGACCAGAATATGATTTATTGCGATTGCTGACCCGATCGATGCTGTCACCACCGCGTATGCCACGAACGAACCTCGACCAGATTCGCTCAGAGCCGCAAGCACGACAACGCAAATTGGCCAATGCACAAGATAGAGGGGATAGGAAAGGTCACCTATCCATTTGTCCCAGCGGTGTCGCGTAGAGAAGTCAAACAGGGCCGGCAGAAGTATTCCAACCACTGCATACATCTGATGCGGATGCTGTCGGAAGTATTTCGGCAGCGCGATAGCGGTAAGCGCGCAAGCCAGCGTGATCGACAAAGACAGCGCTGGTTTGAACATGTCGCGCTCCTTCAGGAAGACATAAAACCGGTAGCTAAGCGCACCATAGAGGAACAGGCTTAGTTCGAAGGGAAAGAAGCGATACTCCGTGGAGATACTGCGGAAGCCTTGCTCATACGCCCAAAAGCGAAAGAAATAGCTGGCTAGTGCCAGTGCTGCGATTGCCACGAAGTGTCGCCGAAGGATAAACGGCGCAATTAGGTAAAACATTAATTCCAGCGAAAGAGTCCAGGCGGGAACGATGATGTTATACTGAATCGCGCTCGGCGGATTCTCAATGGCAAAAGCCGAGAAGGATAAGCTGCCCCCCCTTTCGATTAACATGGAGCCCCATTCCATGCCGATCAGGAAAATATTGGTGGTGACTGCGTATACCCATCCACCGACGCTCATTGGTGAGGCAAATGGCGCCAGAGGACCCGCGTTGCCAGTTGCGGAATGGATAACTATCCACACGAGTACCGTTACCGCGAGGATGACGAGATACGGAACGTAGATTTTCACAGCCCGGTTGGAATAGAAGATCCAGGTTCCCCTCCTTGTGTCAGCATACTTGCTGCTGAGAATCAGCGCAATTAGGAAGCCGGAAAGGATATAGAAGACCTGCACAGCATGACTGCCCGGCATCTTTGGAAAGATGTCGGCACTAAAGAAGCCGCCGGCGTGGCCTGAAGCGACAGCCAAGGCCACTATGAATCGCAGAACACCCATTTGCGTGCGGTATCACCCACAATCAGGCGGTACAAGACCGTCCGGGAGTGCGACCGTCCCCTCGGCTCTGGAAACGCGAGCTACTTGCCCTTTTTCACGATCAGAAATCCTGCGGCTTCTAATTCCAGCATGATTGCCTTTGCAATATGAGCGCTCTCCTCCGGCTTTACCCAGTGGTGGCTGAATTCCGGATCGTCTTCCATCGGGTATTTGACAAAGGCTGAATGAATAGCTTCTCGAATAACGTCTTCAGGGTCTAACATCTAGGCCTCCTTCAGCTAGGATAGCACGGCGTCAAATGAAGATCGATCCAACGGCGCAGGCCATCCGAGCGTGATGCAAGAATCTAATGTAGCAGTTTAAAACAGCTGGCGCTTTGGTCCCACAACTCTATTCCCGACCAGCTAATAGCTGTGCTTGGCTGCCGACGGCCACTAGGTCGAGAAGCATCTGCCGGCGGCTCGCATAGGCGTTCCCTCATCTGCAGGAACAATTCGCTGACATCGCTGATCCGCACATCATTCGTCGACGCGCTTTGTCATCCACAAGTGTACGAGCAGACGCAGAAGGCGGCTACGGAGACGATCGTACCGAGCTTCACCGCCACCGGCTTCAGCCCCGCAGCCAAATTCATTCCGTTGAAGTGCACAAGAATGCCAGCCGGGAACGCGAAGATCGGGGCAAGATCGGTATCATCGCCCAGCGACTTGGTAAATTGCCCGACGAACGACAGGCCGAATGAACTGCACCCCGTTTTGACCGGACACCGGCGTTAGCCGGAGGAGCTAGGCCTAGTCCTAGGCATACGCCTATGTCCGAGACGTTTTCGAAGGTGGAAGTCATCACCGGCGTTGCCCGCCGG
>Ga0081540_1003291_pt1 | contig 12822 bp, 8 predicted proteins | sample TabmetS2T1R1_FD_71024 | JGI IMG/M metagenome (GOLD analysis project Ga0081540, IMG submission 71024) | Tabebuia heterophylla rhizosphere microbial communities from the University of Puerto Rico - S2T1R1 | ecosystem: Host-associated > Plants > Roots > Rhizosphere ... | reverse complement strand
GAGCTGACGTAGCCGCTTCATCTCCGATGGCATGAGGCCCGCATACTTCTTGCGCCAGTTGTAGAACGTTGCGTCACTGATCCCCGCCTTGCGGCAGACCTCGGCGATCGGTGTCCCTTCCTCTGCTTGCCGTAGAACAAACGCGATCTGCGCTTCCGTAAACTTCGATGCCTTCATGGAACTCTCCTCGTCCCAACTCGGGATCATAGTTGGAAAATTCCAGCTTCGATTGGCTTAATTGGCGGGAGCAGGTCAAAGTCACCGTGCTCGCACAGAACTGCCCAGAAGACTTCGAAAGCGTCCGCACCCGCGGCGGCGAGGTCGCTCCATTCAAAGCACGGTTATCGTCAACGGCTTCGGATCTGTTGATGATCAACCCAGAGGTTGCGTTCCTTGAGTGCCTGCACGACCCCGCCGAAACCTGGGAAAATCTCGGCCGCTGTGACACCATCCCGTGCAAGAAGCGTTAGTAATGCCGGCGCCTCCTCGACAGGGAGCAAGAAAAACATGATAAGCGCGTGCTCAGGCCCACCACCTTCGCCGAAGATCCGCGTCATTCTTTCTTGAATTGTATGATCCATGGGTTCTCGACGGACGTACTCAGCCGGCGACGCCCGCCGAACTACCGTGAAGAGGCCCTTTTGGGCAGCCAGATTTGGGTTAGTCGCAGCAGGAGCCGTAACGACTTCTATCTTATGGCCGTCCACCCCCCAGAAATCGGCGCCCTCAAATGATAGCTCCTCTCTGCTGAGAGCCCAGACGCGGAGATGTGTCGGACCGTCAACCTTGTTATGCTTTGGTGATTGCTCACAATGAGCCCGGCTCGCCCCTTCCGCGGCAAAATAAAGTGCCACAGCTGGATTCCACGACCAGTCTATCAATCGCGTGGGCAGCCCATAGTGTTGACCGAGCGCCATCAGCGACCGCAACTCGCTCGGGGGCCATGCAGTTTCATCAATGCTAACCTCACCCTTCGTGCCGGATGGAGCCATCTCAGTGAACTGGTCGATCAATGCGCGAAGCCGCTGACTATCCTCAGGAAGGGGTAGCCCTTGTTGATCCGCCACATTGAAGAAAAGCCGCAAGGTATGGAACTCAGTTCTCAACTGATCGGAAGTAGGAATTCGCTGTGAATCTGCATGGCACAGTACGCGCCATGCAAAACCGTCAAACAGCGTAGTGTCTTTACGAAATGCTGACGGAACCAGGCAATAGCGGGAATCCTTTTCCCCTCTGAAAACCCAATCGTCTCGCTTAAACAGTCCAAAAATCGGGCCGCGATACGAGACCATCTCTAGAAGCTCGTGAGCTGACTCGCAGGTGAATTGTCGGAATGGACCGTCGCTAAAGATACGGAAATCGTCCTTCCCCATTGCCTTGCTCTCCAGACACCCCCACTAGAATCATCTAGACCCGCATCGATCGGTGATTGGGTGTGGAAATCCTCCTCGGCTTCCGCGTACCGTACCCGACAGAGTCGAGGATGGTTGTCCCCAGCATGCGGACCTCCTGCCGCTCAAGTTTCGATACCGTCCATGCTCTCAACCCCGATCTACGCGGGTTCCGGCCGGTCAAGCTTGATCATCGGCTCGCTCATCTAGTCCCCTGCACAATCTATCGGGCCGGGCGGTTGCTCCGAGGATCAAGTTCTGATCCGCATGCCTACCCTCTTGAGTGAAAAGAGTGCTCTTTGAACGATCTTCGGTCAAGCTCGCCTTAAGCAGCGGCGATACCGCGTTTACCCGACACGATTCGAACGTGTGACCGTCGCGCCGCCCATATTCTGTGTCGGAGGGACCAGAGGCATTTGCCTCATTATCCGCGTCTAGTGCCGCGGGATACGAACTGTTATGCCAAACGTCTGGACGTTACTCTGTCGCGACGGCCCGGTACGAAACGCGAAGCCGGTATTACTTATGGAAGGAAGGTAAGCCCTCTTGTCTTGCTGGGAAGAGTCGGTCGCTATCACCCACACTCCTCCGTATTCCATGCTCCATCCGCGATGGCCAAGCAGGGCGATCATGTCATGCTTTCTCACCGGCGGGGATGGTCGGCGTGATCAAGGCATCAATAGCTAGGCAGAAGGCAAGCAGGTTGATCACACCGCGCCGGGTCAGTGCACCTCTGTCTCGTGGGTCAGCATCGCTTCCCGTTTCGCTGATTGGTCAAATGAGCAATCGCTTTTCTTGCCGTCCAAACGGTGTTGACCGACGACGCATCAAAAGCGTGTGGGACAAAAAGTCTCTCGTTCTTCGATAGCGTCACACCTTCTACGCGTATATAGTCAGTGGATCAGCCCAGCCCGGGCGTTCGCTTGGAGGGAGGATCAATGATGCTTCCGCTAAGGCACTTGAAAGCACTCGGCTTGTTCTTCGTTGCACTCTCGACCCCTTCATTTGCGCAGGGGAATATTTACGACAATTGCAGAGCCGTCATTACCGACGGACTGCGCGAATACGCGGTTTCCAACGAGTCGGTGTCGTATCTAAACACGGTCTTCGATAAGTATTGTGATCGGAACGGATCGACAAAGGCAATCGGTGCAGGTCTCGGCATAGATACCGTGATTAAGTCGGTCCCCGTCAGGTTTACGGGGAACTATTCTTCTGCCGAAGAGGGATGGCGTAATTTTTGTCGCAACTACAGCTCGCAGACAGCGCTGGATATCGACAGGTTTAATTATCGAGAGCGCATAGTGCAGCGAGCGTATGATTCGTTTGATACATGCATCGCACTTGCAACCGCTGGAATTGCTACGAGACATAGGATTGAGAACATCACCCGCGTGAACTTTTTCGTCCATGGAGGCTTTGCCCGTCCTGTAACCATCCGGGGAATAAATGCTACAGGCAACATAAAGTGCGAAGGCGTCAATCCAAACAATAACGAAGGGGGGAGCACCACGTTTAACGCCAGCTCAGTTATGAGACTGGCAAATGATAACGTGCTCGGAATGGTCTGCACTCGCAACGGAAATACAGACAACGCGGGTAACATCACTTACGACGAAGGAATTGTAACGGTGTTGACCGATATTAGTCCTAACGGCAACTATACGATTTTTATGCCAAAGGATACAAAGCTGGCAGATAGCATCGCGAGCGTGGTGCAGCAGCAAATCAAAGAGGCTGCGGACAGGATAAAGCAGCTCAGGGATGGCACAAACGTCGCGCTTACTCAACTACCGGCCCTCGCAGATGTGAGGCAAGAGGCAGGTTTTGACGCGAGCGCAGGCGGTACTGACGGGTATCAGAACATACCAGGAAGATGGGCACATAAAGATGGCGGTGAAGTGCAAAGCCATACCAGCAGTACAGGTCCCGTAAGATTTGTCCTCTGCTGATATCAAGAATTCGCCAGAGTGCCGACGGGGGAACGTAGGTAGCGCTCCCCCGCTACCACCTTTTTCTCCGATACAAGTTCGCCGCGCTCGTCCGCCGAGAAATTAGATGATCCTTTGAAGGTGGTATTGAAGATACTCAAGTCCGAAGAAGCCAAGAAATTCGGCCTTGGTTCGAGCGAAATCCTCCCGCGGGTGCTGCGGCAACTGATGGAAAGAAGACATCCCGGCACTCGGTCTTCACGATGGGCTGCTGGTTCCCGTATCCAAGACAGAGATTGCCTTGCAAGTAATGCGGACGGCCTCGAGGCTGTCGTTGGTGTGGATAGGTCGACATGCTGAACGGATCCTGAGTCATGCCATCGGGGGCATCCTCAGGACCTACGACCGCTACGAGCTCTACGATGAGAAGAAGAGAACTCTTGAGGCTCTGGCCGCTCAAATTGAGCGGATCGTGACCGATCAAGCAAGACAACGTGATACCGCTTAAGATGGAGACCATGGCCTAGAATCTAATTCGGCGCGGTCCCAAGGCCAGGGTGGTCGCCAACGCAGGACGGCGCGTTGTCGGAGTTAGAGAGGATCAACCCGTCCTCCCAGAATGAAAAGCGCGCTGTTCGCAATTGAATTTAATGAGTTTGTGCGCCGAAATCTTTTAGCGCCTTCCCTTAGCTTTCGTTCCACACCTGGGACTCATGCGCTCGACGTACTCGGCGAAGTCAGACCCGCCATCGAGGACAGGCCAGCCTAAAAGCCGTGCGTACCTGCTGCGTACCGGTTCCCCGGACCTGTCGACGACCGTTATCTTCGGGCGCCGCTTGAAGGAGCGCTGCGTGGCGGCGGCGCGCAGCAGCATAGCCACAACCCACATGTCGTCGATTGGCAGCGAGTAGCCGACGAACACCCATTCGTCGGCCAAGGCAAGCGCGCTCTGGGCGTCGATCCAAACCTGCTTAAGTTGCGCGATCCGATACGTCTTCAGTAGTGTCGGTGACACGAGGACCGCCTCGAGTTCGGCCTGCAAACTTGAATCTTTACTAGGGGCACAAACATGGCATCGAACATAGTATGGCCATGCGCCCCGGATCGGCGCGGTATTCTGCCCGCGATTCGCATAGACCAAGCTGCAGCGTGGGCAGAACAGCCAATTGAGCGAGCCGTGGAGCTTGTGCAGCGGCAGCACCGGTGCGTTGGCGTTATCTGGCTTTTCGGCCGCGTCGACATACGTCATCGGACGGGCGCCGTAGTCGACCTTGCGATTGAGGGATTGGATCGCGAAATCCAGCAGCGTGTCCCAGTTGGTCGTGATGAGCCGGTCCGTTGGCTGGAGGGCGGCAACGAAATCAGCATAGAGGGAGCTCGTGGCGGGCTCTCTGCCGAAAGCGGCCACGACTGATGAAAGCAGCTCCTGACGCACCCGGGCCAGTTCGTTCCCGCTGAGGTCGTATCCCTTTGTCGGGCCTCCGCGGGACGCTTTGCGGACGATGCTTTGCCCGAAGCTGGTTCCTTCGCTGATGGCAACATCCAAAGCACCGAGGACGAACATGAAGTCCGGATCGGCCGGTGCGCTTCCGGCTACTTTCGCTTCCGGGGCGCCTTCCCTAAGCGCCATCGCTCTGAATTGGGCCTCCCCGAGGCCGAACGCCAAGTTCAGGAAGGCATAGAGCCGGTTCTCGGTGATCGGCCGGCCCCGAGCTCTGCTCCGTTCGAGCGCGTGCGCGGCTGCCGCTGGCATGAAGTTGCCTATGAGGGGAGCCCCGGCCGCCGCGGAGGCTCCAGATCCGAGGAAGAATACCCGGCTCATAGTTGCTCCCCCACCTTGGAACTTCCAATACAAGCAAAGTCCGGCAACGGCATCGGACTTTCGCCGGATAGTAACGCGATGCCCGCTCTTACTACCAATGCTCTGAGAACTTTCGCCGCACCAGTGCTCGCCGCTTGAAATCCTGCACGTGTAGCGGTTGCACCTTGCCTACACTCGTTTCGGTTGCAACGAGCCGAACCGAACTTTGAGCTACATTGCCGTTCTTCAGCCGACCTTAACAACGCAAGACCGCTTTAAGTATTCGATATTGATGCAGCCCGGGCATCTCAGGGTTGATTACCTGGCCGGAGTTTTTGTCGTGAGATAGTGGAACACGCGAGCGTTCCACACCGCGAGACAATAACATTCAGCTTTTGAATAGGTCATCCAGATCGACAACGACGTCTTCACTCGCCGCCACCCTCCAGTCCGTGAGGCATACCACGTCAACTCTACCCTTACTCCGCAATAATCCTATATTGTAAATAAGCACGGTTCCGCTGCCATTACTTGGCGCGTACAGCCGATTGCCAAGCAAATTCACAATGGATCGAAAATTATGCGTGGCTAGTTTGCCATCTTGATACGATCCCAAAACAAAGGGCCGTTCCAATAAGCCGCCTTGTATATTGCTCATAAATGTATGTGCGACCGACACGCCGCCCCACCGCCCGTTGCAGTCGACCCACCTAACGTCTATTTGCTCGGCATCTGGACCAACAAGGATAGCGTCCATTGAGCAACGCCCCAGATAGCCAAGGCGGCAAAGCAGAGAGCAGATCGCGGTGCTGTCCCGGACAATTCTAGATGCGGTGGCATCCGGAAGCTTCGACCGCCGGGCGCCGCGAAACCTAAAAGGGGCATCTCTGTGAAAAATCTGCTCGTAGATGCCCTCATGCATCACTCTTCCGTCCGGCGTGACAAACATCTGAACGCTCACGGATTTCAACGATTGCTCCCACTGCACAATCAAAACACGCTCGCTCCCATCCCAACCCAGGCTAGCAAGCTCCCTTCGGCATAATGGCTCAAGAGCATTTTTTTCCACTGTCCGGAGCTCAGAGCTGTCGAATACCTTCAGACCGAGCCCCGCTGTCGAGTTCGCGATGCGGATCGCTATCCTTTCATACCGATTCGCAAATTCACCCACTCTGGTTGCAATGGTCGGAATGTCATCTCCAAACGCCCATGCTACGGTGCCGGAGGGACCAAGCAGTTCCTCGATTAGTTTGTAAAAAAATATCTTGTCGTTAATAGCCTTGCAAAGAGCTGGTGGCGGACCAAGAACACCAATTGGTCGATTAACCGCTTTCGAAAGTCTGTCTGCTAATTCCCAGACGTCGGCTGACGCCATGTATGGATGAATATACGTCGGACCGTCGTTAGCTATTTCGACAAGCCGCTGAAAACACTTTGTAGTTTCCCAGGCATTTCGGGCGACAGCTGCACCCTCTCGGGCAAGAAGCCATTCAACTTGCCCCAAGCCGAGGTAATTCGCATTATACTCCTCATACCCCTCGGGCGGCTGCTCCCCAGAGATGACCACTTCGCCTTTGGTTGCCCGAGCACGTGCCCGCAATTGGAATGCCTCGATCGATGGCAACTGCTGGAATAGCCCGATTTCAGTACTGTCTTCGATGTGAATAGCAGTACCATCAAAGATCAGCGCTTTCATGTCGCGATCAGGCCCGCTGTCCAGCACTGGACGCATATCCGACGCCAATCTTGATATCCGCGCCTCAACTTGAGGCGACGGCGGAAGCGCCCGGACGAGCCCTCCAAAAGCTATCGGCATCAAAACCCCCGACGGTTCTTAGATGTCCCCCAATTTTTCGAGGTGCCGCAGTCCTCACATCGATTGCCAAAGCGGCATAGAAGCGGGCAGCGAGATCGATCATACCCGATCATTGTTGCTGTCGCTGCCAATCTCCTGCTCTATCGTAGCGTTCGGCCCGCAGTCATGAGGCATTCGAACGTCTAGAATGCTACGAGCTCCCGTGCAAAACTTTATTAACCGCTCTAGTCCTATGCCGAAACCGCCGCTTTGAATACCCGAGCGGTCTTTCCACTCTGCGTAACTCGAGTTATACGACTTTCCCAGCATTCTCGACTGTCGCACGACCTCTTCTCCAGACTCTGGTCGAAGCCCGCCGGTAGCCAGTTCGCCATCACCAAAGGGCAACATCAAGTCGTACGTCTTGTATAGGCCGTTAGTCCCTCGACGATAAAGAGAGTCTCGCACGCCCTCCGGGTAATCGAATAACCAAAACGGCGATTGGTATCTTTCCCCAAGCTCGCTTTCTTCGGCATGGGTAAGATCGCTTCCCAACGGGCCCGTGCTAGCGATCATCTGCTTTGCCGCTCCAAATGGAATTCGAGGGTAAGGTACCTTAACCAAGGCCGAAATACGCTCGCGCGAGGATGCATTAAGGTTCGGAGACATCCTGTCTAGCAATCGAAGCGCGAACGAGCTCAGGAGACGTTCCCCCACTTCAAAGACCTCCGCCACATCCTCCGTGCGAAGTTCAAATTCGATCTGAAAGAACGTGTAAAGATGTCTGCGGGAAACGTGCTCTCCGTCCATGAGAAGGCGCACGCAGGGCGCGAGGCAATAGACCCGGTTCATGTGCTCTAGAGCCACCTGCTTCTCAACCGCATGGCTTACAGGAAGATAATACGCCCGCTCCCCCATGACCTTGATACGTCGTCTTCTGTTGGCCTCTTCATCGACGTCCTCAATTATCGGAAGGTCTTTGTGGCCCAGGACAGCCACGCTATGCCGGGCCCCGGGTTCGAAGCGGGTTGACAACACCGCCGGCACAATTTCAACAAAACCCAGGTCGCGAGCCGACTGCCGCACTTCGTGAAGGATCGACCCAGTCCACTCGTAAAGTTGAGTACCGTTAAGCATCTCAATCATATCTTCCTCGACTTTGTCGGCGGTTATTGAGTTTGCATTCAGTTGACTGCGCGCTGGTCACTCCGTAGAGACTCTCCATCGTACTCCGTCAGATCCGTCCTATCTGACTATCTTCCGCCCAGCTGGGGACGTGCTACGCGACCGCAATCAGCGTCACGAAACGACAACATCAGTCATCACGGCTCAAGGAGAACGACTTCACGTTCCGCATCCGCCAATAGCTTCTTTATGGTCGTTTCCAGATCGGCTCGTAACTTCCTGAGCCCAGAAGGGCCAAGTGAATACACGATACATCTCAAATGCTTTAGGTCAAAAGGCACATCGTCCATCGTCTGCGTCAGCAAAATTGCCGGTTTACGCAAAACATGCGATATTCCCAATTCATAAAGAACATTTGGATTGCGTCCAGTTAACTCCGCAATGATCAGCCTTGCGCCTCTAATTGCTTTCCACACATCCTGCATGATCGAGGATGTCCCATATATTTCGTCCGCCCTATAGCACCTCAGCCCAAATCTACCTTCATCAAAAACTGGCAAAATGATCTCCTGATAGATATCATCCAACTCCTTTCTAAATGCCATAAGCACGAAGCACGTCTCAAGTGCAGTTATTTCCTTAGTGCTGGTGTCAGCCCCAGCGCTTAGCCTGAGATATTTTTGCTGAAGGGCCAGTCTTGACCCAACAAGCGCGGATTGAGCTGATAGGGTCTCCTCGTGGGGTTTGTGGAGCTCTCTCTCACAGTCCGCAATTAGCTCCCCAATTCGTTGAACTTGATGAAGCCTGGTTTCGAAATAAACTTGTGGACCATGAAGAGGCTCGACCTGCAATTCCTCCTTCGTGCTCCTGGTTAGGCCATGCAGCGACATAGCGGTTCGCATGAACTGCGAAAGGTATCCCATAACGTCAAATTTGCTGACCAACAATTGTGCCAATTCCGAGTCGAGTAGCTCGCTACGATCATTCAACAATCTGAGGTCCGATTGGCGCAGCGCGAGATCAATGTCGACTCTAACCTGTTGCGCCTTGGCGGAAATCTGCCTGACTGCGCCGGCAATCCTTCCAATCGTATGTCTCACAGCCGGCAAATGAACTTCCGCAATAGTGTTTAACTGCGCATCAGCCTTCTCTATTGCACAGAGTTGGCGTAAAATGTGGATGGTCCGCCGGTCTATATTATCTTGGTCGCACTTGACGAAGAGTATTTGTAGATCTGGTGATTTCCCGACGCGGGGCTGTCCGGTCATTCCTATAAATCCCCGCGCGTACGCAAGTACGAATCCTAACTCGATGCGGCTTGCGGATAGATCGTCGACTGAATCGACTAATAGACACTTTTTGTACAGCGGCCGAAGTAAATCGAATCCAGTCGGTGCGACCGAGAGGGGATCTGAGACGCTAACTCCGTATGTAAAAGACAGCTTTCGAAGTTCGTTTTCAGGATAAGTAAACTGACCTACTTCGAAGAGATACGCGGAAAATAGATTGTCTATGTCCACATACAAATGATCAACTAGCCTATTGGCTGCATCTGCGGGGCTGCAAGGCGCAGGGAGGTCGGGTGCGGGAAAGTCCCTTAACTCGATAAAATCGGGCCTATAGTTCCAGTAGGTTACAATCACGGCGGACATGGTTTGCCGAGCCGGGAAGTCAAGAGTTATCCAAAGGTCAGTATACCGCTGAAAAGTTACATTCCAATTTCGCAGACGAGTGCGCCACTCGTCCGGTCCGGCATAAGATTCGACAAACTGCTGTACGAGGGATCGAGCTATATTAGGAGGAAGAATGAGTCGGCCAATCCACGTCGATGACGGGTCACGAGTGTAGAGTTGTTCAACCTCGCTAGCGGCCAAGACTTTAACGGCCTGTATGTTCTCAAATTTGAAGAATGTTCCACCACCGGCCATGATCGTTGTAATGAAGTTGGGGGCCTTGTAGGATTCGTCACCGTCGTCAAGCAAATTGTAGGTTCCGGAGAACCAAAGACGGCGGCCAAACGCATCCGATGCTGGCTGATTCATGGCCAAAGCCCTTGGTCCAAATGTGATCTATTCCTGCCTACCCGCACACACGTGGGACGCTCTCGTTCACAGGAAATATTTGACGGTGTTTTTCTGCTGCATAGACACGAAGTAGCCATCGGTCGGTGCCATCCCATCGCGGCTTATAGGCCGGCCGCATGTGCAACGTTCTCCAGTTGTCGAGTACAACTACGTCGCCTGGTCTTGCGTTAACTTTGTGTACCTTAGCGCATTCACGCACCGCGCGAGAAAACTCTGCGAGCGCGTCAACCCCTGCTCGCTTTGTCGTGCGAGTGAGACTCTGATTGTAGCGGCTAAAGAAGCCACCAGAGCTCGTCTTGAAAAGGATCGCAAAGTTTTTGGAGAGCTCGGGGGGACTAAACGACGCAGGGCTGCAAACGTCAAATATTGGCAGGAGCAATGTCTTTATGACGCTCGGCTTTAACGTCTTAATGACCTCGTCCAAGTCAACAAAGGTAATTGGTGTCTCAGGACAGTTATAGATCGATACGAAAACCAGCCAACGCGGCGCGGGCGTCCGTTGCGACACTTCGATGAGGGGCTTAAACGCACCATCCATATGCCAATGAAGCTCATGCGCCCATCCTTGAGAGCTGATTTCTTTCTCGGCATCCTTCCTTGGTGCTATATCGCGAATGATCGCGCCGGAATTCTCATTAGCGAATGAAAAACTCTTTCCGCCGATGAGTTTGACGGCACCAAAGAGTGCAGTTAGCGGTGCGAGCAGTTCCTTGTAATTTGATTTTCCGGAATACGGTGTCTCGGGTCGGAGTTTCGTGATGCCTAGTCCCGCGATATGCAAAGCCTGGTGGTTGTGAACCATCTCTTCCGGAAAAGGAAAACCATTGCTCTCGAGTACACGAAGCAGAGCCCTGCCACCCTCTCTTTCCCAGGTATCAGGGTCTACATCCGGATCGACATCAGCAAGGTCGGGACATGCGCCCGACATATAGCACGGTGTGATGCCGCAACCATCCATCGGTGATAATTTCAGCTTCAAAACACTCACTACACGCCTCCGGATTCGGCGTTACGAAGAGTGTAGATTTCCAGCCTGGTGCTTTCCGTCGCGGTATTGCTCGCAAAACGACAGGAGATGTGTGAAACACTTCACGCACCCGAAAAGAATATAGAATAACCCAGGGTTGTCGATAGAAAAGTTTCGAGGATGGCGGCCTCAAGGGCAGAGACCTACCTAGCGACGAAAAGAAGCGACGGTCGCAAGAGCGGAATGCCTAGGGCACGGCGTCGGGCTTATCCCAGTATGGGTTACGACCTGGAGTCCGGATGAATGGAATGCTACGCCGACCTTGGCCCCGGCAAGCCAGCACCGCTATTCAATCACTTCGTTGGGGGCGAGCCGCCTGGCGCCACACCTGCACCAGTGGCGTCCACGGAGTGGAAAAGTTATGATTTGCGCCTTCCATGAATTGACGTCATCGCGCGCGGGATCCAGATAAGTGCGACGTGGGGTGCCATTAGCTGAGGAGTCCGTCCCACACATAAACCACTGCGCAAATAGTCGGGCTTAAAGCGGCAAATGCGCAAAGATTTTTCAGGAGAAAATCAGTGGCGCTCGATCTGATCGCAAGCAGTTGATGCGCCTGATCACGGTCCTCGCAAAGGGGTGACGTATTGGTCGTCACCCGGCTCGATCGATTGGCGAAGTCCACACGCGATCTCCTTAATCTTCTGGGGACGATCGCTGAAAGAGGAGCAGGCTTCAAATCGCTGAGAGATGCCTGGGCTGACACCACTGCGGTGCATAGTCGCTTGATGCTGACCGTTTTAGGCGGTCTCGCCGAATTCGAGCGCGAACTGATCCGGACACGGACCGGCGAGGGGCGCGAGCGTGCGAAAGCGAGGATGTAATCCTTGGTCGGGAGGAGAGGTGCTTACGGACATTGCTCGGTCCTATAACGTGAGCCACTCTACGGTCAGTCGCCTTAGCTAGCCGCTCAGCCTCAGCCAGTAGCAGCTTCAGGGTCTTTGGGGGCCAAGCAATCGGCTCCCAAATTCGGTGTCCCAGCTGGTCTGTTGGCTTGGATTGTCTCTGTACTGCTCGAGCCATCGATCGTGCGCGACGATCGCTAGTCGGTGCGCTTCACGTTCGGTCAGGGGCTTCGGTCCGGCGCGCAGGTTGGCCCATCGAGCCTCAAGATCGGCAAGCGCCTTTGCAAAGCGTTGCTTCGCCTCCGCGGGATCGCGCGTCTCGAGGCTCAGCTTCTCCTCGCGCTTTCCTATGAGCTTACGAAGCTCCTTTGGGACAGCCTTTCGGAGCTGATAGATTCCGGTTTTCGGATGCTTCCACGGAGTGACATTGCAAGCGGCATTCTACCACCCTTTTGTGCCAACGGGGTAGCGCTAAGCCTTTGATATCGCTGAATTGCTGGGGAAATCAGACGCTTAGAAAACGTTGTGGTGCCCAGGGGCAGAATGCGTCAAGTGAGCCTTTTCAACAGCTTAGCGGAAAGTGGGACACTTGAACCTTTGCGTATCTTTCTAAGGTTTTCACGCCAAGTGTCCCACCAAAGTGCGGGATGGAACACCACACCATTGGCCCTTGCTGGCAAACGCTTCACACGTGGTCGCCTGGAGTTGACCCCGTCAGACCGGACACTCAGCTGGTTTGAGTGATGCAATGTACTCCCGCGGTGAGCGATAGCCCAGCCGGGAATGCGGGTGTTCTGAGTTGTAATGCTCCATCCAGCGATCG